>Ga0209751_10003812_pt1 | contig 14578 bp, 10 predicted proteins | sample RifCSP13_1_FD_184019 | JGI IMG/M metagenome (GOLD analysis project Ga0209751, IMG submission 184019) | Soil microbial communities from Rifle, Colorado - Rifle CSP2_sed 13_1 (SPAdes) (version 2) | ecosystem: Environmental > Terrestrial > Deep subsurface > Rock core/Sediment | place: Rifle... | reverse complement strand
CCCGTCGTAGTGATCACCTCGGTATTATATAGTTACAGCCTGAGTGGCGTCGCCTAGCGGAAAAAATGGCCTAACTCAGGCTTACCGAAGGGACACGCAGTATCAAAGTCGTTTTACGTGCTTGGCAATCTATTGTCAGTGGATTACGGACGCCACTTAGGGCAAGTGATCTCAAAACTCTTAGAGGCAGATCTATTTCCGCCAAAGGCGGATCAGCCTCAGGCTGAGCCTTCGCTACGGAAGGCTCGCACCTCGCTCCGTGCGTTAACTTTCAATTGGGGAATCCGGGATAATTCGACACCATCAAAAGGTCGACTAACAACACCCTCTCCACCACGTCTTCGTGGGGGTCAGGGTGAGGGGGCAACACATGCGAACCCTCACCCCTGCCTTCTCCCGCAAAGCGGGCGAGCCCGGCAACAGGGTTTTCTTCTCCATCGAGATGTGTTTGAGCAAACCCGCGCGAAATGCGGCATAGGTTTCTAAGCCGATGCTGTCCGGGCGCGCCGTAGCCCTCCGAAGCAAGCTCTCAAGGCACGCTTGATCGTCGGCAAGATAGCGGTAAATTTTTCTCGGCTTTGCCGAGATCCCTAAACAAGTCAACTTACAACATCAAAGAACTGTTTGTTCCGTATTTGGGGCGCTAAGTCGTTTTCTCATCGACTTGCACGTCCAGCGGGCGCGACGACCGCGGAAATTCCGCCCGTACAAGAGTTAAGTACCGTGAAACCAACGGCTATCATCGGATGAACGGCCTGCCGCCACCAGGGAAAACGGCGGTCGTACGGCCTTGATGATCTGGCATGGTTATCCCCTCAACGTGCCAAAAGCAGACCGATACCCGAACCCAAACTGTAGAGTACGAAGGAAAGTAGAGTCATCGCCTGCGCGGGAATTACCCGTGCTGTGACTTCGGCATGTTGCAGCAGAATTCTGCCGGCAACGGCTGCCGGAACTAGAAACAGCGCGCCCAGGTAGACTGTCACGGGAATTCCCGCCAGAGGCAACAATGTGAGACCGACCGCCGCTACCATCATCGTTGCCACGAAAACCCGCGCTGCCTTAGGACGCCCAAGCCGCACTACTAAATTAAGTCTTCCTGAGGCCAAGTCCGCCCGGTAATCAGGAAACTCATTGATCCAGAGAAAGGCTGCGATCAGGAGCCCAAGCAGGGTTGATACCAAAATCAGTTGCAGCGTCACCGTTCCGCGCTGGACCAGGTAGGTCCCGGAGGTGATTAGCGGACCATAACAGAGTCCTACGGCGAGTTCTCCGAGTCCCCGGTAGGATAGTTTGAAGGGAGGCGCATGGTAGAAATAGGCAAGGGCCACCCCCACGACCCCGAGCCAGAGAATCTGTGGCTCTCTATAAGCGACAATGACGAGACCCGCCGCGATACCGAGGAGGTAGCTCACAGCGGCAATGCTGATTGTCTGCTTCCGGGTCAGCAGACCGTCGATGAGCACCCGCTTCCCTCCGGAGAATGGGCTGCGGTCCTCGGGTGCGACCGCGCGGTCGGTGCCGGAGTCGAAATCAACAATCTCGCCGGAGGCGTTCTTGGCAATCTCGATAAAGAAAATTCCCAACACCGTGAGGGCCAACCATTTCCACGAGAGAGCGCCGCCAAGCGCCGCCGCACAGGCGCCGAGAAACATCGCCGCGAAGGACGCCAACGAAATCTTCGGATCAGCGAGTCTCCAGAGACCCATGCAAAAATTATTCATTAGATAGTTTCCTCAATGCCCCACAACGGCCTTGTGCTCTCGTGCCACTCAAGAAGAATAGTCCTCTAGCACTTCTCTTCTTAGGTCCCTCCGGTTTCCGTAGATCCACGGGAGTGGCCCTCTGCCGGGCCTTTGGTAGCCTCAAAAATCCGCTCCACATGCTCGACAAAGGCGGCGTACGCTTCGATAAATTCTCTCCCTGCCTCGACGTCATCTGCTTGGTATTTTTTCCTCCCCATAACATGCTTGAACCTCTCGCGCACCTCCGCTTGAACGGTGTCGCTCAGGAGTTTCAGAAGAGCATCGACTTTACCGCTTTCAACCGCCTTATCTGCAGCCGGAATAGCAGGCCCTAGATCCCGACCCGCAGGCTCAAGCCCTGTATAGGGAGCACCTTCACCGGCCCGGTGAATACGCACCAGCGTCTCGAAAAAATACATATCGGCAAGCTCCTTGGCCTGCGGATTCCACTTGCGCACAGCAAGGGTTTTCTGAAAGGCCGTCTTTATTTCCCCCTCATCCTTCTTCTGGACCCAAATGAAAACGGGGTTTACGTTCCCGGTCTCCAGCGCCTTCTGCGCAGCTCTCACTACCGGACCATCCATCCCGTCACAATGGGCTAACACCTGCCTTGGCACGAAAAACCCGATCGTGGTTAGCAAAACCAAAAAGCTTAGCGAGGTAACAATGACCCTGTTACTTTTCATAACCTTCTCTCCTTGTTTCTCAGTACAATTTTTCATTTCCCCCCTCGACGCCAAACACACGCCGCTTCAACTGCTGTTTCTGGCGAATCGAACCTGTGAAGTGCCAAAAGCTCCCCTACAGCGATGATAACCCCGCATACTACTATACAACCGCATATGACGTGCCAACTGGGATTTGCGGACAGACGTCGGAAGGTTCGGCTGCTTAGTTACGGAACAGGTTTCTTTCGTCTCAGCTATGCGAATTTATCTTTTCTCGCTTTGCAAATCCGCGAAGGCAGATTGGCAAGTACAAGTATAAAGAAACGACTTTTCTTGAATCTTCATCTCCTTGACTTCGGCGCTCTCGAAAAATAACATGCATCCGTTGTTGGTACCGGCTATGGGGTGAGTAAGGGAGATCCATATGAACTCGACCGATGGTAACAACGAGGCACAAACGCAGTTCAATGCCAAGTTTCGCGGGGGAGCGCTGAGCGAGAGCGAACAACCAATTCGGTTCGCCGGCTCCGTGCTTCGCGCGCAACGTCACGTCTGTGCCTTCTTTCACAGCTCTGACGAGGAGTATCGGGTGCTGCTTCCGTTCATCAAGGAAGGACTCGAGCGTGGCGAGAAGGCCTTCCATATCGTCGATCCCAAGCTGCGCGAGGAACACCGGTGGCGTTTGCAGTCCGCCGGCATCGACGTGGCCACGGCAGAGCAGAGCGGCCAGTTTGAGCTGCGCAATTGGGCTGACGCGTATCTGCGCGAGGGCCACTTCGATCAAGACAAGATACTTGCTCTGATCCAAGAGGCACTCGAGAGCGGTAGAAAGCAAGGGTTCCCGCTGACTCGTCTGGTCGCCCATATGGAATGGGCGCTGGAAGACCGACCAGGTGTTGATGATTTGGTGGAGTACGAGGCGAGGTTGAACTACATTTTGCCCCGATATAAGGACCCGGTCATATGAACGTACGATCTCGCCAGGTTTGGCGGGGAGATCGTCGTTGACATCATGCGCACCCATCCGATGATCATCATTGGCGGCATCCTCCAGGAGAATCCATTTTTTGTTCCGCCGGATGAGTTCTTGCGGGAGTTGCGCGAACGCAGGGCCACGCACCGGAGGTCACACCCATCATCTATCTGACTTCTGTCTGATCATGGAGGTGGCGATGGAACATACAGCCGATGAGATCAAGCGCCTTAAGGGCTGCATCAATGATCTGATCAGTGTCCTAGCCCTTCCCGCCATCTGGAATAGCCACGAGCCATCGCACATAGTTAGTACTCTGCTCGACGTGCTGCTAGGCATGCTGCGCCTGGACTTTGTGTTTGCCCGGCTCAGCGGTTCGATTGACGGCTCGCCAATCGAGGTGGTCCGGTTGGCCCAGCGCCGAAATCTGGCTGCTCACCCGCAGGAACTTGGTCGAGCGCTCAACCGCTGGTTGACAGGAGACCCGCCCGCCCCGCCTTTAGTCGTGCCGAATCCGATCGGGGAAGGGGAGGTGTCGATTGCGCCCTTCCGGCTGGGGCTTCAGGATGAAGTCGGAGTATTAGTAGCTGGTTCTCAGCGGGCCGATTTCCCGACGAAGACCGAAATGCTCCTCCTGCAAGTCGCAACGAACCAAGCGGCGATTGGGGTGCAAGAGGCTCGACTCTTGAGCGAGCAGAGGCGGGCCGCAGAGGAGATTCGCCTGTTACTTACAATTACGCAGGCGATTCATGAGTCGGCGGATTTTCACTCCGCACTCGCTGTCGCACTGAGAAAGGTGTGCGAAGCCACCGAGTGGGCTTACGGAGAGGCCTGGATTCCACGCTCTGATGGAACAGCTCTTGAATTTGGGTCAGCCTGGCACGTAAGTGCAAAAGGTCTGAATAGGTTTAGACAACTGAGCGAGGGATATATCTTTCCCCCCGGTATTGGCTTGCCTGGACAAGTCTGGGAATCCAAACAGCCAGAGTGGATCCAGGACATTTCGAACGAGCCAGAGGATAAATTCCCCCGCTGCAAGATGGCGAGAGATTTTGGCCTCAAATCTGCCTTGGGAATCCCCGTTATTGCAAACGACAAGACAGCGGCTGTCCTCGCATTTTTCATGTTTGAATCCCGCGAGGAAGATAAGCGGCTGGTCGAAATTGTTTCACACGTTGCGGCTCAACTGGGCTCATTGATTCAGCGCAAGCACGGGGAGCAGGCGCTCAGGGAAAGCGAGGAAAGGCTCCAAGCCATCATTGACACATCCACGAGACTGATCTTCGTTAAGGACATACAAGGCCGATACATTTTGACGAACCGCCAGTACGAAAAGCTGCTCAATATGACCCGAGAGCGGATCAAAGGTAAGACGGTCTACGAGCTTTTTCCGAAGGAAACAGCGGACACGCTCTGGGAGGACGATGTCAAAGTAGTCAAAACCGGAACCCCCCTGGAATTTGAGGAAATTGTCCCTTTGTATGACGGACTACACACCTACATTGTGAACAGGTTTCCGCTCTACAACTCTGCAGGGATCGTCTACGCAGCCTGCGGTATCGCCACGGACATTACCGAGCGCAAGCGGATGGAGGACAATCTGCGTAGAGCACGTGACGAGTTAGAGCAGCGGGTTCAGGAGCGGACACAGGAGCTGGCAAAAACCAACGAAGCACTGAAGGCTGAAATCGCCGAGCGTACGCAGGCAGAAGAGGCGCTGCGCCGGACACAAGCCGAATTACGCCAGGTGGTGGACTCGGTTTCGGACTATCTCTGGAGCGCCGAAGTTGATAAGAGAGGCCATTTTATTTACCGCTCTTACTCTCCTGTAGTAGAGAGGATCACGGGCCGCCCGCCGGAGTTTTATATGCAAGGTCCGGAGCGCTGGTTGAGTACGATCTATCCGGAGGACCGCCCTCGGTTAGAGGAGGCATTTCAGCGGATCACGACAGGGCAGTCGGATCACGAGGAAGAGGAATATCAGATTGATCTACCTGATGGGACAATCCGCTGGGTGCGTGACAGTGCTAATGCAAGACGGTTAGAGGACCGCACGATCCGTGTGGATGGGGTCGTGTCCGATATCACCGAGCGCAAGCGGGTTGAAGAAGAAAAGGCCCGACTCCAGGAGCAGCTCATCGAAACCAGCCGGCTGGCGGCGATCGGAACCACCGCGGCAAAGATCGCCCATGAGATCGCCAATCCGCTCAACGGCATGTCCCTGACAGTGCAACGCCTGGAGCGGCAACTGGCGAGACAGGCAAGCGGCTTAGACGAAGCGGTTCAAATCATCTTGCGCCGCCTCAGGGACGAGATCAGACGCCTTAACGGCCTGCTCGATGATTTCCGCTCTCTCTCCCGCCGCGAACAGTATAACTTTCGGCCGGCCGGCCTCACGGGGATTGCCGCAGAGATTTTCGCGATGGAGGTAGAAAACTATGCTGCCAAAGGCGTGCGTGTGAAGCAACTTTTCCCTCCAGATCTCCCCTTGGTCCAAGCTGACCGGGACAAGCTAAAGCAAGCGCTCTGGAATCTGTGCAAGAACGCCGTCGAAGCCATGCCCCAGGGTGGCACACTCACGCTCAACGCCCACAGCTCCGGAGCAAATGTCATTTTGGAGATTTCGGACTCGGGTGTTGGCATCCCGCCTGAGGTCGACATCTTTGAGCCTTTCACCACCACCAAGAGTTCCGGAAGCGGACTTGGGCTGGTGGTCGTCAGACAAGTCGTTATGGCCCATGGCGGGAATATCACTTATACGAGCCAGCCCGGTAACGGAACCACATTTCGCCTGACTCTGCCGCTGAGTCCCCTGCATCTCGAGACCGAATCAACACCACAACGGACGTAGCCTTTACGACATATGTGTGGGTCACCAAGGGCATCTCACCCCCGGCTTACAAAAATCATCCGGACTGTCCAGGCTGGTGTCACCGACGCGTTTCCTTTCTTGAATAGTGAATCGCAGGTGATCCCAGTAGGCATTGATCATCGGATAAATATCAACGTCTTGCTGCGAGGCCCCGCGCAGACAGAAGGCGAGGCTGACGCGCATGCTCTTATCTTTGCCACGTTGGTAGTCAGTATATTGGGTTTGATCTTTGCCAACCGTGCCTGGTCCGGCAGGATTTTTTGCGCGCTGCGCTCGCCCAATCGCGCATTCTGGTAGGTGATCTTGGGCGGGCTGGCGTTGTTGGGCGCGGTTCTTTATGTACCCTCACTGCGTAGCGTCTTCCGCTTCGCCGCCTTGCACCCCGACGATCTGGCGATCTGTTTCAGCGCGGGGATCGTCTGTTTTCTATTGGTCGATCTCATCAAGCGGTGGAGCCGAAAACACCTAGAGCGCCGATGATTCCGCGTTGGGGCCGCGAACAGCGAATAAAGCTTTACGCGCGCCCTCCCGACTCGCCCGGCCCTTGATTAACTCCTTTGAGCCTGTTCGTTTTCCTTTACTTCGGCAGCTTTCTTTCGCTCCTTGGCCCAATCGATGTTCCTGACTTTTAGAATCGCCTGGAGCTCGGGCCTTTCGACGACTTCCTTTTTTAGCAGCAGGCTCGCCAGTTCTTCCAGGGCGGGCCGGTGCGACGCCAGGATTTCTTTCACCTTGTCATGAGCCTGCTCAAGGATCTGCTTCACTTCAGCGTCGATGACGCGGGCGGTCTCATCGCTGTATTCCTTGGCGCTTTGCATCGGGATCGGTAGGAATAGCGGCGTGCGCGGTCCCTCCAGCGCGACCAACCCCAGCTTTTCGCTCATGCCGAATTGCGTCACCATCGTGCGGGCGATCTCGGTGGCGCGCTGCAGATCGTTCTGCGCGCCCGTCGAGATATCGCCGAAGATCATCTCTTCGGCGACCCGTCCGCCCAGAAGAACGTAAATACGCGCAAACAATTCGGATCGAGTCAGGAGGTAGCGGTCCTCGGTCGGCAGCTGCTGGGTATAGCCGAGAGCCGCGATGCCCCGGGGGATGATCGATATCTTGGCCACCGGATCGGCGCCTGGGATAAGTTCCGCTACCAGCGCGTGGCCGGATTCATGATAAGCGACCGTTTTCTTTTCCTGTGGATTCATGACGCGGCTTTTTTTCTGCAAGCCCGCGACCACTCTCTCGATCGCTTCGTCAAAATCCGCTATCTCCACGGCATCCTTGCCTTGCCGCGCCGCCAACAGCGCCGCCTCATTTACGATGTTCGCCAAATCCGCGCCGACGAATCCCGGCGTCTTCGCCGCCACCACGCCCAGGTCCACCGCCGGGGAGAGCTTAATTTTCTTTGCGTGCAGCAGAAGAATTTTCTCTCTGCCCCGCACATCCGGACGGTCGACCAGCACCTGGCGGTCAAATCGTCCGGGGCGCAGCAGCGCGGGATCGAGAATTTCCGGACGGTTGGTCGCCGCCATCATGATGACTCCTTTGTTCGGGTCGAAGCCGTCCATCTCGGCGAGCAACTGATTGAGGGTCTGCTCGCGCTCATCGTGGCTCGCCAGTATATTAACGCCGCGCGCTTTGCCTAAGGCATCGAGCTCATCGATGAAAATAATGCTCGGCGCATGTTCGGCCGCCTGCCCGAACAAATCGCGCACGCGGGCCGCGCCCACGCCGACGAACATCTCGACGAAATCGGAGCCCGTGATGCTGAAAAACGGCACTCCGGCCTCCCCCGCCACGGCGCGCGCGAGCAGAGTCTTGCCCGTCCCCGGCGGGCCCACAATCAACACGCCCTTGGGTATATGGCCGCCGAGGCGCTGGTATTTTTCCGGATGCTTAAGAAACTCCACGACCTCCATCAACTCCTCTTTCGCCTCGTCGATACCTTCGACATCGGCGAAGCTGACCCCGGTCTGTTTTTCGATGTAAACCTTCGCCTTGCTTTTACCGATTTGCATCATGCCGCCGCCCGCGCCCATGCGATTCAATAGATAGCCCCAGACGACAAAGAAAATGAGGACCGGCGCCACCCACGACAACAGCGTCGTCAACCAATTGCTGGAAACCTCCCCCTTGAACGGAATACCGGCTTCTTCCAGTTCAGCGGTCAGCGCCGAGTCCGCGACTCTGACAACGATGAAAGGATGAGGGGTTTTCGCCCTTTCGCCCAGCGCTTTGATTTTTTCCTGGGGATATATCTCGCTGAGCGCTTCAGGCTTTAGCGTACCGCGGATGGTATTCTCTCCAATGACGACGTCAGAGATTTGTCCCTTCTTGAGCGCGGACTTGAACTGGCTGTAGCTGATGGTCTCGACGTTGGCCGTGACAAAGAAATTCTGCATGAGCAGGACGAGAAGGGTCACGGTCGCCAAGAGATACCAAGCGGACATCTGCTGATATTTCTTATCCATCGCCTCTTTGACTCCTATCCCGCTAATGCGAATCGAGGAAAGGGCTCCGTGGAGCCCCGCGGCAAGCCCGGGGCACCACTTCCGTCGCCCTTCGACTCGCTTCGCTCGCTCAGGACGACCCCTCGATTTCCAGGCGGAATCCCGAGCGAGTGACCCCGGCCATAGCGGGGTCCGAGTCGAGGGGTCGGATTCGCCGGTGCGGATCTATGTCTAAACGCGCTCACCCGCCGCTTCATTGCGCCACAGGACTCTTAGGAATTTATTATTGTGCGACCACCTGTACGCGACCTTGCCGCCCCGCGCCTTGCCAAGCGCGCGACCAAGCCGCTGCGCCAACTTCTCCGTGGTCGTTTCGACCTTCCAGCCCTCCCTGGTTCCCTCCAAGCGCATGATCCTTTCCAACGGATTCTTCTCCCGCGCCCGCCGTTCCTCGTTTCGCAGGATGCGCAAAACCTCGCCCCTATCTCCGGCACCCACACCCAAGAGATCGACCTCTCCTGAAGGACAACGCTCTTTGATTTTCTTACAGGCCGGACAATAAATGGGGTGGAGATGCACCGGGGGATTAAAGCCCAGCGGCGGCACCAGCGTCCAGTGACGCCGGTGGTAGAAGGCGCCGCAACCGCTGCACTGGATTATCTCTTTGGGCGAGCGCCGGGGTAAAAAGGTGTCCCGGTCAATGTCAATTTTCTTTTTGTACGTCGTGTTGTATTTCTTGGCCGCCGCTTTCATGTTGTCACTCCTTCTTTAGCTTTCACTTCCTCTTTGGCCGTCAGCTTGTCGAGCCACGCGCCCAGGGGACCGCGGGTGATTTTTCTGATCACTCCTTCGAGCTCACCTTTATCCATCCAGATACCGCCGCAAACGTGGCAGCGATCCAGCAAGAATCCTTCGAAAGTATAAGATGCAAGCTCGCCGGGACACTTAGGGCAACGAAGCCTGGATTCCTGCCTGACCAGGGGCCGCAGTTTCGCTTTGAGCCTTGCGATCAACTCGCGGTCTTGTTCAGCAAAGTAGATGTCCTCTTTCGCCCGCTCTGCCAATCTCATCGTTTCGCCGAAGCGATCTTTCTCGTCTGCCATAACTCGTCCCTCCCGAGGTTTTCACTATCCTAAGAGACGCAGAATCAATGCCAGTTAGCGACGAACACCCGGAATAGAACGCGCAAGATTATCAAACAGTTATTCGGCGCCAAAATACCTGGCACCGGCGAATTTCGCGCGGCTGCGAGAAAACAACGGCTGCCATTGCAAGGCTGCGAATGTAAATCCCGGCTTACCCTTCTATCCTAGCGCACTAATACGATTCCACCGGGGCATCCAATTTGCGTCCCTTGATTCTCAGTAGTAATGTGCCGGCAGACTCTCTCTGAGAGGAGCGAAGATGAAAACAAACATTTGGGTTTGCTTGTTGACGCTGGCATTGCTGTGGTTTTTTTCTCCCCTGGCCTGGGGCGCGGAGGTCGATCAAGGTCAAAGGCTCTATTTGCAGTACTGCAGCTCTTGCCACGGTAAGGACGGCCGAGGAAACGGCACCGTCACACCTTACCTGAAGCTCAAAGTCCCGGATCTGAGCCTTTTGAAGAAAAACCACAAGGGGATTTACCCTTTCAATGACGTGATGACTGCGATCGACGGGAGCCGCGCCGTTCGCGGCCATGGCGACCGCCAGATGCCGGTGTGGGGCGAGGTGTTCCGAAAAGAAGCGGAGAAAGAAAAATATACCGAGCTTACCGCGCTCCTGAAGGCGAAGGTCATCGCCGAGTACGTGGCGACACTACAGAGATGATCAGCCCACGACCCTGATGTCGAAGCGACCATGCTCCGCGCCACCGTTAACGGAAAGCGACACGAATTCCGAGATGACAGCTCGATCCTGGAGGCCCTGCGCTCGCTCGGCAACGAAGTTCCAACCCTGTGCCACGACGACCGCCTCAAACCTCAGGGCGCCTGCCGTCTTTGCGTCGTTTCAGTGAAGGGCCGGCCGCATCCGGTAGTTTCCTGCCATACCCCGCTCACGGAAGGCATGGAGATCGAGACGGAAACGCCGGAGTTACGCGCCGAGCGCCAAGGCGTGCTCTCCTTGCTCGCGCACCGTTATCCAAAAGACACCGTCAGCCGTTTTCCCGACAAGCCCTTGCACCGTTATTTTCTCGAATATGGACTCGAGTCCGAAGCCGCTGGAAAAATCGACCCAACGCTCATCGATGATTCCCATCCCTACATTCACGTCGACATGTCGCGCTGCATCGACTGCTACCGCTGCGTGCGCATCTGCGAAGAAGTGCAAGGGCAATTCGTCTGGCAGGTATGGAATCGCGGCGCCGAGACGAAGATCATACCGGATTCAGGAACCAACTTGCGCGACAGTTCCTGCGTGAGCTGCGGCGCCTGCGTCGATACCTGCCCCACCGGGGCGCTGGAAGACAAAACAATCCTCGCCGACGGCATGCCCGAGTGCTGGACCAAGACGACCTGCGTTTATTGCGGCACCGGCTGCGAGATGAACGTGGGAGTAAGAAACGGCAGAATCGTCACCATTCGCCCGGCGTTGCACGCTCCCGTGAGCAAAGGTCACCTGTGCGTGAAGGGGCGCTACGCCTACGCCTATGTAACCGCGAACGACCGCATCACCGCTCCGATGATCCGCCACGGCGGCTCGTGGAATCGAGTGAGCTGGAATGAAGCTCTGGCCTTCACGGCAGACGGACTTAAGCGCGCGCTGCGGGATCATGGCCCGCGGAACATCGGCGTGCTCGGTTCCGCCCGCGCCACCAACGAAGAGAATTATCTCGCGCAAAAATTCGCCCGAGCGGTGCTCCAAACGAACAACGTCGATTGCTGCGCGCGGGTCTGCCACGGACCTACGGCCGCGGCCATGAAGATGATGCTCGGCACCGGCGCGGCGACCAACTCCCTCGACGACATCGAGCGCGCCCGCGCCATTCTCGTTTGTGGCGCGAATGTAACCGAGAACCATCCGATCGTCGGCGCCAGGATCAAGGAACAAGTCCTGCGCGGCGCCAATCTGATCGTCATCGACCCGCGGCGGATAGAATTGAGCCGATACGCGCGGGCCCATCTCGGGCTGAGAGCGGGGACGAACCTCGCCCTCTTGAACGCCCTGGCCCATGTTATTGTCGAAGAGAAGTTATATGACGAGGCCTTTGTGGCCGAGCGCGTGGCCGAGTTCGACGAGTTTCGCGCCTTCGTACGGGAGTGGACGCCGGAGCGTGCAGAGGGAATCTGCGGCGTCGTTGCTGAGCTGATCCGCCAAGCCGCGCGCCTTTACGCAACGGAAAAACCCTCCATGTGCTTCCACGGCCTCGGCGTCACCGAGCACACTCAGGGAACCGACGGGGTGATGGCGTTGGTCAACCTCGCGCTGCTCACCGGCAACATGGGAAGGCCCGGCGCCGGCATCAACCCGCTGCGCGGGCAGAATAACGTTCAAGGCTCCGCCCATATGGGTTGCGAGCCGAACAATTTGACCGGCTACGTTCCGATAGCCGACAACAAAGCGCTTTTCGAAAGCGTCTGGCAAGCTTCGGTCCCCGCAGCCAAGGGACTGAACCTGATGCAGATGATGGATGCCGCCAGCGACGGCAACTTCAAGGCGCTCTGGGCCATCGGCTACGACGTGCTGCTCACCAACGCCAACGCGACGGCGACCCGGCGCGCGCTTCGGGCGTTGGACCTGCTGATCGTTCAAGACCTATTTCTCAACGAGACGGCAAAGGAGTGCGCCAGCGTAGTTCTGCCGGCCGCCTCTTCCTTCGAGAAAGACGGCACGTTCATGAACGGCGAGCGGCGCGTCCAGCGGGTACGGAAAATCTTCGATCCGCCCGGGCAGGCGAAGCCGGACTGGGAAATAATCTGCGCCCTGGCCCGGACGATGGGCAAAGGCGATCTCTTTAATTATGACTCCGCCGAATGCATCTGGAACGAAGTTCGGAAGGTATGGAAAGCCGGCAGCGGGATCAGCTACGAGCGCATCGAGCAGGCCGGTCTCCAATGGCCCTGCCCGGAAGAAAACCATCCGGGCACGACGATCCTGCACCGGGACAGTTTCCCCATTGGCAAAAAAGCGGCGCTCAGGCGAATCCCCTATGAATCGACGCCAGAGACGACGAGCGTTGAGTTTCCCTTTCTACTCACCACCGGCCGCACGCTCTATCACTTCAACGCCGGCACGATGACGCTGCGCACCGCCAACGGCGAACTTTATCCCGGTGATTTTCTCGACGTCGCTCCCGCCGACGCGGAGAAGCTGAATTTAACCGACGGCGAAACCGTCCGGCTGCGCAGCCGGCACGGCGAGGTCAAGATTCCCGTCCGCGTCAACCAGGCGGTCAAACCCGGCGAGCTGTTCGCAACCTTTCACACTCCGGCCGTATTTTTAAACCAGGTGACGAGCCCTCACCGCGACCATTATACTCTCACGCCCGAATACAAGGTGACCGCCGCGCGCATTGAAAAACTTTGAGGTCTTTGTGGCAGAAATTTTTGGCTTCGACTGCTATTCATCCAAAGAAATCGCCGAGCGTGTCGAAACGGTCGGCGTCACTAAAGCACGGCTGCCGCTCTCCTCGTTGTTCATTCTTGGAGTATTGGCCGGCGGCTTTATCGGACTGGGGGCGCTCTATTTTACGTTGGTCACCAGCGATGCTCAGCTCACCTTCGCCGCCAGCCGGCTGCTCGGCGGCGTAGCCTTTTCACTCGGCCTCGTTCTCGTGGTCGTGGCGGGAGCGGAGCTGTTCACCGGCAACAATCTTCTAGTCATGGCCTGGGCGAGTAAGCGGATCACGAGCGGCGAACTTGCGATCAATTGGACCGTCGTCTACCTGGCGAATTTTTTGGGCGCACTCGGCCTGGTTGCACTCGTCTACTTATCCGATTGCTGGCGGATGAATGACGGCGCGGTCGGCGCCAACGCGGTCAAGATAGCTCTGGCGAAGGCAACCCTTCCTTTTTGGGACGCCTTCTTTAAAGGCATACTCTGCAACATCCTCGTTTGTCTCGCGCTATGGCTTGCCCTCGCAGGTCGCAGTGTCGCCGATAAGATTTTGGCCATCGTTTTTCCGATCTCAGCCTTTGTCGCCGCCGGTTTCGAGCACAGCATCGCGAACATGTACTTCATACCGTTGGGAATCCTGGTGAAAGACCAGATCGCGGTCAGTGGTTCGGAGCAGCTTTCCTGGACCGGATTCTTCGCCAACCTATTGCCCGTGACCATCGGCAATATCATTGGCGGCGGGCTGATGGTGGCTCTGGTCTATTACCTGGTTTACCGCCGCCGACTTGAAAATTAGACTTCGGTGTTTGAGAAAGATCCTTTCATCCCGGATTCCGCAGTTGAAAGTTAATGCACCGAGCGAGGCGCGAGCCTTCCGTAGCGAAGGCAATGGAGTTCTGCCTCTAAGAGCATTGAGACCACCGGTACCGTGAGTGGAATCCGTAACCTGCTTGCAACAGATTGCCAAGAACCAAAAAGGACTTTGATCCTGCGGATCTGGGTGCCTTCGCTACTCCAGTCTCACACCTCGGTCGGTATAGATTGTAACTTCAGCTGCGGAATCCGGGTTCATTGCAGGGTTGACCAATCCCAAAAAGATTTTCTCAAACATGCAAAGCGATCCCAAGCGCCGATTTTGTAAACGCCAATTTATCAACGGAAAACCGGCTATCTCGGTTGGCATAGACTTCGCTCAAGTCATCTAAGAGAACGGCACGACAGACGCTTAAGAGCCAGGGGGCAAGGAGAAAAGCTTATGAAAAACGGCAAAGAGGACGTTGTCCGAGAAATCATGATGGGTTCGCCGGTGAGCCTGAAGCCGGAGGATACGCTGGATTTGG
>Ga0209751_10003810_pt1 | contig 14580 bp, 14 predicted proteins | sample RifCSP13_1_FD_184019 | JGI IMG/M metagenome (GOLD analysis project Ga0209751, IMG submission 184019) | Soil microbial communities from Rifle, Colorado - Rifle CSP2_sed 13_1 (SPAdes) (version 2) | ecosystem: Environmental > Terrestrial > Deep subsurface > Rock core/Sediment | place: Rifle... | reverse complement strand
GTCTGCCGTACGTGCGTGGGGAGAGGTGACAGGAGGGGGGTGAGAGTCGTCTCGGCGTGCAGGGCAAGGTCTTGAGTCCGCGGAGTTGAGGGGAGGGCAACGATGCGCTGGATGAAGACATGGCTTGTTGTCGCATTGATTCTCGCATTTGCCACGGCCGGGCCCGGCCTCGCGCAGACGAAGCTCAAGGTCGGGTTCATCTACGTGGGGCCGATCGGGGACTACGGCTGGACGCACGCGCACAACCAGGCGCGGCTGATCGCCGAGAAGACGCTACCCATCGAGACCCTCTACGTCGAGTCGGTTCCCGAGGCGCAGGTGGAACCGTTCATCGACAAGCTCATTCAGCAGGGGTCTAAGGTCGTCCTGACCACCAGCTTCGGGTTCATGGATGGCACGCTGGCCATGGCCAAGCGCTACCCGAACATCCTCTTCGGGCACGCCAGCGGCTTCAAGCGCAACCCGAACATGTTCACCTACATGGCCGACTTCTACCAGATCTACTACCTGAACGGCCTGATGGCCGGCGCGCTGACCAAGACCGGCAAGGTGGCCTACGTGGGCGCCTTCCCGATCCCCGAGGTGAAGCGACACCTCGGCGCGTTTGCCCTCGGCGTGCGGGCGGTCAACCCCAAGGCCACGGTCAATGTGCGCTGGCTGTTTGCCTGGTTTGACCCGGCGAAGGCCAAGGAGGCCACCGAGGCGTTGATCGCCGAGGGGGCAGACGTCTTCGCCTTCACCGAGGACTCGCCGACGGTCGTGCAGGTGGCCGCCAAGAAAGGGCTGCCCAGCTTCAGCCACTACTCTCCGATGCAGAGGTACGCTCCACAGGGAGTCGTCTCCGGGCAGCTGGTGCACTGGGAGCGGATCTATGTCGACTTCCTTTCCAAGGTCCTGGCGGGTAAGTACAATGCCACCAACCTGCAGAATGTGGACTACTGGTGGCTCCTGGCGGAGAAGGCCGCCGAAGTGGGTGGCGAGTTTGGTGTCCCCATCAACCCGGCGTGGGTCTCCAAGCTGCAGGCCGCCAAGGTGAACACGAAGGAGTTCGGCACGCTCTCCGTGTACGACCTGGTGATGCGCCGGCTGGCCCAGATGTCGAAGACGCCGGTCGCCTTCGACCCGTTCACCGGGCCGATCCGCGACCGCAAGGGCGTCCTGCGCGTCCCGGCCGGACACACCATGACCGTGCTGGAGTTGACCACGATGGAGTGGGCGGCGCCGGGCATCGTCGGCCCCTGGCCAAAGGAGCCGTAATCGATCCGGGTGTCGTTTAACGATCCGGCGGCGGGGCGCTCACGCGAGCGCCCCGCTCGCATTTCGTCCGCGGGTCAGGACTCGGCCGTGGCCAGGTTGCCGATCATGAAGCCGAAGATGCCGGGCTCGACGACGTTGGGCGTCAGTTGGGTGAGGACGACGATGCCGCGGTCGAAGGGGCAGCGGACGACTTCCAGTTCTTCGAACGAGTAGGGGCTGACGATCCGCCCCAGCACCTGCCCGCCGCGCACCTCACCGCCCATCTCCGTGACCTCGGGCAGCAGGAGGCCGCCGTGGTGCGGGCGAAGCGTGGCGATCTCCCGCAGGACGACCTGCGGCGGCGGCGGCAGGGGATCCCCAGGCAGCATCTTCAGCGTCCGCAGCACGTTGGCCAGCCCCGGGATCCCGCGCCTGACGTACGCCGACTGATCGACGTCGCCCCCGCCCAGCTCCACCACGACCGAGGGAATGTTCAATTCCCGCGTGACGCTGACGGACGTGCCCGCCAGCGTCTCCTTCGCCCGGTAGAGCAGCCGGGAGCCGAACACCCGCGAGAGGTCCTCCGCGTTCAGGATGTAGACGTAGTCCACCGTGGGATAGGCGCCCCCCGCGTGCATGTCCACGTAGTAGTCGATCTTTCGGAGGAAGCCCTCGGTCATCTTGTGGGCGAGCTGCTCGGTGAGCAGCCCGTCGGGGTTGCCCGGGAAGACGCGGTTGAGGTTCCCTCCGTCGATCGGCGTAACCCGGCTGATCGTTGCATAGGAAAGGGGGTTGGCCACAGGGAGGACCAGCAACCGGCCGCCCAGCCCGTTCAGGTCAAAGGTGGTGAGAAACCGGTAGACGATCTCCACCCCGACCGCCTCCTCGCCGTGGATACCGGCGGAGATCCCCAGCGTCGGGCCGTCGCGGTCGCCGACGATCTCGTGGAGGGGGAGAGTCACCTCCATCCCGCTGGCCAGTGTGGCCACGTGAATGGGCCGGTACGTGCGCGTGGGCATGGCGCCTCCTTTGATTACTGAACGCGGAACTTCGGATCGAGCAGGTCCCGGATGCCGTCGCCGAGCAGGTTGAAGCCGAGCACGGTGGCCATGATCACCAGACCGGAGAAGGTGGCGATGTGCGGCGCATCCCGCAGATAGCGGGTGCCGAAGGCGAGCGTCCACCCCCACGATGGCGTGGGCGGCTGTACGCCCATGCCCAGGAAGGAGAGGGTGGATTCGGCCACCACCGCCGTGCCCATCCCCAGCGTCGCCAGAATGATGATCGGCGAGATGATGTTGGGCAGGATGTGCCGCACCAGGATGCGGCCGTCCCCCGCGCCGATGGCCCGCGCGGCCTCCACGTAGTTCTTCTCCCTCTCCGCCAGAGTTGCCCCGTGCACTACCCGTGCGTACTGCGTCCAGAAGACCAGGACGAGGGCGATGATCACGCTGGGGACGCCGGCGCCTAGCACGGCAATCAGGGCCAGCGCCAGGAGGATTGCCGGGAAGGCGAGGAAGACGTCGACGCCGCGCATGATCCCCGCCTCCGCCCAGCGGCCGTAGTATCCGGCGAGCAGTCCTAGCGTCACGCCGATGAGGACGGCGCCGCCCACCGAGATGAGGGCCACCAGCAGGGAGACGCGCGAGCCGTAGACCAGCCGGGCCAGCAGGTCGCGGCCGATGTTATCGGTCCCGAGCGGATGCCCGCGCGAGGGCGGGGCCAGGCGGGCGACGATGTCCACCTGCTCCGGATTGGCCCGGGTGAAGAGCACGGGGGCCACCGCCGCCAGGACGATCACCGCCAGCAGCGACGCGCCAGCCCGGGCCGACAATGTCAGACGCCGGCGCTTCGCGCGCGGCCGGTTGGCCGGCCTACTCGTAACGGATGCGTGGGTCAGCGAGTCCATACGCCAGGTCCACGGCGACGTTTACCAGCGAGAAGAGCAGCGCCAGGATGAGGACGGCGCCCTGCACCACGGGGAAGTCGCGCTGGCCGATCGCCTGCACCACCAGGCGTCCCATGCCGGGCCAGCCGTAGATCGTCTCGGTGACGATCGCGCCGCCCAGCGCGTTGCCGAACTGCAGCCCGATGATGGTGATGATCGGCAGCAGGGCGTTGCGCAGGGCGTGGCGGTAGATGACCGCGCGCTCCGTCTGTCCCTTCGCCCGGGCGGTGCGCACGTAGTCCTCTTCCAGGACTTCCAGCAGCGCCCAGCGTGTCAGGCGCGTGAGCAGCGCCAGGTTGAAGGCGGCCAGCGTGAAGGCGGGTAGGATCAGGTGCTGGAGGCTGTCCAGGACGTTCGCCAGATTACCTGAGGCGACTGCGCCCAGCAGCGCCGGCCCGCGGCCGAAGGAGGGCAGCCAGTCTAGCTTGACCGCGAACAGTAGAATCAGGAGCACCCCCAGCCAGAAGACCGGCATGGAAACGCCGAGCTGCGCCAGCAGCATCGTCCCGGTGTCGAGGACGCCGCCGCGGCGCCGCGCGGCGAGGAGACCGAGCGGGATCCCCACGCTGATCGAGAGCAGGAGCGAGGCGATGGCCAGTTCCAGCGTAGCGGGCAGCGTGGAACGGATCAGGCGCAACACCGGCGCGTGTAGGGTGATCGACCGACCGAAGTCGCCCTGGACGATGCGCCAGACGTAGAGGCCGAACTGCACCGGGATCGGCCGGTCGAGTCCCAGGATGTGGCGGAAGCGTGCCAGTTCCGGTCCGGACACCTCCTGGCCGAGCAGCGCGATGGCCGGATCCCCCGGGATCAGCAGGAGGAGGGCGAAGGCGATGAGCGCCGCCCCCAGGATCACGGGGACCAGCAGCAGCAGCCGGCGCGCCAGGTAGCGGAGCATGGGGAGGCGACAGGGGCAGCCGCGTGGCCGCCCCTGTCCGTTTCAGTCGCGGCGCCCGGTCCGCGTCACGGGACTCTCGTCTGCCACAGGGAGCGGAAACTCCCGCTGGGGATCGGCACGAACCCCTGCACCCGCCGGTTGACCACGACGATGTAGCCCTGATACGTCAGGATGTAGTAGGGGAGGTCGGCGGTGATGATGCGCGCCACCTCGCGGTAGATCCGGGCTCGCTCCTGCGGGTCGGCCTTCTGCCGCCCCTCGTCCAGCAGCGCGTCGACGCGGGGGTTGGTGTACCGCTCCCAGTTCTGGCTGCCCTTGCTGTGGAACTGGTTGTACATGCCGCGGTCGGGGTCGACCAGACCGAGCCACCCCAGCAGGGCCACCTGGTGGGTGCCGGCAATGAGCGCGCCCACCAGCGCCGGGAACTCCGTGATTTCCGCCCGGGCGTCGATGCCGGAGGAACGGAGGATACTGATCAGCAACTCCACGATCTGGATCCGGTTGGGGTCTTCGCTGTGGGTGCGCACCACCAGGGCGAGGTTCTGCCCGCCGCGGTCCAGGATGCCGTCGCGGTTGCTGTCGGTCCAGCCGGCCTCCGCCAGGAGGGCCTTGGCCCGGGCGATGTCATGCCCCGGCTGCGTGATGTCTTCCGTGTAGATCCCGCTCCAGGCGGGCAAGAGGATCGAGTTCGCCGGGCGGTCCATCTCCTGGTAGATCTGCCGCACGATCGTCGCCTGGGGGATCAGGTGCGCCAGGGCCCGCCGCACGCGCAGGTCCCGGAGGATCGGGTCGGACTGGTTGATGTTCAGGTAGGTATGCCCCAGTCCGGTCATCTGTGTGACGCTCACGCGCGACACCGTGCGCAGGCGGCGCACGTCCTGCGGCGACAGCGGCGAGTGGATCAGATCGACGTCCCCCGACTCCACTGCGGCGGCGCGCGTGGTGTTGTCCGGGATGATGTTGAAGATGATCTGGTTCAGGCTCGGCCGGCCCCGCCAGGAGGTCGGGTTGGCCTCGAGCAGGATGCGGCTGTTGCGCTGCCAGGAGACGAACTTGTAGGCGCCGGTGCCGACGGGATTGCTGGCGTACTCCGCGCCTAGCCGTTCCACGGCCCGCCTAGAGACAATCCCCCCAGCCTGGGATCCGTCGACATACTTCAGCAGCGGCGCGTACGGTGCGCTCAGGGTGAAGCGCACCGTCTCCGGATCCACGGCCTCGATCTTGCTGATCGGAGTGACCAGGCCGCGCAGGGGGGCCCGCAGACCCGGGTCCAGGATCGTCTGGTAGGTGAAGACGACGTCGTCGGCCGTCAGCGGCGTACCGTCGTGGAAGCGCACGTTCTTGCGCAGCTTGAAGACCCACACCGTCGGTGAGACCTGCGTCCAGGATTCCGCCAGCGCGGGACGCGGCTGCAGCTGGGCGTCGAGTTCGACCAGCCCGTCGTAGACCTGCTCGATGACGCGCCGCGCCGTGGTGTCGTTGGCCAGGCGCGGGTCGAGGGTCCCCGCATCGACATCGATCCCGATGCGCAGGGTCCCGCCCGCGGGAGCGGCGCGGACCGGCATCGTACTCGCCAGCGCGAAGACGAAGAGCATGACGACGGCAATGCGTCTGACCGGGGCGATCATCCGCTGATCCTCCTTGTGTGCCGGGGTACCGGAATTGGGCTGTGTGGTTTCCCCGCGGGTTCGCCGGCGGCGGGAATGAATCCTCTACGTTGGCTGGCGTTCCGTCAGCGGTTCGACTCCGGTATCAACTTAAAGACGGGCAAGATGCCCAGGCGGTGGATGTCGGGAATCTCTTCTCCCTCCAGCAGGATCGCGGCCTTCGCCACCACTTTCCCGCCGGCCTGCTTGACCAGTTCCTCCATCGCGTGCAGCGTTTCGCCGGTGCTGACGATGTCATCGATTATGCCGACGCGTTTGCCCTTGATCTTCATGGCGTCACGGCCGTCCATGAAGAGTTCCTGCTCGGTCTTGGCGGTGATGGGCTTGTAGCGCACCACGAGCGGCGAGAGCATGAACGGCCGGATCTCTTTGCGGCAGCAGACGTAGGGCTTCAATCCCAGATAGGTGGCGATGGCGTGGGTGAGGGGGAGACCCTTCGTCTCGGTGGTGACGAAGATGTCGCAGTCCGCCACCTTCGGCGCCAGGAGGCGCGCCGCCCGGTCGATAACCTCGGTGTCACCCAGGCTGTAGTAGTAGGCGATCCAGGTGTCGGGCGCGACTTGGATCAGCGGCAGGGTGCGGACCGTCCCGGCGACCTCCAGGTCGTAGGTGGGCTGCCCGCGGAACGGCAGGATGTGGGCCATAGATCACCTCGGCTCATCCCTTCCAGGGCGCTTCTGCCTTTTCCTGTGCGCCGCCCCGGCCCGCCGCGTGCAGCCTGGCGGCATGCTCCTGCAGTAAGTCCCAAGCTGTCTGCAGGTGCGCCTCCGTGGTGCGCAGGTTGCCCACGGCCAGCCGCACGGCGAAGCGGCCGCGCAGCCGGGTGTGGGAGAGATAGGCGCGGCCGGTGGCGTTGACGGCGTCGAGCAGCCGCTCGTTGAGCGCATCGAAATAAGCATCCCGCTCCTCCTCGGGCCCGACCGGCAGGTCGGTGGGGCGGGCGCGGAAACAGACGACGCTGAACGGGGTCGGCGCCAGCCGCTCGAAGTCGGGATGCGCGTCCACCCACGAAGCGAAGAGGTGGCCCAGGCGGATGTGCTCGCGGATGCGCGCGGCCAGCCCCTCCCCGCCGAAGTAGCGGATGACCATCCAGAGCTTGAGGGCGCGGAACCGGCGGCCCAATTGGATCCCGTAGTCCATGAAGTCCCGCACCGCCGCCTGCTCCGCCTCGGCCGTGCGCAGGTATTCCGGCACCAGGCTGAAGGCGCGGCGCAGGACGGCGGCGTGGCGGCAGTAGAACGCGCTGCAGTCGATCGGCGTGAAGAGCCACTTGTGCGGGTTGATGACGACGGAGTCGGCCCGCTCGCACCCGTTCAAGGCCCAGCGGAATTCCGCCGCGACGGCGGCCATGCCCGCGTACGCGCCGTCCACATGCAGCCACAACCCTTCGCGGGCGCAGACCTCGGCAATGGCGGGGACCGGATCGACGCTGGTGGTCGAGGTCGTGCCCACGGTGGCCACGACGCAGAACGGCCGCCAGCCGGCGCGGCGATCCTCCGTGATGGCCTGGGCCAGCGCCGCCGGGTCCATTTGGAATTCCGCGTCCACGGGGATCTTGCGCACGCCCTGCTGGCCCAACCCCAGGGTGATGGCCGCCTTTTCAATGGAAGAGTGGGCCTGCTCGGAGGTGTAGAGGCGGAGGCGCGGTCCGCCGGCCATCCCGTCGCGGCGGACGGCGTCGCCTGCGGCCTCGCGGGCGGCGGCGATGGCGCAGAGGCTGGCCACCGAGGCGGTGTCCATGATGATTCCGAACTGCGGCGGCAGTCCCACCATCTGCCGCAGCCAGTCCAGCGCTACCTCCTCCAGTTCCGTCGCCGCGGGGGAGGTCTTCCAGAGCATGCCGTTGACGTTCAGGGCCGCGCTGAGCAGTTCCCCCAAGATCCCCGCCGCCGATCCGCTGATGGCGAAGTAGGCAAAGAAGGCCGGGTGGTTCCAGTGGGTGATGCCGGGGATGATGTGGCGGGTGAAGTCCGCCAGAATCGCCGCCATCGGTTCGCCCTGCGCCGGCGGTTCCGCGGGCAAGGCCCGCCGCAACACGCCCGGCTCCGTGCGGGCCAGCACGGGATAGCGCTCCGGGTGCGCCAGGTAGTCGGCGATCCAGTCCACAACCTGGTACCCTTGCCGGCGGAACTCCTCCGGACTCATGTCCGTCGCCGGCTGCTCATGCGCTGACATGGTGTTCCCTCCTACTGGGGCTTCCCTCGCAGTGTTCTGGCTCGCCGGATGTCACGCCTGCTCCCGCGACGCAGGAAGGCTCAGCGGTGGCAGTGAAGGTGAAGGCATGGACCTCCCGCGCGTGATTCAGGTGGCCCGCGGGCTCCAGCCCGCCGATCTGCTGCTGGCCAACGCCCACGTCATCGACCTCTACAACCATGAGATCGTGGAAGCCGACGTCGCCCTGGTGGAAGACCGCATCGCCGGCATCGGCACGACTCCCGGCGCGTATAAGGCTAAAGAGAAGCACGACCTGAAGGGCGCCTACCTGGCTCCGGGGTTGATCGACGGGCACGTGCACATCGAGAGCGCGATGGTCAGCGTGCCGGAATTCGCCCGCGCCGTCGTGCCCCATGGCACCACCACCGTTATCGCCGATCCGCACGAGATGGCCAATGTCCTGGGCATGAGCGGCATCCGCTATATGCTGCAGGCGGCCAAATACAACCCGCTGAGCGTCTTCGTGATGGCGTCCTCCTGCGTCCCCGCCGGTCCCCATGAGAGCGCGGGCGCGGAGATCACCGCCTACGACCTAGAGACGCTGATGCAGGACAAGTGGGTGCTCGGGCTGGCGGAGGTAATGAACTACGCCGGGCTGCTCGCCGCCGACGAGGAGGTGCTGGCGAAACTGCGGGCCGCCGGCCGCCGTCCTGTCGACGGGCACGCCCCGGGCGTGCACGGCCTGGACCTCAACGCCTACATCGCCGCCGGCGTCGGGTCAGATCATGAGTGTACGACGGTGGAGGAGGCCCGGGAGAAGCTACAGCGCGGCATGGTCATCATGATCCGCGAGGCCACGCCGGCGCGCAATCTGAAGGACCTCCTGCCGTTAGTAACCCCGCAGAACGCGTGGCGCTTCATCTTCGTTACTGATGACCGCAGCCCGATCCACTTGCTGGAAGAGGGGCACATCGATGCGATGGTCCGGCAAGCCATCGATCTGGGGCTCGATCCCTTCCTGGCGCTGCAGATCGGTAGCCTGAACACTGCGGAGTACTTCGGCCTGCGCGACCGGGGCGCGGTGGCGCCGGGAAAACTCGCCGACCTGATCGTCTTCGATGACATCCTTTCGCCCCGCCCGCGCTTGGTCTACCGACTGGGCCGCCTCGTGGCGAAGGACGGCGACCTGCTGCCCTACGAGCGCCCGGAGAGACTGCCGGCGCTGCGCGGGTCGGTGAACGTGCCGCGCGCGACCTTGCACTTCCGCATTCCGGCGCGCGGCCGGCGGATCCGCGTGATCGACGTCATCCCCAACCAGATCGTCACCGCGGCGGGGGAGGCGGAGGCGACGATCGCGGCGGGGGAGGCGGTGGCCGACCCTCAGAAGGACCTGCTCAAACTGGCGGTCATCGAGCGGCATACCGGCAGCGGCCGCGTCGGCTTGGGCTTCGTCCGCGGCTTTGGGCTGAAACTGGGCGCGCTGGCCTCCACCGTGGCGCACGACGCGCACAACATCATTGTCGTGGGGACGAGCGACGACGCGATGCGCGCCGCGGTGGAACTCGTCCTGGAGATGCAGGGCGGGCTGGTGGCGGTGGCGGGGCGCGAGGAGGCGCGGCTGCCGCTGCCTATCGCGGGGCTCATGTCCGACGAACCGGTGCCGGTCGTCGCCGCACAGCAGCGGGCACTGCTGCGCATCGCCCGGCGGATGGGCTGCCCGCTGGACGATCCCTTTATGACCCTCTCGTTCCTAGCGCTCTCGGTAATCCCCGTACTGAAACTGACGGACCGGGGTCTGCTCGACGTCACGCGGTCCGAACTCGTCCCGCTCTTTATCGACTGACCTAGCGCTTCGGCCGCACCGACCAGATCCAGGCAATTAACAGCGCGTTGATGATGATCGGCACGATCACGTTGCGCGCGGTGTAAGTTCGTGTGATGAAGAAGTAGAGCAGATCAAACGCCGAGATCAGCAACCCTACGACGAACGCCCAGGCCATCCCACCGTAGCGCTGCACATCGGACGCTGCCACCAGCGCGAGAATCCCGACGCCGAGGAGGCTGCTGCCCCAACCGGAGACGACCGCCGGGTCCTTCAGCGGATACGCGAAGACCTGTGACCCCAGGGAAGGGAAGAGCAGCAGCAGTCCCACAATGCAGGCGTAGACCCCCTGGACCAGCAACGCCGGCCGCAGTCCCACCGTCCTGTTCACGCACGCACCTCCCCAGACTAGGATCGACGCGGAAGCATCATTCTGCTTTTTCGGGGTCAATGCCCTTATACCCCCTGCGGCGGTCTATTGACAGGCTCGCCTGTCTGATCTCCATTACCCTGCACGCCGAGGGCGAACGGACCTGGGTGACCGTGGTGCACAGCGGATTCGAGCGGCTGCCCGTGGAGTACCCGAAGCGGATGTTTCAGGCCTACAGGGAGGGCTGGGACCACGTCATCTGGAGGTGTGCCGCTCCGAGTGCCTACTTGGTCGCGGCAGGCCGGAGGGAGTCGGCACCAGCCCGACGAAAAATCCGCAGGGGCCGGCACCGGCTAGTACACTTCTGGGGGGCGTGATGATCCTCGTACGCACGTGGTTCCGGACGAAGTGGGGCGCCGCGAGTACGGTGGTGGAACTGCTGAAAGGCATCTCGACGACGCTCGAGGCGGCCCGCCGGGCGCGCATCTACACGGATTTGTCGGGGGAACTCTTCACCGTCACCTGGGAGACGGAGTGGCCCAGCCTGGCCGCGTACGAGGCGGCCTTCGAAGAGATGCGCCAGAGCGACGAGTACCGCGAGTTGATGACCGAGATCGTTGATCTCGTCGAGACCGGAGGGCGGGAGTACCTCCTACAGCGCTGGCCGGAAGGCTAACGCGCCCGCCGACACCGAGAGCCGGGAGGCTAATTCCGCCGTGCCCATCCGGTTGAGCCGCCCCCGCTTTGAGCGGCTGGTCGAGGAAGCTATGGCCAGCATCCCCGAACCGCTGCGGCAGCGCATGGACAACGTGGAGATCGTGATCGAGACCTGGCCCACGGAGGATCACCTCGAGGCCGCGGGACTGGAACCGGACGACTGGCTCTTCGGCCTCTACGAGGGGACGCCGCTGATCGAGCGGGGCATCACCGTCGATCCACTCCTGCCGGACAAGATCACCATCTTCCAGGGCCCGCTGCAGGAGGTCTGTAGTTCCGAAGACGAGATCCGCCAGGAGGTCCGCACGACTGTCATCCACGAGATCGCCCATCACTTCGGCATCGACGAGGACCGCCTCGCCGAACTGGGGTACGACTGAGTGGCCCTGATCGCCGACCTCATCGCCAACCTCTTCCGGCTGCTGCGGAACCTTCTGACTTTCTTGGGACGGCCGCCGGAGTACGTGGTGGTCGACATCTCCGGTTCCTACCCGGAGCGCCGCGCGCCCCGCCCGCGCTTCCAGCCCTTCCGCGGCGCGCTGCCGTTTTTGCAGCCGCCGCCCGAGGAGAGCCTCGAGGACCTGCGCGGGGTGCTCGACCGGGTGGCTCACGCGCCGCAGGTGCGGGGCGTGGTGGTGCGCATCGGTGAGCTCCCGGTGGGCCTGGCCACAGTGCAGAGCCTGCGGGATGTGCTGCTGGCGCTGCGCCGGCGCGGAAAGCGCGTCGTCGCCTACCTGACGACGATCTCCACGCCGCAATACTACCTGGCCGCGGCTGCCGACGAGATCCTGCTGCCAGAGAGCGCGATGGTCGGCTTTACCGGCCTGCGCACGGAAGTCACCTTCATACGCGAGGCTCTCGACCGGCTGGGCATCGCCCCGGAGTTCGACCACATCGCCGAGTACAAGACGGCCGCCGACCGCTTCCTGCGGCGCGAGATGTCTCCGGCGCACCGGGAGATGGTGGACGCCATCCTGGATGCGCAGCTGGATCAGATCATCGAGGACATCGCCGCGGCTCGCCGCCTGACCCGCGAGCCCGTGCGCGGGGCGATCGACCGGGCGCCCTTTTCGGCCGCCGAGGCGCTGGCCATGGGTCTGGTGGACGGCGTTCTCTTCGAGGACGAGCTGCCCCGGCGGTTCGGCGCTCCCGGGCGCGAGGCGGTCCTCCAGCCGTGGACCCTGGCGCGGCGGCGCCTCCCGGCGCCCTACCGCTGGCCCTCGCTGCAGGACGCCGTCGCCGTGGTCACGCTGCGCGGCACCATCGTACCCGGGGAGAGCCGCGAGTTCCCCGTGCCGCTGCCGCTGTTCGGCCGGCAGACGGCGGGGTCGAGCACGCTCGCCCGGGCCTTCCGCGCCGCCGAACGCGCGCCGCGGGTGCGCGCCGTGGTGTTCTCCGTCGATTCGGGCGGCGGGTCCGCCCTGGCCTCCGACCTCATCTGGCGAGAGGTGGAACGGGTGAAGCGCCGCAAACCGGTCGTCGCCTTCATGGGGGACGTGGCCGGCTCGGGCGGCTACTACGTCGCCTGCGGCGCGAACCGGATCATCGCGCAGCCCGGCACCATCACCGGATCCATCGGCGTGGTCAGCGGCAAACTCGTCCTCGCCGACCTGTTCGCACGGCACGGGCTGCACCATGAGATCCTCAGCCGCGGTGCGGCGGCAACCATCGACTCGCCCTTCGTCCGCTACGACGAGACGGGATGGACGCGCGTCCGCCAGGAGATGCAGCAGATCTACGAACGGTTCATCGGCCGGGTCTCCCAGGGACGGTCGCGGCCCGCCGCGGAGATCGAGGCCATTGCGCGCGGCCGGGTCTGGACCGGCCGGCAGGCCGTGCCGCTGGGCCTGGTGGACGAACTGGGAGACTTCACCGTGGCCGTGCAGCGGGCCAGGGAATTGGCCGGGATTCCGGCGGGCCGCGAAATCAACGTGATCACCGTGCGTCCGCCGCGCGTGGCGCCGGTGCCGGCCTTCCGGAGTGCGGTGGACGAGATGGTGGCCGGGCTGCGCCAGGTGCTGGCCCTGGCCGCCGAGCGCGTGCTCCTGCTGATGGAGGCTCTGTGACAGACCTCTCCGGTCACGCGGTCGCCTCGCGGGCGCGACGTAACCTGCGCGTGCGCATCCTGCGCAGCGGCAGCGCCGGGAACGCCATCCTGCTGGAGGCGGCGGGGACGCGGCTGCTCATCGACGCGGGGATTCCGCTGGACGTGATCGCGCGCGAACTGGCACCGCTTGATCTGGAGTTATCTGACCTCAGCGCGGTCCTGCTGACCCACGAACACGACGACCACGCGCGCAGCGCCGGGACGCTGGCCCGCGCGGCGGGCATTCCCGTCATGGCCAACGAACACACGCTGCAACAGGCGGCGAACTTCCTCGGCGCCGCCGCCACAGAGCGCTTTACCACCGGGACCACGTTCAACGTCGGCGCCTTCACCGTCGAGCCGTTTCTCATCCCCCACGACGCCGTCGAACCGGTGGGCTTCACGCTGCGCGTGGACGGCCTGCAGGTGGTGGTGGCCTACGATCTGGGTGATGTAGACGGCGCCCTGCGGGAGCGCTTGCCCGCGGCGGACGTGATCCTGCTCGAGGCCAACTACGACCCGCGGCTGCTCGGCGTGTCCGGCTATCCGTGGTTTCTGAAGAACCGCATCCTCAGCCCCACCGGGCATCTCTCCAACGAGAGCGCGGCAGGGGCCGCAGTCTGGGCGGCGCGGGGCGGGAAGGCGCAGACGGTCTACCTCCTCCACCTCAGCGAGGTGAACAACCTGCCGCCCCTGGCCCGGGACGTGGTGCGCTGGGCGCTGGAGCGCGAGGGCATCAGGACGGCGCGCGTACAGGCGGTCCGGTCGAATGCCGCCGGTCCGCTGTGGGAAGCCGTCCTCGCGGATGCGGCCACTCCCTGAGGCGTTCTTCCAGCACGGCGACACCGCCCGGCTTCGCCGGGCCGCCGCGCGATGCCTGGAGGCGGCGCTGCAGGCCGCGGATCCGCGGGCCGCGGTGCGCCGCGCCCTGACGCTGGACGGCCACTGGCTCGTCGTCTTTGGGGACGCGTCCGACCTGAATCATTTTAGCGCCATCTTCGTAGTCGGCGGGGGCAAGGCGGGCGCGGCGATGGCGGCGGCGCTGGAGGAGGTCCTGGGTGACCGGATCAACGCCGGCGTCGTCAGCGTCAAGTACGGACATACGGCGCCGACGTCGCGCGTGCGGGTTGTCGAAGCGGGGCATCCGCTGCCCGATGCCGCCAGCGTCGCCGCGGCGGAAGAGGTCCTGGCGATGGCGCGCCGGGCCGGGGAGCGCGATCTGGTCTTCGTCCTGATCTCCGGAGGCGGCTCCGCGCTGCTGACCGCGCCCCCGGACGGGATTACCCTGGAAGACAAACTCGCCGTCACCCGCCGGCTGCTCGACGCCGGCGCGCCAATAGGCGAGCTCAATACCGTCCGGAAGCACCTCTCCCGAATCAAAGGCGGTCACCTGGCCCAAGCCTTCGCCCCAGCACGGTCCATCGCGCTCATCCTGTCCGATGTCTTAGGTAATCCCCTGGACGTAATCGCCTCCGGGCCAACTGTGCCCGACCCTACCACCTTTGCGGATGCGCTAGAAATCCTACGCCGCCGAGGCATCCTCGACGTGGTCCCGGCGGCGGTGCGGGCGTACCTGGAAGCGGGCCTCGCAGGTCGCGTTCCCGAGACGCCCAAGCCTGGCGATTCCGAATTTGCGCTTACACGGGCGGTCATCATCGGGGATATCACACGAGCCTTGGGTG
>Ga0209751_10003809_pt1 | contig 14583 bp, 11 predicted proteins | sample RifCSP13_1_FD_184019 | JGI IMG/M metagenome (GOLD analysis project Ga0209751, IMG submission 184019) | Soil microbial communities from Rifle, Colorado - Rifle CSP2_sed 13_1 (SPAdes) (version 2) | ecosystem: Environmental > Terrestrial > Deep subsurface > Rock core/Sediment | place: Rifle... | reverse complement strand
GGTCGAAGAACACGGGGCGGATCCGGAACGTGATCGCGGGCGGGCGGCATGTCCTCTCGATGCGGGCCCACGACGGGATGTTCACGCTCCGCCTGGAGGGTGCGAAGCTCCTGCACCGCGCGTTCCGGGGCCCCGCCCTGCGGGTCGTCGTGGACCCGGAGACCGCCGAGTTCAACCGGGCGGGGAAGAACGTGTTCGCGAAGTTCGTCGTGGACGCGGACCCCGAGCTGCGTCCCGGGGACGAGATCCTCGTCGTGGACCCGGAGGACCGCCTCGTGGCGGTGGGCCAGGCCTTCCTCAACCGGGAGGAGATGCTCGCGTTCAAGCGGGGCCTCGCCGCGAAGGTGCGGGAAGGGCTACCCGCGTAGGAGCTTCTCCGCGACCGCGACACAGGCGAGGTAGTCCTCGAGGGTGTGGAGCAGGCTTCGGAAGGACTCCGCGCCGGCCTCGGCGACCAGCGTGCGGCCCGCCACCCTCGTGGCGATGTACGCGTCGTCGTCCACCCGGATCGACCGGGCGACGGTCTCCGCGTCCCGCTTCGTTTTGTAGCCGAGTTCGAGGCGGCAGGTGACGCGCACGCCCCACCATCGGGCCATCGGGTTAAGAGGTCTCGGGCCATGGCGGGTGCGGATGGAGCTGCGGTTCAGCCGCCGCGCGGTCGTCCTCGTGCTCGTCTTCGGGTTCATCGCGATCCTCGGGGCCGCGGTGTTCGCGTCCCTCCTCACGGGATCCTACGAGATCCTCGCGCTCCTGCCCCTGTCCCTCCTTCTGTGGATCATCCTGTTCGTGTGGATCGTCGCGTGGCTCGGGCAGCGGGCGGGGCGGCGAGAGGGATAGCCCCGGCCAGATTCGAACTGGCGTCGCAAGCTCCAAAGGCTCGCAGGCTTGACCGCTACCCCACGGGGCTGGGACTGCCCAAAGGCCCGCCGCCCTTAAAGGATTCGAGGGCCGCCTCACTTCACGCGCTCGATCCCCGCCATGTCGTCCTCCGTGGGCGGCGGGAGGGCCCCGCTCGGCTCCGGGGGCGCGGTCTTCTGGACCTCCGCCTGGACGACGGTCTGTACCGTCGAGACCTCCTGCGGGATCGCCTTCATCACCGGGACGAGGAGGGAGATTTTCCCGAAGGCGTCGAACCGCCCCAGGAGGGACCAGTACGCGAACGCGCCCACGAGGGAGAGGACGATGAGCTTGATCGCGAGCGCGGACAGGAACACGATCTTCAGCCCCGCGTACGACGCGATGCCGGCGGGGAACAGAGCGGCGATTGCGACGATGGCCAAGTTGAATACCGCGTAGTCGAGCCAGGAGGACGGCTTCATGGGGCGGGGTGAGTACGTCTTCGTCGGCAGCCGCCGCACGAACAGCCGCAGGAGGACGGCGGCGGCCACCAGGCACACGGCGCCGATGACCCACAGCGCCATCATCTCCCCTACCGCGTTCGGGGCGATGGGCATCACGCCGGTCGCCGCGAAGTCCGCGAACAGCTGCGCCGCGTTCCGACCCGCGGAGGCGGGCCACGCGACCCTCCACACCGCCGTGCAGAGCAACCACACGTACACGAGGAGGCCCGCCGCGATCGGGAGGGCGGCGGTCTGCGGCGGGATGAGGACCTCCTCCTCCGTGAAGGGGTCCTTCCGCCGGAGGAGCATCGCGCCCGCCCCGAGGAAGACGAGGGCCGCGGCGACGAGCCCGAGGCCCACGAGGTCCAAGGTCCCGCCGACGTAGATGAGCCCGGTCATCGGGCCCAGGTCGGGGGTCGGGTTCGTCCCCTGCAGGAAGGCGATCCCGTCCCGCGAGACGGCGCCGACGCCGATTAGGACGAGGATGTTCTGCGCGATCAGGATCGCGCACCCCGCCCGGCCCATGATGCTCGCGAGGTGGCGGAGGGCCCATCCCTTCTCGTCGTCCGGACGGGTGGGCTTCCGCTCCACGACGAGGATCGCGTTGCACGAGGGGCAGACCTTGTCGTCGGGTCCGATGGGCTTCATGCACCTGGGACACTTCACCCGTCCATCCCCTCGCCCGGGCCGCAAGCGTGGCCCGCTAAATCAACTCTCCGACGAGGTCCGCCTCGCGCCCCTCGACGATCCGCGCGGTGCGCCAGTCGCCGATCGGCTCCTCGGAGGGGAGGACGACCTGCTTGTACGAATCCGTGCGGCCCAGGGTCGTCCCCGCCTTCCCTGGTTCCGTCGTCAGGACGTCCAGGGTCCGTCCCACGTAGCCCGCGTGGATCTCCCGCGCGATCCGGAACCGGAGGCGGGAGAGGCGGCGGGAGCGCTCCTTCGCCCGCCATCCGACGACCTGGCCCGCCATGGTAGCGGCAGGGGTGCCCGCGCGGGCGGAGAAGCGGGTGACGTTCACGATGTCCGGCCGGACCCGCCGCACGAGGTCGATCGTCCGCGTGAACGCGTCGTCCGTCTCCCCCGGGAAGCCGACGATGACGTCCGTGGAGATCGTGATTTCGGGGAGCGCGGCCCGGAAGGCGCCCACGATCCGCTCGAAGTCCGCGACCGAATACTCCCGCTTCATCGCCTCAAGGATCCCGTCGTCCCCGCTCTGCACGGGGAGGTGGAGGAACTTGTACACCTTCGGGGACGCATACGCGTCGACGAGGTCGTCGAAGATTGGGAGCGCGGTAAGCGGGTCCATCATCCCGACCCGGATCCGGAAGTCCCCCGCGATCCCGGTGACCGCGCGGAGGAGGGCGGGCAGGCTCGTCCCGCCATCCATGCCATATGCGGCGGTGTCCTGGCCGGTGAGCTTGACATCCTTGATCTCCGCCTCGACGTAGCCCCGCACGCGGTCGACGATCGCATCGACCGGGTAGCTCGAGACGCGGCCCCGGGCGACACGGGTGATGCAATACGTGCACCGGCCCGCGCATCCCTGGGCGATGGGGACGATCGCGTCCCGCCACGCCGCGTGCTCCGACTCCATCGTCAGGGCCCGATCCGCGCACGCCGTGCCCGCCCCGAGGAGTTCGACGATCTGCGGCCACTTCCGCGGCGGGAGGAGCTTCGCGTCCGGCACGGTGCGCCGCACGAGGTCCCGCTGCGCGGCGGCCATGCAGCCCGCCACGACGAGGGGCTTGCCCTCGCCCGCGAGGACGTGCATCCGCTTCAGCATCTTCCGCTCCGTGTGGTCGATCACCGTGCACGTCACGAGGACGCTCGCGTCCGCCTCCGCGGGCGAGGGCGCGATTGCGTGGCCCCGGGAGCTCAGGGCCTGCTGCATCAGGCGGGCCTCCCCATAGTTCTGGGTGCAGCCGTACGCCTCGAAGTACACCTTCACGATTCGGGGGAACGCGGGCTCGCGAAAAGCCTTTTCCACGGATTTGTCACCGCATTGCGGACCTACAGTCGCTCCCTCCGAAGGAGGGGGCCTCCGCAGAGGCGGACGGCCCCTAACTCTTCCCCCCTACTCAATCGTGCCCGATTCGGGATGCTGGTCTATTTGGAGGATGTCCTCCTTCTTCGGCGAAGGACATAGGTAACAGCGATTCCCCCCACCAACATGCCCACGGCAGCTACGGGAATCAGAGGGGTGATGCTCGGCTCCGGATTCTGGGTTGTGGGAAGGAAGGAACTGGCGTATACTCCGCTCGGGGAAGTCCATAACAGGAGGGCAGCCCCATCCCCTGCGACCGCAAGCTGGAAACCACCCGCGAAGGTTTGTTGATTGAACGCGGCCCCAGGCGACCACACGCCCTCGAATCGAGCCACGTACGGCTGATCCCCAGTCGTCCACGCTGCAAGCCCCCGACCAGAACCATCGACGCCGATTGAAAGGTCGCCGGTGATTGGCGGATCTGCACCTGGCGGATCAATTCGGATCGCTTCCGTCCACGCACCGCTCGCCATGGAGAACCGAGTGGCCCAGACGCTGTCGAATCGGTAGCTAAGGTTCGACGTGTGCACCCAAGCCACCAGGGCATCCCCCGCGCGGTCAACAGCCAATTGGGAGAGCCACGCGGAGCCAGAAAGCGTCTCGATTTGCTCAGGGGCCGTCCAGCCTGAGTCAGAGGAATAATGGCTTGCCCACAGGCTGTAGGGATCGATTCCTTGCCGCCACACCACGAGGATTCGACCTGCCGCACTCGCCCCGATGACCGGGTAAACCGCTGCTTCTGTGTCGCTTGCATCAAGAAGCTCTGGGACTCCCCATCCGACGCCCTCGATCCACCTGCTCGCTTGTACGTCATACCAAACCCCGGTCGGCTGAGACCAGACCGCCAGAACGCTGCTCGCGCCCTCCGCGACGAGAGAAGGAGCTCCTGTCATCTCCGACCCCGTGTCGACCCTCTCCGGAACACTCCATCCCAGACCTGCGACAAATCGACTCGACCAGATGTGCCCGTTCTCGACCCAAGCCGCTGTTGCCCGGCCTGAGGGATCAATCGTTACGGCGGGTGCGGCTGTCAAGTTCATCCGAGCCGCCACTGTCTCCACGTGGCTCCACCCTGCCGATGGAGAGAATCGAACCGCGAGAACAGAAGGACCTTGAGCCCAAAACACGACGGCCTGGCCTCCCTCGTTGACTGCAAGTTGGGGCCCCCAGTCCGTACCGTTGCCCGGTGCAATCACGATCGCGTTCTGCCATCCGGTTCCTGCCGTATACTGACTTGCCCAGATGTCAGCACCATCTGCAGATGTGGGTCCCCTAAACTGAACCCAGACTGCGATGCCATTGCCACTTGAATCCAGCGCAACTCTCGGCCAAACGAGCCAGACTCCCACTGCAATTCTCTCCGGAGGACTCCATCCCATTGGAAGGTCGGCCCCGGACGTCCCCGCGAGCAACACGGTGCCAACAACCCAGACTGCGACGAGGGCAGCCAGTGATCGCGCCGGTTTCTCCGATCCGCCCGGGATGATCTCGTCACCAGCGGGCTCCCCCCTCGTTCTGGTCATGGTATCCCTCCGCGCTTACCCGGGGAGGCATTCCCTACTTAAGGTGATTTCGAGCCGTCTCACAGCCCACACACCCCCAGGTGCAAACACGGGGAGGTGTGCTCTTGGGTGAAAGGCCTGTAGCCTGCAGGTACCCCAGCGAAGCCCTGGGTCGGAACTCGCTCATGCCCACTTACTGCGGATGCAGCCCGCGAAAGACTTCGGATGTTGCGAAAAGCCTTTTGCGGGAGCCCGGCTTCTCGCCCGCCATGGCGGGGGCCGCTGCGCCGAGGGACCTGTCCCAGGAGCTCCGGCAGCGGGCGAAGGCCGCGAAGATCCGCGCGAAGTCCGCGCGGATGCGGCTGAAGGCGTCCCAGCTCGAGCAGAAGGCCGCGCGGCTGAAGCGGAAGGCGGAGGACCTCGACGACATCGCGGGCCGCCTGGACCGCGGCGAGTCCCCGTGAGGGCGGGATTCCGGTGACCGGCATCGTGTACGATCCGATCGACGAGTACATCGACCAGCTCGCGAACCGCGGGGGCGAGGCCCTCGAGGCGGTCGAGAAGCAAGGCCACGACGAGGACTGGCCGATCGTGGGCCATGCGGAGGGGTCTCTCCTCCACATCCTCGCGCGCTCCGTGGGGGCCCGCCGGATCCTCGAGCTCGGCACCGCGATCGGGTACTCGGGGACGTGGCTCGCGCGGGCGCTCCCGCCGGACGGCGAGCTCGTCACGGTGGAGTGGGACCCGGAGACCGCGAAGATCGCACGCCGCAACTTCGAACGCACGGGCGTCTCGAAGCGAGTCCGAATCGTCACGGGCTCGGCGCTCGAGGTCGTGCCGCCGATCAAGGGACCGTTCGACCTTGTGTTTAACGACATCGACAAGAAGTCCTACGTCGACATCCTGCCGCATTGCATCGATAAGCTCCGGGTCGGCGGGCTCCTCGTCACGGACAACGTGCTCTGGAGCGGTCGGGTCGCAGAGCGTCCGCGAAAGGGCGAGGCGCAGGTGATCCACGAGTACAACGAGCGACTCGCCGCGGACCCTCGGATGGTCGCGGTGATCGTCCCGCTGCGGGACGGCGTCTCGATCGCCCTCAAGGTTCGCGATTGAACTAGGGCAATCGCGTCCGCGGGAACCACGCGCGATTTTCGGGTGCGGTCCCTCAAGTACGTCCGCCCGCAAGTCGGGAGGCGACGAGGGAATGTGATGTCTCGCGAGACGAGAACGATCGGATCGCTGCTCCTCCTCGGGGCCGTGCTCCTATCCCTGAACGCCTTGGCCGTGTCGGCGCGGCCGGGCGAGGTTGCCCCCGCCGAGACGACGACCGCAACGGCTGCCGCCACCGCCGGGACGGGCGTGCCGGTGACCGACTCCACCGCGAACGGGGTGCTCCCGCTCCCGCCGATCTCCCCGACCGCGTCGACGGCGGGGCCTCAGGCGAAGGCGCACGAGCCCGTGTCTTGGGTGGACGCGTCCGTCGGGTCCGGCGTGATGGCCCCCGGGATGAGCGCGGAGCCCATCTCGGGCGTGCCGCTCCAGGTCGGGATCGTGAACCCGAACGTGGACGCGATGCCCGAGGTCCCGATCGTCCGGGGCGACCCGACGTTCGACCCGAACGCGTTCGTGCGGCCGGGTCCGCCGATCACCCCCGTCAAGCCGGGCGCGCTGGCGCCGACCCCGATCCCGCCCCACGCCATCGAGCCCGTGCACGAAGGCCTCTGAACGAATTCCCTCCGTCGGCGGAGCCCGCTCCCACCGGGTTCGCGGGCTCCCCCCCTTTTTCCCCGCACTCCCTGACCGCGAAAGCGTATATCCGCCGCCGCGGGTTCTCGGGCCGGTGCGGATGGCGAAGCGCGCGAAGCCGGAGCACCTGTTCGTCGAGACGGACGGGCAGGTCTACCTCGTGCAGGACCGCGGCGTGTGGCGGTTCCCGAAGGGATTGGAGCCGCTCCCGTTCGAGGTCGTGGACTCGGGGCGGATGGACTTCGGCTCCGAGGTCGTCCGCCGCGTGAAGCCCGTCCTCGCGTACCATCCGGAGGAGTGGTTCAACCGCGACGACCTGTTCTCCCGCTCGGACGTGGACGGCCTCGTGAAGAAGGCCGTGTACATGACGATGCCCCGCCTCGTCGCGGAGGTCGCCCTCGTGCGGGGCCACGACGTCCTGATGGTGAAAGCGAAGCGCGGGTTCTCGAAGGGGTACTGGAACCTGCCGGGCGGGTTCCTGGACTTCGGCGAGGCCCCCGAGGTCGCGGTGGAGCGCGAGGTCGAGGAGGAGATCGGCGCGGACATCACCCTCGACGGCCTCCTCGGCGTGTACCACTCCGGCTTCCCCGGGAAGCCGACGTACACCCTGGGCTTCGTGTACCGGGGCCACACGGACGCGTCCACGCTCCGCCTCAAGGAGGACGAGATCGAGGCCGCGGAGTGGTTCCCGATCCACCGCGGGCTGATGCTAACACGGAACCCGTTCGTCCGGTGGGGCCTCGTGGACCTGTTCAAGCGTTTCGACCCGCCGCCCTTCCACGTCGTCCGCCACGGCCTCCTCGCGGGCCGCGAGTCGAGCGAGGGGCCCGTCGTGTTCCTGGACCGGGACGGGGTGATCAACCGCGGGAGGCCCGGCTACGTCCGGACCCCGGACCAGTTCGAGTTCCTCGAGGGCGCGGTCCAGGCGATGGCCCGCCTCCGCAAGGAGGGACGGAGGATCGCGATCGTGTCGAACCAGGACGCGGTGGGGTGGAAGCTGATCCCGAAGCGCCAGCTCCACCGAATCCACGAGAAGATGGTCTCCGAACTCACGGCCGCGGGCGCGGACGTGGAGGAAATCTACGTGTGCCCGCACCACGTCCTCTCGGACTGCGCGTGCCGCAAGCCCCGCCCCGGGCTCCTCCTCGCGGCCGCGCGGGACCTGGACGCGAACCCGCGGGAGGCGTGGATGGTCGGGGACAAGGTCGGGGACGTCGAGGCGGGCCAGGCGATCGGCTGCCGTACGGCGTTCGTGGGCGATGCACGGCGGCGGAAGCGCTTCGCCCGCGAGCTCGGGGAGGTCCGCCCGGATGTCGTCGCGGGCAGCCTCCGCGAGGCCGTGACCGCGATCCTTGCGGCCTGATTCCGCGGACCCCGCCCAGACCGCGTTTTATCAGGGCCGATAACGGGGCCACCCGTTTCAAATATCCACCGATGCAACGGGACGGGCAACCGAGTCACGTCACGTGCTCACCGGGAGCCGTCGGTCCGTATGAAAGCCCATCGCCCCGTCCGTCGTTGGCCCAGCCTCGCGATCGTCCTTGCGGTCCTGCTCGTCGGGTTCGGCGCGGTGCTCACCGCGACCCCGCCCGCCGCGGCCGTCACGTACGTCTCCGGCTGGATCACCGCGAGCACGACGTGGGGCGCCCTGGACAACGTGTACGTGGTCACGAAGCACGTGACCGTGCGGCCCGGCGTGACCCTCACGATCCTCCCGGGCACGACGGTCCGGTTCGACGCGGGCATGGCCCTGTTCATCGAGGGCTCCCTCACCGCGAACGGGGCCGCGGGGCTCCCGATCAGCTTCCTCCCGAACTCAAGCGTGCTGAACATCCCGTGGTACGGGATCGCGTTCAACGCAAGCGCGACGGGCTCCGTCACGCGGTCCATGTTCGACAACTGCGAGCGGGCCGTCATGGCGACGGACAGCTCCCCCGTCGTGAACAACGACACGGTCCAGCGGGCGGGCGTCGGGTTCCTCTTCTACCGCTCCTCCACGGTCCTCGCGGACAACGTCGTGCAGCGGTCGTCGTTCGCGGGGGCGTACCTGAACGCCTCCAACGTCCAGGTCGTGCGGAACACGTTCAACAGCTCGGCCGTCGGGATCATGGCGGAGGGGGGCGGGTCGCCCTACATCGCCTCGAACACACTCACGAACATCACGAGCGGGGTCGCGATCGGGATCAGCATCACGGGCGGGACGGTCGCGGACCTGTGGTGGAACGCGATCCGGAGCGTCGGTGGGTCCCGCGGCGCGAACGGCTTCACGCCCGGGGCGGACGGCTTCCCCGGGGGCGCCGCGTTCGGCGTCCTCTTGGATTCTGCGCCCTCCGCGACAATCCAGGGCAACACGTTCGACGTCCTTGTCGGCGGGCGCGGCGGGGACGGGGCGGAGAACCCCGGCGGCGCCGGGGGACGCGGCGGGACCGGCGGTCCCGCGGCCGCGGTCGTCGTCGCGAACACCCCGACCGTGGACATCGACGACAACGTCATCCGCACGGTCACGGGCGGCCGCGGCGGGAACGGCGGGACCGGGCCCACGACCGTGAACGGCGGCTCGGGCGGGACCGCGGGCGACGCCGTCGGGATCGGCGTGGGTCTCGCGTCCGGCGCCGCCTGGTGGTACAAAAACGTCGTCGACGGCGTCGCGGGCGGCGCGGGCGGGAACGGCGCGGTCGCGACGGGGACGGACGGGTCCGGCGGGAACGGCGGGAACGGCGTCGGCCTCCTCTTCTCGGGCGCGATGGACGCGGACGTGAGCGGGAACACGTTCCAGAACCTCCGGGGCGGCCTCGGCGGCAACAGCAGCGCCACCGGCCTCGGGCGGGGTGCGGGCGCGGACGGCGGGGACGCGACGGGCCTCACCGCGTACTCCCTGAAGGGATGGACCACGTTCCATTCGAACACGGTCGCCGCGGTGCGCGGGGGGAACGGAGGGCGGGGCCAGGCCCGCGGGGGCGCGGGCGGGAACGCGACCGGGATCTTCGCGGTCGCGGACAGCGACGGCAACTACAACTTCACCACGGCCACCTCGAACTGGGTCCAGGGCCTCACGGGCGGGAACGGCGGGATCGGGCAGCGGATCGGCGGGAACGGCGGGACCGTGACGGGCCTCGGCTTCATGCTCAGCGACTTCTACTCCGGCGTCAACATCGTGTCGAGCCTCGTGGGCGGGAACGGCGGGGACGCCCTCGACGGGACGGACGGCGGCCGCGGCGGCGACGCGGACGGCATCGGCGCGTTCGCCGTGCGGTCGGGATGGTCCGCGTGGGACTCCGTCGACACGGTCTCGCGGGGCGCCCCCGGCACGGGGCCGCCCGTGCAGGCCTCCTACGGCGTCGCGTTCTACTTCGTCGGGAGCCCGAGCGTCCTCACGACCGCGACGGTCGAGAACGCGACGATCCAGGGGATCGGCAGCCTCGACCTGTGGGCGGACAACTACACGGAGGTCACGACGATCAACACGCCCTTCAACACCGCGAAGCTCGCGGTGTCCGCGGCGGGCAACCTCACCGTGAGGAACTATCTGCAGGTCGACGTCCTCTGGCCGGACGGCGTCACGTTCGTGGCCGGCGCCTCGATTCTCGTCACCGACGAGGGCACCCCTGTCTGGAACCTCGCATCCCCGACGGGCTCCGAGTCGTGGCTCCTCGTGACGGACCGCATGTACGTCAACTCGGTCACGCCCCGGGACAACCGGACGGAGGTCACCGTGTCGTACCTCTCCTACAACTTCGGCTCGAATCCCCGGCAGGTGGCCATGGCGACGTCCCACACGGAGACCTTCACGATGGTGGACTTGGACCCGCCGACATCCTCCGTGGCCCTCCTGCCCGTGTACACGAACACGTGGAGCTTCACGGTCGGGTACACGGCCTCGGACGGAAACGGGGTCGGGCTCAACACGATCACCTTGTGGTACCGGAGGGGCGGCGGATGGACGTCGTATGCGACCCAGCCCGCCGCCGCGGCCGGTTCCTTTGCGTTCACCGCGACGGTGGACGGCGTGTACGAGTTCACGACGACGGCGGACGACCTCGCCGGGAACCGGGAGCCGGGTCCTTCCGTGAACGACACCTGGACAATCGTCGACACGGTCCTGCCGGGCTCCCGCGTGATCCCCCTCCCGACCTGGGAGAACTCGCGTTCGTTCACGGTCACCTGGGCTCCAGACCCCGGGGTCACGGACATCGCGCAGTACGACGTCCAGTACAACCGCGGCCTCGGCTGGTTCACCTGGCTCTCTGGGACGACGCAGACCTCCGGGACGTTCACCGCCCTCTCGGACGGGACGTTCCGGTTCCGGTCGGTCGCGACGGACTACGCTGGAAACGTCGAGGTCCTGCCCGCGGGGAACGACACGTGGACGATCATCGACACGGCCGCCCCGTTCTCGTTCGTCCAGCCACTGCCCGTCTACGAGACGTCGACGAGCTTCCTCGTCCAGTGGGCCCCAGAGTCCGATGACGTCGCGACGTACCGGATCCAGTCCCGGGACAACGGCGTCGCGTGGACGGACTGGATCGCGTCCACGAACCTCACCTCGGGCACCTTCACAGGCGCGATCGACGGCCACACGTACGAGTTCCGCTCGATCGCGACGGACTACGCGGGGAACGTCCAGACGCCCCCCGCGAACAATCAGTCCTGGACGATCGTCGACGTGAGCCCGCCAGACTCCGCCGTGAGCCCGCTCCCCGCGTACGAGACGACCCTGCTGTTCACGGTGACCTGGGGTCCCGTCTCCGGCACGTCGGACATCGCCACGTACACGCTCGAGGTGAGCGACAACGGCGGGCCGTGGACCCAGGTCCCCGGCGTCGTGGGCGTGACCACCGTGTCGACGAGCTTCGTCGGCGTGGACGGCCACCGGGTCGCGTTCCGGACCCTCGCGCGCGACCGAGCGGGGAACGTCGAGCCGGGGCCCTCGGGGAACGATACGTGGACGATCATCGATGTCACCCGGCCCTCCGTGATCACGGGCTCGCCCCGCGGCGCGGGGACGAACGTCACGCCCCTCGTGACGGTCACGTTCAGCGAGGCGATGAACCGCGCGTCCGCGGAGGCCGCCTTCACGATCACACCGGACATGAACGGGCAGTTCGCCTGGAGCGCGGACTCCCGTCTGATGACGTTCGTCCCGGAGCGCCCCCTGCAGGCCGGGACGGACTACGTCGTCACGATCGACTCGAGCGCGCGGGACGTGGCGGGGAACACCGGGAGCGCGCCGTACACGTTCCAGTTCGGGACCGCCGTCTCCACGACGATCGGCGGGCTCGGGGACTGGCTGTGGATCATCTTGGCGATTATCACCGCCGCCATCGTGGTGGGGCTCCTCCTACTGCTCCTCCGCCGGCGGGGAGCCATGGCGGGCGAGACGGCCCCCGCGGCCGCCGCGAAGCGCCCGGAGGAACCCGCGGTGATCGACGACGTGTTCCTCCTGTACAACGACGGCATCCTGATCAAGCACGAGACCCGGCGGCTGAAACCGGACATCGACACGGACATCCTGAGCGGGATGCTCACCGCGGTCCAGCAGTTCGTGAAGGACTCCTTCCGCTCCGAGGAGGGCGAACTGGACGAGATGACGTTCGGCCAGATGCACATCCTCATCGGCCGCGGGAAGTGGGTGATCCTCGCCGCGATGGTGAGCGGGGACGGCACCGTGGCCTTCACCGAGCAGATCAAGGCGTGCATCGCGGACATCGAGGAGCACCAGTGGGACCGGCTCGAGGGCTGGAACGGGGACATGGTGATCGCGAAGACCCTGAGCCCGTACGTCAAGAAGCTGATCCGCGGGGACTACGCGTAGACGACGATCCTGTTGGCGGGAACCTCCGCAACGCGTCAAAGCCATATGCCGGCGGCCGCATCCGATGCCCGTCTCGACACCGCCGGCGCCCAGAAAACCCCTAGGGAGGTGCCGCGAACCCTTGAGGCGGGCATTTTCGGGAGCCCGAAAGATGTTTCTCGTTCCACGCCGGTAGTCAGACAACTGCGGTGAGAGGGGGGATTCGATGAGAACAGGGCATTGGTCGGTGTCGGGGGCGTTTGTGATTGGGGTCTCTGCGTTGTTGACCATCGCCCCGTGGGGGGCAACAGCCTCGCCGCCCGTCACGGGTTCGGGGTGGTACACGGTGACGGGCGCCGCCGTCACGGGCGTCCGCCTCGCGGACGGGAACGTCTTTGTGACGGAGACCGAGTACGCGGACGCGACGGGCACCCTCACGGGGACCTTCGCGCACGACCTCGTAGTCACGATTCACCCGGACGGTTCGCTGAACTTCCGCGGCACGGGGACGTTCGCGGGTACCGTGAACGGTCTGCCCGGGACCTTCACGGACACAATTGAAGGGCAGGGCTCCGTCGTCTCCGCCGATCTGCACGGGACGATCACGATTCTCCGCGGCTCGGGCGACTTGGAGGGCCTGCCCGGGCATATGACGATTGAGGGCATCCCTGCGACCGGCGGGACGTACGCCGTGCAACTCCCCTGAGTTTCTTCGTTCGTTCCGGCGGACGAAGATATAAGGCCCGCTCCGCCGTTCGTCGACTTCATGACTCAGGAGGCCGGCCTCTACATCGGCGGGAAGTGGACGAACCCGCGCGACCGGAAGCGATTCGAGACGACGAACCCCGCGACGGGCCAGGTCCTCGCGACGTTCCCGATGGGCACCGCGGAGGACGTGAACGCGGCGGTGAAGGCCGCGAAGGGCGCGTTCGAGAAATGGCGGAAGACCCCCGCCCCGCGGCGCGGCGAACTCCTCCTCGAGGTCGCGCGGATCCTGAAGGAGCGGAAGGAGGACATCGCCCGCACCGTCACGATGGAGATGGGGAAGATCCTCGCCGAGGGCCGCGGGGACGTACAGGAGGCGATCGACTTCTTCCAGTACGCGGCGGGGGAGGGCCGCCGGATGTTCGGGGAGACCGTCCCCTCGGAGCTGCCCAACAAGGCGTGCCTCACGATCCGCATGCCCGTGGGCCCCGTGGGCCTCATCACGCCGTGGAACTTCCCCGTCGCGATCCCGGCGTGGAAGTCGGGCGCGGCCCTGATCGCGGGCTGTCCAATCGTGTTCAAGCCCTCGTCCCTCACCCCGCTGTGCGCCGCGAAGTTCGTGGACGCCCTCGACGCGGCGGGCTTCCCGCCCGGCGTCGTGAACATGGTCACGGGCAGCGGGTCCGTCGTCGGGGACGGCATCGTCCAGCATCCGGGGATCCGCGCGGTCTCGTTCACGGGCGGGGTGGACACGGGCCGGCACGTGTACGAGAGCGCGGCGAGGAAGATGATCAAGGTCGGGCTCGAGCTCGGCGGGAAGAACGCGATCATCGCGATGGATGACGCGGACCTCGACCTCCTGATGGACGGGGTGATGTTCGGGGCATTCGGCACGGCGGGTCAGCGGTGCACGGCGACCTCCCGCCTGATTGTCCACCAGAAGATGTACGACGCGGTCGTCGACGAGCTCGTGGCGCGCACGGAGAAGCTGCGGGTCGGGGACCCGCTCGAGGACGGGACGGACATGGGGCCGGTCGCCTCGCCGGACCAGGAGCGGAAGGTGCTCGAGTACATCGAGGTCGGCCGGAAGGAGGGAGACACGCTCCTCGCGGGCGGGGCGAAGCTGAAGGGCGGGGTGTACGGGAAGGGCCACTTCATCCAGCCCACGGTCTTCGCGGTGGACCCGCGCAAGCGGCTCGCGCAGGAGGAAATCTTCGGGCCCGTGCTCAGCGTCCTGCGGGCGAAGGACTACGAGGACGCGGTCGCGATCGCGAATGATGTGAAGTACGGCCTGAGCTCGTCGATCTACACGAACGACCTGCGGGCGGCGTTCCGCGCGATGCAGGACCTCGAGGCGGGCATCACGTACGTGAACGCGCCGACGATCGGGGCGGAGGTCCAGCTCCCGTTCGGCGGGACGAAGGAGACGGGCCCGACGGACACCCGCGAGGC
>Ga0209751_10003807_pt1 | contig 14587 bp, 13 predicted proteins | sample RifCSP13_1_FD_184019 | JGI IMG/M metagenome (GOLD analysis project Ga0209751, IMG submission 184019) | Soil microbial communities from Rifle, Colorado - Rifle CSP2_sed 13_1 (SPAdes) (version 2) | ecosystem: Environmental > Terrestrial > Deep subsurface > Rock core/Sediment | place: Rifle... | reverse complement strand
ACATCGGCGCTTACCAGATAGTTCACAAAGACAGAAAAATTACTTTTATTGACACTCCCGGCCATGCCGCTTTTGCGGCGATGCGGGCCCGGGGAGCCCAAGTGACCGACATTGCCATTGTGGTGATTGACGCGGTTGAATCGGTCAAACCCCAAACCAAAGAAAGCCTGCAGCACATTGCCGCGGCCAAAGTGCCTTTTTTGATTGCCTTAAACAAGATGGATTTGCCCGGCGCCTCTGAAGCGGTAGTGAAAAAGGATTTAGCTGACGCCGGGATAATGGTCGAAGGCTACGGCGGCGACATCGTTTGCGTGCCGGTATCGGCCAAAACCGGTAAAGGTATGGATAATTTGCTGGAAATGATTTTACTGGTGGCGGATATGCGTGAGTTGCCGGCTAAACCCCAAGCGCCTCTAAGGGCGATTGTGATTGAGTCAATGTTGGATAACCGTCGGGGCCCGGTAGCCACCGTAATTATCAAGGAAGGTATTTTAAGGATTGGCGAAGTGATTTATGCCAATCAGGTAGAAGGCAAAGTTAAAGCTTTGTTCAATGAAGACGGTAAAACCATGCCTGAGGTGGGCCCGGGCGACCCAGCCTTAATTTTAGGTTTAAAACAGGTGCCGGCAGTCGGGGCAATTGTCACTACCACCCCTCAACCGTTAGTCGCCATGCCTGTCGCCAAACCAGCCTTACCGGCTAAAGAAGCCAAACCAGCCCTGCCAGCAGGAGATAAAGAGGAAACAGGAGAGGAAGAAGTCAAAGAAGACAAATTAAAGTTAATTATCCGGGCAGATGTGGCCGGTACTTTAGAGGCAATTGTTAATAACCTGGGCGGTGAGGCCGAACTAGTGGCTTCAGGGATAGGTAACATTACTGAATCAGATGTGCTGTTGGCCCAATCGACCGGCGCTAAAATCTTAGCCTTTAGAGTGCCAACTGTGCCATCAGCTAAAAGACTGGCAGAAATTGAGAAAATCGTGATTAAACCCTACTCTTTAATTCACGAACTTTTGGATGACATTTCCCGGGAAGTGCTGCATCGGCTTGAGCCGACAATTGATGAGCAGGTGTTGGGTGAGGCTAAAGTGATTGCTTCATTTACCGTTATCGGCAGGCAGGTTTTAGGAGTAGAAGTGGAGTCGGGCCGGTTAACTGTCGGCAACAAGGTTCACTTGATGAGATTGGGTAAAATTATCTCCGACAGCCAGATAAAATCCATCCAACAGGGTAAAGAGTCGATTAACCGGGCCAAAAAAGGCGAGCAATGCGGTGTTTCCTTAACCAGCGCGGTGGATTTTAAGGTCAAGGACAAACTGGTGGCTTTTACCACCGCGGTATAACCCTATAGCCTTGAGTTTATGATATAATTCGGCCCGAATGGTAAAAACATATAACACCCAGCCGGTCTTAACCGCTCTTCAATCTGCCAAACAAGTCTTAATTTTGCTGCCGCAAAACCCCAGTGTTGACTCAGTCGCTGCCGCTTTAGCTCTGTATTTAGCCTTAACCAAGGCTAAAATGAGTACTACCATTGGCTGTCCGACCGAGATGACCGTGGGTTTTAACCGGCTTTTCGGGGTGGACAAAATCAAACAGCGAATCGGCAATCAAAATTTGGTGATTTCCTTTGACTACCCTGAAGATTCGCTCGAGAAAGTGGCTTATGATAAAGATCCGGCTAATCAAAAATTTCATTTAACCATAGAACCCAAAGCCGGCTTTGAAGCCTTGGATGCCTCAAAGGTCCAGTATTCTTACACCGGCTCCAGCGCCGACGTGATATTTGTCATCGGTGCCTCGGCTTTGGAAGACTTGGGTATGCTTTACCAGCAGGAGAAAAAATTACTCGATGACAAGCAAAAAACCCTGGTAAATTTGTCAAAAAGTGCCAAAAACAGCCAGTTTGGGACGGTTAACCTCTATGACCCGACGGTTTCGGGCGAAAGCGAGATCATATTGGCTGTTTTTCAAGCCTTAAATTTACCCATAGAACAGGATATTGCCACTAATTTATTAGCCGGCATTGAAAGTTCGACCGGTAATTTAAGCACGGCCAATTCGGCTGATACTTACGAAGCGGTGGCAACCCTGTTGCGGCAGGGCGCCAAAAAGGGACACCTCAATGCTCAGCCAGCTGGCGGAGCCAGAGTCCAGTCGCCGTTTGGGGCCTTCCAAACACCCACACCCCAGCCGTTTATGCCGGTAACGCCAGTGCAGCCAGAGCCAATATCTATGGGCGGGCAAGCCGACGAGGGCCCGTCACCAGACTGGTTAAAGCCAAAAGTTTTTAAATCAGGTGTGTTACAATAGTTACTTATGCCTTTAGCTACCACCGACAAGTCAAAAATTATTAAATCTTTTGGTTTACAAAAGGGCGATACTGGTTCTCCCGAAGTCCAAATCGCTCTATTAACCGAGAAAATTAAGCGTTTAACCGGACATTTGAAGAAAAATGACAAAGACCAGCACTCGCGTAAGGGTTTGCTGGCAATGGTGTCTAAAAGACGGCGTCTTTTAAATTACCTAAAAAGAAAAGATTCAAAAAGAGCGCAGATAATTGCGACTAAATTAAAGATTAAGAAGTAATTGTGGCAAAATTGATAACTAAGACCGTTAAAGTGGGTGGCAAAGAAATTAAACTTGAAGTCGGCCGGTTTGCCGAACAGGCGACAGCCGCGGTTTTGGTCACTTCCGGCGAAACAGTAGTCCACGTCACGGTGGTTGCCGGCAAATTAAAACCCGAGTTGGGTTATTTTCCCCTGTCAGTTGATTACCAGGAAAAACTTTACGCCTCGGGTATTATTAAAGGTTCGCGCTGGGTCAAGCGCGACGGCAAACCGACCGATGAAGCGATTTTAAGAGCCCGGATCATTGACCGTTCCATCAGGCCACTATTTCCCAAAGAGTACATGAACGAAGTTCAGGTGGTAGCCACGGTTTTGTCTTATGACAAGCAAACTGATCCGGACATGTTAGGTCTAATCGGTGCCTCGACCGCTTTGTCGATTTCGCCGATTCCCTGGGCCGGTCCGATTGCCGCTGTTCGGGTTGGCTTATCAGACAAAGACGAGATTTTGATTAATCCCACCCGCGACCAGCAATTAACTTCCAAAATGGACCTGGTGGTTTCCGGCTCTAAAGACGCGATTGTCATGGTTGAGGCCGGCGCTAAAGAGGTCAGCGAAGACTTAACCTTAAAGTGTTTAGCTGAAGCCCAAAAAGCGATTGCCGAAATTGTTGAGACCATCAATGAGCTCGCGGCGGAAATTAAACCAACCAAAATGGTGGTCGAGCCAGCCAAGATTGACGCCAAGATGGCAAAACAAGTAATGGCCAAGGCTAAAAAAGAAGTTGACGAGGTGATTAACCGCCTGCAAACCGGAAGTTCCAAAGAAGACTTAAGTGAGATTGAAAAAGCCGTCTCTCAAGAATTGCCTGAAGTTGCCGGCACCGACATTCACTCGGTTTTGGAAGAGTACTTTATTGAGCAAGTGCGGGACCAATTAGTGACTAATAAAATCCGGCCAGACGGCAGAAAACCTGATCAAATCAGGGAGTTGTCATCGGCGGTTGGGGTACTACCCAGAACTCACGGTTCAGCTGTATTTAAACGGGGCATGACCCAAGCTTTGACCATTACTACCTTGGGCTCGCCCAGCCTGGAACAACTGATTGAAGATTTGGAAGGGGAAACAACCAAGCGCTATATTCATCACTATATTTTCCCGCCGTTTTCTGTGGGGGAGGCCGGCCGGATTGGCTGGCCATCAAGGCGTGAAGTCGGCCATGGCGCTTTGGCCGAAAGAGCCTTAGAGCCAATGATTCCGGACAAAGACACTTTTCCCTATACGATTATGGTGGTGTCCGAGATTATGTCATCCAATGGCTCAACTTCGATGGCTTCGGTTTGCGGCTCAACCTTATCATTAATGGACGCGGGCGTACCCTTAATTAAGCCGGTGGCCGGTATTGCCATGGGTTTAATGGCTAAAATTTCCGGCAGCAAAATTTCCGACTATACAATTTTGACCGACATTGCCGGAATTGAAGATCATGTCGGCGACATGGACTTTAAAGTTGCCGGCACCCGCGACGGCATTACCGCCCTGCAAATGGATATTAAGATTCCGGGTGTCACCCACGAAATTTTAGCCGACGCCTTAACTGCGGCCAAAAAAGCCAGATTAACTATTCTGGAGCACATGCTCAAAACTTTACCAGAAGCCAGGGCTTCGTTGTCTAAATATGCACCCAAAGTTTTAAGCTTGACGATTCCGGTTAATAAAATCGGCGAGCTGATTGGTCCAGGCGGCAAAAATATCAAAAAAATCATTGCTGAAACCGAATCTGAAGTGGATGTGGATGATGACGGTCGGGTGACAATCACCGGCGTTGATGCCGCCAAACTCCAGCAGGCTTATGATTGGGTTGACGGCATGACCCGCGAAATTAAACCCGGCGAAGAATTTGACGGTAAAGTAGTCCGGATTGAAAACTTCGGCGCTTTTGTCGAGATTTTGCCCGGCCGCGACGGCATGGTTCATATTTCCAAACTCTCCCCCAATTTTGTCCAAAATATTGATGATGTGGTGAAGATGGGCGACACCTTACACGTCCGGGTAGATGAGATTGACGAAATGCACCGGATTAGCCTGACCGCCTTAACCCCTGAACAAGAAGAGGAAGCCAAAAGAAACCGACCGCCAAGGGAAAGCCGACCCCCGTTTAGGCGTGGCGGTGGCGGTTTTCGGCCGAGACGGTAGAATTAAGTAAAAGGAGGTGAGGTCAATGATGGGATTTTATGGTAATTATGATGGCAGCGGAATGAACTGGGGAAGCTTGAGTCTAATCCACAGCGTTTTCGTAATTGTGATTCTGGTTGACTTGATTTTGCTGGGAGTGTGGCTGTGGAAACAAATCCAGAAAAAATAAGTTAGAATAAATTCATGAGTCAGACTGCCCTAGCGGCTAAAATAGCCAAAGCTAATCTTCCTTCGGAACTAAAAGAGCGTGTCAGTGAGAACATTGCCAGGCTTGAGCTTTTAATAAAACAACAAAACTACTCGACGGAATATGAGCGCTTAACTCAATACATTGACTGGATTTCGGCTTTGCCATGGGATAAACACTCTGAGGATCATTTAGATTTAACGAAAGCGGCGGAGATTTTGGACAAACATCACTACGGCATGCAGGAGGTAAAGCAAAGAATCTTAGAATATCTGGCGGTAATGGCCTTAAACAAAGATAAACCCGAGGTGAATAAGCGGGCGCCGATTTTATGCCTGGTCGGCTTAGTCGGTACCGGTAAAACCAGCTTTGGCGTCTCTTTGAGCGAGGCATTGGGCAGAGAGTTTATCAGAATTCCTTTCGGCGGCATGGGCGCGGCCCGGGACTTGCGGGGCCAATCGCGGCTTCACCCGGATGCGGAACCGGGCCAGGTGGTTAAGGCTTTGCGGCGGGCCGGCACCAATAATCCGATTATTATGCTGGATGAAATTGACCGGGTAACCGCCGACGCCCGGGGTGACATCATGGGGGTTTTGGTGGAACTTTTAGACCCGGAGCAAAATTCTCAATTTATTGATCACTACTTGGATTACCCCTTTGACTTATCCAAAGTTTTGTTTTTGGCGACCGCCAATAATACTAGAAATGTTGCCACCGCTGTTTTAGACCGGTTGGAGTTAATCCAAATGCCCTCTTATTCTGATGAGGAAAAAACCGCCATTGCCAAAGACTATGTTTTACCTAAAGTTTTATCCCAAGCAGGTTTATCAGCCGACAATTTAACCATTGAAGATGAAATCTGGCCCCAAATTGTCAGGCCTTTGGGTTATGATGCCGGGATCAGAACTTTGGAAAGAACCATAGAGGGAATGGTCAGAAAAATTGCCAAGGAGATGATTGAGGGTAAAGGCAAACATTTTCATTTAAGAAGCGATAATATTAAACAATACTTACCCACTTATTAAAATGAGTAACACTTTAAGAATTGTGCCTCTGGGTGGCGGACCGGGAGTAGTCACCAGCAATATGTTTGTTTATGAATGGGGTAATGAGGCGGTCATTATCGACTGCGGCATCGGTTTTCCTGACGATAAAGTCTCTGATGACATTTTGATTCCTGATGTTAATTACCTTAAGAGTCGGGGTCTAAAGATTCACGGTGTGGTTTTAACTCACGGTCATGACGATCATATGGCCGCCTTGCCCCACATTCTGCCTCAAATTGGTTTTCCGCCGGTTTTTGGCTCCAGCCTTACCGCCGGCTTTGCCACCGATAGACTGGAAAACTTTGACATCAAACATAAAATTGCTGTATTTAAAGAATCGGACAGGTTACAACTGGGACCATTTACTATCGATCCGGTGTTTGTCACCCACTCGGTGCCGGACAGTTTTCATTTAGCCATCGGTACCCCATTAGGGATGGTTTATCACGGCAGTGATTTTAAGTTTGATTTAACCCCAGTCGATGGCCGGCGGCCGAACTTTACCAAGATGGTGAAAGTGGCTCAAAACGGAGTACTTTGCCTGCTGTCTGACAGCTTAAGGAGCGAGCGGCCGGGATTTACCCAGTCAGAAAGTACTTTAACGACCGCGATTGACCGGGAATTAAGAAACTGTCCGGGAAGGATGATTTTTACCACCATGTCATCCCAAATTCACCGGATCCAGCAGGCGATTGATGTGGCTTACCAGCATGGCCGGCAAGTGGTGTTTATCGGCCGATCCATGGAAAGAAATGTGGCCACTGCTCAACGCTTGGGCTTTTTAAAGTTAAGCAAAAAGCAGGTTTTAAATAGTAAGGGATTTTCGAGATTGCCCGACCACCAGTTGTTAATCATTATTGCCGGCAGTCAGGGGCAAGAATCTTCGTCTTTGACCCGTTATGCCGGAGGGGTTCACAAGCTTTTAAAAATTCAGCCGACAGACAAGGTTATTTATTCGACCGATATTATTCCCGGCAATGAGCAGGCGGTTTATCAGGTGATTGATCAGTTAACCAAGCAAAATTTAAGCGTCGTTTACTCCGACGTGGCCGACGACCTGCATGTTTCAGGACATGCCTCGGCCGGGGAAATGCAGCTTTTGATGGAGTTAATTAACCCTCAATATCTTTATCCTATTGGCGGCAGCTTTCGGCATATGAAACGCTATCAAGAATTAGCTTTAGGACAGGGTTACCGGACCGACCAAGTGATTATGCCCAAAACCGCTCAAGTAGTTGAGTTTGACTCAAGCGGCCATTACCATTTGGGCGAAATTCTGGCGATAAAACCGGTGCGATTAAATCAAAATAGCAGTTATAATAAGGGTTATGGCAAGAAGAAGAAGTTTAAAGGGCAAAAGAAAGCAAGCTTTTAAACTTAAATTATCTCAGTCAACTTTGTACAGTCTGGCCTCGCTGGGCTTAATTGTGATTGGCGGTTTGATTTTACTGTCCTTGGCCCGTCCCAATCCGACCTTAGAATTAGTTTTCAATTTCTGCTGGCAGTACTTTGGCTGGGGGACATTTTTATTGCCGTTTGTGTTTTTATCCGCCGGCATGATGCTGACACGGTTAAAATGGCGGGTAGCCAAGCCCAGCGTTTTTTTGGGCTCATTGATTTTATTGTTGTCGAGCATTGCCTTAACCCGGGCCGGAACTTTGGGGAGTTTGATCTGGACCAGCTTAAGTGAGCTAATTTTCGGTTTGGGCGCGGGCTTGGTGCTGTTGGCAGGATTAGTGATTGGCTTGGTAATCATGCTGGAAACAAGTTTAGAAGATATTTTATTAGGACTTGATAATTTCAAAACCAAATTGAGTCAGTGGCTGAGTCAATTTAAAAACCGGCCAGCCATGCCTCAGGGGAACGCTCAGGAAGGCTTTACGGTTAAAGGTTTGGATACCCAACCGGAATCAAAACCGGCGCCGGTGATGCCGCTTCCTAATAAACCGCTGCCGGCAACCATGTCTTTACCGGTGACCACCAAAGTCGGCGCCCAGCAAAAAATGTGGCAATACCCGCCGGTGAGTTTATTGAGCGACATGGCCGGCGGCAAAGCTGACAGGGGTGACGTTAAGCAAAATGCCCACATTATTGAAACCACGCTTGAGAGTTTCGGCATCGGCGCTCAGGTAGTAGAAGTTAATAATGGTCCGGCGGTCACCCAGTATGCGATTCGGATTAAGGAAGGGACCAAGCTTTCCAAAATCACCAGTTTGCAAAACGACCTGGCTTTGGCTCTGTCTGCTCCCCAAGGACAAATCAGAATCGAAGCGCCGATTCCCGGCAGAAACTTGGTCGGGTTGGAAATTCCCAACCGGTCTTTGGAAATAGTTTCCTTAAAGAAAATGCTTTCAAGCCGCGAGTTAAAACAAGTTAAATCCAAGCTGGCCGTGGCTTTAGGGCTTAATGTTTCCGGAGAACCGATAATTGTTGATATTGACCGGATGCCCCACGTCCTGATTGCCGGTTCGACCGGTTCGGGTAAATCAGTGGCAATTAACAGCTTTATTACTACAATGCTGTTTCGGGCCACCCCCGAAGAAGTTAAGTTTATTTTGGTTGACCCCAAGCGGGTGGAGCTAACGATCTATAACGACATTCCCCACTTACTAACGCCGGTGATTGTCGAGCCGGAAAAAGTAATTTCGGCTCTAAAGTGGGCGATTTCTGAAATGGAGCACCGTTATAAACAGTTTGCTGAAGTGGGGGCCAGAAACATTGCCGGTTTTAATGAGCTTTCCGGTTTTCAGGCAATGCCTTATATCGTGATCGTCATTGACGAGCTGGCTGACATAATTTTGTTTGCCCCCTCCGAAGTGGAAGACAGAATTACCCGGCTGGCCCAAATGGCGAGAGCCACCGGAATTCATTTGGTGCTGGCCACCCAACGGCCGTCAGTGGACGTTTTAACCGGTTTAATTAAGGCTAACATTAACTGCCGGATTGCCTTTAACGTTAACTCGATGGTTGATTCCCGGGTGATCATTGACACGCCCGGAGCCGAGAAGCTGTTGGGCCGCGGCGACATGCTTTATATTCCACCCGAACAAGCCAAGCCCAGCCGGATTCAGGGGACGTTTATTTCCGACAATGACGCTAAAAAGTTAGTTGCCTTTTTAAGGCAATCAGAAACAAAAGTGGAGTATACCGAAGCGGTGACCGAGAGGTTCCCTGTCGGCTCCCTGCCTGGCGCAGCCGGAGGCAGTCAGGAGGAAGACCCGCTGTTTAACGAAGCTTTGCGGGTGGTGGTGAGGGAGAAAAAAGCCTCGGCTTCGTTACTTCAGCGCCGGCTTTCCATCGGCTATGCCCGGGCAGCCAGGATTTTGGATCAAATGCAGCTAGTAGGTGCTATCGGGCCGGGGGAAGGCAGTAAAGCCAGGGATATATTAATTCCCGACGCTGAAGAGTTTATTTTAAGCCGCCAAAGCCAATAATTATTTATGGAAACAGCCGGAGACTTACTGCGCCGTCAGCGTTTAAAACTTAAATTAACCTTTACCCAAATTTCCGACTTAACAAAAATTCCGGTTAAAACTCTAAAAGCAATCGAAAAAAACCGCTTTTCCGATTTGCCCGGGGCCACCTACAGTCAGGGTTTTGTTAAAAATTATGCCTCTGCTCTTAATTTAGATCCGAGCCGAGTCTTGGCCGTTTGGCGCCGCGACTTTAATTTATTAAAGTCAAAAACCATCATCCCTGCTGGTCTATCTCGACCCTTGGGGGCAACCAGAGCGTCCCCTTTAACCAGTTCTATTTTAAGCATCGGTTTGGTGGTGTTGACGGCGGCAGGGTATTTGGGCTGGTCAATTTATAATCTTTATCAGCCGCCCAAGTTAACGGTAAGCCAACCGAACGAGGCGGCGACAGTGCTAAGCCCGGTAACGGTCGTTGGCAAAACCGAACGCGACGCCTCTTTAACTTTAAATGGTAAAACTATTAGCCTGGAGCCGGATGGCAGTTTTACTACCAGTTTTGAATCGATTGACTCAACCGCGACTTTAAATTTTCAAGCCACCTCCCGCAGAGGTAAAACCACCACCCTGATGCGCCATGTTATCATTGGAAAATGACAATTAGGCAAGTGCTATTAACCGGTGATGACGGTTACAACTCAATCGGCATTCGCCTGGTGGCAAACCTATTAAAGTCAAAATACAAATTAGTGATTGCCGGCACCAAAACTCAACAATCGGGAGTGGGCGGCAAATTAAGTGTTTTTAGCGGCGGGACTTGGGGGATAACCACGATGGATAAAATTCCGGCCTTATGGGTGTCGGGTACGCCGGCAGACGCGATCGAATGTGCCCGAAGCTATTATCAAACTAAATTTGATTTGGTGATCTCCGGAATTAACTTGGGTTTAAATGTTTCCGACCCGTTTACTTCCGGCACCATGGCCGCCGCTTGGAGGAGCCTCAAGTTAAATTTGTCGCCCCGGGCAATCGCGATTAGCTGGAATGCTCCTAGCGCGCTTTTCAATCACCCTCACCATGGCAAAGAGGAATTAAAACGCTATCTTGACCACCCGGGTAAAACTGCCGGGAAAGTTATTGATTTAGCGATTGATAAAAATTTTTGGGGCAGCAGCTATTTGAATATCAACCTGCCGGAAAAAGTCACTGCTAAGGCTAAATTCGGCCAGTTTTTGCCCTACATTTCTGACTACTATCCCGATATTAACCTTTATAAGGGAAACAAGAAGCGTTATACTTTTCCCCATATTGGAGCAGTTAGACCGGAGTTTGACTCGCCCCACGCCTACGATGCCTGGCTGGTCAATCATGGTTTTGTTTCGATTACCCCCTGCAGTCCGAACTTGGTTGAGAAAGAGGCGTTTTTACGCCACGCCCAGGACACTTTTAAGCTTTAGCCGAAGGTAAAGGCAAACAACTCCAGCGGCCCGGTCAAAATGATCATTAATTCGTGGCGGCCGGCAGTCTCCAGCTTAATCAGGTTATAAAGTTTATCCCCGGTGACCGTTACCGTCGGTAACGGCTTACCGTCAAGCGTTAATTCCAGATTGGCGCCGGTGTCAGCCGGTCTAACTACCAAGTTTATTTCTTTGGCATCAAAGGTAAGCGTCAGACTACTGCCTTGTTGGCCCCGAATGTATTCTGGGGTAGTCAGCCAGTTGCCGGAAAGCGAATAAATCGGGTTATTAGGAATGGCTCTTAATGAACCTAAATAAGTTTCCGGGGTCCGGGTTTGGCTTTGGTATTCTTGTAAGCTGACTAAGTCGGCAGTTTCGCCTAAAAGTTCCTGGATTTTTCTTTCGGTTTTGTCATAAGCGCCTTCGCCAAAATGGGTGTAACGAATAACCCCATTTTTATCAATTAAGTATTTGGCCGGCCAGTAGCGGTTGTTGTAGGCCCGCCAAATAACAAAGTCGTTGTCTTGGACGACCGGATAATCGATACCAAAATCGGCCATCGCCTTTAAAACATTGTCAGGATTTTTCTCAAACTCAAACTCGGGTGAATGGACGCCGATTATTACCAAGCCCTTTTCCCGATACTTTGTATCCCAAGCCGTCAAATAGGGCAGGGTGCGAATGCAGTTGATACAGGAGTAAGTCCAGAAATCAATTAAGACCACTTCGCCTTTTAGCCCGGCCAAGGTTAAGGGCTGGCTGTTAAGCCAGCGCGTGCCGCCGTCAATTTCCGGGGCTAAATCTTTTTCGGCTGCCTTTTCACCCATTTGTTCTAATTGCTGTTTGACCAAATTATTGTCCTCAATTTTGGTTAGGTTGGTACCGTAATTGGGGAAACGATCCAAAACCCATGTCTGGAACTGCCGGTCTAAATTAAGATAAATAGCCAGGGCGGTCACAATCATTAAGACGCCGAAAGCTTTTTGCAGCCAGGGCCAAGTGGGGATGATTTTTTTAAGACCGACTAAGATTAAAAATAAAGGGATGGCTGTGCCTACGGCATAGGCTAAAACTACCGGAATGGCACTGGCTGAAACACTGCCGGTAATAGCCAGTGAAATCATTGCCGCTAAAATTGGGCCGACACAGGGTGTCCAGATTAAGCCCAGGCTGATGCCGATTACCAACCCAGACCAAAAACCGTTTTTAGTTTGAGTTTTTACCTGAGCTTTGTTAGCCAGCCGTGAACTAAAGATGTCCCACCAGGCGTTAAGCCGGGGTATTACCAATATCAGGCCAAAGGAAAGAATGACTGCCGCCGCCAGCGTTCTTAAAAAATCAGCCGACAGATTAGTTAAGCGGACCAAGCTTGATAGAAACAAAGTAAAAAAAGTAAAACTTAAAATAAAGCCGGCAATAATTCCCAATGGTTTACTTTTGCCCCCTGTTGTACCGCTGCCTAAAACTATCGGCAAAATCGGCAAAATACAGGGCGATAAAATGGTAACAATTCCCCCTAAAAAGGCAAAAGCAATTAAAACCAGCATAAGCTTAAGTATATAATTAAACTTAGAAATGGTGAAACTGGCGCTAAAAATTATTCTTTTGGCATTGGCAGCTTACGGTAGCTACAATTTGGTGGTAAAGTTTCAGCCGCAACTGCCTCAAGTGCTACAAGTCAGAAGCGTTGGTGACGCGGTGAATTTACTCTCACCCCAAGTGACTCAACCTGACGAAATTGCCAAGACCATCACCCAAATTATCGGTGAAAAAGTTGGGACCGCCGCTCACGATCAGATCTGCAAAGAAGTTATGGCTAAAGTGATTGACCAATGCGGTAAACCTAATTAAACTAAACTAATGCTAACCTTATCGCAAATACTACTGGTTATCGTCGTCACAGTCTTGACCATCCTGGTGATTATTTTTTCGCTGTATATTTTTAGAATTTTGAATGAGTTAAGAATTACGATGCAAAAAACAAACGCCATCATGGACGACATGAAGCGAATCAGCAAGTCAGTGGCTGATCCGATTGAGCACGCCTCAGAGTTTGTGGCCGGCTTAAAACAAGGGGGAAAATTAGTCGAGCTGGCCGGTCGGTTCGTGGAAAGAAAGACTGATGGATCAAAACACAAAAAATCCGACTAGCGTTAAGGTCAATCAGGTTGCCGGAGTGGTACTAGGAACAATTGTTGCCACCGGAGCCACTTGGCTTTATAAAACCAAACAGGGTAAGCAATTCAGAAAAAAGTTTAGTCATCAGTATGGCTTTGCCAAAAAGCAGTTAAACGAACTGGTGGCTGAGATTAAACATCAAGCCGAGGAACTGGAGCGGGCTGAGGGGTCGGCCGAAACAATTGAGAAGCTTGAAGCGGCCAAAAAACGCTTGACTAAAAAAACCGTTTCGGCGGTCAAACAGATTAAAAAGAAGGTATTTTTAAAATCAGGCAGGCCTTTGTTAAAATAAGGCATGACTAGTGATAAGATCAGGGCCAGTTTTTTAAAGTTTTGGCAAGATTCACTCCGTAAACACAAATTGATTCCGGCCGCTCCCTTGGTGCCCCCGGACGATCCAACCACTTTATTTACCAGCGCCGGCATGCAGCAGTTGGTCCCTTATTTAAAGGGAGAACCACATCCTTTAGGTAAAAGATTAGTTAATTCCCAACCGTCAATTCGTCTGCAAGACTTGGATGAGGTGGCCGACAATCGGCACTTAAGCCTGTTTGAAATGCTGGGGAATTGGAGTTTGGGAGACTATTTTAAAGAAAAACAGCTGCCTTGGATTTGGGAATTTTACACTCAAGTTTTAAAGCTGGATAAGGACAAACTTTACGTCACGGTTTATAAGGGGAGCTTAGCCGCACCCAAAGATGATGAGTCGGTGGCAATTTGGCAATCGATCGGTGTTTCGAAAGAAAAGATATCTTTCTACGATGAAAATTGGTGGTCCAGATCAGGTGGGCCGGAAAAAATGCCCCCCGGAGAAATTGGCGGGCCGGATTCAGAAATTTTTTACGAGTTTACAAAGGTTAAACACCACCCCAAATTCGGGAAAACCTGTCATCCTAATTGTGAATGTGGCCGGTTTTTAGAAATAGGTAATTCAGTTTTTATCCAGTACGAAAAACAAGCCGATGGTTCAATCAAGGCTTTACCCAATAAAAATGTGGACTTTGGTGGTGGTTTGGAGCGGATTACGGCAGCGGTCAATAATGAGCCTGACATTTTTAAAACCGATGTTTTTCAACCGATGATTGCTCATGTAGAAAAAGTTACCGGCAAAGAATATAGCGGCGTTAACCAGCCGCCAATGAGAATAATTGCCGATCATTTGCGAACGGCATCAGCGATGATAAAAGAAGGAGTCGAGCCTTCCAATAAACAGCAGGGGTATGTGTTGCGCCGCTTAATTCGCCGCTCGGCAATGAAAATGCGGCAATTAAAAGGTACGCTTGATCCGGCTGATTTTCCCAAAGAGTTTTTTAGTGAGGTGGCAAAATTTAAAATAAATCTGGACAAAGGCTTAAAAGAGTTTGAAAAACTAGACGCTGATCAAATGACCGAGCTAAGCGCCTTTAATTTACTGCAAACATACGGTTTCCCGTTTGAAATTACGGCTGAGCTGTTTGAGCAAAAAGGATATACCTTAGACAGGAAAAAATTTGACCAAATTTTTACTGACCACCAAAAACTTTCCAGGACAGCGTCAGCA
>Ga0209751_10003801_pt1 | contig 14592 bp, 12 predicted proteins | sample RifCSP13_1_FD_184019 | JGI IMG/M metagenome (GOLD analysis project Ga0209751, IMG submission 184019) | Soil microbial communities from Rifle, Colorado - Rifle CSP2_sed 13_1 (SPAdes) (version 2) | ecosystem: Environmental > Terrestrial > Deep subsurface > Rock core/Sediment | place: Rifle... | reverse complement strand
CGTCGACGGGAGGTCCGGCTTTGATCATCAGCATCACTCGACGGGGCTTGGTCAGCGAGGCGACCAAGTCCTCCAGAGTGCGGTTGCCGATGATGCTGCTCCCGGCAGCCGGGCCCGCCACGTAATCGTTGGTGACGCTGGGGGTGCGGTTGTAGACCGAAACGGTGAACCCATGATCGGCCATGTTCAAGGCGAGGTTCTGGCCCATCACCGCCAAGCCGATCAATCCGAGGTCGGCCTTCGTCATGTCGCCGACGTTACCCGATGGGGCGGGCCCGGCCGATCGCGTTCCCGTAACCTGTGTAGGTGCGTTCCTTCGGGGTAGACATCGGTGGCTCCGCCATCAAGGGTTGCGTGGTGGATCTCGAGGTGGGGGCGCTGGTGGGCGAGCGCCAAAAGATCGAGACCCCGACGCCCTCTACCCCCGACGAGGTCGCCGTGGTGGTCAAGGAGATCGTCGGGCATTTCGAATGGACCGGCCCGGTCGGGGTGACCTTCCCGGCCATCGTCAAAGAGGGGGTGATCCTCAGCGCCGCCAACGTCGACCAATCCTGGATAGGCGTGCATGCCGACGAGTTGTTCGGGCGATCGCTCGGCCTGCCCGTGGTCGTGCTCAACGACGCCGACGCCGCCGGGCTGGCGGAGATGACGTTTGGGGCCGGCAGGGGCCGGACCGGGGTGGTCATAGTCCTCACGTTCGGCACCGGGGTGGGCAGCGCCCTCTTCAACGACGGGGTGCTGGTTCCCAACACCGAGTTCGGTTTTCTCCGCTTCCGGGGTGGCCCCGCCGAACGCTACGTGGCGGCCCGCGTCAAGAAAGACGACAACCTCTCTTGGAAGGAATGGGGTGACCGCGTCAACGACTACCTCGGATACCTGAATCGAGTGTTCTCGCCGAACCTTATCATTCTGGGGGGGGGCGTTAGCCGTCGATTCGGTGATTTTGCGTCGCGCCTCTCCTGTGGGGCGGAGGTGATCCCGGCCGAGTTCGAGAATCAGGCCGGCATCATCGGAGCGGCGATGGCGGCGGCCGGTCTGCAAGCACTGCCTAAGAAGGGTTCGGTTGGGAGGGGCCCTCGCCGCGAATCAGGTGCTCAGATAGGGCGCTAAACCGACCAGCGCCGATCGTGGCACCCGGGCCTCCATGACAGTCCCGGCCTCGTCGTGCTTCTCCACGATCACCTCGGCGATTCGGTGGAGTTCGGCCAAGAGATCGCCGCGGCTGTAGGGGATCTCCAAGCGGACAGGCACCCGGTCGGAGTTGAGCATCGCGCCGATCCGTTCCAGCAATGCCTCGATGCCGGTACCTTTCAGCGCCGAGATCGGCACGGCCTCAGGGTGGATGTTGACAAGCCGGTTGATGGCGATCGCATCGGCAGCATCGACCTTGTTGAAGACGAGCAGCTCGGGGACATGCTCGGCTTCGATCTCGGCCAAGACCTCTCGAACCGCGGCGATCTGACCGTCCGGGTCGGGGTCGGTGGCGTCGACCAGGTGGACGAGGAGGTCAGCTTCTCTGACCTCCTGCAGGGTCGAGTGGAAGGCCTGCACCAGTTGGTGGGGCAGCCTGCGTACGAAGCCGACGGTGTCGGAGAGGAGCACGAAGCGGCCGTCGGGGAGAATGGCCCGTCGCACGGTCGGGTCGACGGTCGAGAAGAGGCGGTCTTCGGTGAGCACATCTGCTCCCGTGAGCAGGTTGAGGAGGGTTGATTTCCCGGCGTTGGTATAGCCGACCAAACCAACTTGGGGGATGGCAGCGATCTTTCGCGCCTTGCGCTGAGTCTGGCGGGACTTGGTCAACTCGACCAGCTGCCGTTCGAGCGCCGATATCCGATGGCGGATCCGGCGCTGGTCGGTCTCCAGCTTGGTTTCGCCCGGACCCCTCGTGCCGATACCGGCGCCCTGCTGGGACAGTTGAGTCCCGCGACCTCGGAGGCGGGGCAGGTGGTAACGGAGCAGGGCGAGCTCGACCTGGATGGACCCCTCCCGGCTGTGCGCGTGCTGGGCGAAGATGTCGAGGATGAGGGCCTCTCGATCGACGACGTCGCAACCGAAGGCCTGCTGGAGGTTTCGTTGCTGGGCGGGGGTCAGTTCGTTGTCGAACACCACCACGTCGATGTCTTGGGCCTTGCCGAGCGCGGCTAGTTCGGTCAGCTTGCCCTTGCCGATGAAGGTTGCCGGGTTGGGGTGGGAGCGGCGAACCAATTCGCGGTCGAGCGGTTCGGACCCGGCCGTCGCAGTGAGAAGCGCGAGCTCGTCGAGTGATCGCTCGGCCTCCATCCCATTGTGTCCGGAAAGCTGCACGCCGACGAGAAACGCCCGTTGCCGGCCAACTTCGAGGTCGGTGACGGTGGCGGTGAGCCGGCGCCGCTGGCGAGGGGCTCGTTCGCTCATCGACGGCCCACCCTAACGAAGACAGGATCGTGCTCGCGGCGATTAATCACAGGTACTGGCCGTCATCGCCGGTCCGCGGCCCATCTTCCTCGGCGATTATCTGTGACTCCCGGACCGCCACCACAACTTGCCCGGTCGGCGGCCACATGAAACGCCAGGCTCCGGTTGGCACCGCCCAGAATCGAGTCCCGCTCTTCACGTCGATGAGGCCGAGCGCATCGGTCGTATCGCGCGTTCCCGCCGGGACCAGAAGACCCGATCGAGTGGCCGATTCCTCCGGCGCAAAGCCCACTCGCCAACCGGCCATCACCCGATATCCGTTGGGCTGTTGCTTTCCCGACATCCTCTAACAGTTTTGCACACCTGGGCGGTTTCTCGGCTGCCCCCTGTTGAGACCGTCCAGAGTGGCTCGGGGGTCCGCCGGCCGAGCCACTTCGTTTTCGCACATTTGTGCAGAAACGACCGAATAGCTGCGGTCTTGCACAATGTGCAGCTCTGAGGACGCGGCGCGGTGGCTAGCGTGGGCGGATGCCGGAAGCGAAGGCCAAGCACCCGGAGTGGAGCGAGGCGCTCGACTATCACGAACGCGGCCGCCCCGGCAAGTTGGAGATCCGGGCCACCAAACCCACCGCCACCCAGCATGACCTGAGCCTGGCCTACACCCCGGGGGTGGCCGAACCCTGCCTGGCCATCGAGAAGGACCCCGACTCCGCCTTCCGCTACACGAACAAGGGCAACCTGGTGGCGGTGGTGTCCAACGGCACCGCCGTGCTCGGTTTGGGCAATATCGGTCCGCTGGCCGCCAAACCGGTGATGGAGGGTAAGGCGATCCTTTTCAAGCGCTTTGCCGATATCGACGTGTTCGACTTAGAGGTCGCTTCAACGGATCCCGATGACGTGATCAGGTTTTGTGAGCTACTGGAGCCGACGGTCGGGGGGATCAATCTCGAGGACATCAAGGCACCCGATTGCTTCTATATCGAGGAGACCTTGAAAAGCCGCCTCAGCATCCCGGTTTTCCACGACGACCAGCACGGCACTGCCATCATCGCCGGAGCCGCCTTTCTCAACGCCCTCGAGATCACCGATAAGAAGATCGACGAGGTGAGGGTGGTGTTCAGCGGCGCCGGCGCCGCCGGCATCGCCTGCGCCCGCTTCTTGATCAGACTCGGCGTCCGGCCAGGCCACATCCTGCTGTGCGATTCGCAGGGGGTCATCCACCTTGAACGCGAAGACCTCACACCGATCAAGCACGAGTTTGCCCGCGATACCGACCGACGCAGCCTGGCCGAGGCGTTGGTGGGAGCGGACGCCTTCGTGGGGGTGTCCGTGGCGGGAGCCGTCACGGAGGACATGGTGAAGACCATGGCGGACCGACCCATCATCTTCGCGCTGGCCAACCCCGACCCCGAGATCAACTACCAGGCCGCCAAGGCCGCCCGCCCCGACGCAGTGGTCGCCACCGGTCGTTCTGACTTCCCCAATCAGGTCAACAACGTTCTTGGTTTCCCCTTCATCTTTCGAGGGGCGCTCGACGTGCGCGCCCGTGCCGTGAGCGAAGGGATGAAGATCGCCGCCGCCCGCAAACTGGCCGAGTTGGCCCATGAGCCGGTGCCCGAGGTCGTGCTCAAGGCCTACAACCTCGAGACGTTGGCGTTCGGGCCCGACTACATCATTCCCAAGCCCTTCGACCCCCGAGTGCTTTGGAGTGTGGCCCCGGCAGTAGCGGTGGCGGCGACCAGAGAAGGTCTGGCCCGCCAACCCATCACCGACGCCGATGCCTACACCCAGCAGTTGCGGTCCCGATTCCAGTCGTCGTATGCCCTCATCCACACTGTCACCGCCAAGGCGCGGACCCGTCCTATGACCGTGGTGTATCCCTACGGAGACGACGTTCGGATCCTGCGCGCCGCCCGGCGAGTCCTGGACGAGGGGATCGGCTCGCCGGTGCTGCTCGGCGACGAAGAGGTGATCGTAGAGTTGGCCGCCAAGCTCGGCATCTCCCTTGACGGGTTGCGGCTGGTGGACCCGGCCGGCGAAGCCGTCATTCGGGAACGCTACGGCAAGACCCTTTTCGAGCTGCGCCGGCACCGGGGCATGACCGAGGCGGAGGCGGACATGGCAGTGCGCGACCCCAATACCTTCGCCGCCCTCATGCTGCGGGAAGGGGAGGCTGATGCCCTGATTGGTGGGCTCACCACCGTCTACGCCGACACCATCCGTCCCGCGCTTTGGGTGCTCAACGTCGAGAAGGGTCGCACCATCGTCAGCTCCGTCTACGTTGTGGTGGTGAAGGGCTCGCCCTACTTCTTCACCGATTGCGCGGTGAACATCGAACCCGACGCCGACCAGCTGGCCGAGATCGCCCTGGCCGCCGTCGACGTCGCCGAGAGGCAGTTCAACCGCGCTCCGCGGGTCGCCTTCCTGTCCTATTCGGACTTCGGCAGCGCCAAGGGCGAGGAACCCGAAAGGGTTCGGAAGGCGGTAGAGATCTTCCGGCACCTCCGCCCCGATCTGCCCGTCGAGGGTGAGATGCAGGCCGATACGGCGGTGGTCACCGAGATGTTGCGGGCCCGCCGCCCTGGCTCCCGGCTGGACCGAGCCGCCAACGTCTTGGTATTTCCCAACCTCACCGCCGCTAACGCCTCCTACAAGCTGCTCAATCAGCTCGGAGGCGCCGAGGTGATCGGCCCCATCCTCTCCGGGTTTTCCAAGTCTGTCCACGTCCTGCAACGAGACGCCGAGGTGAGCGACGTCGTCAACCTGACCGCCATAGCCGTCGCCGACGCCCAACGGCGCGTCTGAACCACACAAAGTCGGGGTGGCGGAGGCGGACGGGAATCGAACCCGCCGGGGGCCTTGCGACCCCCCACCGGTTTTGAAGACCGGGGAGCCCACCAGGCGCTCATTCGCCTCCGCCGTCAGGGTAGAAGGGCCAGCCGCCGAGCATCGGTTCGAGTCGCCCAGGGGCGTTAACCTCGGTGGCGCATGGACGTAGAGTCCCTAGGCGATCTGATCCGGCGCCGCCGCCAGGTGATGGGCATGTCCCAAGTCAAGCTGGCGGAGCTGATGGGCCGCCCGCCATCCACTATCCGAAGCTGGGAACGGAACGTCTCCGCCCCCTCCGATCTCAAGGTGCTGCGGACGCTGGCGGCGGTGCTCGCCGTTTCGGATTCGGCCGTGCTTGCTCCCCTCGGTCTGACAGCCCCCGGGCCGGCCCCGCGGAAGACCATCGACGAGCAGCTGTCCGAGCTCCGCGACGACGGCAGGTTCGCCGAACCAAGTCCGCCGGCGGACCGAGCCGCCGAGGTGACGACCGTGACCGCCAGCCCCGCCCCGGCAGCGCCAGCTCAGCCGCCCCCGACGGCGCCGGCGCCCGCCTCTGCTCCGTCCTATCTGGAGATTCCCACCGAACGCCTGGCCTACCAGAGCCGGGCGATTCTCACCGCCGCCGCCGGATTCGGCCTACTCCTACTGCTCATGTGGGCCCTTTCCGAGGTGCGGACGGGAATTGGAGAGGTGTGGTCCTCCCTCACCGGCGGTTAGCCCTTGCGCTTCCTCACGTAGAGTGATATAAAACACTCAGTGTGATGCGCCGGGGGATCGGGAGGGAAGCGGAGGAAGGCACGGATGGATCAGAAGTGGGACCCGGTCATGCTCGATGCATACCTCTCCAAGCTCGACCATAAGGTAGCCGACGAACAGAAGTTGGAGACTCGGCGCCGCGTGTCGTCACGCGTGGTGGTGGACCTGCGGTCCAAGCACCCGGTTATCGACCTCCGACCGCCCGAGTCCTCGACGCGCTAAAGACCTGCCTTTTCCTTCGCACTTCTGGCGCGCCAACTACGACTTATAGGTCGTAGTTGGCGCGCCAGAACGCGGTTAGCGGGCAGAACTGAGAGGGGGGGCCTCCCGACTCATTCCAGTTGCGCGCCCATGATGCCCACGTAGCATTCTCTCGTCACCTCCGGTGACACTGGGGTAAAGGGGAGCCGCCGCTGGCGGCTGAGTGGGAGGGCATCATGGAAACCGCGGGGCCGGCATCGTGCGACGTCGTTGAAGCGGCGCTTCTCACGGCATTGGGCGCTTCCGTTGACGCTTTCGTTGTCGCTGATAACGAGCGTCGCTTGGGCCGACGACGGCGTCCCGACCACTGAGCCTGCCACCGAGACGACCACGACCACCCTCCCCGAGGAGCCCCCCACCACCACCCTCCCCGCGGAGCCCACCACCACCACCACCCTCCCCGCGGAAACCACCACCACCACCACCTTCCCCGCGGAAACCACCACCACCCTCCCCGCGGAAACCACCACCACCACCCTCCCCGCGGAAACCACCACCACCACTACGCCGGCGCCGGTTGAGACCGCAACGCTGATCGTCAAGCTCAGGTTCGGGCTCACGCTCGCCGAGCAAGCCGACGTGATCGCCCGCAACGGCGGCACCGAAACCTCGTCGATCGCGGTGTTGCGTCTCCACATGGTCGAGGTGACTTCCGCCACCTTTGAAGTGTCCAAGGCGAGCTTCATCGCAGATCCCGACGTCGTCAGCGTCGACATCGATCGGGTCCGTATCGCCGAAGCCACTCCCTCCGATCCGTCCTACGGCGATCAGTGGGCCCTTCCCCAAATAGGGTGGGACACCGTCTTCGGGTACGTCGTTCCCAGCGGGTCGGCGACCATCGCCGTGTTCGACACTGGCGTCGACCCCGGCGCCGACCTCACCCTGGTGAGCGGTTGGTCGGCGTTCGGCGCCGACACGTCCGACGTCAACGGCCACGGCACCTCGGTGGCGTCGATCGCCGCCGCTACCACGGACAACGGCGCCGGTATCGCTGGCGTCGCCTACGCCGGTGTTTCGATCATGCCCGTCAAGGTGCTAGCCGACGACGGCACCGGCCAGGACTCCGACATCATCACGGGTCTCGTCTGGGCCGTGGACAATGGTGCCGACGTCGTCCTCATGGCCTTCTCCAACCCCGGGGAGAGTGCCGCCCTACAGTTTGCGGTCGACTACGCCTGGGCCAATGGAGTCGTGCTGGTGGCCTCGGCTGGCAACGACGGCTCGACCGCGCCCACCTATCCGGCCGGTCTGGCCAAGGTGGTCGGCGTCGGGGCCACCGACCAGGCCGACGAGGTCTGGGCCGGCAGCAACCAAAGTGCGGCTGTATTCATGGTCGCCCCGGGTGTAGGCATCGCCTCCTCGATCGGAACGGTGACCGGTACTTCGGCCTCCGCCGCCATGGTGGCCGGCGCCGCCGCGGTCATGCAGGCCAACGATCCAGGTGCGTCGCCGTCTGTGATCGTGGGCCGTCTCGCCCGCAACGCCGAGGCAGTCGCCGGTGTCGCCGGCAACGGCCGTTTGCACCTGGGCCGCGCCCTGATTGACGAATCCACAGAGGGCGTCACCCCCGCCGGTGCCCCCGGCGGCGGCCCAGTCGTCGGCCCCTACGTGGCCGCGGGGAACGGCACGGTCAACGGTACGGTGACAGAAGCAGTAACCGCAGACCCCATTTCGAGTGCAACCGTCACCTGCACGGCTGGATGCACTGGACCGGCCAATAGCCAATCAGCGACGACTGCCGCGAATGGCATGTACGGCCACCAATTCGAGTTCCCGGGTAATGCGACAGTTCCAAATCCGAAAACGATTCAACTTACAGCCTCGAAGACCGGTTGCACGTCCTCCACTCAGTCAGTCAGTTTCACAGCTAACACCCAGACCGTTACAAGTAACTTCTCTCTTACGTGCGGCGCCCCCGACCTGACTGCCACCAAGACGAACGATGTCTCCGGAACCGTTGTCCTAGGGAACAACTTTCAGTGGAACATTCGCTTCGAAAACGAGGGCAATGCCACGGCGACGTTCGTTCTTGGCCAGACGTTGCTTACGGACAACCTGCCTTCTGGGCCCACCTATGGCAGCACGACGGTTACCACCTCCGGCACCGGCGGCACGGGCACGATCAGCTGCTCGATTACAAGCGACAACCTGAGCTGTACGGCCAGCGGCGCCAGCGGCACCAGCGTGACCATGCTGGCCGGCAGCTTCTTCGACGTGTCCTTCGACGTCACTCCCAGCGCTGCAGGAACGCTCGACAACCCGAGACCAGGGGTCGGGTACGTCTGCCAGGCAGACCCCAACAACGTCGTCGCCGAGAGCAATCAAACCAACAACGACTGCTCCGACAGCGTCGTGGTGGTGGATCCGGACCTGACTGCGACCAAAACCAACAACGCCTCGGGCTCAGTTGCCATAAACGAGACCTTCACCTGGTCGATCGAGGTCGAGAACGAGGGCAGCACGACCGCCACGTTTGCAGATGGCCAGAAAGTCCTGAAGGACGAGCTGCGGATCACTGGAGCGACCTATGGCGGCGCGACCGTCAGTCCGGCTACCCCGAACCTCTCCTGTGCCATCAATGTCACGACCAAGGTGCTGGAGTGCGTCGCAAGCGGCGGCAGTGTGGTCCTGGCGTCTGGCGCAAGCTTTACGGTCTCCTTCGACGTTACCCCAAGCAGCGCCGGGACTCTCACTAACCCGAAGTCCGGCGGCGTGTGCGGGGCCGATCCCGACAACTCGATCGCTGAGAGCGACGAGACCAATAACGACTGCGCCGACGACCTCACCGTCAACCTGCGCGGCACCAGCACCGAAGTCACCTGCACACCCAACCCGGTAGTGGTCAACCAGACCACGACCTGCACCGCCACCGTCACCGACACCGCCGCCGGCACCGCCTCTGACCCAGCCGGCACGGTCGAGTTCGACTCCGACGGCAGCGGCGACTTCAGCGCCGGGACCGGCACCTTCGACGCCGGGCCACCACCAAACTGCACCCTGGTCGCCAGCGCCGGGCCCGAGGACGAGTCGTCCTGCTCGGTCACCTACGAGCCGACCGCCGCCGGCACCGGCACCCACAACATCGACGCCGACTACGTGGCCGACACCGCCGCCGACACCCACGCCGACAGCAGCGACCCCAACGGGTACGACCTCACCGTCAACCTGCGCCCGACGACGACCACGGTCGACTGCGACCCGGAGGTTGTGGCCCTTGGTTCGTCATCGACTTGCACGGTCACGGTGACGGATATCGAGGACGCCGGTGCCAAGAGTCCGCCGACTGGAAACGTCTCGTTCGCCACGTCGGGGACGGGAACGTTCACTCCCGCGCAGTGCTCCCTCACGCCTAATCCGGATGGAGACCAGCAGCAGCTGCTCAGTCGACTACAGCTCGAGTGTCGCCAATGTCGACACGATTACGGCCAACTACGAAGGTAGCGATGTCCATACCCCATCATCTGGAACCTTCCAGTACGTCGTCACGTACGATCCGAACGGCGGGTTCGTGACGGGCGGCGGGTGGATCAACTCTCCGGCCGGCGCCTACCGACCCGACGTCTCACTCAGCGGCCGGGCCAACTTTGGGTTCGTCTCCAAGTACAAGAAAGGAGCTGCCACCCCAGAGGGGCAGACCGAGTTCCAGTTCCAGGTGGGCAACCTGAACTTCCACAGCAGCTCGTACCAGTGGCTGGTTGTGGCCGGATCCAAGGCTCAGTACAAGGGCACGGGAACGATCAACGGCACAGGATCGTACGGGTTCCTTCTCACCGCTTATAACGGGAGCCCCGACAAGTTCCGAATCAAGATCTGGAAGACCGCCACCGGGGAAATCGTGTACGACAACCAGGTGGGTGCTCTCGACACCACCGACACCGCCGACCCGACCACTGCGATCGCCGGAGGAAGCATCGTCATCCACAAGTAGTCCCACCTAGGTAGGCAGTCCGGGGGCGGGAAGCCACTGGCGACCCGCCCGGCTCCGGCTTCTGGCGCGCCAACTACGACCTGGTCGTGATTGGCGCGCCAAAACGGGAGAGAACCCCCCCTGTCGACCAGGGGGGGTTCTCTTGCAATCCGAACGATGACCAGCTTCGGCAAATTGCCGCCGCGGCGGGACCAGCTCCGCGGGGTCGTCGCCCCGGTGGTCCGAGTTGGAGTCGCCTACCCCACCTTGGGGTCAAACGGCTCTCGACCGAGCAGCCGTTAGCGCTCGGCCACCTCCAGGGTCCCGAAACTTTCACCCAAGTCGGACCACCTCCTTTCTCTGGTGGAGGCGATTCTGCCACAGCCGCCGCCGCCAGGGAGGAACTTTTTGGCTGCCGCTGGCGCCGGTTGGGGTCAGACCCTGTCCAGCGCCTGGGCGAGGTCGGCGATCAGGTCGTCGGCGTCCTCCAGACCCACCGATAGCCGGACGAGCCCGTCGGTGATGCCGACGCTGGCCCGTTCCTCGGCGGTCATGTCGGCGTGAGTCATCGTCACCGGGTGAGTGATGAGCGATTCGACCGATCCGAGGTTTTCCGCCAACAACCAGAGACGGCAGGCCGACATGAGCTTCTTTCCGGTCTCCACGCCGCCCAGCACCTCGAACCAGACCATGGCCCCGAATCCCGATGCCTGGCGGGAGGCCAGCTCGTATTGAGGGTGGGAGCGCAGGCCTGGATAACAGACCTGCGCCACCTTGGGATGCGACTCGAGGAACGAAGCCACCGCCATTGCATTGGCGGACTGGCGGTCCATGCGATCGGCGAGCGTCTTCGTGCCCTGCATGGTCAGCCAGGCAACCTGTGGTGACATGATCAGCCCGACGGCCTTTTGGATGAAGCGGAGCTCGGCGAGCAGGTCCGCCGTGGCGGCCACCACCGCCCCCCCCAGGGTGGCGTTGTGTCCGTCCAGGTACTTGGTCGTCGAGTGCACCACCATATCGGCGCCCAACTCGAGTGGCCGCTGGTAGTAGGGCGTGAGGAAGGTGTTGTCGACGGCGTGGAGGACCCGGGCAGTCCGAGAAACCTCGGAAACGGCAGCGAGGTCGGTGAGCTTGAGGGTCGGATTGGCCGGCGTCTCGGTGAACACGAGCTTCGTCTCTGGTCGGATGGCCGACCTCACGTTGGAAGCGTCGGAGGTGTCGACGAAGGAGGCGGCCACCCCAAAGCGGCTCAACACTTTGGTCACGAACCGATGGGTGCCTCCGTATACGACGTCTGACACCACCACGTGGCTACCCGCTCCCAGAAACGCCATCATCACCGCGCTGGTCGCCGCCATTCCCGTGCCGAAGGCGGCGGCGCCAATTCCACCCTCGAGATCGGCGATCTTCTCTTCGAACGCCGCCACCGTGGGGTTGCCGGCGCGCGAATAGGAGTAGCCCTTGGCCATATAGTCGTCGACCGACTCCTGGACGAAGGTGGTCGATTGATAGATCGGAGTGAGGATCGCTCCGGTGGTGGGGTCGGGGCGAACCCCGGCATGCACCTGTCTGGTCCGAAAACCCATGGCTAAAACCTAACCTTTCTGTGAGTCGAACGCCCGCCGGCCGCCCTCGTCAGAGCTCGAATCCGTGGGCGATCATCCACTCGTCGTTGAAGACCTTGGAGAGGTAGCCACGTCCTGAGTCGGGCAAGATGACCACGACCAGACGGTCGGGATACTCGAGGGCGACGGCTTGGGCGGCATGCGCCGCCATGCCGCAGGAACCGCCCACCAACAGACCCTCTTCCCGCGCCAGCCGCCGCGTCATCGTGAAAGACTGCTGATCCGAGACCTTGATGAACCGGTCGATCACCGAGAGGTCGACCGTCTCGGGGTAGAAGTCCTCACCTACTCCCTCCACCGCATACTGGTGGACCTCGGAAGGATCCTGGGCGGTGAAGATCGAGCCATCTGGGTCGGCCCCCACCACGAGGATGTCGGGGCTCTGCTCCTTGAGGAACCGACCGCATCCGGTGATCGTGCCCCCGGTCCCGACCCCGCTCACCAGCGCGCCGACCTGGCCATCGGTCTGGCGCCATATCTCTGGACCAGTGGTCCGCTCGTGGGCAGCGGGGTTCTCGGGGTTCGAGTACTGGTCGGGGTGGAAGGCGCCGGAGATCTCGCCGGCCAGCCGGCGGGCGACCCCGTAATACGAGTCGGGATGGTCGGGCAAGAGGTTGGTGGGGGTGACGATGACGTCGGCTCCGTAGGCGCGAAGAAGATTCTGTTTCTCGAGGGAAACCTTGTCGGGAACCACACAGATGACCCGATAGCCACGAACGGCTCCCACCATTGCCAGCCCGACTCCGGTGTTGCCGGAGGTCGGTTCGATGATGGTGCCGCCCGGCCGGAGCAGCCCCTGGCGTTCGGCCCGGTCCACCATCGCCACGGCGATGCGCTCCTTGATCGAGCCTCCCGGGTTGGTGTGCTCGACTTTGGCGACCAGGTTGCCCGGCGGATGAATCCGGCCGAGGCGAACCAAAGGGGTCTTGCCGATGACCTGAAGGACGTCGCTGCCGATCTCCATGGTTGCCCATGGTAAGGGCCTTCACGCCTCCGACTTCTGTTGGTCGGCCACCGTTTAAGGTGAGAGCAATGAGCGGGTTGCGCCGATTGGCCTGGTCGGTGCTGGTTCTCAACGTGGCGGTGATCCTCCTCGGGGCGCTGGTCCGGGCGACCGGCTCGGGGGCGGGTTGTGGCCGCTCCTGGCCGGTGTGCCGGGGGGAGCTGATACCGCCATTGGCCGGTGCCACCGCCATCGAGTTCTCCCACCGGGTGGCGAGCGGACTGGCCCTGGCGGCCGTGCTGGCATTGGCCGTGGGGGTGGTAAGGCGAACGGAAACTGGGCACCCGGCCCGCCGTTCGGTCGGGCTGGCCGTGCTGGCGATCACCGGTGAGGCGCTGATCGGAGCAGCCATCGTCGCCTTCGAGTGGGTCGCCGACGACTCTTCGATCGCTCGGACGGTGGCGGTGCCGCTCCATTTGGTTAATACGCTCCTCCTGCTGGCAGCCCTGACCGTGACGACCAGCCGACTCGGGGAAACCCTGGTGGTGGGGGCCCGGAGCCCTTCGCCAATACGACCGCGGCGGGTGCCGGCGTGGGCGGTTTGGGGGGGGGTGGGTCTCGTGATGGTAGCGGCTCTGGGGGCTGTGGCGGCGTTGGCCGACACCCTCTTCCCGGCCGAGTCGCTGACCGCCGGTATCGGTGCCGACTGGGCACCGGCCCAGCACTTCCTCACCCGCCTTCGGGTGCTTCATCCCGTGGTGGCGGTGCTGGTGAGCGGAGCGCTCGCGGCGACGGCGGCTCGCCGGTTGCAGTCTTCACCGGCGAAAGCAGTGCTCGCTCTGGTCGTGATCCAGGTTTTCGCCGGGTTCGCCAACGTCGTCCTGCTCACCCCGGTCTGGATGCAGCTGGTGCACCTGGGAATCGCCGATGCCCTCTGGGTGGCCTGGGTGCTGTTGGCGATCGAGGCGCCGGCCTCTTCAAAGTTGGATGACCAGGATCGGGTCGCTGCTGGGTTCGGTTGAGCCACCCGCCGGTTCGACGGTGACTGCCACCACCGCCCCGATGAACACCTCTTCACCTATCAACACCTCGGCGCTACTTCCGGACGTGTCGAAGGTTCCGGCCGGAACCGGTGCTCCGGCGCCGATCACCCACACTTGGTAGTCCTGCCCTGCGGGGAGAGCTGGAAGCCCGTGCACGGCCAGCACACCCTGGGCGCGCTGTTCGGACCACATCACGTCGGCCGTCATATCCTCACTGACGTAGGCAGCAACTGCCGCATCGGGGGCGTTCTTGATGGCGTTGATGATGCGCCGCTCCGAGCCGAGGTATACACCTCCCGTGCCAACGGCCACCACCAACCCGGCGGCAACCGCCCAGGCGAGCCGCCGGCCAGGTCGTCGCCGGACGACAGGCGAACCGTCGAACTGAGGTCTGTCTGCGACCGCGGCGAACACCAGCTGGCGGACCGTCACCGGAGGGGCGAGGGGATGGTCGAATGCCAGGCGAGCCAGAGTCTCGCGGTACCTCACCACCTCGGCTTGGCACGGCTCACAGGTGAGGAGATGCTTCTCGAACCGTACCCTGTCGAGGTCGTCGAGCGCGTCCAGCACATAAGCGCCGACGGAGTCGTGGAGTTCACTGGTCATGTGACTCCCATCGTTGCGGCGAGACGGGCCAGACCGTCGCGGATGCGAGACTTGACCGTGCCCAGGGGAACCTGGAGCGATTCGGCCACCTCGCGATACGTATGGCCCTCCACGTAGGCGAGTTCGATGGCTTGGCGTTGCAGGTCGGTCAGATCAGACAAGGCGACCCGTACCCGGCGGCGATCGTCGTCGGCCAAGATATCGTCCTCGAGGTCGGGAGTGGTGGCA
>Ga0209751_10003800_pt1 | contig 14594 bp, 11 predicted proteins | sample RifCSP13_1_FD_184019 | JGI IMG/M metagenome (GOLD analysis project Ga0209751, IMG submission 184019) | Soil microbial communities from Rifle, Colorado - Rifle CSP2_sed 13_1 (SPAdes) (version 2) | ecosystem: Environmental > Terrestrial > Deep subsurface > Rock core/Sediment | place: Rifle... | reverse complement strand
ATAGGCCGTCGTGGGGTTGAAGCGCTTGAGCAGGCCGGCGCTCACCGCTTTGTCGTAATCCATCAGGTTCGGGCCGCGCGCGCGGGCCTCGTTGTCGGCGAGGTACAGCTCAACCCGCCGGCACTGCTCCGGGAGGGCCGACCCGCCATAGGCTGCCTTGAGCTTGACGCCATTGTACCGCGGCGCGTTGTGCGAGGCGGTGATCATCACGCCCCCGGCAGCCCGATGGTGTTTCACCGCGTAGGAGACGGCGGGCGTGGGCGCGTCGGCGTGCGTGAGCATCACCGTGAAGCCGTTGGCGGCCAGCACGCGGGCCACCTCGGTCGCGAACCGATCGGAGAGGAAGCGGGTGTCGAAGCCCACGACCATCCGGTGCGGGTCGTAGGGAGCAGGCAGGGCTTCACCCTTGCCGCCTCCGTCCCACTCGCCCGCCGAAACCGCGTCGGCGATGCCCTGCGCGACCAGGCGGAGATTATCGAACGTGAAAGTGTCTGCAATGACGGCGCGCCAGCCGTCGGTGCCGAAGTGGATGGTCATAGGTCGTTCCAGTCACTCAGGGTGATGGGGGCCTGCACGGTGGAAGATGATACCACACACGATGATTGGATCCGGGCCGCTCAATACACCAGTCCAAACATGAGGTCATTCACGTTCGTCCCGGTTGGGCCGGTGAGGATAAGATCGCCGAGCGCGGCGAAGAAGGAATAGGCGTCGTTGTCGTCGAGGTGTTTTTGTGGATCGAGGCCGAGGGCGCGCGCGCGGGCAACCGTGTCACAGGTGACGATGGCGCCCGCCGCGTCGGTCGGGCCGTCCACGCCGTCGGTGGCAAAAGTCGAGATGACGAGGTTTGGCAGGCCGTCAATCGCGAGCGCGGCGGCCAGGGCGGCTTCCTGGTTGCGCCCGCCTCTCCCCGCTCCTTTCACCCTCACCGTTGTTTCGCCTCCGACCACCAAACAAACACTTTTCTCCTCCGCCTCCCTGTCCCCCCGCTCTTCTGCCTCATGCACAAGCCTCTCAGCCAAGCGTCGGCCCACTTCTCTCGCTTCGCCCTGCCAGTCGTCGGCGAGAAAGACAGCCGCGAACCCTAACGCGCGCGCGGCGACCGCGGCGGCTTCGCCGGCGAGCCGATTGGAAGCGATCAGTCTATTTTCAATGGAGGGAACGGATGAAATAGAGGCGGATGGAGGAGATGTTAAATGATGGACGATGACAGGCGGGAGGAGGGAGCGCAGGCGGTATTTATCTATCACGGCGAGCGCATCCTGCTTCGTAGCCGTCGAGGGGACGGTGGGGCCGGAGGCGATGATGGGAAGCGGGTTACCCACGACGTCGGAGAGGATAAGGGCCAGAAGGCGTGCAGGATAGGCGAGGCGCGCCAGCCCTCCGCCTTTGAGTTGGGACAGTTGTGTGCGGACAGTATTCACTTCGTTGATCGTCGCGCCCGATTTGAGCAGCGCGTCATTGGTCGCCTGCAGATCTGCGAGGGCGAGGCCAGCCGCCGGGAGCTCCAGCAGCGCCGAACCGCCTCCGGAGATCATAGCGATCACCAAATCGCACGGAGAGGTTCGGGTCAGCAGATCGGCGATGGCCCGGCCGGCAGCCAGACTCCCCCATGTCGGCGTGGGGTGCCCCCCTGCGACGAGCGTGATGCCGGCCGGGGTCTGCGACGGGACGGCCGGAACGGAAACCACGCCCGAGGTCAATCGGTCTCCTAAAATCTCGGCGGCGGCCTGCGCCATCGCGATCCCGGCTTTGCCCCCGCCAACGACGAAGATGCGCTCTGCCTCCGCAAAATCGCCGGGTGAGAGCGAACGGCGGACCGCCGAGGCCGGATCAACCGCGCGGAGGGCGGCAGCGCGCAGTTCGGCCAAATGCAAGCGGTGGTCGGCAAAGCGGGGCGCGGTCAAGGACTGGCGACGGACTGCGAGGCCGCGGCGGCCGCCGCGAAAGGCGTGGCGCGCCCGTTGAGGACGTCGTCGAGGGCGCGCTGCAGGGGCGGCCCGGCGGCGGCGAGGACTTCGGTGGATGGCTGCAAGTGCGCGTGGCTGAGCACATCGCTGGCGAAAGGCGCGAGACGGTCGGTTCCCCAGCCTTCGAGGGCCGCAGACCGCGTGGGCAGGACGTGCGCGGCCCTCGTCCACGCCGAAAGCTGAACCGGGTCGGTGAGCCACGTCAATAATTCCACGGCCACCTGATGCTGCGGCGCGGCCGTGTTCACCAAAGCCCAGCACCACCCGTCGGCGAGGGCAAAGGGCAGCCCGGGTCCGGTGGGGAGTAACGCCGCCGCCGCGCCCGCGACTCGATCCGGCTCGGACAGGAAGGACTGCGCATTCGTCACGGCGAGCGTGGCGCGGCGCTCGCGAAACACCTGCCACGTGGAAAGCGTATCAGAGTAGGCCAGCGTGGAAAGCGGCAGCCAACCCGAAGTGTGTACGGTCTGAAAAGCCGCAAGCGCCTCCGTGAGGAGCTCGGCGTCAAGGACGGTTTTGCCGGAGGGGTCGGCGAGCGGCCCACCCATGGCAAGGTACTCGTTAAGCAATGTCAACCCGGCTGCCTCCCCGGCGGGGATGATCAGCGTGCCGGTCGTGATCTCTGCCCACGTCTGCGGCGGAGAGGCATAGAGATCGGTCTTGTAAGCCAACACCCGCGCGTCGGCGGCGAACGGCAGTCCGACGATGGCATCCTTGTGCCGGCTCATCGTTTGCGCAAACGGGTAATAATCGGCCAGAACGTCAGGGGGGAGGAGGTTATCCAGCGGGATCACTAACCCCGCCGAGGCGGCGGCGACGAGGTCATTCCGATCCAGCGCGACGACGTCAGGCAGGACCGCCGGAGCGGCGTTATAGGCGGTGGCAAGCGATTCGAGCAGGCCGCCAGGCCCTGAGGCTGATTTGATGCGAATTTCCACGGCCTGTCCCGGATGGGTCTGCTCAAACCGGGCAATCTGCTCGGCCAGGACTTTGCCGCCGGCGGCTGAATCGTCGGGCGCGTACTGGGGCGGCAACCACACGCGCAGATTCGTCGTCAGGCTGCCGGCAGGAGTCGGCGAGACGAGGCGGGGCGCGGAGGGAGAGGGCGTGACCGCCGCCGCCGTCGCCGTCGGACTCGGCGGCGGCGGGGTCACCGCGCACGCGGCCAGCAGGGCGCTGACGCAAAGGCTGATGACGCTCTTCTTTGGCATAAAGGGAGTATAACACGCAACACGCGGCCACCTCTGCCTCAATGCCCCATTCGCCGCAAGACATGTGCGCAAATGCGCCAGGAGGAGATCGAGTCAAAATCTATTTGACACCCTCCCCCCACTGGGCTACCATCCCCGGCGTGACAGAAGCCTGGTCGGTGAGCGACCTCAACCGCTATGTGCGGCAGATGTTAGAGACGGATATCCACCTGCAAGATGTGCGCGTGGCAGGCGAGATTTCTGGTTTCAGGACGTATCCCTCAGGCCACTGGTATTTCACGCTCAAAGACGCCAGCGCACAGATCAACTGCGTGATGTGGCGGAGCCGCGCCGAAAAACAGGCCGCGCGCTTCATGCCGCGCGACGGCGACGCCGTCGAGGCGCACGGCAACGTCACACTGTACGAAACGCGCGGGCAGTTCCAGTTGGACGTGGCGTGGCTTGACCCGGCGGGGGAGGGCGCGCTCTATCGCGAATTCCTGCAGCTCAAGGCGAGACTGGAAGCCGAAGGTTTATTCGCGCCGGAAAGAAAGCGCCCCCGACCCGCCTGGCCCCGCGTGATTGGCATCGTGACGTCGCCCGCCGGGGCCGCCCTGCGCGACCTGCTCAACATCCTGCGCCGCCGCTTCCCCATCGCGCAGGTGATCCTGTCCCCGACGGCGGTGCAAGGCGCGGATGCCCCTCCGCAAATCGTCGCCGCGTTGGAGGCGCTCGTCGCGCAGAAGCCAGACGTGATCATCGTGGCGCGCGGCGGCGGCTCGCTCGAAGATTTGTGGGCGTTCAACGACGAGCGCGTCGCGCGCGCGATCGCGGCCTCGCCGATCCCGGTGGTGAGCGGTGTGGGGCACGAAACCGACTTCACCATCGCTGATTTCGTGGCCGATCTGCGCGCTCCCACCCCATCCGCCGCCGCCGAACTGGTAACGCCCACGCCGATTGACGACCTGCGCGCTGGCGTGGATGCGCTGACCGGTCGCCTGACCGACGCTCTGGGGAGCGCGGTGCAGCTTAAGCGCCTGGAACTGGCTGAACTCCAGGCGCAGCTCAAAGGGCTGTCGCCGCAGGCCCAATTCGCCAGCGCCGGCCAGCATCTCGAAAGCCTGCGCTCGCGCCTGGCCATGGGCATGGCCTATCGCCTCTCGCTGGAGCGCGAGCGCTGGAATGGGCTGGCGCAGGCCCTGCATAACGTCAGCCCGCTGGGGGTGCTGAACCGGGGGTATGCGATCGTCAGCAAACCGGGCGGTGGGGTGGTGCGCCGGGCCAATGAAGTCAAGCCCGGCGAAGCGTTGAAGGTGAAAGTGAGCCAGGGAGAGTTTGGGGTGACAGTCAGTGAGTGAGTGTGGAGGTTTGGGAGTATGTGTCACTCCCAAACCTCCACACTTTCATACGAGGTTCTCTACATGAGTCCAAAAGCCAAATCCAAAGCCGCCAACCCGGTTGAGAGTCTCTCTTTTGAGCAGGCTTACAAAGAGCTCGAGTCCATCGTCCGCAAGCTGGAAGGAGGGCAGTTGCCGCTGGACGAGGCGCTGGCCCTGTTTGAGCGCGGCCAGGCGCTGGCCGCACGCTGCGGGTCGCTTTTAGAGGCCGCCGAGCTGAAAGTCCAACAACTCCGGCCTCAGGTTGGCGGCGTGGCTTTAGAGGATTTCGAGGCGTCTGAGGCGTAAAAGCCATGGGTGATTTTTTTGCTCAGTTCTTCGCCAATAAGATCCTGTGGGCCGCGTTCAGCGGCTGGGTCCTGGCGCAGATCATCAAGGTCCCGCTCGAATACGCTCTGCACCACAATCTCGACTGGAGCCTGCTGCTCAGTTCAGGGGGAATGCCGTCGTCGCATTCGGCGCTGGTGACAGGGATGGCCGTGGCCGTTGGGATACAAGAGGGATTTAACTCGCCGCTGTTCGCAATTGGGCTGGTAGTGACGGTGATCGTGATCTACGACGCCCTCGGCGTGCGGCGGCAGGCAGGCGACCATGCCCGCGTGCTCAACCTGATGATAGACGAGCTCCTCACCGGCCACCCGCTCGCCGAAAAGGAATTGAAGGAGATGCTCGGCCACACCCCGCGCGAGGTGATCGCCGGCGTGGTGTTGGGTTTAGTGACGTCTATTCTGGTGCTGAGCGTGTTTTGAGGCTCAGTCGCTCCCTCAGCAGCGCCGGCAGCAGCCGCGCTTCCGGGGTGCGCAGAGAGTGCGCCACGAGCCAGAAGGCCAACCCGCCGGCAAGCACGCCGCCGACCCCAACCATCCATACGGATCGCCCGTGTGTATATCTCAGCCACAGCATCAAGATCAACCCCATGTAGAGTGAGGCGAAGGCCGTGCGCCACAGGCCCGGCCAGATGCGCGTGAAGGCCAATCCCCCGAGGCGGCGGCGCAAAATCCACAACAGGCCGATCATCTCCAGCGTCGTCGCGACCGTGTTCGAGAATGCCAATCCGCCGTGCGGTCGCCAACCGAGGCGCGCGAACAGCCAGGCAAAGATAAAGCTTAATAAGATATTCAATCCCATGGCGGCCACGCCGACGAGGACAGGCGTGCGCGTGTCGCGCAGCGCATAGTAAGCGCGGGAGACGATCTCGACCACCGAATGACTCGCCAGCCCCAGGGTGAACCACGCCAACGCCCACGCGACGAGCGCGGTGGACTCGGCGTCGAAGCTCTGGCGCTGGAAGAGGAGCGCGATCACTGGCACCCGCAGCATGAGCAGGCCCACCGTAGCGGGGAGTGCGAGGAAAAGAATCCCGCGCAAGGTGTCGGCGAGGCTGGCGCGCATGGCGTTGATCTCCTCGCGGGCGACCATGGCCGAGAAGGTGGGCAGCGCCGCGATGGAAATGCCCTGCGCGATGATGATCTGAGGCATCGTGAAAATCTGCCACGCATAGTTGAGCGCGGAGACGCTGCCTTGAAGCATAAAACTGGCGAGCGCCGCGCTGACCAGGAAGTTGAACTGCACCGCCGCGGCGCCGATCAGGCGCGGTCCCATCAACCGGATCACATCGCGCACCGCCGGATGGCGCAGCCCGAGGCCGGGCCAGTAGCGCGCCCCCAAGCCGCGCAGGCCGGGGAGTTGGATGGCAAGGTGCAGCGCTGAGCCGAGCACCGCGCCCCACGCGAGGCCGTGAATCCCCATCCGGGGAACCCAAACCAGCAGGCCGAAGATCATGCCGAGCCAATAGAACGTCGGCGCGAGGGCGGGTAAGATGAAATGCTGGTGGGCGTTGAGAATCCCCATGAGCAATCCGCTGACCCCGAAGATGACCGAGGCGATGAGCAGGATGCGCAAGACTGCAACCGTGAGCGCCTGCTGCTCTCCGGCGATGAACCCCGGCGCGAGCACGTAGCGCACCAGGGGGGACGCCAAGAGGGCTGCCAGCAGACCCGCGCCGCAGAGGACGATGAAGACCAGGTTCATCACGCTGCTGGCGAGCCGCCACGCCGCCTCGCGGTCGCCGCGCGTGAGAAAGCCTGTGAACGTGGGGACGAAGGCCGAGGCGAGCGCGCCGCCCGCCGCGAGGTTGAAGAGGATGTCGGGGAGGCGCTGGGCGACGTAGAAAGCGTCGAGGTCGCTGCCCGTGCCGAATGCGCGCGAAATCAGAATTTGCCGCGCGAGGCCGACGAGGTTGCTGAGCAGAAAAGCGGCCATCACCGTGCCGGCCGCCCGCGCAATCTGGCGTTGGGGGTTGTCCACGCGGAAATTATACCAATCGGCCAGAACGTAGAGGCGGACCTACGTGTCCGCCCATGCCCGCCCCATTAAGCGTGAGAGCCGGGGACGCCGACCCCGGCTCTCTCAAGGAGGAGAAGAAGAGTTATACCCTTCTGACGGTAAAGATAGCACAGCCAGTACTAGTGCGCTTGTTCCAATTCCCACGCAAAGCCTACGGCATCCCTACGATTGCAGATAGGATTAGTCCTATCCAGAACGTCTGTGCTATATGTCAACCAAAAACGCGAAGGTTGAGGCAACAGCCGAGGCAGGATGTCTGTCACGATGTCGAATGCTATAATCGCGCCATGCCTTCACTTCCACGCTCCCCCGACCCCATGCATAACAGCATTTTCACCGCCGCTGTCCACTCCGGCCACATCGTGTCCAAGCCGGGCGTGCCATCCAACATCCCCATTGTCACTGCCTCCGGATGGTCTCACGCCAGCATGGAGGCGCTCGACGCCGCGCTGGGCGACGAACAAGCCGGGTACGTTTATTCGCGCAACGCCGCTCCCACGCAAGAAGCGTTTGAAGCGGCGATGGCGGCCCTGGAAAACGGCGCGGGGGCGGTGGCCTTCGCTTCTGGGATGGCCGCCATGCACGCAGCGCTCCTCGCGGCCGGCGCCAAACCCGGCGCGACCCTCGTCGCCGCCACAGAACTTTACGGCGCAACACAGACCCTCCTCAAATTCCTAATTGCTAATGACCACATTACTGTACGGTGGGTGAACATCCGGGACCTCGCAGAAGTGGAAGCTGCTCTCTCCGGCGCTCAGGGCGGCTGTCTGCTTTTCGAAGTCATCTCCAACCCTCTTTGCCGCGTCGCCGATGCGCCCGCGTTGGTCGAGCTGGCGCGCCGGCGCGCGGCCAGAGTCGTCGTTGACTCAACGTTCACCTCCCCCTACCTCATTCACCCGCTTGAACTCGGCGCGGACTTTGTGATGCACTCCGCCACCAAATACATCGGCGGGCACGGGGATGTGCTCGCGGGAGTCGTCGTCGCCGCCTCGGCAGCCGACGCCGCCGCGCTGCGCGAGACGCGCCGGCTGCTGGGCGCCACCCTCTCGCCTTTCGACGCCTACCTCGCGCTGCGCGGCCTGCGCACCCTGCCCCTCCGCGTGCGCGAGCAGAACCACAACGCCCACCGGTTGGCCGGGTGGCTCGCCAGGCACCCGCGTGTGGCGCGTGTCTACTACCCCGGCCGGCCGGAGGACCCGGATCACGCCGTCGCACAGCGCATCCTTCGCCCTGGCTGCTTCGGCGCCATGCTGGCCTTCGACCTGAAAGGGGCTGGCCGCGCCGAAGTGTTCGCCTTCATGGAAAAATTGAAAGTCATTCAGCGCATCGCCTCGCTCGGCGATGTCGCCACCCTCGCCTCCTACCCGGCGCACGCCTCCCACCGCGCCCTCACGCCCGAAGGACGCGCCGCCCTCGGCATCGGCGATGGCTGCGTCCGCCTCTCCGCCGGCATCGAAGACGCGGACGACTTGACCGCCGATTTGGAGCAAGCCCTCCGCTGATTTTTGATTTCTGGTTGTCGCATTGAGTATTACCGGCCAGCAATTAGCAATCCACAATCAGCATGCCGCGCCGCTTTTATTTTCTCCTCACGCTGACCGTCCTGGTCGGCGCCTTTCTGCGCCTATGGCAGTTGACGGCGATCCCTCCCGGCCTGCATTACGACCTCGCCGCCACAGCGCTCCTCGGCAACGACATCGCTTTTAACGGCTACCGCCCCATCTTCATCCCGGCCTACACCGGGCACGAAGTTCTCTTCTACTACTGGCTTGCGCTCTGGTTTCGGCTCGTCGGCTCCTCGATCTTCACCCTCCGCCTCGCCGCGGCCACGCTCGGCATCCTCACCATCCCGGCCGCTTTTTTTGCCGTGCGGGAAACCCTCCGCTTTGAAGAACATTCGCTCGCCCTCGCCGCCTTCGCCGCCGCGCTGCTCTCCTTCGCCTTCTTCCACGTCACCTTCTCCCGCTTCGGGTTTCGCGTCATCACCGAGCCGCTCATCCAATCGCTGGCCCTTGGCTTCCTCTTCCGCGGCCTTGACAGGAGTGAAAGGCGGCGAGTGTCGAGCGACGGGCAAGTAAATTGGCAATCGCGATCTGGTTTTTGGGATTTGGGGTTTGGGATCTGGGATTTAGCCCTCTCAGGGCTGCTCACCGGCCTCGCCGCCTACACCTACCTCGCCGCCCGCTTGTTCCCTGTTCCCCTCGCCGTCTTCTGGCTTGCCCTCCTCCTCGCCTCCCTACGCAACACGCAAGACGCAGCACACAATACGCCTCCCGCCTCCCGCCTCGCGCCTCCCGCCCCTCGCTCCCCCTTCAGAATTTGGCTCTTGGGATTTGGGATTTTCAGCGCCTCGGCGCTGGCCGCCTTCGCCCCCCTCGGCCTGTACTTCCTCCGCTATCCCCAGGGCTTCTTCAACCGCGCCGGTCAGGTGGCGCCTCGCCCTGGGGAAACTGCGCTCCTGCTGCAAGGCATCCGCCGCGCTGTCGAAATGATCTTCGTCAACGGCGAACCCTACGACCGCTTCAACCTTCCTGGCCTCCCGCTCCTCAGTCCGGTGTTCGGCTTCTTCTTCGTCATCGGCCTGCTCATCACCCTCCGCAACCTCATGATCCCACTGCTCCCCCTCTCCGGTCGAGCCTTTCCGACGGCGCGCAAGCGGGGGGCCAGGGGGTGGGGTCTGTCCCCCCGCTCCCCTGCTCCCCCGCTCCTCCTCCAACGTGCCACGGAATTCCTCCTCCTCGCCTGGCTCCCCGCCATGCTCTTGCCCACCGCCGTCTCGGTGCACGATATTTTTCCTTCCAACGTCCGCGCCTTCGGTCTGATCCCTCTGCTCTTCGTCTTTCCCGCGCGCGGCCTCCTCGCCGCATACCGCTGGGTGCAATCCAGGTGGCCTGGTCCCCTGATTCCGCATGCTTACCCGGTCACTCTCCTCTGCCTCATCACGCTCATCTGGGGCGCATTCAGCACGGCTCAGGATTACTTCGTCGCCTGGGCCAACCTGCCCAATCAGCGCCTCAACAACGACGCCGACCTCACCGCCATCGCCGGGTATCTGAACGCGCAAGACCTCGGCGATACGTCCGTCTACGTCTCTGCCATTCACTATCGCCACCCGACCCTCGCCTACCTGGCGCGCAATTTTGATTCCATTCGCTGGCTCTTCGGCGGCGCCTCGCTCGCCATCCCGCAGGACCGCCCCGCGCTCTATCTCATCTCGCGCTCCACGCCGCTGCCCGACGAGTGGACTGCGGCCTGGGACTCGCACCTCGTCGCCGCGCCGCGCGGGCCAGATCACATCCCCGACTTCCGCGCCTACCGCTTCGCCGCGGGCGAGACGCCCCCCCTGCCCGAGCTCACCCCCGTCAACGAGAATTTCGGCAATGCCATCTTTCTCACCGGCTACCGCTTCACGCCTCACGAATCACGCCTCACGCTTGATCTCCGCTGGCGCATCGAAAACCTCGTCGAGCCGAAAGACATGATCCCCTACGCCCGCCTCCACGATCAGTGGAACAACGCCTGGTCGCAGAGCGGCGGCTTCAACTATCCCTCCGAACAATGGTCGCCCGGCGACACGCTCCTCACGCGCGTCGTCGTCCCCCTTCCGGCCGGAATGCCGCCCGGCCAATATATCCTCAAGGTCGGCCTCTACTCCGAAGCGACCCGCGCCGGCCTGCTGCACCTCGACGCCCGCGGCGCTTATGCGGGGGACATTTGGGCGCTTCCGGCTGTTTCCCTCCCCGCCGGGCCGCCGGCGGACGTTCAAGATTACCTCGCCCGCAACGCGATCACTCCGCCCGCGCAGCCGCTTGAACCCGCCGCGAATCTGGCCCTGCTGGGCTACTCGCTCAACACCGCCTCGCCGCGCCAGGGTGAACGCCTGCAGCTCACGCTCTACTGGCACGCCCCCGGCCTGGCTTCGCCCGACCCGCTCTCCATCCTTCTGGCCGGGCATCTGCTCTACATCGGCCAGCCGGTTCAAGACACCTTCCCATTCTGGGAGTGGTCTCCCGGCCAACTCGTCACGGACCGCTATCTGCTCAAGCTCGCGCCTGATTTCCCTCCCGGCCCGGCTGACCTCACCGTCAACCTCAAGGGTTACGGCTCGGCCGCCCTCGGCATCCTCGACGTGATCCCCGTCGAGCGCCTCTTCACCGCGCCTGCCCCCGTCATTGCCTCAGGCATCGCCTTCAGCAACACCATCGCCCTTTACGGCTACGCCCTACAGCCGCGCGAAAAAACATCGCTGACCCTCTACTGGCAGGCTCTAACCTCCGATCTCGCCGATTACACTGTGTTTGTCCACGTCCTCGATGCTGCGGGCCAGGTCGTCGCGCAATCCGACGCGCAGCCGCGCGACGGCGCTTATCCCACCTCGCTTTGGGCGGCCAATGAGTTTATCTCTGACACTTACACGTTCGACCTCCCGCCCGGAGCCTACCCCCTCGAGCTTGGCCTGTACCTCCCTGAAACCGGCGAACGCCTGCCCGTGGTTGACTCCGCCGGCAGATCTCTTGGCGACGCTCTGACTCTGCCTGCCTTTCAGGTTCCATAATTTGCAATCCTCCCTCATTTCACTACAATTTCCCCCATGTCCACCGAACCGACCGCTCCCCAACACCAGGCTCAAATTTTTGAATGCCCCCAGTGCGGCGCGCCGCGCTTGGACTACGACCCGGCGACCGGCGGCCTCAAATGCCCGCAGTGCGGCCACACGCAAGCCATCGCCGCCTCGCAAGCCGCCGTCGAGGAGCGCGATCTCACCACGGCGCTCACGGATGCGGGCAAAGCGCGCGGCTATGGGCGCGAGATGAAAGCCGTCAGGTGCGACGCCTGCGGGGCGACCACCCAGGTTGACCCGGCGGTGGCCTCTACCCTGTGCCCGTTCTGCGGCTCCACACAGGTGCTGGAGCAAAAGCCCGATCCCAACCTCATCCGGCCGGAGTCGGTCATCCCGTTCCAACTCACTAGCGATCAGGCGTATCAGAATTACAAGAAATGGCTGGGGAAAGGCTTCTTCCGCCCGAAGGATGTGCTGCAGCGTTCCGGCGCGGCGCAGATTCAGGGTGTGTACCTGCCCTTCTGGACGTTCGACGCCCACGCGGAATCCCGATGGACGGCTGAGTCCGGCGACTACTATTACGAAACCGAGCGCTACACGACGACCGAGAACGGCAAGCGCGTGACCAAGACGCGGCAGGTGCGCAAGGTGCGCTGGTACCCGACCTCCGGCCATCATAGCGACGACTACGACGACGTGCTCGCCTCCGGCTCGACCTCCGGCGACCAGGCCATGCTGCGAAAGATCGAGCCGTTCGAAACGACCAGACTCCTCCCCTACAAGCCGGACTACCTGTCAGGCTGGGCGGCTGAGGCCTATCGCATCCCGCTGGCCGACGCGTGGAAGACGGGCCAGGACCTCATCCGCAAAGATGAGCACGATAAGTGCGAGCGGCAGGTGCCCGGCGATACGCACCGCAACCTGAACGTGCGCACTCAACTTTCAAACACGACTTACAAGCACGTCCTGCTCCCGGTCTTCCTCGCCAACTACCGCTACAACACCAAGCCGTATCACTTCATGGTCAACGGGCAGACCGGCGAAGTGCAGGGCCAGGCCCCGATTGACTGGGTCAAGGTCGCCATTGTCGCCGCCATCGTCATCGCCATCCTGCTCGTCCTGCTCTTCGTCTTCGGCCAGGCCGAGGGCAGCAGCGGCAGCCTGCTCCCGGCGGTTCAACACACGTGGCTGATGCTCCAAAATCACCTCGCCACTGCCCCGCCCCTCCTCCTACTTTGAGCCTGTGCCAACTTACACATTCACGCACTTGCTCTCTTCCCCAACTCCGCATACCCCGCCTCCCCCAGCGCCAGTTTCACCTCGGCCTCAAACAGCCGGTAAACCGGGATTGGCGCTTCAGGCGCAGCGCGCTGGCAGTCGCCGCCTTTGATGTAAAGCGGGTTCGCCTCGTCCAGCTTGACGACGTGCCGGACGAAGGTCATTGGGTGCATCGCGCAGTAGAAGGGCTTGAAGCGCCAGGGATGTTCCCCGGCGGCGATGCTCGCCGCCTGCAGGGCGCACTTCCGGTCGGGGCGGAGGAAGACGCAGTTGTGCCCGGTCGGATGCGTGGGTTCTTCGACGACGACTGTGCTCGTCAGCATCCCACCGTCGGGGTGATCGTGCTCGGGTTCGAGAACCCCGTCAAACCACCGCTCGGGGTCCCGGCGGTCCGACGGCAGGTGGGGCACAATCAATTCTTGATGCGCCAGGATGTCCTCGGCCTGCTTGACGTTGATGGATACGCCCCACCCGCAACAATGAGCCTGACATTCGTCAAGGCGGCAGCGGCGGATGGGGCGCGTCTCCAGGAGCTGAGGGTGCACCGCCGCGCCGTCAATCAGCAGCGGCTCGTCGTCTTCGTCGGTTGTGCGCATAGGCCTCTCCCTCAGGGGGTTTGCATCAGTGTAGCACGAGAAAGCACAAAGGCAAGAGGCTATTCGAGTCCATCCGGAATTTTCAAGTGCGGGCAGTATATAATAGGGGCGCAGGAACTGGAGCAGTCCGATGAGCGGCTCACCTTTCCCCGGCATGGATCCATACCTCGAGGGCGATTTGTGGACGGCGTTCCACGCCGATTTCGCGCACCAGATTCAGGCACAACTACACTTGCCCCCTTCTCCAACTCTCTCATGATTCGCGGCGTTATCTTCGACCTCGGCTCGACGCTTCTCTACAACGAGTACGATCACAACTGGCACGCCATCCTCCCCCGCATGCGCGCGGATCTGCTCACGCATCTGCAGGCTGCCGGATATGACCTCGACCCGCCGGCCTTCCTCAACCGGTTCACGGCCAAAGTTTACGAATTCAACCAGCAGCGGCAGACCGACTGGGTGGAATACACGACTGCCTGGATTCTGAAGACGACGCTGGAGGAACTGGGCGCGCCGCCGCCCTCGCCCCAATTCATCGCCACGGCGCTCAAGGCGTACTATGCCTACAGCGAGGCGCTCTGGCGGCCGATGCCCGGCGTCTACGAAACGCTGGCCCATCTCGCCGCCTCCGGCCTGAGACTCGCCATCCTCTCCAATGCCGGCGACGACGAAAACGTGCAGCGGCTGATTGACAACGCGCGCCTGCGCGCTTACTTCGATCCGATCGTCGTCTCGGCGGCCGTCGGCATCCGCAAGCCCAACCCGAGGATTTTCGACCTGGCGCTGAAGCCGTGGGGCTTGACGCCGGGCGAATGCGCGATGGTCGGCGACACGCTTGGCGCCGACATCCTCGGCGCGCAGCTCGCCGGCCTGCACGACGTCTGGCTCACCGCCCGCGCCGACCATCCGGCGAACCACGCGCACGATGGGAACATCATCCCTACGCGCCGGATCGCGGCGCTCGCGGATCTGCCCGCGCTGTTAGCGCAAATTCGATGATGGACGCGACGGAAGCGGTCCTCATCGCCAACGAAAATTTCTACCGGGCCTTGAGCCTGGCCGACCTCGGCGCGATGCAGCGCGTGTGGCTGGCCTCGGAAGACGCCGTCTGTCTGCATCCGGGTTGGCCGCCTCTGCACGGGTGGAAGGCGATCCGCGCAAGCTGGGAGCGCATCTTCGAGAATCAGGGGCCGCTCCACGTCTGGCCGAGCGATGCCGAGGCGCGCCTCTTCGGACAACCGGCCGAGGTCACCTGC
>Ga0209751_10003799_pt1 | contig 14594 bp, 12 predicted proteins | sample RifCSP13_1_FD_184019 | JGI IMG/M metagenome (GOLD analysis project Ga0209751, IMG submission 184019) | Soil microbial communities from Rifle, Colorado - Rifle CSP2_sed 13_1 (SPAdes) (version 2) | ecosystem: Environmental > Terrestrial > Deep subsurface > Rock core/Sediment | place: Rifle... | reverse complement strand
CTGGCAGTTTCCGGCAGGAATGTTCTTAGTTGGTTTTTGCTCGCGTCGGCGAGTTCCTGCACCGAAAGTCCGGCCGCTTCACAACTGTCCGCACAAAGAATTCCTAACCCGCCGGCGTTGGTGAGGATCGCGACCCGGCGGCCCGCCGGCAGCGGCTGCAAACTCAGCGCCGCGGCGACGTCGAACATCTCGTCGAGAGTTTCGGCGCGTATGACTCCCGTTTGGTGAAACAACGCGTCGACGGCAATGTCGCTTGCAGCCAGGGCGGCGGTATGGGAGCCGGCGGCGCGCCTCCCAGCGCCTGTTCGTCCCGCCTTCACCGCAACGATCGGCTTGTGGCGGCTGACGCGATGGGCGATGTGCGCAAATCGGCGCGGATTGCCGAAGGATTCCAGGTAGAGAAGAATGACGCTGGTGTTCTTGTCCTCCTCCCAAAATTGCAGCATATCGTTGCCGGAGACGTCCGCTTTGTTGCCGACGCTGACAAAACTCGAAAGGCCCAACTCCCTTTCGCGCGCCAGTGAAATGATGGCCAAGCCCAGCGCGCCGCTTTGGGAACAGAACGCGACGCGACCGAAAGGCGGAAAATCGGGCGCGAAGGAGGCATTCAAACGCACCGCCGGATCGGCATTGAGGAGGCCCATACAATTGGGCCCGACCATGCGCATGCCGTAGCCGCGGATTTTTTCCAGCAGACGATTTTGCAACTCGCGTCCGTCAGCGCCGGATTCGGCGAACCCGGCGGTGATCACGATCACCGCTCGAACACCGCGCGCGGCGCAGTCGTCGATGACCTGCAAGACGGCGTCCCGCGGAACCGCGACGACGGCGAGATCCACGTTCTGCGGCAAGGATCGAAGGGAGGGATAAGCCGTCAAGGAGGCGATCGTGGATGCCTGGGGATTGATCGGATAAATCGGTCCTCTGAAGCCGTTGGCCGTGAGGGCGCTGAGAATCCTACCGCCGATATTGGCCGGATTGCGCGACGCTCCGATGACGGCGACCGCGCCGGGTTGAAAGAAGGGCAGCAGCGACGCTGTGGTCAAAACGCGATCGCGCAGCTCAGCGCGCGCAACGCTGGCCTCGCTCGGGATGACCGACAGATCAATCTCGATATAGCCGCCGTCCGCCTTGGTGCGGCAGGCAAATCCTGAATCGCGGAACACGTCCAACATGGCCCGGTTGTCGAGCATCGTGACGGCCCAAAACTGGCGAAATCCGTTGGCCGCCGCCAGCAAAGCCAGCCGCTCCAAGAGCAGGGTGCCGATCCCCTTGCCCTGAAATGCGTCGTTCACCGTGAGCGCGATCTCCGCGGTAGTCTCATTGCGAGCCATATAAGTGCCGGCGGCGATGATGCGCGCCTGCGGTTCGGCAAGCCGGGTTACGATCAGGCTGAGGGACGCGCGCGGATTTGAAGAATCGCAAAATGACTCGATTATCTTCGCGCTCGGCACCGTCCGGCCGAAAAACCGCTGGATCTTCGACTCATCTGAAAGGGAACCAAAGAACGCAGTCAGCGCTACCTTGTCATCCGGTCGCGTTGTTCTCACCGTTGCGGTCGAGCCGTCGCGCAGGATCAAACGCCCCGAATCCGGTGCGTCCTGGTAGGGTAGGGGAATATAGCGCGGCCGAACGCTTCTCACACACTTTTACTAGGCCCCCGCGCGCTGTTTTTCAAGGAAGCTGCGGACTGGCTAAGCAACACGGGTTAAGCAAATATGTTCACAGCCACTTGGATCGCACACTGAGGAGTCGATTGTTTTGTAACCTAGCGCAATGTCCCTGTGGTCGAGACCATTGCGCGAGGACCGCAGGTGTTCGGTCTGTTGCCAGGAGACGTATCGCATACCTTGTAGATTTGCATGCTAGGTTCAAAATTACGAGGTATTGGCGATGTGAAAACGAAGCGGGACAAGGGTAAGTCATGAGGGCAAAGAGTGGCAAGGCAGTAGGAAAAAAGTGGCGCGTGACGAGGGATAAAGAAGCGTCGAGGGATGAGAGCCAGATGTTTTCGAATCACTCGACCCCCGGCCCTCGACACTCTCTTCTGGGCGGGGAGGCTAAGGGCGGTATTGACAATGCTCCAAATTCGCCGAAAATGGCGGGTATGGAAATGCTCCCTCGAATCATGGAGTCCCGCATTCGCCAGGCTTTGCAGCGGCAGAAGTCCGTGCTGCTGCTTGGCCCGCGCCAGACCGGCAAGACGACCTTGTTGAAGCCGCTACAACCGGACCTGCTATTGAACTTTTTGCGGCCGGAGGTGCGCCAGCGTTACGAGCGCGCGCCGCACCTGCTTGGCGCGGAAGTGGAGGCGCTCGGTAAACGCCCGCGCGGGGACCGAGCGCTGGTCGCGCTGGACGAAGTACAACGCGTACCTGAACTGGTGAACGTGGTGCAAGACTTGATTGATAGGAGGATGGCGCGGTTTATTCTGACTGGTTCATCGGTGCGCAAGCTGCGGCGAGGCGGCGGGGTTAATTTGCTGCCGGGCCGCCTGGTGCCAATGCGGCTGGATCCCCTGTCGCTCGCCGAGCGCGTTCCGCCGACGATCGAGGAGGCGCTAGTGTATGGCAGCCTGCCGGGTATCGCGTTGGCCGGCAACGACGCGGCGCGCGAAGAGGATTTGCGCGCCTACACGACGCTGTACCTGGAGGAGGAAGTACGCGCCGAGGCGCTGGTGCGCAACCTAGGTAGGTTCGCGCGGTTTCTACAACTGGCTGCGCTCGAAGCAGGCGGAATCAGCCATTTTCGCGGTATCGCTCAGGAACTCGGCCTGCCCCACACCACAATAGCGGGCTACTATGAAATCCTGGAGGATTGCCTGATTGCCGAGCGGGTTGAGGCGTTGTCGCAGAGTCGCACACGGAAAAAGCTGACCAAGTCACCCCGTTACTTGTTCTTCGATCTGGGCGTGCGCCGGGCCGCCGCGGATGAAGGCCCCCGGCCGCCGGCGCGCGTGCTCGGCGCAATCTTTGAGCAGTTTGTCGGGCTGGAACTGCTACGTGCGACACGGCAGACGAGGGAAAACGTGGGGCTCAGGTTTTGGCGTGATCCCGATGGACCCGAGGTGGATTGGGTGGTGGTGACAGAAGACCGCTGGTTGCCGGTGGAAGTAAAATGGAGCGATGCACCGACCGAGCGGGACGCACGGCATCTGCAGACTTTCCTGGCCGAGTATTCTAAGGCGGGCGCGGGAGTGGTTGTTTGTCGAACGCCGCGGCGGTTCAAAATCACTCCGAAGATCACCGCTGTTCCCTGGCAGGAAATTCCACGACTTGTGGAAGAGCTGGCGTGACCTGGATTGATGAGTATTGGGGGTCGAGAGGCGGAAAGGGTCGAGCGAAGAGTGTCGAGTGAAAATGCACGGCGCAGGGAGCAAGGAACGAAGTAACACCGGCCAGCCGATTCTATTCCGCGAGCTTTTGCTCTGGGTGAATGGCACAGCGGCGCTCTGTGAGGTCAGGAGCCGTCGTCGATAGATATCCGACCGGGCTGCCGTTGGCATCGAGGCTTAGGGCCCAGCCGGTGCAGCTCGCGCCGTAATTCGGCAATCTGCCCATCAACTTGGTCGAAGCGGCGGTCGATCTCGGTAGACCGCCGCCCGAGGAACTCGACCAATTGTTCGTACTCGCTCGGAGACATGCCAATGATTATCCCAAGCGGCGGGGCGAGGCAAGCGTATCCGTCGGCGCTGAACGCACAACCTGAATGCGAAAAGAGCGAGACCGCCGAGCTGCAGCGGCACCGTTGGCCTCGACAGGTCGCTCGAACCGTGGTCCGAGAACACCTGGAAGCCGGGCGAGATCGAGTTGGTAAAGTGTCGAGGCACGAGGTGAGAGAAATTCAACTTCATATATTCAAGGCTCAGCCAGTGAGAATGCTGGCGTCGAGCACTTCGAAACGGACGCGAGGATGGCGCGCGCGCAAAGTGCAGCGCGACCACTTACTTTCCAACTGCCGGAGGGTGTTCTTCCTTTCACCAGCGGACAAACTCCGCCATTTTACTTCGGCGACGAACAATCGTTTGGCGTCATTCGGGTCCGGCGCGACCAGGTCCAATTCTATATCGCGCTCCCAATACCGTTGACCACCGGAGAGCCGTGCCCGGCAGAAGTCTTCAAACACCGTGGCCGCGTGATCATGAATGAGTTTGCGCTTTTGCGCGGTCGCGTAAGTGCGCCATAGGGTTTGATGCGGCGAATAGACCCGAAACCAGAAACGCATCGTCGGGTCATTAATGCGATAGAGGGTTTTTTTGGTGGACCGAACGCTTTCACCAAACGGGAGTTCACGCGTCAGAATGGATGCGTCCAGCAACTGCTGCAGCAAGCGCGACAGGTTTGTTTGTGCGGTTCCCAACCGGGCCGCGATTTCCGACGGTCGCTCCGCGCCCCGACCCACTGCTTCAAGTACCGCCACGGCGTTAAGCCCAATGACACCTTCGTCGCGCAAAATTCGTTGCGGTTCCTGTTCCATGTAGGGTGCGTAATCGAAGTAGAGCGATTCCGCGAGCGCTACGGCATCCTGTCCCGCTTCGACGAATTCCCAATACTTCGGGATGCCGCCGACACAGGCGAACTTCTCGAACGAATCCCGGTCGCCGGGCCGTAGGCCGCAGGCGTCGCAAAACGCGGGGTAGTCCATCGGCTGGACCTGAAGGAGCTTTTGCGCGCGACCGTAAAGCGGCGCTGCCCGGTGGAGGAAGAGATCATTCATCATGCGCGTGCTTGAACCCGCCACGATCAGCAGGCAGCCGCGCGGCAGCGAATGGTCCAGCCACTTCTGCAACTGGCTCGGCAGAGACGCGTCCACCGCCGTCAGGTAGGGAAATTCGTCCAGGCACAGCACCCAGCGACGCTTTTGCAGCGCGAGGATTTCGAGCAATTCCGGCCAGGTCTTCGGGATAAGCTGCGTTTCGAGTTTCGGGCGGAGGTCGGCGAAGACCTGCTGAATCTGCAAGTCTCGCTGCGCCTCGATAGCTTGGCTGTACAGGCCATCGCGGGGCTGAAGCCACTGACGCAGCAGCCGTGTCTTGCCGACGCGCCGCCGGCCGAACACCACCAACAGCCCGCCGCGCTTTGCCGCCGCGTCCAGTTCGCGCAGTTCCGCATGCCGGTTGACGAATTCCATGTTCACGGCCCGCAGTCTACCAGCAGGCTTGATGCTCGTCAAACATTATGCTTGCCGGACATAATCTGCCCGGTGCCCGTGACGCACGTGAGTGAGGCACTCGAAAGCAACCGAGGGTCGAGGGTCGGGTGGCCAGACATACGGGGCCGGATTTCGAAAAGGTTAAGTGACGAAAAAATCAGACGCTCGGTTAAATAACTGCTGTTGGAATTTCCGAGGCTCGCTTCACGAGGCCGGAGCCGCTCAATTTTGGCGGGCGAAAAACCTTTCCAGCACGGCACAGATCTCTGCCACATGCACGGTCGCCACTTCCCAGACGATCCTCAAATCCACGTTGGCATAGTCATGGGCGACGATATTGCGCATGCCGCGCATTTTTCGAAAGGGGAGTTCCGGTATGGTCCGGCGGCTCGCCTGAGTCACGTGCGCCGCGGCCTCACCGATGACTTCAATTCGCCGGATGACGGCGTCTTGTTTTTGCTTGTCGGCGCGGAATTCGGTTTCCGTGGTGTCTTTGATGTAGGCGCCGATGAGCTGGGCAGCTTCGAGAATGTCGCGAAGGCGGCCGAGTTGGTCAGTTTCCATACAAGCACACGGCGGTGGCCAGGATGTGCTCGCGGGCAAAGCGGTTTGGGGATTTATCGAGCGATGAACGCAGGACAAAATCGACGGGACGCTCTACCAATTCTTCGGCTTCGCCTGCCATTTCCAACAAGTCGGCGGTGGAGACCGGGGTTGACTCGTCCAGTGTCACCAGCAGGTCTACATCACTGCCGGGCATCGCTTGGCCGCGCGCTGCAGAACCGAAGACCTCCAAGCGGCGAATGTGATGCTTCTCGCAAAACGAACGCAATCGCTTGCGCAGTTCGGCAGTAGATAATGTCTGCGACTCTTCCAACATGGGACCAGGATAACGAGGGCAACCGCCGGTTGCAAGGCTGAGAACGATAAATGAGTGTCCAGTGACAACGGACAAAGGGCTTGTCGAGTAGCGAGTACTCAAGAGGGCATCATACAGGGAACCATCTGCCGACTATGCCGGCGATAGATGCGGAAGTCGGAATCCGTAGTGAGAATGACCGGATCAGGAAGCGTTTCGGTCATGCGCACGAGGCAGGCGGCGGCGAGGCTCATGGGCACGTCTGCGTATTTCTGCAAGAGCTTGAGTACTGACTCCATGTCGTTGTCCAGGTCGAAAGCGGCGATCAGGGCCCGGCGGCGAAGCAGCGCGCTGAATCCGGGCACCCCGCGCGGGCCGAGAAGGTGGAAGGCCTCAGACAGGACGGCTTCGCAAGTGCGCCAGGGTGGAGCGTGGCCAGGCGCTTGCGTCACCGCCCACGGGTGGTGGGAGTCGCGGCGGCTAAGCAACGCCACTAAAAAGCCCGCGTCAACGAGCAGGTTTCTGGCCATAGCCCGTGGCTTTCAAGTATCGCTTCTTTCGTGCGCTTTTGTTTCCTATGTGGAGCCCTGCGGGCAAGCCCGTGACACCTTCCAGCACGCCCGTGGGGCGAAATCCTGAGCAAGAGCCCCCGGCCCAAGCCAGGGCTCGAATCGAAGGGGCGAACCCGAATGGCTCATTGGCGTTCAGCGCTGAGCTACGGCGCCCAACGTCTCAGCCATACGCACGAGACGCACAAATTCGGCTCGATAGCCCTCCGGGTCGGCACTGCGGGCGCCGTTTGCGAGTTCCGCGATGCGGGCAAAGGAGTAGCCGTCGAGGGCGCTCTCGCCTCGCAAACGTTGAGCGAAGGCGGCAACGGCAATGGCAAATCTCTGCTCTGTGGGTGCGCTGTCGAGCTTAGCCACTACGTCAGCAATCCGCGCCGGCTGATCGATGAGTCGGCTTGTCGATTCGCCCGGGAGCTTGTAACGAAGTTTGACGAACGCGAGCTCATCCGGTCGGTTGATTGTGGTCGGCGCGGTCCGATCACGTTCGGACTGATAACGTAGCGAATCCGTTTTGCGCTGTCTTGCACTGGCCGGCGTGATCTCATAGATCGCCGTGACCGTATGTCCGGCGCCAATGTCGCCGGCGTCGACCTTGTCGTCCTTGAAGTCCTCACGGCGCAGCATCCTTGTCTCATAACCGATCAATCGATACTCGGCGACCAGCGTCGGGTTGAATTCGACCTGAACTTTCACGTCGTCGGCAATCGGAAATAGAGTTGAAGCCAACTCTTGGCTCATTGCCTTGCGCGCTTCGAGGAGCGAGTCAACATAGGCGGCGTTGCCATTACCGGCCTGGGCCAAACGCTGCATCAGGGCGTCGTTGAGATTGCCGAGGCCGACGCCGAAGATTGAAAGATAAATCCCGGTCTTGCGCTTCTCCGCTATGAACCGCTCGAGTTCTTTAGGATCGGTAATACCAACATTAAAATCCCCGTCAGTGGCGAGGATCACTCGGTTTACCGCTTCCTTATCGAAGTGACGCTCCGCTAGCGCATAGGCACGCCTGAGACCGTCGCCTCCAGCCGTCGAGCCACCAGCCCGCAAATTGTCGATGACCTCGACGATCTTATGCTTGTCGCGTCCCGCGGTGGGCTCCAACGCCATCTGAGCTTGCCCCGCATAGGTTACGATCGCCACCCGGTCGTCGTCGCGCAGTTGGTCAACGAGCAAGCGAAAGCCTTGTTGCAGTAATGGGAGTCGATCGCTCGGCGCCATGGAGCCCGAGGTATCGATCAACAGGACAACATTTGCGCGTGGCCGTTCGGCTCTTGCGATGTCGTAGCCACGGATGGCGATATGGAGAAGTTGGTTATCCGCGTTCCACGGACTTGGGACGACGGTCGTGGTGACACGAAACGGTCGTGTCCGGTCCTGTGGGGCTGGATACGCGTAGGGAAAATAATTGACCATCTCCTCGACCCGAACTGCCTCGCGGGGTGGCAGCCGCCCAGCGGTGAGATGACGACGGGCAAAAGCGTAAGACGCGGTGTCAACGTCGACGCTGAAGGTCGATACCGGATGCTCCGCGACGCTGAGTACGCCGTTGGGATCCTTTCCCGGGAAACGGTCGACTCCAGGCCAAGTTGGAAGAGCTGGTGCGTGTAACCCCACGATTGCGCCTGAGAAAGCACCAATTCTGCCAGCCGCTATATTTTGTTCTTGTAACACCATGCTTGGGCGCATCTGAGGGGATGGAAGCGCGGGGGGTGGCGATTCCTTGGCAGACGTACAGGCACCGAGGAACAGCAGCGCGGCCGTGAGAGCGGCAGCGGCGTTGCGGCGATAACCATAATTGGCGTCCGATGACTCACGGGCACGAGTGGCAAACGGATCATTGTTTTGCATAAGTTCTCCCTCTTGCTCACCGGTTCGTCTGGATAGCTAACAATTCGACGAGCGTGAATGGTTTTTGGTTCTCGCTCCTTGTTCTCGCACTACAAAGGTCTCAATCAATTTGCCGGGAAGGCCACGAGTCTTCGTTATGTCACGAGACTGAGATGCTGGCGGCCTATTCGATCCCGACCCGACTCCCGCAAACGCCGCTCCCCCGGCGAGCGCGGCCAGGGGAGAGGTGTGGTGAATAATTAGTAATTCTAAAAGCAACACGGGGGCGGTGCGATTCATTGTCGTTCTCCTCTAATAAACCGCGGCAATAGTGAGAGACTTCGAGATCCAACCCGTCTTTTGATCTTCTGTTTGCACGAAATACCAGCCATTGTCCTCGGCCTGCACGGAGAGTTTGCTGTTACCTTTGACAGGCGCGACGACTTTACCTTGAAATCCGGGAGCATCCCGAAGATTCGCCATGGTCGCCTTGACGTTAACGGTAGCCGGTAGCAAGGAGGTGTTCCTCCCCGTCGAGGTAACTTTCAGCGGCTCAGTCCCGGTTGGTTTCGCCGCAGGGGCTGATGCGCGTGGTTGAGTGTGGACCGCGTTAAGAGTAGAGATTTTGGCTTCCGCGCCGTGGCGGAAGAAAGTCTGTGGCGTCTTTGAGGACAGTTCTTTGACTGCCTGGAGGATCGCCACGCGAATCGCCTTTTCAACAGGGGTCTTCTGCCATGTGCCTAGGCCTGCCACCCCACCAAAGCCTCCTCCAAAAGCGCCAAGCAATCCCCCGAGGTTAAAGTCGTTGGCTTTCCCTTCGACTGTAGTCGAAAACAGGATGCGTGAGGTTCTGGCATCCACCACCTGGAGAATCATCGCCACGTGGCTTTGCTGGACAGACCCCAGTACAGCCCCGCCCGCCGTGATCGCGCATTGCCACCAGGAGAAACATCCGAGTCCAAGTCCTCCACCGCCACCCGCCGACCCGGGCTCGAATTCCGTCACAGATCCCTTGATTAGAAGCTCGGCGCCTTCGATCTGTCCAACCGGGGCTCGCGTTTCCTCGCTCATCCGGCCGTTGCGGCCCATGTCCTGTTCGAATATGACATCATTGACCGCTTGGCGGTCTAGCACGATGAAGCGATTCGATAGCATCAGGGCATCATTCAGCATATCGGCCATCCCATCACCGATCTGAGCGTTGTACCAGCTATAGCCGGGATATCCTTGAACAACTATTCCCTTACCTTTCCCCGTCCGATCGCCAAAACGATAAACCGCCACGCGAGCCTTTGGACCGTTGTAAGGCTCAAGACCGACCTCGTTTAAGCCTTGTTCCGTGGTCGATACGGTCTTTACGGTGGGTTGACCGGGGTTCTGGATCATCTCAGCCATAGGAGCACAACCGGTTAGGACCGCGGCTAGAGCAATTGACAATTTCTTCATAGAGCACCTCCGTTTAAAGTCATCGAGTTTCGGACCCCCTGGGCCATTTGGCTGATCCGGGTAACAAGTCCTTTGATCGAACTGGATGAAAAAAACGGGAGGGTTATTGCAGAACGGTCAGCGTAATAAACCCGAAACGATTTTCACGTGGGTGATCGGGGGGCGATTGGCGAGTCTTAGCCGGAATCCACTTTGAGGCCGAATAGGCTTAACGTCTTAATGAAGAATAGAATAGTATGGGATTACAGCCCGTTTTGGGGGCACGAACCGGCGGATGGCGTCCGCGCTTAGGATGGAGAACGGGAAATCCGAATACGACCACCCCGTACTGTTACAATAGCATGTTCTGACAACTCGCGGCTTCGAGTTCGTAGGATCGTTTCCATTAACTCTATACGTCTCTCCGCTGGAACATCAGGTAGCCGAACCATGCCACAATGCCGGGCCTTTTCCACAAATACAAAATCCCCGAAGTCTTTATCGATGGTTACCAAAATCATGCCGTCGGTCGTGGCCCATTCCAAAAGCGCCCGGTCCCCCGGATCCGTGCCCCTTTCGCGCGACTCAACAACTTCATGTCCCACCTGTCGCAGCCACTCGGCCAGACGCCGGCCCGCACACCTGTCAATAAGAAATTTCACCGGCCAATGATCTGGATGTCATCCAGTCGGTCATGGGCAACTATGGCATGCGCGTAGGCCAGACACGCGCGAATGTCATCGGCCTCCAAGCCAGGATAATCGGACAGGATGGAGTCAGCCGTCTCCCCCTGCGCCAGCAAGCTCAGGATAAGCTCCACAGATATCCTCATTCCTCGAACGATTGGCTTACCGCCGAAAATTTCCGGATTGGCAGTAATCCTTTTTAGAAGTTCCTGATCCAGCATACTTGCCCCTTTCTTTCTCACCGTTATCTTGGCACTGCCAAGGGCCGAACGTCAAGCAGGGCAGTGGGGCGATCGCCTCCGTAGACAACTCAGGAGTCAAGCCCGGTTTTCTGATAATCTTCCCACTCGTCACTGGCACGCTTGCTTGTCCTGGAGCTCCTCGCTCCAACGCCTTGTCGCCAGGGCTCATCGTTTCCCCACGAAAGTAACTACAATCGCCGCACAATCGCTGCAAAACCTTGCGGTGATTCTCGCCGCAGTGGGCCTGTTGAACGTGATTAAGGTTGCGTTGGCAACCAGGTTCATGACGTTGCGGGATGCTTCCCGAAGCCTCATGGATTTCTATCATACCACAATCGGATCGAGTGCAAACTGCTTCGCGTCTCTTTACGTTTTTATGAAACGAACGAACGCGGAAGCCGGCGATCTCGGCGGAAATCGAATGGGACAAGAAAGCTCTTTGGTGGGAACCACAGTTCAGGCGGAAGAGTTAAGCACTTCGAACTCAGGCGTCGGACTCTTACATCAACCTCACTCAAGGCTTCGAAAACGATGGTGCCAAACCAATTGACAATTTCCTCATAGAGCACCTCCGCTTTTTTTGATTCGGACCAACGAATTTCGTGATCGGGTCCGTTGATCCATAAGGATGAAAAAAATAGGAGGTTTCTTGCAGACGACGAGCTGCAATAAATCGGAAGTTCCTTTCATCTACAAGAACAAACTCTCAGAAAGGAGAAAGGTTATGAAAAAGATCGGAGTTCTCTCAACGATGTTGGTCGCAGGCTGTATCTCGCTCTCGACCAACAGGGCGGAAGCAGATTGGGCGTCGTTATGGAATTGGGGGAAGGGAGCGTATCATGGGGGAGCGGCAACACAGGACGTGAAGCGGAATAACCCCTTTGGCGCAATCGACCTCCTGTTAAGAATTCCTAGCCCGACGAACCCGTATCGCTACTTTCCTAAGCCGATGCAGGAAAGAATAATCCGGGACTTCCGCATGGTCGACCCCGCCCAGCGCTACGGGCCGGAATATCGGGATCTGTTTCGATAACCCAACTGACGATTGCCTGGGTAGCCGCGCAAGGGTACCCAGGCTAACCCGTCGTCTTGATTCCTCGTTGCTCAAGCTCTGAAACCGTGGATCATGGCGGACCAATTCCAGGTCAGGGTCTCTTCTCATCCAATCTAAATCCTTGAATCCTTTTGCGACGGCTTGCTTAAGAAGAGCAATTGCCCTTTCGGTCTCAACCATTTTCTCGTATGTGCAGGCCAGGTTGGTTGAGGGCTGTCCTGTCGCAGGTCTGCACGGGGTACGACTCAGTATTGTGTCCCCGGATTTAATAAAATCACTAAAATGAAGCCTGACACGGATCCCACGGATCCTTCAAAAGCCCAGACTTCTCACCTCCAATAAAATCAATAAATTGAAGCCTGACGCCAGTCCGACGCCAGTCCCTGGAATTTTAACGCCCCATCCTCAACGGCGTACGTTGAGGTAAACGGAAGGCGGTATTCCCTGCATAAAGCTGTGGACGCCGGTGTAATCTATAAGTACGTCTTTGTACAGATAGCGGGTACCTGGTATTACTACCCAAATATCACCGATGTCTTCTTCGCAGCCGGCAACACGTACGCGATGTATTCGTTTGTGCCAGCCGCAACTATAACCATTCTAGTTCCAGGGGATCGGTTCCGCGATGAGCGGGCCCGGCAGGATATGATTAACGCTGCAGGGGAGGACGGTAGGTTTACCTCGGTTAAGACGGACACCTATAGTGAGAATCTTAATTGGGACTCATTATACGAACTGCGCTGGATGCGTTTCCATTACACAACGGCTCAAAAATCCGGCGAGATAGAGATTTATCACGCCACAAACAAGAGTAATCCACTCCTCCGCTACACGACTTACAACGATCCCGTGACCGGCGAACTTTTACCATGGGTCCGTCTAGATTGGAATGTTTTGGATTAGGAACGAAATGGGATGTTGCCTTGCCTCGTTTTGATGATGATATGGCCCTTGTTCAACGGCACGACGTAATTTGGGAGGCTTCACATGTTTAACCGTGACGACGAACGAATTGCAGCTGTTATGCGTCGCCTCCCGAGAATGGCAACGATAGATGCGACGCGAACAGGATGCCCCGGCGAAGAAAGCCTCGTTAATTATGTTAGCGGGCTTCTGAGCCGCGCAGCGAGGGAATCCTTGCGAGAAATCGGAAAGGGTTGCGCGCTCTGAAGTTGATTTGATCCTCACTTGAGTCGAAGCGTGTAAATTCCCGTTCAAGGGAGTCGGCTTCGGTTGTCAGGGAGGCAAAATCTGGTGCCGGTTTTGGTGCCGGTTAGATAGTTAATTTTGGTGGAGTTCAGTGATCTTGGGTGATCTCGAGTATCGAGAAATGGCTCGTGAAATCAGTTGACTACGCAAGTCTGATTATTTTTTTGCGCGCTCCGTTAGATTCATCGTCGTTTCCTCCTGTCGCCCTGTAGATTTGTCGCGATCGGGTTGTGGTTCGTTTAGATTTGAGCTGACACGTGTGCGAATTGTCATCCCGGACCTTTTGGCTAAGAATTTCAGGGGTCCGTGAGGGATGCTAGAAGAGTCGATTGTTTTGTAACCTGGCGCAATGTCCCTGTGGCCGAGACCATTGCGCGAGGTGTCAGAGAATCTTGTATTCTCCGATCCAAACTCCGATATTGAATCGCCTCGGCGATGTGGGCGGATTGGATTTCTTCTAGCGGGCGAGCCGCGCTTCAATATCCTCGATGCGGGACTGGAGCGCGGTCACCTGTTGCTTCAGCTCGGCCAGGTCGCGCGCGAGAATCTCGCGCCGCCCGCTCTCGTCGCTAAGGCTCGCCTCGATCCGGCGCAGCCCCTGGGTGATCGCCTGATACTCCTGCTCGAGGCGCTCGAGCCGGCGGTAGATCTCGTCGAAGTGGCCGAGCATCTCGCGTCGCAGTTCGGCAATCTGCCCGTCGACGTCGTCGAATCGCCGGTCGACCTGGTCGAAACGGCCGGCAATGTGATTGAATTGGCGGTCGACCTGCTCGAAGCGCTGGTCGAGTTGCTCGAAGCGTTGGTCGACCTGCTCAAAGCGCTGGTCGACTTTATCGAAGCGGCGGTCGATCTCAGTGAACTGCCGACCGAGGAACTCGACCAGTTGTTCGTACTCGCTCGGAGACATGGACTAATGACTATCCCAGGCGCTGGCCCGACGCAAGCGCATCCGCCGGTCGTCAGGCCACGCGTTGAACGAGCCGCCTGAATGCGAAAGGAGTGAGACCGCCGAGCTCCAGCGGCACCCTTTGTTATCTTAATTTTCTTAGAAAGCGGTCATCCACGAGGTTTTCCGCCTTGAGGCCGCAAATTTTTTCATTGACGGTGCAGACCAACCGGATCGTATTGCGAATCCCCTCGACGTTGAGCTCCGGATTTTGATCGTAAAGAGTAACGACGCGGTCGTATCCTTCGGCTGCGTCCTCGGTTCGGGCCAGACGCAGGCCCCTGGCCAGGCTCCTGGTAACCGCAGTCTTATTGGCGGGGTCCACGATGAAGGCAACGGACTCTTTGAGCGCCCGCAGCATGCTTTCAACCAGGTCGGGTGAGGATTTGGCGAAGCTTCGTAGCGTCATCAACGCCGTTCCCTGAAATGGAATCGGCAGCTTGGCGAGATCGGCAAGAACGCGAAAACCCCGCTTCTCAAGTTGCGAAGCAAAGGTGTAGCCCAGGTACGACCCGTCGATCACATTCGAAGCGATCGCCTGGGCGAGCACCGCTTCATCACCGATGACGCGGAACTTGATATTGTCTCTTTTAACGTCGAGCCGCCAATGGTCGAAGGCGAGCGCGGTG
>Ga0209751_10003798_pt1 | contig 14594 bp, 4 predicted proteins | sample RifCSP13_1_FD_184019 | JGI IMG/M metagenome (GOLD analysis project Ga0209751, IMG submission 184019) | Soil microbial communities from Rifle, Colorado - Rifle CSP2_sed 13_1 (SPAdes) (version 2) | ecosystem: Environmental > Terrestrial > Deep subsurface > Rock core/Sediment | place: Rifle... | reverse complement strand
ATGGCTCGCCGGCTACGCCGCGTTTCTCGCCAGCGGCCAGATGGCCGCGGCTTACTTTATCGGCCATTTTCCGCATGGCTTCTGGCCGATTCAGAACCAAGGCGAGCTGGCGGTGTTTTACTGCTTTGTCTTTCTTTATATAGCGACCCAGGGCGCGGGGATTTGGCGCGTCGATGGAGCGAAAGAGAAAGGATGAAGGCCGAAGGATGAATCGGCAATCGCGCCGGGCGTGAAATTGAGACAAACTCAATAACCACTCTGAACTTACCTGGTCCATCAAACGAGGGCAGGTCAATCACATTAAACGCAAGATTCGTAGGTCTGAGATCGTTTTCCACCCAGAATTATGTCCCCAGAATTCTACAGAATTCTGGTTGATGCTGTGTTAAACTGCCCGGGAAACTGGCGATGAAACGCACCTTGCAGATTCTGAACGAACTGGAGCGTGGCGGCGTGATTGATCGCTATGCGATTGGCGGCGCGATGGGCGCGACCTTTTACGTCGAACCACTGCTCACCTTCGACCTGGACGTGTTCGTGATCCTGCCGCAGAGTGCCGCCGGCTTGCTCTCACTGGCCCCTCTTTATGAGGCGCTACGTGCGCGGGGTTACGCAGAGGAAGGCGAGTGCGTGTTGATCGAGGGTGTACCGGTCCAGTTTCTTCCGGCTTACAATGCCTTGTTGGATGAAGCGCTGAGAGAGGCGCGAGAGACTTCCTATGAGGACATTTCCACAAGAGTGGTTCGGGCCGAACATCTTGTCGCCATTTGTTTGCATACCGGCCGGGACAAAGATCGCGAGCGAGTGCGCATTTTTCGCGAGCAGGCGGAACTGGATATGGGTTACCTGGCCGGGGTGATCCAGCGCCACGGTCTGGAAGGGAAATGGAAGCAATGGACACCTTGAAACCGGAGATCGCGCGGCTTTTCGCCGCTAAGGAAGCTCGCCGTCACAGGCTTGCGGCACTGCCCTTTCCGGAAAAGGTGCGCGCCGTGGTGCGCCTCCAGGAAATGGCCGCCCCGGTATTGCGCGCGCGAGGTAGAAGAGTTCGAGTTTGGAATCTCGACGACCGCGCCGGGTGATTTTTGCCCGCTGGGGGCGCCAGGGCGGGTCAGGGCTTTTGATTCTTGCCGAGTCTTCGCCGTTGTTTTGAATCGGCCATTTCCCGCATGGTTTCTGGCCGATTCAAAACAACGGCGAAGAGGCGGTGTTCTACTGCTTCGTGTTTCTCTACATCGCGACCCAGAATGCGGGGATTTGGAGTATCGACGGGGCAAAGGAGAAAGGATGAAGGCGGAAGGATGAATCGGCAATCGCGCCGGGCGTGAAATTGAGGCAAACGCAATAGAGGGTCTCAACTCGACAGGAACCTTTACTCGATCGCCCCCGGCCGGAATGAGCGAAACGGGTGGCTGGATTGAGCGAAATACAGAGTTGTGATCTAAATAGGTTATGCCAAACAAAAAACGGGTATCTTCCGCTCGCGTCCGTGTTGATCCTAAGCGTCCCCAACGAAAGCGTAAACGCGGCAAGGGAAAGTCGATCAAAAACTCCAACTCCAAGTCCGCCTGATTCATTGCAGATTAGCCTGCATGGAGCTCGCCGCGCAGACCTTGGATTATTGGCGGCCGCAAAGAACAGGAAGTAGGGGTCAAAGTACAAAGTAGGGGTCAAGTATGGAGTTGAATAGTTGTGTATCGCCGCGACACGACATCCGATTGGGGTAACTACGCAACTCTAGACTTGAGATGACCCTAATGACTAATGATTCCTTGCTTGATGGGCATAGTTCATCAACCCGACTGCCAGGACAAACTCGGAGCGCGGTGGTACTTATCGCGATACTATGACCCACCAGCGGTGACTTCGTACTCCATGGACAACACTACATCCTGAATCTCGCTAAGATCTAGCTCTTCTGCGCCGATAGCAGTTCCATCCGGAACCCCCAAGATTTCTTGAGGGATCAACTCGAAGGACCAATCGTCTGCTGGTGAAATTTCGCCACTGTTGAACAAGCGCTTGGCCAGTTCATTACGGGCGGGTAGCTGTGGCGTTCCTGTGCCGTTGGTTTCGACACCGTCTTGGTCAAACGTACGGTTGGTCGTGGCGTTGAGCCCCCGCAACGAAAGCGGAGTTAAATCGTTCACGTAGCGCTGCGCGCTATATGCCTTAAAGTTGAGGCTTCGTACCGCCGCGAATTCCAAGGTGTAGTTTCCCGGTTTCAGTGCAAACGTTGCGCTGTTACCTTCCGCTGTTAAATCACCCACCCGCCAGAGTATGCGCCCAGCCTGAAGGACAGCGCCTCCCGTTGTAATAGTGATCGTTCTTGCCGTGGTATCGAAGTTGACGCCGGGTAAGTGGACGATTAAGGGATCGCCCAATTTTTGGTCTCGCGAAACCACGACACTAACGCGAAATTCCGACAAAGAGCCATTCTTGACACAGCGCAGTTTGAGCACATAACGACCGGGTTTGGCGTAAGTGTGGGTACCTTCGGCGGGCGCTATTGGCGTTGCGCCGCTTCGAACAGTGCGCAGGATCGGAGTGCCATCGCCGAAATCCCACGCCAGCTCGGAAGCGCCGTCCATGGCGGCGCGTACGGCCACTGTCAAGGGGCCGGTCTGCGTCACCGATGTTTCTGGAATTGCCGTCAGCACCGTGACTCCGCTTGCAACACCAGCACTTTCGTCGACCCTGAAACTTAACCGTAACCGCGTCATGAGCCGGCTAAAGTGTACGTTCGGCACACCGGGCCGTAGACTAAAGCCAATATTTCGCAAGCGGCCGAGTTCGCCCGTTAACGTCAAGATTTCGCGGGGCACCTTCCACACCATCCGGCCCGTTCGGCTGAACTCGTAAAAGGCGTCCGGGAAGTTCTGTCGCGCGGACAAGAAGCTGATTAACGCGGTTGTCTGGGGCTTAGCCGCATCAATGGCGGTGCGTAGCTCGGGATCGTGGTAACCCGACATCGTGAAAGTAATCAGCAAATCGGCAAGGGTCTCCGGCACCACTTGATTCTCGCGGGCGGTGAAATCCACCTGCCATGCGGCAGCGGCACCCAGGGCTTCAAATGCATGTCGCTGGCTGGTTGTCGCAAACGGAAACACGGCGTTCGCCTCCTGCCGGCTCATGCCAGAGTAGACAGCGGTCTCCGGGCCTGTGACGCGCAACTTGATCGGCCACTCATCCTGCAACTCGGCCAACCACCCACCTGCCGGAACCGGCAGATCGTTGGTATTCAAGGGAGAGGAGCTCGTTGTCCCGGGCAGCGTATCCGGCTGTGCCTTCAGCCGCACCTGACTCGTGCCGAGGTGGGTAAATTCAAGGCTGAAGCGGGTGGAGTCCATCAATGCGACCGGTAGCACATCCACGGCCCCGATGCGCAGATTGTAGAGACCGGGGAACCGTTTCTCGATCTGCTCCAGCCGCAGACTAAAGGTCGTCTGGCCGCGATCACGGATCTCTTGCAACGCACCTGGAAATTCACGAGCCATGGATAGGACATACCGTACCTGTTGCTGACGTTGGCGCTGCGTGACGATCAGGTCCTGCTCAAGCGTGTCGAGGTCGCGCATCAGGAAATCGGCGGCGAGGAAGTCGCCCACCTCGCTGAGATCATAGTCAAAGCGGATCACGTTGATGCGCTTATCCGCCTCGAACTAATAGGCCTGCTCGGCGAGAAACGCGAGCTCGACGCTATAACGCAAGTAGGTTTCGCTGACGCTCCGAATACTCGCAACCAGGCGATACCACTGCTCGGCACTGAGGACGCGATTGCGGAGAAATGCTAGGTTCTGAATCGCAAACTCATGGCGCAGGAGGGCGGCCTGACGTTGCAAGCCCGCTACAACCAATCCTGCCTGCGCGGCAGCGAGTTGTGCTCTTGCAACGCCCGCAGCTTTGAAAGCCTCAACCCAAGCCAAACTGAGGTTGAATTTTTCTACGTCCCGTTGTGCGTTGGCCACGAGAACCTGTTTCCGATTGGAGACGGCTCCGTGTGAATAGAAATCTCCTATCGCTGCGAGGCCTTGCTCCAGAACCCGGCCTTGATCCAGAAACCGCGCACCTGGAATCATCCCATATAGACTGGCCACAAGTTCTACGGGTTCCGCTTGTCCAACAGTCCCGAACAGCTCATCGGCATAATTATCGAACTCTTTGTAACTATCAAGCCGCCTTTGTGCGTCCACAGCGGTCAGCTCTGCCAACTCCTTGCTCTGTTGCGCAGCGGCCACTTCTAACCCAACCTGATCCACTCGCGCCGTCTCGATGCGCAGGTTGCTCTTTTCCATCTCCACGTTCTGCGAAGTGCTCAACTCCTGAAACTCTTCGCGTTCCGCGTTGCTCAGGAAGTTCAAATATTCGCGTTGCGCGTTCTTGGCATGCTCGGCAAAGTATCTGGCGCGTTCGAGCAAGAATTGAAACCGCCAAGGGGGGACATAGCTGTCCAGGAAACCGAGATAATTAAAGCCAGCCTTCAGTTGCTCCAGACGGGCGGTTGCCGTCAGTAATGCGGCATACACACGCGGATTAGTCTCGCGCATGACGATCTGGCCTTCCGGCGGCGTGAACTTCAGCAATGGCTCGTGGGCCTTCGCCCGCCGATCCAGTCCCGGAAGCGTGGTGCTGAATGAGCTGAGCGTGGGAACAAGGATGGCCTTGCCGAGGAGCTGAAACTCCGGGCTACGTGTATCGTTGACTGCGAGTCGCTGCTCGATCTGTTGAGCAAGCTGCTCTCGACCGACGTCCACCCGTGCGACGTACTCACCTTCGTTTCTGAATTGATCCTTGATCGCGAGATACGTCTGCGCAGCCTTCAAGCCTTGGTAGGCGGTTACATCGGGAGCTGGTGCCGGTTCCGCACCAATCCGTGCTTTGTACTCTGCGTCCGCCTTGTCCAGCATGGTTTCGGCGAGCAGCAATTTCGCGAATGGCAGCTCGATAAATTCACACGCGAGGCGAGCGAACACATACCGGAACGGACCGGGGTCGGCCGGGGTCGGTGCGATCCTCCGGACGAGTATCGAATTCAAGACCCAATGGAGGTCGCGAAGGGCCGCGTCATACTGGCGGCGAGCGCGGTTCGCCTCCGCCCGCGCTAAGGGCACAAGCACGAAACCCAGAGTCACGAGCGGCGCATCGAGATTCCGCTCTCGGAAGTCCTTCGCGATGCGCTGGTTGATGCTCTGTGGCGAGTTGGAGTTCGGGTCGGGGTCGGGCGGAAGGGTCGGATCCCCTAGTTGGTTCTGCGCGAAGATCACGGCGCTCTCGTATGCATTTCCGGGCACGATTCGATCGTGTTCTTCCAATGCGGCCAGGGCCAGCAGCTCGCGACGCCTTTGAAAGAAATCCCAAAAAGCCACACGCTTGTCTCGAAGTACGTAGAGACGTTTTATGAGCGCAACCAATCGAGCCGTACGATCGCCGGCTGGGAGCTCTACTTGGTCCAAATAGAATTTGTCGAAGTAAGAGAGGACCGCATCCTGGCAGGCATCGTAGGCAGCAATCGCAGCGGCATAGCGACGCCGGTTGAAGTGGGTGTTCCCCTCGTTCCAGTAGCGCAACGCGGCGATCGCCGCTGGACCACCAACGCCCTGTGCTGGATTGAACTCCGTGGGCTGGAGATTCGGCCACTCCAAAGCGACGCGCTCGACAGCGGAAGGGTCCACCCACGGGCGCCGATAGGCATAAAAGTTCTCAGGATACGGCACCTCGGGCGGGCGTGGTTGCGGAGATGCGGGCACGGGCAACTCCAAGATGGGATCGAGGACGCCTTTCACGTCGCCATGGTCGGGGATAAGCAGGGCGATACCGTGGGCCGTCTGATAATCTCCGGCGAGAGTCGCGTAGCGGGCGAGCCAGTAAAGTTCTTGCGGTTGGCTGTTGTCCGTAGCGGCCACAGCTTCGCGAACGGCGGCGCGCAGGGCTACACGATCTCCACTCTCGGCGAACCGGGACGCCACGTGCATCAGTCGCCCAGTCGGTAGATCTACTGTATCCCCGGCCGGCAATCCGTACCGTTCGCGAAAGCCGCGGACGGCGGCGAGTGTGGACGGCCCAAAGCTCGTGGTGCTTCGCTCACCTGAGTCGAGCACCGCGCCGACGGCCAGCAATTGATTGTGCAACTCACGGACTTGTGCGCTCGTGTTGCCCGGATTTAGCAGAACTGCGATGGGTGGCATTGGTTTTCTCCTAGTGATTGGTTCTTTGGGATCTCAGGCGGAGTTGGTAGCAAGCATTATTAATCCCTGACTAGGATTAGTTTTCCGTTCGCGAGGTCGACGATGAAAACCTGCCTGACTTGCCAACTACCGGTATCGCATGCACTCAGACCCGTTAGGTTGACGAGTAAGGGCCAATAAACCCGGCGACAACGGGATATTGTAATCATTGGATTCTCCAGCAAAGCGACCTACGAAAATAAACTGCACCTGTCTGTCCCCTAAGCAACTAAGGTAGAAGGGCCAAGCTCGTTACCTTTGTTACAGGCGTCAAGCAGAGCCTCTGTCTAATGCCCAGGATCCTTCCAACGTCTTATCAAAGAGTCAAAAAACCCAGGCCAAGAACTTATAAGTCTGGTAAGCCGGGTTGCTATTATTCCAAATGGTTTGTGCAAAATTCCGAGGACTAGATGTGGCAGTTCTGGCTTCGCTTACCGCCGCACCTACCGTTGTTTGTATGGCTTTCACAGGGTTGCATTCCCCTCCTAGAAGACACTGTGCGCCAAAGGAGCCTACGAATGCAGCGGCGACTTTTGCGGCGGGCGGCACCGGCGCCCTTAGACCAAGTAATGCGCCAGCGCGCGCTACGGCAATTTCACCAGCTACTCCGCCTAAGGCGCTACCGGCAAGAATACTTCCTTCTTTGTTGCGACCTTGGAGAAATAGAGCGCCTGCCGTGAGGATGTCAACAACAAGCGCAGGTCCAACAAACCCGTTCCCACTTGCACTCTTTCCTCGAGGTCTAACGGTCCTACCAAGAAGATTACGTAACTCCTCTGTTTTTGCTCGAAGTGAGGCAAGTTGTGCATTCGTCCTCTTGATGTGGCTAGGTTCGAATACTTCATAACCGTGCTCTGTAGCTTTCACGTAAGTCCTGTTTTCTCGCCAAGCGGTCTCCATGTGAATTTCATCCTGTTTGCCCCTGTACGCCTTAGTGGACAACTTCAACTCTATGTCTAGGATTTCGCTCCCCAAGCTGATATCAACCGTATGCTTTCCACCGGTCCAGTCGTAGGAAACCTGTGTTGTATCGTGACCGAAAAGACCCTTCAGATCATCTTCCAGTAAATCAGCGGCTTGTCGGCCGAGATCTTGTGGTTTTCTGACGCCCACTGACCTGAGATAGTTTATGTAAAAGGAGAATCTACTTTGAACTTCGGATACAAGGTTTATCACCTCCTTCGGAACTTGTCCGTCTAGCCCGGTAGGGTCGTATAGGCTTAAGGGATTTGCTCCAACGTATGCGTACAAATTCGCGCCGCCTTCAAATCCCTTGGGGTCGCAACTCCACCATCTTCCGTGCCAAACCGCGTAATACCTCGCCGCGTGGTAGGAGAGTCCGCTCTCCTCATTCCGTTCTTTTCCAGTAAATCGATAGCGCTTTTTTGCCACCCCGCCGAAGCTAGTTTCGCCGTAAGGTGTAAATTCTTCCCGGTTCACCACTTCGCCGGTTGCATCAATGACTATGTGACTGCTTCGCAAGTGATCGGGGAGGTTGAATTGCGTCTGGGGGCTGCGGTCATCTGGATGCGAAGGACCGATGCGAACCAGGGCGATACGTTGCCGGTCATCCAGCACATGCACAAAGTTGTTCTCGCCACTTTGTGCTCCATCATCCCAGCGATGATGCTCGAAGACGCCATCAATGTAATGGGTAACCTCGACCTGTCCGCCCTGCCTGCGCACCAACTTCTTCAAGCGCTGTCCCGTTGCGTCGTAGAGATAGTGCGCATGGACCGACGGTTCGGCGGCTTCGATCTGGGTGCGAAAGACCTTCATCTGGTCGCTGTGGTTCCACTCGAAGTGACGAGAGGTAGTCTCCGAGCACATGTTGCCGTTCGCGTCGAGGATATAGTCGTAGGCGTCATCACCGATCTGCATGCGGCGTAGTCGGTTGCTCGTCGTCTCCACGGTGAAGTCGCGAGTAAAGCCTCCGAGCTCATTGCGGTGCTGCAAGCGGAGCATGTTGCCCATCGCGTCGTAGCGATATTGCTCGGTATAGGCACGGCTGCGGGTTAAATCGGTGCAGCGCGGCTGGTCGTTCCAAGGTGGCCCGTCTGGTATACGGTCGCACTCACGGCCAGTGGCAGAGAGCAGTCGATAGATAGGGTCGTAATCGAATCGGCGGTTCAGTGCATTGCCGCTCACCAGCTGATGTGCCAAGGCAGAATCACCGACGGTTAGTGCTTCCGGATTATTAAGGATGCCGCTTACCGGCGAACGGTCACGAATAGCAATAACGTTGCTGACAAGATCGTAATCGTAGCCGTGATCCTGAAGGGCCTCGCCGAATGCATGGTAGCTGCTATTGTCGGATTTGCTATAGCGCTCGCTGCGCAGGCGCTTCAGACGAAATGTGTGCGGGTCGTAGGCATAGCGGGTCATCACACCGTTCCCATACGCGATGAACGCACGCTGCCCCTTGGCGTCGTATGCTATGCGCTCGACATAACAAGTGTCGTCAAGCCATACCTTTTCGAGTCCGCCGGCGCTGTTGTATTCCGTTCGCAGCTCGAGGCGCTGGCCTTCCACGTCCTGGGGGAACTGCATTCGCTTGATACGATTTAGTGCATCAAAGCTTGAGGTGGTTCGGTAGGCCGTGGTATCCAATAGCCCAAGTTCGCACTCGGCCAGAGTCTGTTGTTGCCCAGGATCCCAATCGACCTGGAAGGCCTCGACCTGCCATGCGTTTGCTGGCGCCTGGTTGAAGGCTGCGAGAATTGGAGCATCGGCGATAACCCACCGGGATTTGTCGAGTACGTTGTCCTTGAAGTCCGCCATAGCCACCGTGGTTAGCCCGGCTTCGTCGTGGTGGCGATGGAGTTGACCTAATAGGTTTCGGACTCGCATCTCCGCACGCTCTGATCCGTCCTGGTCTGGCATTCCTGCGTCACCATATTCCATCCTTTGCCTCAGAGTGATCAGGCTGCCGCCATCATCCCGCGCCCAGAACCGTATTGGTCGGTGCAGAAGATCGTAGGCCTGGAGGATAAGCTCCCCTTTGCCGTCGCGCCGCTCGGTTTCGTTGCCCAGCACGTTCAGCACCATTCGGCGCAGACCCGCATCGATGCTGTCGATGCGCCAGGGCCGGTTGGCGAGATCATAGACATAGCGAAAGGCGACACGGTTCAGCGCGTCTGTCACCGTGAGCACATTCCCTCGAATGTCGTAAGTAGTTTGCGTGCGAAGCTCCTGGATAGCTGGTAATGGCTCACCAGGGTTTTTCGATGCGTCGCGGTTTCGCGCAACGGCTAGTATCGTGCGACCAAGCGCATCAACAAGTATGCTCGACGGAGTGAAGTGATGAGTCCTGGGTGCCGCATTGGCTAGCGAAGCATCATCCGGTCCCACACTCAGCGGTGCCAGATCATTCGCATCGTAGGTGTAGGCCTCCCAGGGCGTGGGTGCGAACAGCATCGGGTTGGTGAGATCTGTGGGTATCCCATAGATCACTCGTTGCTCTGATCCATCAGGATTAAGCGTGCGGATAACTTGGCCGCGCGGGTCGTAGAACATCGTTGCCTTTTGTCCGAACTGCGCATCTCTCCGCGCGGAATAGTCTCGGCCCACGGCAAAGAAGGGTTCGTACTTTTCGACCACGCGGCCCTTGTTGTCGTATACCTGCCAGCCGCTGACGATCATATTCGGCGGATCCTCTGTTGCCCTGCGGCGACCGATTGTAGCTCCCGTAACAGTGGACTGATCCGCCGATAAGACACCGCCGTCGAAGCTCTCATCACCGAACAAAACATCCTCGGCTTGTGTTCGTGTTTGCACCAGTCTGCCGAAGCCATCTGAATACTCGATCGTCTCGATCGTTTTGTCTCGCTCCGGCAACGACACGTCGGTCTCACTAACGTGGTGCTGGCGCACGGTGCTGCGGACAAGCACCGGCTGGCGCCGGCTCTCGAACGCAAAGAAGTCGTACTCCAATTGGCTGCCCGGTACCTCAAGCGTATCGCCGACCTGCTCGCCCTCCCTGCCCATCACCGCACTCGCGGTGACCAATCCTAAGGGGCTGAAACTCAGGGCGCGGCGGTTGCCGTTGAAATCGGTAGTCATTTTGGGTTGTAGGACACGGTAATTGTACTCGGCACTTGTCGTGAGTCCTACGGCATCGCTCACTTGCGCAGGGAGCAGATGATAGGGGCGGTCATAGGCAATAGCGGCGTCGTTGCCTAGCGAGTCGCGCATCGTTACGGGGAGTCCGCGGCGCGGCAAGCCCGGCACGTGAAAATCAAATCTTACGCGCGACGCTTGGGCGAAGTAGCCTCGAGTGCGATGGTCGGAGCCATCGGCGAAGGTGTAGCCGACTAGCGAGGGCGTCTTGTCTCGGAATTCCTGGGGATATTCTGCCGGCCAGCTGGCGACGCCTTCCGGCCGCAGATAGGGTGGAAGGCCCAACGCATCGGGATTCTCGGCGTCGCGATAGGCTTCGTGGACTATCTCCTCAGTCAGTACCAAGGATTCGCTGCGCACGAGTGCGCCGAAGTCCCCAAGCTGACCGAATGGCAGCCCGACGAAAGCATCGCCGTCGTAATAGTTGAAGGTCTGGCCAGACAGTTTTAGTACCGAGGTGCCAGCTTGGATCTGATGGTACAGATCGTAGACGGTTTCGCCTCCGTCGTTAGGGACTTCGAAGATCGTACTCCCGGCAATGCGACTCGCCACATACCTTCGCATATCGTCGCGCTGCGCATAGTGGGTTTTAGTGAGCGTCCCCAGATAGGGAGTGCCGGCCGACGCAGCAGCACGATAGTCCCGGTGTCGCGGCACAGCCAAGTTTACCTGCCGGCGCGACTGACCATATGCGTCATATTCGTCAGTGAAGGCAAATTGCGTCATCGGCTCTTCGCCCCGCTCCCATTGGGTGGTGCGTTTGGCCAGAGGGTGCGGGAAGAAGATGCGCTGGCGTTGGTTGTCGCCGATGTCGGGCGGGGATTCTTCACGCAGGCCATAAGCCTGCTCGGTCACGGTGTAGGGCCGGTCTTGACGGGTCGTGCCATCAAGAGCGTAGAGCTCTGTGCGCAGTGTGCTCCCTCGCATTGTTCGCAAGGCATCCCGCTTGTAGCGTGGATCGGCGAGCGTTTGCAAATATAAGTTGACCGCGTCTGTATGCGCGAGGGCCTGCGGATCACCCGGCCAGTATTCCTCGGACCAGTCAAGTTCATACCAGTCTCCCTTCTCTTCATCCACAGGCCCTTGGTGAAACCACGTTTTGGTGAGAAGAGGCGGAGAGAAGTGCTTGTCGATTACCGGCTCGAACCGTGTTTCTGGTCCATGAGCTCCGGTGGAGTGATAGTCGGCGGAGGTCTCAGTGTCGAGTTGCTCAACCATGCCGAAGCCACGAAATTCGCGCTCGATCCCGTCCCAGTAACCATGGTGGTAGCGATACTCAGTGGTGAGCTTGCCATGGGATATCTGGTCGATGACTTCGACCCTCGCCACCACCTGCACAGGGAACGGTAGCGGCGTGCGCCAGCGCGTCTCGGGTTGCTTTTCGTCCTCCAGATAAAACCTGGTCGATGGTGCATACGACACCCTGGTGACCGCACCCATGTGGTTGTCCATCTGATCGAGCACATAGGGTTTGACCCCACCCGTCAGATCGAGAAACTTGTAGGTGCTGTCGGAAAACGCGCCGAAATCATAAGTCCACAGAATGCCGTCAGTGCCGGTGCCTAGCATGTCTGCGAGGCGCACAGCCGTCGCGTCGGTGACCGGCGGGGTGCCGTATATTACAACAGGGTCACTCCAGGCGTTGCCGTCCTGGTTGATCCAGACGGTGATGTGTCCGGACGAAATGTAGACGAGATCGGCGACGCCGTCGCCATCCACATCGCCCACCAGCAACCGCTTGGGGTCGAAGCCGATTCCTGCGAAGAATTCCGCGTCTTCAAACCGGGGACTGTTGCGCATGGTGACGTGGCGACCCCAGCGGCCATAGCCCCGATACGGCCAATACTCGACACGCCCATTGTGGATGAGGAGGATGTCTTGGAGGCCGTCGCCAGTCACGTCTCCGAGTTTTACGCGGGGGTCTTCAAAGCTGACATTGGGGAAATCGTCGCTGGCTGTGCGCTCGCGCATCTCGACAGCCGACCAACCATCGTCGGGGTCGTTGTAGTAAAGCTCGAATTGGGGACCAGTGCGGAGTGCGTCTGTGACCCCGTCGCCGTCGAGGTCCATGAGCCGCACGTCCGGCGCGTCGATATCGACAGTGGGCACGCTGCGGTAACGCACGAATCCGCGCTCGTTCCACTGCCCGTCAAAGGTTAGCGGGTAATAGCCATTGCGTAGCCCATCGATCACCATCAGATCGGCCCGCCCATTACCATTGGCGTCGAGCAGTTGTACGCCCGGATCGCTCAATTTGACACCCGCTGGAGCCGTCTCCATGGTACGCACGAGATCGAACTGACCATTGCCGCGATTGCGCCAATAGCGCACTTGTTCGTTCATCTCCAACACCGTGGGTAACCCGTTGCCGAATAAATCAACCAACTCGTATTCCCGGTGTCCTAGCGAGCGTTCGGGCCTCGATCCACCAACAGGTTGATAACGCCGCTGCGTCGGTTCGAACGCGGTGTAGCCGAATTCCAGCGGTGGCAGCGACTCGCGGCGTTCGCCGTCGTGGCCTTCGACGAGCACTTGACTGAGCAGGGATACCGAGTTCAGGGGAAGTTGTTCGATCGGCAGTCCGCGTTGATCAACATAAATTAAGCGATAGACGCGAACCAGGTGTTCGCCGTCGGTGTGGGTGCGAATCTCGATGCTGGTGCAGCGACGGGTCGTGCGGATTTCAAATCCAGGACGGTATTCCGAGAAAGGGTCTGGCCGTTCTTCGTAGTTAAACGTCGCCGAGACGAGGAATTTCTCGCCTGCTTGCGAATCGGTATAGTCTACGTAGCGTATCCGCTTGAGGTAGAGCTGATCCCAAAGGTGGTCGGACGTATCGCCTAAATCCCGCTCATAGTCGTAACGGATAACATTCCCAAATGGGTCTTGGGTCTCGGTGAGTTGCCAATGGAAAATCTGCGCTCGATTCTCCGGATTGGCGATTGTTGCTGGATCGTCCTGGACACTGCGCGGGGTCCCGTACACACTAACCAAGCCATCCTTGCTGCGAACCTCCCAGTGATCCGTGAGCGTATCCCGGCGATGCTCGATGCGTGCAAATAACCCTTCGGTACGCGGGCGATAGCGCTTCGCCCCCGCCATTTCCGCAACGAGCACCAAGTCCTCGGCACCAGAAAGCAAGAACGTATCGTGCTCGTCCACATAACGCGGGATCCCCCTGGACGTCTTCCGGCTGACGCCGGGAATACTCAGCCCCCAGCCCAACCCAAACGGGCCGTTCCCATTGCCGGTACTGTAAACAAGACTTAATTGGGGTTGGAATCCGCTGCGCCCCGGGAGAAGCGCGATAGGCACGGAAAAATTGCCTGTTCCGGTGTGCAGGTCGGGAGAGAACGTCTCGCCGATACCATGGAGGGCACCGCCGCCCTTTGGAAGCGAGATGACCTGGTTGCTACTATTAGACTTGTTTGCCAAAGATGCTCTCGAATCCAGGGCGACAGGTCGAATCTACAACGTCATGGGCGTGACAGGCAAGTACTGTACTCAAAGCAGGCCAAAAATGGCGAATGGGGCTGATTTTCTTTGTCCGACTCGCTATCAAGCTGTTGAACCTGGCTCGCAAGCGGCTGATGGAAAAAGAAAAAGAGGTCAAAAAGAAAAGAAAAAGAAGAAAAAGGGGTCAAAAAAGGGGTCAAAAAGGGGTCAAAAAAAGGGGTCAAGTATGGAGTTGAACAGTTGTGAATCGCCGCGACACGACATCCGATTGGGGTAACTACGCAACTCTAGACTTGACCCGTTTATCTGCTCGTAGCAGGATAAACATTAGCCGTTATTCAAGAACTGTTCCGACTCAGCGCGAGAAGGCCACTCGCTGGCTGCGCTCGAATTCGTCATCTCCGGGAAATTCTTCGAGCCGCAGGGCGTGGGCCACCCGAAGAGTGATTGGGCCGAAAACTTCGGGTCAAGCTGCAGCAGGGGCACGGCCAGACAACTCACGGAAAGTACTTGCTGTCGAGGTACGCCTCGACACCCTGCCGTTCGCTATCACTTAGAGCCCTGTTGTAGACGAGAACTTCTGAGATCCGACCGGGAAAATAAGTATTGTTATTGTAGCCGCGCCCGAGGTTGCCGGTGCTCTGAGAGACGGCGATCGTCGAAAGCTTCCCCGACTGGCTGACCGCCAGGTTGCCGTTGACATACAACGAGTCGGTTGTCCCATTCTTTGTAGCTACGGAGATCGAAAAGCCACTCCCGATGGAGGTGGGCCGGGTGTACGAGGGAAGATTCCCT
>Ga0209751_10003797_pt1 | contig 14596 bp, 12 predicted proteins | sample RifCSP13_1_FD_184019 | JGI IMG/M metagenome (GOLD analysis project Ga0209751, IMG submission 184019) | Soil microbial communities from Rifle, Colorado - Rifle CSP2_sed 13_1 (SPAdes) (version 2) | ecosystem: Environmental > Terrestrial > Deep subsurface > Rock core/Sediment | place: Rifle... | reverse complement strand
CGAATGTCTTCCACAGTCGGTTCACCTGTGACCGGAAAAACAAATACCTCTAATTCCTGATGTTGCAAGATTTCCAACAATTTCATAAGGCGATCCTGGGATTTCCCCGAGACGATCAATACTCGTTCGCCAAACTCAGCCGCGAGCGAACCGACCTGCTGGATCGAACCGTTCCCAAAAATGATACGCGGCATGGTAACGAACTCAAACAGATTCATTCCTACTCCTCGACTTGGTAAATTCGGGTAATGTTCGCCTTCTCCAAACCTTATAACCGAAACAGCCTCAACCGGTGAAACTGTTATGCCTCCCGGAATAAAGGTTCGACAGATACACTTCTTTTTCGCAAAGCTTTTTGATCGGCTTCTGTTTGCCGATAAGCTTCGGGTCTGTCCAAATTCTCTTGAAAGAGAGAACGGAAGAGATTTCGACCGTTTTTACTTCCCGTGCATTTTACCTTGACAAGACGGGTATTGCAAAACTCAGTATCCGTTCGATAAACCAACACCTGTTCACTTTATCGCCGCGAAAAAAGAGGATAAAATTGACCTGGATGCGTGTTTTATGGATTTATTGCAGTAGAATCGATCATTAGCCGCCTTCTCTGAATCCGAGTAACAGCTTATCAGAGAAATTGTTGCGTTTATGTTTCCCTAAAACTGGAGGGAGCTTCGACGATAAATCCGCCTGAGATTAGCCCGAGGTCGGCGCCCTCAAGCGTTTTCTGAATTTAAACACATAAGATACCAAACATGAAAAAACAGTTTGCTATTGGCATCACACTGGTCTTCGCGCTGGCTGCGTGTCTACCGACAGGCGACGCAACTCTCCCCTCCACACCTGCCATCACGCCCGGCGATGATGTTCTTGCCTCTCCGGACACGATAACCCCGTTGAACCGGTGGGATGCTTTGCAGATGGTAACACCTGTTCCTTATACAACTCTTTTGCCCGCTCCTGCCGCGGAAGCATTAGATGGTACGTATGCCAAGATAGACGAATCCCCGCCGCAGTACTGGAAATGCCTGCGCTGCGCAGACTACCGGCCAGTGGGAGGAATATGGAAACTGAAAATCGACCGCGGTATCATGCGCATCTATTACGATGTGACGGGTTGGTACAGTATTGCTTCATACACCGTGTCCAAAGATCGGCTGCAGGTTTTCAATGATCCATACTGCCCTTACGATGTAGGACAATATAAGTGGAAATTGAAAGACGGAAGTCTTAGGCTGGAGCCAGTCGATGATGCTTCCTGTGCCTTTGGGCTTAGGCAACAAAACTTGGGTAACCAACCCTGGCTGGCTTGCTCTGGGACTGTAAGAGACCAGCCACCCGGATGCGGCACCTCAAAGATTCCCGAGGCAATGACAGCGGAGAATCTATCGTTCACGGTAAAAGTAATTGGCGGGGACAGCCGCTTCTTTGATAAACCACCCGATGTGTATGCCGTTGCCAATCGTGCAGATCGAGAACCTCCGGAGGGCATCCATGTTTCCTATCATGATGAGGCGGTCGGTTATGGCCTGCATCGTATCCTGTGGTGGAATGGAGACTGGATCGAGGTCACCACGAAGCATCCTTTCACCTCGATGGGTGTACAGATCATGGGAGAAGCGCAGATCGGATGGGCTCGAGCGCTCTTCGATGGTGTCGAGATGTGGCGCGGCGATACCGCAGCCATTTGGGAGAAATTTGGGCGGCACGGCGGTTACATCGAAGTTTCCGATTTCAAGCCCGGACCGCATACCATCCGTGTAGAAAGCCTTAACTTTGATTATCGACCAGTGACGATAGCCGGTTTTGGGTTCAGCTATGAAGGCGGCGTGAAAAATGTCGAACCGTGAGGCTGCAGTCCTGCTTTCGCTGGTCAATCTGCGAACTTGAATAACCTGAAATTCTGATTCCGGTGGATTTCTTCAAGAAATGAACAATCCGGATCTTTTCGATCACTCATCAGTATCAGGTGAGTGATGTGCTCCGCTACCGTCCATTCCCTCAAGTTTTCGCAGTTGATTCTGTTCTTCCGGTAGAAATCCGAGACCTGCAATACGCGGCGATGCCATTCTAATACTTCTTGATCCTGGTATGGAATGGATTTGAAGTCTACATACACAGCCGCCCCGGTTGCCAGGCGGAAATCCTGCATATCGATCGGGATGAGATAATTATCTTCGGCACGCTTCTTAATTGCGATGTAGTGAAAGAGTCCGCTCTCAGAGGAATTCACTTTATCCATATATTCTTGAACGAAGTAGAAGATACCAGCTGCCATCATCGACAGGACAACCACAATACCTGAGATCAACAGAAGGGCAGAGTGAGCCTCAAACCAGGATTTCCAGCGACCAAACGCTGCCTCAATCAGCCTGGCGAGAAGCACCGTCGTCGCAAGCGGGACGAGAATACTCGATATTCGCCAGGGGAACAATAAAGCCAGGGCATTGTTTCCGGTGATGGTTTGAATCATCGTTAGAATGAAGGAGACCGATAACCCGAAAACGAAGATCGGATACAGTTTGCTTTTTCTTGTCAAGAATGTCGCCAGGATAACCAACACAAACTGGATCATCGCGGAGCCGTCCAACCATTCCGTTATAACTGCATGGTGAGGGATGCGGAAGTGTACCAGGATCTCTTGCGAGCGTGCGTATTCTTCGGGGGATGAAGGCCAAAAGGTGGGGATTACATATCCAAGGATAGGCAGTACCAAGATTAATGCGAACAGACCGAGCCAGATGGCGCTGTGAACCTTTTCTTCATCCTTATAAGCACTCCACATGTAAGCACTGATTAACGTTGCTGCAGGTAATAAGTAAGTTGGATGAAAAACCGCAGCAAGAACGGACAGGGTCACTGCCAGGTAATTCTTTCGAATTAAAAACAAATAAACCGAGAGGATCAGCAGCACCCCGAAAGAACTGGGTTGGAACACGGTCCCCAAAATCCTTTGCCCGGCCAGTCCCCCTTCGAATATATAAGCCCAATCTGGACCCAGAAGTATGGTAAGAAAATACCGGAATGCAGTAGAATGGATTAATGTGAATAGTACGAAGAACAGAAAACTCGCGAAGGGATAGTTCAGATTAGATATCTTCCTCGCGATACCTAAACAGGAGAGGAAATAGACGACCAGAATCCCAAGATAGATCAGATAGAAAACTGTGGGGAAACGAAAAATTTTGTAGATGAACGCTACCAAATATGAAAAAACTGGAGTTGGATCAGCAGTATTGGCTAACCAATCTTTCTGTAAATTCCCCACGCCAGCTAGCGCCATACCATGCAGGAAATATTGGTTTTGGTTAGAGGTAAACAGAGGGGATTGGGAGTACGCGATGGCGAATGCCAGAGCAAACAAAATGATCGCAGAAAATTGGCGCCTTCGCACCAAAGAGACGGGCGAGAAACCGCCTCTCGTTTTTTCCATGAACAGGATTATAACGCAATCATCTTTGCAAGATTTTTCAAATGATATAATTTAACTCGTTCTCACCTTCTACTTTACCTAAGATAATCGATATGCCCGATCGAATCGCAATCGTTTCCTACGAATCTCCTTTTGCGCCGGCAGGGGGGATCGCGGCAGTTATGAAGCATCTCCCCGAGGGACTGGCTCGAGCGAGCAATTCCGAGGTGATCGCAATCACCCCATTTCATCAAAAAAACGAAAAAACGCTCTCCGTCGAATCAAAGATGAGCTCGTTTGGCACAATTCAAGTGGAGTACGAAGGTCTTCCCCTCGACGTGTCGGTGTTACGACTAGATCAGAACGGTTCCTGGTTTTTTCTAAAACCGGCAGACCCCCGCTTCTTCGCCGGGGTTCGCCATCCTTATGACGTTGCAAACGCAGCTATTCTGCTGCGGGATGCATTATTTTTTGGTAAGGCTGTTGCAAAGACGAAGACTGCGATTGATCCATTATCGAAGTGGACCTTACTCTTACAAGACTGGGAAGCAGCCACGACAACTCTGGCCTTGCCTGATCCGGGATCTCAATCCAAGGTCAGGACCTTTCTCACCCTGCACAACAGTTATGATAGCCCAGCGTCCGATGATGACCTTCTCCGATTTGGGATAAATCCTCTCATCGCTCCGGGGAATACGATCCTTGAGCGCGCACTTCAGCTGGTTGAAGAACCTGTATTCACCGTTTCCGACCAGTTTGCAAAAGACTTCGTAGAAGACGACCTTCAGGCAGTGGTGATGGCTCCCCATCTTCAATCAGAGTTGGAGAATAGATTAGCCGGCATCGATAATGGGCCTTTTACAAAACTCGCCATCCGAGATGATGTTATATCAACAGCCCATAAAGGGGACTTTTCCTCATTAATGAGTTGGAAAAACGAGCAACGGTCGAAAGCCCGGGCTGCGATCGAATCGGTCCAACCTAGGCCAGAGACACCCGTTTGGGGAGATATTACCCAATTCCAATTCGATGGGTCCCCCTGGTTTGTACTGGCTGGTAGAGACGACCCCCGCCAAAAGGGTAACGATGTTGCTTGCCTTGCGATCGAGAAATTTCTCGATCGCGGCGGTAAGGCCTCCTTCTTTTTTTTTCCGATCCCCGGCGACGAAGGACTTCCAGGACTGTCCTTCCTGAAAGATCTGGCCTTCGAATACCCGCACAGGGTCCTCGCATTGCCATTCGTATTCCAGGAAGGCTATTTCGAGGTGTTACGTGGAGCGACTTATGGACTGATTCCATCCCTCTACGAACCATTTGGTATGGCGAATGAGTTCTATTTAAACGGATGCGCTGGCATCGGTCGAGCGACCGGCGGGATCATCCAGCAGATCATTCCATATCGCGCCGCGGCTTCTTTTAGCGAGGCAGTCAAACGACGCTCCGATCGTTTATTTGGAGCAGCTTCGCACCCAACCGGTTTTCTATATCGAGAACAGGATGGATTACCATCGGCGCTCGACGACTGGCAGTCCATTAACCAGGCCTCTTATCTTCTCGATGGAACTCCCAACCGGATCGAACAACGAAAAAGCTTACCCCTGTTCCAGGCAATGGTGAAAGAATTAACCCTATGTATCGCGGATGCTGTCGATCTATTTAATAATTCACCCGATCGGTATTATCAACTGCTTTCCGATGGGATTTCTTACATCCAAACCAGCTTTTCCTGGGAGAAAACCGCTCAGGCTTACCTGCGCTATATCGAATAAACAATGTCCAACGAGCCGATCCATACGGTGCCATTATTTGCCTCCTTACCTCACGAGGCTTTGCACCAGTTAGAGGACATGCTTGAGAAGGTCGAGTTACAAGTTGGACAGGTCTTATTCCGCGAAGGGGACGCGGGGGATTCCGTGTAAATCATCCTGAACGGTTTCGTGGAGATCATCAAGATCTTTGGTTCACCGGATGCTCGCCTGGTGGCAGTGAGTAGGGAGATATAGAGATGCAACGTCTCGGGTCGCAGGAATACAGTCACGTTACCGTATCAACCACATGATATACTCAGAACTCCCCATGAGAATGTAAGGAGGACAGTATGGAATATACCAACCTGGGCCGGACGGGACTCAAAGTAAGCCGCCTTTGTCTGGGCACGATGAATTTCGGACCGCAAACGGAAGAAGCTGCCAGCCACCAAATTATGGACGAGGCTCTGGAACTGGGTATAAATTTCATCGATACGGCCAATGTATACGGGTGGAAGACCGGCGAAGGCATCACCGAACAGATCATCGGGCGTTGGATTGCCTCGGGAGGTGGAAAGCGCGACCGGATCGTCTTGGCTACAAAAGTGTATGGGAAGATGGGTGATTCGCCGAATGAACGGCGGCTTTCCGCTTACCACATCCGCCGCGCCTGTGAGGGAAGTCTACAGCGTTTACAGACCGACCACATCGATCTCTATCAGATGCACCACATCGACCGCGAAACGCCCTGGGAAGAGATCTGGCAGGCAATGGAACAGCTCGTCGCCCAGGGAAAAGTACTCTACGTTGGCAGCAGCAATTTCGCCGGCTGGCACATAGCCCAGGCGCAATGTCTCGCGCGAGAGAGGCGGTTCATGGGGCTGGTCAGCGAGCAAAGCCTCTACAACCTCAAGGATCGCACGGTGGAATTAGAGGTGATCCCTGCCTGCCGGGAATATGGGCTGGGCTTGATTCCGTACAGCCCTCTGGCAGCTGGTCTCCTGGCTGGCGCCCTGGAAAAAGAGAACCAGGGACGCCGGGCTTCCGAAAGGATAAAGAAAGATACCGAAAAACATAAAAGTCAGTTGACAGATTTTGAATCTTTCTGCCGTGATCTGGGAGAAAAGCCATCCAATATTGCCTTGGCATGGTTGTTACATAATTCGGTAGTATCCGCCCCGATTATCGGGCCGCGTACCTCCCAACAGTTAACGGAGAGCATTCGATCCCTGGACATCATCCTCTCCGATGAACATATGGTCCGTTTAAACGACATCTGGCCTGGACCGGGTGGTGAAGCCCCGGAGGGATACGCCTGGTGACCTCCAGATATAACTTGATTTGGAAAATTCCGGATCGAAGGCTCGATGAATCAATAACCGGGTCAACGAAAAACGGATGAGTATTCAATTTCAAAGAATCCTATTCGGGCTGTTAATCCTCCTGCCCGGAGCTTCGATCACACATACCTTCACACATACCTTTTCCGTTCTTGGTGTCCCTAGCCCCCAGGACTCCTATAAGACCGACATATGGCAGATCGAATCGACGCCCGTCCGGACCCCTTCAGCAATTCCAAATCCTTCCCAGGTGGTCATCCTCCCGGTTGTCAAACAGGATGGAGATCGTTCGCTATCTTCCCAGGACGTTCAAGCACAAACGATCACCCCCCAAACAACTGAAATCCCAACTCCAACCCTGACTCCACAGTTAATCCCCCCTCAAAACACCTCCACAAATTTTTCGATTGTTTTTGGAGCTATGCTTATCGTGGTTGTGATCGTGATCACCTGGTTTTTCATCAGCCAGAGGGAATTGAAAACAAGCCAGGTTCGCAACTAAATTCTTGTTTCTTTTTTGGTTCGACGGTCGCATCCTTACGCGTGGTCCGGAAACCGCGCCCAACTTAACCTGATTAAAATTTCCGGCTTTAGAAAACAAGCCGGATTATTACTTTATTGATAGGAGGTCTCCGAATCCTTGCACCTAGCCCGGAGACCAAGTAAAAACTTATTCTGATCTCACAGAATTACCCGATAACGTCTACTATCGACTGCCGAAAAATGTCCAGAGCCTGATTTACCTGGCTATCTGTCACCACCAGGGGTGGGATCCAGCGGATCGTATTGTCCCAGGGTCCACAAGTCAACAGTAGTAAGCCGCGATCCAGGCAAGCATGGACGATTTCTTTTGCTGTGGTCTTATCGGGCTGGCGATCGGGTGTACGGAACTCGGCGCCGATCATCAATCCTAAGCCGCGCACGTCCCCGATAACCGGATATTCTTCCTGCAAATGCCGCAGTCCAGTCATCAATTGAACACCGCGCGCCTGGGCGTTCTCCAGCATGCGATCATCGCGCATTGCATGGATCGTCGCAACAGCAGCCGCAACAGCCACCGCGTTGCCGCCGTATGTCCCGCCGTGTGAGCCGGGCGTCCAACTGTCCATCAGCTCCCTCCGGCTAAAAACACCAGAAAGGGGCAATCCGGACGCCAACCCTTTGGCAACCGTCATGATGTCCGGAACGATCCCATAATGCTCGAAGGCGAACCAGCGCCCGGTACGTCCATAACCAGATTGGATCTCATCGAGAATCAATAAAATATTATTCCGGTCACAAATCTCATGCAGACCTTTTAAGAAGCTAACTGGAGGAGGCACGTAACCACCTTCACCCAGGACTGTTTCCACCAGGATCGCGGCGGTTTCCTGGGGAGCCGTCTGGGAGATGAACAGGTACTCGAGCTCTTCCAGGCACCAGCGGCTCGTTTCTTCCTCATCCCAACCATACCGATAAGCATATGGAAATGGAGCGACGAAGACTCCAGGCATGAGCGGCTGGTATCCTGCCCGGTAGATGGTCTTCGAAGTCGTCAGCGACATCGTACCCACCGTTCGCCCGTGGAAACTTCCCTGGAACACGATGATGTTCGACCTGCCAGTGGCAGCCCTGGCTAGCTTCATAGCCCCCTCGATGGCCTCCGCCCCGGAATTGCTGAAGTAGAAGCCATCGATTTCCTGGGGGAGAATAGTACGCAGCTCGTTGATCAGCTCTAGAAGTGGTCGGTGAAAAACGATATTCACCTGCCCGTGCAGGAGCAAACCGGCCTGCTCACGGATGGCAGCCACCACCCGAGGATGGCAGTGACCTGTATTCGTAACGCCGATCCCACAGGTGAAGTCGAGGTATTCCCTTCCGTTTTCGTCGTAAAGAATGGTGCCTTCCCCCCTGGCGGCAATAATCGGCGTATAACGAGTCCAAACAGGAGAAACATAAGGGAGGGCTTTCTTTAGGTCGTCCATATTATTCCATTCGATGTGAATAGCGTCGTCCTGGCCGATCCAACAGGTCAGGACACCAGCCATCTCCTGAATCCATTTTTATTTGTTAAGAAGGTTATGATCAGCCCCTTGGGAGGTATTCAGCTGCCCATCCGATGTCCAGTTCTTGCATTTTTTCCGCAGTAGGAATACCATCGCGTGTCCAGCCAACGATATCGAAGTAGAGATCCAGCGCAGCCTCGATTTCAGCCGGATCTAAGGCAGTCTGTGCAGTTGGACCTGTCCCCAGCAAGGGCTTGAAGAATTTCTTTGGCAGCTTGTCATCTTTTCGCGAGAGTCCTTCACGCGCATTGAACACCCGCAGCAGATTTAGCCGGCGTTCACCTACCATTACCAGCTCCTGGATACTTACATCCCAGCCTGTAACGGCCCGTACAAAGCTTACGAGTTCTCGAGGACCGTATAAGGTCCAGGCAGGCCCCCAGACAAACTGGCAAAGTTCGAGGGAGTCTAAAAGGCTGTAAAATATTTGGCTATACGCAGCGAAACGGACTTTTTCCTGTCCCAGACTACCCGCTGGTGGAGGATCTTTCAGGCCCAGGTCCGCCAGACGCTCCAAATACAGGTCTGCTGCGCCCTCTTCGTACATGGGATCGTGCTCGCTCGATTGGTGGTCTGCTCCGAAGGGATTGACTGCATAGATGACAGCCAGGGACTTCTTTGCCTGCGGCATGTGCGCCGGAGCTTCCTGTCCCTTGACTGTTATCAGGCAAGCCTCTGCTTCCGGTCCCCAAACCTTGGCCGCACGGGCCGATCCCTGCGATAGGATCGGGCCGAGAGCTCCACTGTTCGTAACGATCTGCTCGAGTACCTTGATCATTGCAGGGGCGTTCCCGAAATTCAGGTTTATCCCGCCAGTCTGTTCCAGCCCAATGATCCCCTTCTCGAAGCATTCCATGGCAAAGGCGATGGTCGCACCACAGCTGATCGTGTCTACCGCGTATTTGTTGCAGATTTCATTGGCGTAGGATATTGCAGCCAGATCGTCGATCCCGCAATAAGAACCAAAGGTGCTGAGCGTCTCGTACTCTGGCCCGCCGTAGATAGGATCGACCTTATATGGCCCTTCTTTGATTTCGACCACCCGTTTGCACCGGACGACGCAGGCGTAGCAGGTATCCCGGCCTTTCAGGACCGTCTCAGTCATGACCTCTCCGCTGATCGGCTCAGCGTTCTCGAACTGGCCGGCGTTGTAATTCTGGGTCGGGAGGCTGCCGATCGTATTCTGGAACATCAGGACGCTGGCCGTCCCATATTGATATAACCCGTCCACATCCGGGTTATCCGGCATCAGCTTCGGACCGGTCTTGTTGAGCGCCGCCAGAGCTGCGGAATCAGCCAACTTCACGCGTTGTTTGCCGCGTACCACGACGGCTTTGAGCTTCTTGCTTGCCATGACCAATCCCATGCCTGTGCGGCCGTTGTTGCGGTTAGCCATGTTTACCAGGCTGGAGAACAGCACGCCATTTTCCGCGGCCGGTCCGTATTGCAGGACTTCAGCTTTCGGGTCTCCAATTTCCTGCTTCAAGAGGGCATCGACCTCGCCGGTAACTTTGCCCATCAGGTGGCTGGCATCATGCAGCTCGGCTTCGCCGTGTAAGATTGACAAATAGACGGGTTTCGGGGATTTTCCCTTGATAACGATGCCGTCGAATCCGGCAAACTTCAGCTCGGCCGGGAAAAAGCCGCCGGCTTGTGAATCCCCGATCCCACCGCTCACCGGGGACTTTGCATTGGCGTTCATCCGGCTCTGACCGGAGATCGGCGCACCGGTGGTGACGCTGAGCATCAAGGTGAGCACACTCTCTGGGGAAAGCGGGTCCGCTCCCGCCGGCATATCCCGCAGGATATAGTACAGGCCCATCGCACTGCCACCCATGTACATCCGGTAAAATGCCTCCGGAGGCTCTTCTACCTGCAGGGAACTACCCGTGAGGTCAACGTGCAGGATTTTTCCTGTATAACCGAAAGCCATCTTTACCTCCTAAGAGATAGGTCGTTAAACGGTAGTTTACATCTCTCGAATCTTGTACGGAAACCCATATTCTTCCATTTTATCCATAAATGGAACAGCATCGAATGATTCTGGCCCTTGAACCCCTGTACCACTCCAGGCGCCACTGTTGATGAGATCCCACGCAATCACGGCGTTAAAGGCTGTTTGCGCTACCACAGCCTGGACCTTGAATTTCTTCATGCAAGTTTCATTATCGGCGACCTGGTAAATATACACTTCCCGTGGATTGCCATTTTTGAACCCTTTCACCCAGATGCCTGCACAAGTTTTTCCAAACATGAGATCGCCAAGATGCGCAGGATCGGGCAAGGAAGCTGCCACCACATCCCGGGGTGCAACCATTACACCTTTCACCTCAATCGGTTCTTTCTTATCCAGGCCGAGGGTCTTGAGTGTCTTTAGAATATCAATGAACTTATCACCAAGCCCATATTTGAACGTGACTCTTTGGCAGGCAATGCGTCGGGGGATTAAAACCACCTCTTCGTGTTCGACGTTGACGCACTCGATAGGTCCAATCCCCTCAGGAAAATCGAAGATCTCCGGTTCTGAAAACGGTTCCGTAGTATACCAGCCTCTATCCACCTCCCATACAAGTGGAGGATTCAGGCATTCTTCGATTGTCGTCCAGATCGAAAAATTGGGCGCAAACTCGTACCCTTTCACTTCCAGATTGGCTCCATCGCGGACACCAATCTCCTCGATCTGGTCGAATAAATGATCGCACGCATAGCGGGCAAATACGTCCGACATGCCTGGTTCAACCCCCATCCCGACCAATGCTAGTAACCTCTTCTTCGACCATTCTTCGTGTCGCGCAAACTGGTAATCACCCAGCATAACCCCTGGCAGGTGGTAAGGCTGCGTAGGATGCAGCTCGGAGAGCGACATGGCCATATCCATATAATTACAACCGTAATTGAAAGCTGCCTCGAATATAGGCACATTCATGGATGGGTCGCAGGCGTTCATGATGAGATCTGGGCGATACTTGCGAGCCAGCGCCTCGAGTTGAGCCTGGTCGGACGCATCTACTCGTTCAACCGGAAAGCGAACCGGTCCATCCAGTTTTCCCTGGACTTCCTTCGCCCTGCCCAGATTGTAATCACTGAGAACGATCGTATCCACCCAGGATCGAGAAATGGCGATGTTGGCGATCGCCTCGCCAACACCGCCAACACCAACCAGCAGGATCTTCATTTTTTCACTCGCCTCCCTTCACCTCGGTCCAGATGCGATCCCAGAGAGCCGTCGCCTCACCTACGTCTATTACTGGCTTTGCATTTTGAACGTCCTCTATTGAAGGGTTCGTCGCTGCAAACCCCATGTAGGCGTCATACGCCTCCGGATCAGAGGTCTTTAGATAATCCAGAGCCGCTTTATTCGGATTCGAATAAGGAAATTCTTTGGTGATCAGGACGCTGGCTTCCGGTGAGAGTACATAATTAATAAATGCCAGAGCGGCATCCGCATGAGGCGCACCTTTCGGTATGGCCAGGTTGTCGATCCAAATCCCGCAGCCCTCTTCCGGGCAAATGTAATCGATAGAAGGATTTTCGCTGTGAGCGATCGCAGCCTCGCCATTCCAGGTATGCCCCAACGACACTTCCCCTGCCAGGAGAGCCGTCTTGGGACTGTCACTGTCGAACAAGCGGACGTTGGGCATCAGCTCGATGAGCTTCGCCTTGGCTGCCTCCAGCTCGGCTTCATTCGTCGAGTTTTTATCGTACCCGAGCGTTTGAAGGACCATGCCTAGAACTTCCCGCTCATCATCCAATAGGACCACACGGCTTTCGTACGCCGGATCCCACAGATCGGCCCACTTCGAGATCGGCTGGGTAACCTTATCTCGGTCGATGGCGAGTCCGACAGTACCCCACTGGTATGGGATGCTGTGCTTATTCCCCGGGTCGAAATCCCGATTCTTAAATTCGTCAGAGATGTTTGCGTAATTTGGAATCTTGGTCAGGTCCAGCTCTTCGAGCAGATCCTGTTTAGCCATGATCGTCACCGTGTAATCGCTTGGAATGATCACGTCATAACCGGAAGCCCCTGCCTGGAGCTTGGCGAGCAGTTCCTCGTTAGAGGAATAGGTGTCGTAATTAACCTTCACGCCCGTTTCTTCTGTAAAACCATCGAGCAAAGCTTGTGGTATATATTCTGACCAGGCATAAAGGTTCAACTCTGTCGATTGGGACTGGGTTTGCCCTCCACAGGCGACCAGGAGCAAGGCACACGTGGTCAACAACGCGAAGATTCGATAGGTGTTCTTATTCATCTTATTTTCTCCTCTCGATTGTTTGGTAGCCCATCTTTGTTTGGGAAGCGATGATTTATGTTCTCGTTTGCCTCCTTTGCACAATTTGACCGATGCCCAGTAAGATAAAAACGGATAATACCCAAAGGGTTGAAAGGGCGTTGACTTTAGGTGTTACTGCAAAACGAACCATCGAAAAGATGCGCAGGGGCAGCGTCGTTGAACCGGGTCCGGCGGTAAAGTAAGTAATCACATAATCATCCAGTGATAGAGTGAAAGCCAGCAGCGCCCCAGCTAAGACACCCGGCATGATAGTTGGCAAAGTTACTCTCCAAAACGTTACCAGTTCATTTGCTCCCAGATCCATGGCTGCCTCCTCGATCGATTTATCGAACCCATGTAAGCGAGCTCGCACGACGAGGGCGACAAATGGAATGCTAAAGGCGATATGAGCTAGTGTGATACTCGTTAACCCAAGTGAAAATTTAATCAGCGAGAAGAACGCCAACAGCGAGATCCCCATCACCACTTCCGGAATGATTACGGGTATATAAAGGGTCGATTCTGAAAGAGTATAGCCGGGAAAACGATACCGCTGAAGCGCTAACGCCGCCAGCGTTCCGATTATAGTCGCGATGATCGTGGAAAAGATTGCGATGGTCAGGGAATTCCTCGTCGCCAGGATTACCTCCTGATCGCTAAATAACTGTGCATACCAGTGAAAGGTGAATCCTTCCCAACGCACGTTGAGTTTCTGCGTGTTGAAGGAGAAGATCATTAATATCAAGATCGGGATGTAGATGTACGCATAGATAAGGATTGCTGTAATTCGCAACCAGAGTGCCGGCTTTTTCTCGCTCATACCAGTAATTCCTCGCCAAAGCCCGCCCGGCGGGTGTAAAACAAAGTAAAGAAAAGCGTGAGGATGAGTAACAACATCGAAGCAGCTGCGCCGAAAGGCCAGTCACGCGCCACCAGGAATTGGTTGCGGATGAGATTGCCGACCAGGATAGTTTTAGCCCCTCCCATCAGGTCAGGGACAACAAACATGCCCATCGCCGGGATGAAGACGAGAATTGATCCCGCGATCATGCCTGGAAAACTTAAAGGTAAAGTGATTCTCCAGAACGCCCGAAACGGTCTCGCTCCTAGATCGGCTGCGGCTTCCAGTTGCGAGAGCTCGATTTTTTCCAACGACGTATATAGAGGCAGCACCATAAATGGTAAGAACTCATACACCATCCCGATTAATACAGCTGTTGGTGTATATAGAAGGTCGAGGGGGAAGTGAATCAGCCCTAGATTTTGAAGGAAAGTATTCAGTAGACCTTCCGTCCTCAAAATCATGATCCAGGCGTAAATCCGAATAATGAAATTCGTCCAGAAGGGTAACAGAATGAGGAAGAGTAGGATTGGTCTCTGATTTACCGGGGAGCGAGCAATATAATAAGCCAGCGGATAACCGATCAGGATTGTAAAAACGGTGGTCATTCCTGCAACAACCAGCGAAAACCATAAGATTCTCAGATATAAAGAGTCAATCAGGCGCAGATAATTATCCACATTAAACCGGTATACGACGTTACCATAAGGTCCGCGCGTCATGAAACTCAATAGGATGACGAGGATCGAAGGTATGATCAGGAAAACCAGCAGGTAAAGAATAGCCGGGGAAATCAGGAAGAGGCCTTGAGATCTTTTGTTCTCTCGAATCGACCGCAAGATAGAAAATTTCTTCGTCGGGAGGTGCATGCCAACGACCGGTTGCCCTCCGTGTTCTAAATTCGACATCAATTCTCCTGTGGGAGGATGAGGGTGTTCT
>Ga0209751_10003793_pt1 | contig 14610 bp, 11 predicted proteins | sample RifCSP13_1_FD_184019 | JGI IMG/M metagenome (GOLD analysis project Ga0209751, IMG submission 184019) | Soil microbial communities from Rifle, Colorado - Rifle CSP2_sed 13_1 (SPAdes) (version 2) | ecosystem: Environmental > Terrestrial > Deep subsurface > Rock core/Sediment | place: Rifle... | reverse complement strand
CGAAGAGACTGATGACGTGCGCAATTTCCGTCTTAATGGCAATGATGACCTTGACGGTTGTTGGTTCATCCACTCAGGAAGCTTATCTGGCGACTCGCAATTTGATTGCGGGGGAAGACCTCTCTACCCATCCTCATTGGCGAGTGGCAGAAGGTTTGCGTCAAATGGGCGTTGAACGGGGGGACAAAGTCGCGGTCGTTGGAGATTCGTTTGGCGCCTTTTGGGCACATTTGGCAGGGCTCAAAATTGTTGCCGATATAACGTTTGCAGATGCTGCGCTTTTTTGGAAGATCGACGCGCCGCAAAGAGACCAGGCCATTGAGGCTTTAGCCAAAACCGGAGCTAAGGCTATCGTAGCCGACAGACCCACTCTTAGTGGTGAAAACTCCGGGGGCTGGAGAAGGATCAGTGATACTGATTACTACGCTTATATGCTCAAGTAGCAAAACTAGAACAAGGTGTAGATAAATGGTGCAGCTCCGGTGCTGCCCAATACGATCAGAACGCCCATTAGCAGGATAGCCACAGCGACTGGGATCAAGTACCACTTCTTATTATGAGCGATGAATTGTATGAGTTCCTTGAAGAAGCTCTGGTTCTTCTTTAATTCCATGCGCGATTTCATTCAGCAACTCCTTAACTTGAAACAGATCAAATTCCCGGGGAAGAGAACTCAAAATTGACGGTAGTAACGATCGTCGTCCTCCCGGCCTTCGACGCGTCTCCATTTGGTTTCATCTCGACTTGGGTTCAGTTGTAGCAGGTCTTTACCCGTAAGTCTAAGGACAATTCCCAGTGGTGTGAATACAAGAAAGAACGTTAGAGCCAAGACTACATGGCTCATAATATAGCCGATAACACTGGTCGGCAGGTAGACCCCGAGGTACGCAGCCCGAGCCAATTCTGGAATGAAACTCGCTACCGCCAGCACAATACCAATCGACCAAAGTACAATAGAGAATGTGCCAACCGATCCGCTTCGCCAGGCACTCAAGAGTCCCAGCACGGCGAACCCGACAAGCATCGAGACAGCAAATTTCCGCAGTTCTTTGGCGTCAGGATGCCATTTAACATGCTGGAGGAATGGGAGGTTAATGATACTCATATCAAAAATTAGTTTGTGCCAGGAAGATCGAAGGCTGAGAGGGGCGCTTAATCCAGAGCAAAGTGCGCCAGGTGTTGGGCTGCGCCTTCCATCTCCGGCTGTGTCTCCTTCAGGAGCAGATGATTGCCCAATACCAGCGCATCAATGTGAGTAAACATGAAGCAACGGTAAGCGTCCTCGGGTCTGCAGACGATAGGCTCTCCGCGAACATTGAAACTCGTATTTACGATCACCGGGCATCCGGTGCGTTCGTAGAATTTCTTCATCATTGAGTAGAACAGACCGTGCCGTTCCTCATCAACCGTCTGAATACGTGCGCTGTAATCAACATGCGTTACGGCGGGAATTGAACTACGTCGTACGTTTAGCTTTTCAATTCCCCACAACGACTCCTGTTCGGACGGTATGGGTAGACGCTGGTTTTCAGCAACGCTCGCCACTAAGAGCATATAGGGGCTCTCGCACGTGAGATTGAAATACCGGCTGGCATGTTCGCGCAGCACGCAAGGCGCAAATGGTCTAAAGCTCTCTCTAAACTTAATCTTAAGATTCATTTGCGATTGCATTTTCGGATTGCGCGCGTCTCCGATAATGCTCCGCGCACCCAGCGACCGCGGTCCAAATTCCATTCGCCCACGAAACCACCCAACAACTTTGCCGGAATCGAGCAATTCGGCCACTCTCCTTGCTAACTCCTGATCCGGCATTCTCTCAGAAACAGCACCTACGCTCGAAACGTATGAAGATATTTCGGCATCTGTGTATTCTGGTCCCAGCAAAGCTCCTCTCATTGTATCGCGACCGCCGTTATCGCGTGGGTTATCCATCATCTGATGCCAGATTGCCAGAGCAGCTCCCAGGGCGCCTCCAGCATCGCCGGCCGCAGGTTGAATCCATATTTCCTTGAACGGTCCCTCCCGGAGAATGCGACCATTTGCCACGCAATTCAGCGCCACACCGCCAGCAAGACAGAGATTAGACTTGCCGGTTTCAGCATGAGCACGGCGTGCAAGTCGTAACATTACATCTTCGGTTACAACCTGAATACTGGCAGCCAGATCCATCTCCTTCTGACTGAGCAGAGTCTCAGGCTTTCTGGGTGGTCCGCCAAAAAGCTCGTGAAACAGTTCGCTAGTCATTGTGAGGCCTGAACAATAATTGAAATACTTCTGATTTAACCAGAAGGAACCATCTTCATGGAGTTCTAGCAGGTGCTCATATATACGATCCACAAATATTGGTCTGCCGTATGGGGCGAGGCCCATTACTTTGTATTCACCCGAGTTGACTTTGAAACCAGTGTAGTAAGTAAACGCACTGTAGAGCATTCCCAGTGAATGAGGAAAACGTATCTCCTGCAGCAGTCGCAAACGATTGCCTTCACCGATGCCAATGGTTGCTGTCGCCCACTCGCCGACTCCATCGGCTGTCAGGATGGCTGCCTCGCCAAATGGTGAGGGGAAGAAAGCACTTGCCGCGTGCGATTCGTGGTGTTCAGTGAACAGGACGGGCCCTTCGTATTTTTTACCCAGACTGCGTTTAATAATTCCGGGTATATTATTTTTCTCTCGCAACCAAGTCGGAATGGCCATTGAGAACGACCTGAGTCCACGCGGAGCAACGCCCAGATAAGTCTCGATCAACCGGTCAGCCTTTACCAAAGGTTTTTCGTAGAAGACCACAGCATCCAGGTCTCCGGGTGTTATTCCGGCCTCGCTTAAGCAGTACGCAATGGCGTTTGCAGGGAAAGAGGGGTCATGCTTGTGCCGCGTGAAGCGTTCTTCCTGCGCCGCGGCTACAATGATCCCGTCTTGTACCAAAGCTGCGGCACTATCGTGGTAGAAGGCAGATATTCCCAGTATGTTCATGATGTCGATATTTGGACACTGAATAATCTCAGTTTATCGAGGTGTTGGCACTCCGGATGGGCATTAAGTAATTATGAATATCTTCTCGGCAAAAGCGCAAGCTGGTCAGCCCCGGCTCGTTGCGCGATACGAAACTGTCACTACCTGATAGGTCTCTACCAAACAGTCGGCCTTTGACGCAGATCTTTCGGCTACGGCCTGCTTCCAGATAAGTCATGGGGAAACGGTTTGCCAAACTGGAAAGACGTTGCTGGGAGATAGAGCGCTTTTTGGGGTGACTGTTGCGTCAAGAGAAGTCTGAAATGTGGAATGGAACGAAATGGCTATCCGCGCACTGTGTGCCCAGAGGCAGGCGGGATGGCCGCTGGAGAACCTGCTCAACAACGGGGCGGGAGGTTAGCAGCGAGTCGGCGAGAAATGAGGCGAATAGAGCAAGGTTCTCGACTAGGGCTGAATAGGAACGTTGTTAAGCAACCAGAAGAGCAGAGATAGATCCATGAGACGATCAAGGGGCTTTAGCTTATAGTGTGGTCGAACCAACTCCCGACCGGAGAGATGGAACCGAGGCTTGCTGCGACCGAGGTCCCGGCTTAAGGCCCTCTGAACCTAGACAAAGTCGTTGTCGAACACGAGAACAATTATGTGCTTGACCGTGGCCCCTGGCCGAGCGGACAAGAAAGCTTCGAGCTTTACGAGCTCCTGGTCCGTGCTGGTGGCAAACCTACTCAAGCTAATGACTGTAACTTCATTTTTCAAGTTCCGCCTAAGAGTCCAACCGGTTTGCTGGTCACTTGTAAAAAAGCGGATACCGATCCATTGTGCCCGCGGCGATTCGTACGGCCACTTCTCCCAAGAGCAGAGTGAGAGTGAGAGCCGTGAGCGCCAGGAGAATCTTGGCAACAGCACTGGCCGGGGCCGGTTTAGTCAGTCGCGTCACTGCGAGACGTCTGGTGAGCCTGGCAGCCGCACGAGTTGTGTTGTGCAAAAAAAGGCCGCCATTAGCTAAAGCCAGGCGCAAGCTCCCTTTCCGAGACCGGGCGTGAGATTTCTCGCTCGGTTTCCCACGGCACGTATCCAAATTTCTCGTTTGCAGAGTTTCGTAAGAAATCAAAGTAACGCGCCAGATGGGCCTCCCTAGACCAGTTGGCGATGAAAGCTTCATAGCCTTTGTTACCTAGTTTCTCGCGCAAGACGGGAGAGGTACCAATTCTCTCAACTGCGGTCAGCAATTCAGTATCGTCGCGATAAATGAATCCACCACCGCTTTCCTTCACCACTTCAGGCAAGGCTCCCAAATCGCGAACGATCACGGGTGTTTTCCGCGCGAAGGCTTCGATTATTACGATTCCGAAAGTCTCGTAGGTAATCGACGGGACGATACAGGCTCGGGCGTGATAATAGAGAGCTCCAAGTCTACGCTGAGGCAACGCGCCCAAAAACTTGATGCGTGGGTTCGAGGCAGCCTGTGCCTGCAAACGCTGTTCATGCTCACCGGTGCCCGCTACCAGTAGGTCGTAATCTGTTACTCCCTGCCAAAACTCAATCAGCGTATGGAGTCCCTTAATCTCCTCCAACCTGCCGACAAAAAGAAAATATGGTTTCTCCTGGGGAGGAGGCTCGGGGTTGCGCCACTCTTGATCTACCCGCTCGATGAAGTACGGAAGATGCGCTACTGGTCTAGTAAAGCCGCGCATCGCGTGCATGTGTGCGGTGAAACGGCTGGGCGACACAAACTGATCGACGTGAGCACTGGCGCGGGCTAAATAATTCGTGTACCGCCACAGTTGGGGCGGACGTTTGGCCTTTATCGTGCAACGAAAGCAATCCGGCTTTTCGCAGGGACGACTGCCGAATTTCCAGAGAACATGGGTCGGGCAAACGAGCCAATGCTCATGAGTCGTGTACATCTTAATCGCCCTGTCCTTTAACGGCTTTAAGGTAAGGACTTCAGGGCCCAAAAGAGAAGTATTGTGATAGTGGATGACGTCGTAGGGCGTGCTTGTCATTACCTCGAGAAGCCGCCGGTGTTTAAGGAAGGCGCGCCCTGTTTGTTGCGTTAGAAGAGGAGAGAGCCATTTGAAGTTACTGTGTAGCTCATGCCGCGTGACGTTTGGATGTTCTGAGAAGGTTATTTCCGGCTCGGCTGGATGCAGTAGATGGTAAGAGTCGACGCAGTGGACTACGTGAACGTGATGTCCCGCATCGCCGAGAGCGTGAGAGAGGCGATAGATATACATCGCGTCACCACCAAAGCTGTACGGCGGATAAAAGGTCGTCAGGTGTAAAAAGTTGAGCGGACGGCTCATGACGAAGCCACCTTGCGAATCAGGCTCACCATTTGCTGCGCGGCAGCTTCCCAGGTCAAGCGGCTTGCAGCTTTTCTTGCTGCTTCACCCATTCTTCGGCGTTGGGTGCCGGCTTCCAGTACACGGATTAAGGCATTCTCCAGCTCTTGGGGTCGTGTCGGATCGAAATACAAACCGCCTTCGCCGAGCAACGCGGGCAGCGGGCTCTCGGTTGTGGCGATCACAGGACAACCGCAAGCAGCGGCCTCGACTGCCGGTAGACCGAATCCTTCGATCAAGGACGGCAAGACAGAAACAGCCGCCAGGTTGAGCAACACGACCAACTCGTTGTCTGGCAAGTAGCCGGTAAAGATGACACGTTCGGCAAGACCAAATTTTTGAATCTGCTTTTTGATTGTTGCTGCGTAACTGTGAAAAACCTCTCTCTCGTGTTCGCCAACCAGTACGAGCACTACATCCGAAAAAGACGACTGAGGTGCGAGCTTCGCAAAGCCTGCGACCAGCATTTCTAAATTCTTGTGTGGGCTAAAACCACCGACATAAACAATGGCGCGCTGGTTATTACTCAGCCCGAGAGATTTCAGTCGCGGAGTCAGCCGCGCTTCATCAAGCAGGCGAAAAACCGGATCGCTCGCTTCGCCGATAACATAAACGCGTTCTGCGTCCATCCCGAAATATTCCACGAGGCCGCGACGGGAGTAATCTGAAACGGTGGCAATTGCGTCCGCCTGCCAACGTCCGAGCGCAACCTTCGTCTTCCAGAAGAGGCGTGCGCGGCGTCCAGGCATCGTTAGGGCTGGATATCTTTCCGCAATCACATCGTGAATCATCACAATCTTTTTCGCACGGCTAACTACTGGGACATAACTGTAGATAGTGGGAAACAACAAGAGATCAAGTTTCGCTCTTGACAAAGCCCGGGCCATTCGAAACATGTCGGATAGCGAGCGATGACCGTTAGCAGACGCGGCAAAAACTGTAGGAGTACGGGACTGAATCGTCCGAAGCTCAACTGCGGCGGGCAAATCCGCTACCGCGTTATTTGAATCCATAAAGAAGGTGTAGCGATTCTCCGCATCGCAGTTTACAAGCGCGCCGAGCAGGGATCGCAAATGCCTTCCGTACCCTCGGTTGTTTTGCCAACAGGTTGCGTCAACGCCAATTCGCATTGTTGCATTTCGAGTCGCTTTGCTTTCGGTTCCTGACTCCTCCCGGGTTTCAGAGACATTCAAGGAAAACCACGCTACCTAAATTTCGCTGCTGCAGTCACGGAGTTCGGCGACGGCAAGCTAGTGAACTGAGGATCTGGTCTCACATACAATAATGCAACGCTTCGCCGGCTCTCGACCCGTTCCTGGAGATGAAGGCCGGTCAAAGCCGCTTGCATTTCATCCGTCGGCGGAAGTCCGCCACATTGTATGAGCCAAATCCGGGAATCAGGGTGATGGGCCACAGCATCCTGGAAATTTCCAGCGACAAGTTGGCCCTCTTTCTTCTTGAGATAGTAAAAGGTAGGTGTTGTTATCCAGCTACGCTCGTGGACGAAGATAAGGTCATTCTCCTTGCTGTAGGCGATTATCTTCTGTGCAAGGTCTTGATAATCTATTACATCCGAGGGACGATTTCTGTAATAAACGATGCTCAGAAAGTGAATGGCTACCAAAACACTCGCAATACCAATGAACAGGCTGCGAAACGGTCTTCGAACGAGGTTCCTTAGTCCCACGGCAATTACGATCAGAAGGTAAGGAGTAAACAATAGAAAAAGCCTGCTAGCTATCACGGAGTTTCCCAAGGAGACTAAAAAGACAATTACAGGGGGCAAGAATGCAAGAAGTAAAAAAGGAGAGTGCCACCCCGATTGCAGCGATAGATACTCTTTGGCCTTCTCTAGCTTTGGCTCGACGAACTGCCATGCACGGCTAAGCGACGAAGGCAAAAAGACAGCCGCTATGGGTACTATGGTGGTTAGCGACATCTGCCAGCGGCGGCGCCAGGCTACACTGGCCATCGTTAAGATCATTGCGACAGCGCCCGCGGCCACGGGTAGCAAATGCCGCACTCTGAGTCCCCCACATGAAGAAGCCGACACAAGTTTGTGCCCGCGATCTGACAAAGCGCGGCCGATACAGATGGCTGCAAAGATCACCAGAAACAGCCTACCGATGGCCGGAATATTCCGGACCGGATATGACTCGAGGTCGCGCTCAAAGAGAAATCCGAAAGACAGAAACTCCCGCAGGAAGGCCCACGACGGATGTTCAAGTGGTGACGGGCGGGACTGATAGATGGCGTGCGCCCACACGGGCGAGCCAATGATCACCGTTAGTGCTTGAATGGTCAGCATTCGGGAAGCCGTCCTCTCAGATGGTCCCCGTCGGAGCGTCGTCCAGAGAATCTGTGCGGCGAGAAAAGGCCAAAAAAGAATCTCAGTGAAAACTCCCAAAACACCGACGGCAACATATAGCGCTTCTCGAAGGGGCCGCTTCTCAGAATCACGCAGCAACTGCAGCCATAACAAGGTCGAAAGCAAGCCCAAGAAGCACGCCATTGAGTACATGCGGGCCATCTGGCTCCAATAGATTTGATGTCCGTTGAAGGCCAGAAATGCGGCACTAAGCAAGCCGACTTTATGGTCATACAAAAGCGCGGCGACCCAGAAGATGAGCATTATGGAGCCGATCCCAAATAAGACGGACGGCAATCGCAGAGCGTACAAACTCGTGCCGAATAGCTTTGTCCAAACCCACATCATGAAATAATAGCCTTGTGGATGCGGCTCCCCATGAAAATGCCACCAGATGAGTGGGTAAAGCTTCACGCGGGGCGGCGGCTCTGAGATGCCGTCCGGGAGTTCAATGCCGGGAACATAGGCCTCAGGGTGAGTTAAGCTCTTGCTGTCCAGGTGGTCCAGACGTAGAAGCGTTCCTGACAGAAGGATTAGCGCAAGCACTACTGCCGCTGGCCACCTTCCGCCATTGAAATGGAAACGCTGAATTAAGTTAGTCGCCATTTTGGATCGTCCACGTTGTGTCAGTAGAGAGATACTGCGGTTAATCTCTGGCTTAATCCTCGACGACGTGCTCAGCGAATTCGGCACGGTAATCATGCCACTTTTTCATATCAAACTCCCCGGATTCTTGCAGGCAGTCAACCGCGCCATACGCCATTGCCAGAGCATGATGCGTGTTATCATGAGCAAAGAGACCTTGCCGCCCGAAGGTAAGGACCCGCTCGAGGCCATTCACCCAGCCATCCAGAACATCAAAATACTGTTCGTATCCCTGACGATAGATTGGATAAGCGTAAGGCAGGCGCTTCGTGGCAACTTTGAGAACCGTAGATTCGATTGGTAGATCGCATATTTTCAGAGAGTCGCTTACCAGTGCGGCTAATCTTTCATCCGAGGCGTTCCAGAGGTCATCGTTTACCATGCAGGGTAATTCTCCACACAAGACCGTACGCCCCTTCGGCTCGGTGCGTCCGCTGTAGTTCTTTGGTTCGGAAAGTCTCGTCAATTTGCTATCCGCTTCCGGGAAGTAATGTGCATCAAACGGCGTCCATTGGTGCTGGTCCAAGACTAGATAGATCAAGATCATCGCGCGAAACTCGATGCGCCGGCTCGCGTCCAGAACTTCCGGTGGCGCCTGAGGATGTGTAATGCGAGCCAGAACCGAAAGCGGAATAGTGGACCAGATGTAATCAGCAGTAAGTGTTTGCGGGCCTTTCTCGCTTTGGACCTGGATTTGATGGGGATCGCCAAGATTCAGGCGGTGCACCGTGGTACGCAGTTGAATGTCCACTCCCGTCTTACACGCCGCGGACGCCAGGGCTCTACTGATCTGCCCGTAACCGCCATGCGGATAAAAAAAACGTCCGCTTTTAGAGGACTTTATTCCGGGCACCAAAGCCAAAACTTTCCGGGCCATCTTGCGCATCGACCCCGCTGAGACGCGACGGCGAGCCTGCGTCGCTGACAGTTCTTGCGGCGGCAAGCCCCAAATTTTGAGCGCGTACGGGAAATAGAAATCATTGCAGATGGTCGAACCAAGACCACGCTCTAAGACGCTGGCAAACGTCTCTGGCTTGCCATTGCTACGAGGCACAAACTTTCTAAGAGAATCGATCGCCACGCCTGAAACAAACGACAGCGGCACGTTCCGCAGCAGATCCAAAGGTTTAAGGGGAAAATGAATCCACTGTCCACGCAAACGGATGCGTCCATGGCGTGGGCGATCCAGCAGATCGTCTTTTAGTAACTGACGCAGGTCTTCCAAAATCTGCGGTTGACAAGCAGGGTGCAAGCGATGACTTCCGTAATCAACCGCAAGACCGTCAAGCTCAAAGCTTCCGGCGTTGCCGCCGACATCATCTCGCTGTTCGAGAACGATCGCATCTGCTTTACCTTGTCGTGCAAGCTGCCACGCAGCTCCCAAACCGGCGGGTCCCCCTCCTAGAATCGCAACGCGCGTTCGCTTCGCCACGGCCAGCCGCGTGTCTGGAAGGACGGAGCTTTTGTCAGAAAGATACATGTTCATAAGTCTGATCCGGCTGGAATCGCCCAGCAACGTCCGCAGGATTCGGAATATAAAGTTCCAGCCACATCAGGTAATTGAGCAATCCCCAAAGAGCGCGCCCATGATCGAAGCGCCCTGAGAGATGCTGCTCAACCAGAGCGGTGATGCCCGTGGAACGAAAGAGTCCGGTATCGGCGATGCGGGATGGTTCGCAGTAGTCCAATAATAGATCTTTCAACTCCCTGCGCAGCCACTGAGAATAAGGCATTTCCAGGCCAACCTTCTTCTTGTTCAATATTACAGGCGGCAGGATGTGAGCCATTGCCTGACGCATGATGTTCTTCTTACGCAACCGCCGGAGCTTAAGGTTTGGCGGAACCCGCGACATATAACCGGTCAACTCAGTATCGGTGAACGGCACGCGGGCCTCCAGTGAATGAGCCATGCTCATACGATCATTCTTAATCATTAGATCGTCAGGCAGGAACACGGCCGAATCAATATGGAGCAGACGATTGAGCACATGCTTGGCATCAGAGCGATTATAAACTTCCGTAGCATGGCGTTCGGGCGATTCGGGTCTGAATTGCTCCAGCACTCGCGGCGAGTAAAGTTCCAGTTTCTGCGCTTCAGTCAAGACAATGCGCCACCATATATGAGCTTGCGCGGGCTCCAGATCCAGCCCGCCCAGAAACCTTTTAAGCTTGAATTCCAGACTAAGCTTCTTGTCTGACGTTGGCAGGAGATTGACGACAGGCGCGATCAGCCCACGGCGAATCCATCGCGGCACGCGCTTGCACCAGCGAGAAACCTGGTAGGCCGCATGGGTCTCATAGCCGGCGAATGCTTCATCGCCCCCCTCACCTGATAGCACCACGACTACCTCATCTCTCGCAAGTTGGCAAACGTAATATGTGGGGATGGCTGAACCATCAGCATACGGTTCGTCAATGTAGCTTAAATACTTCGGTAGCATGTCGCGAACCAGTTGTGGAGTAACAACTATCTCGCGCTGAATAGTGTTAAATGTGTCCCCGACTATTCGCGCGTAAGGTAATTCGTTGAAGCTCGAATCATTGAAGCCGACTGAATAAGTGTGAACCGGCTCGGCCGTCTTCCGAGACATCAACGCCACCAGTGTGCTTGAGTCCAACCCCCCGGAAAGCATCACTCCAACTGGCACGTCAGCGACCAACTGTCTCTCAACGGCCTGCTCCATCAGTTCCAGCGCCGTACGGGCAGCCTGATTCTCGCCGATCGAATCATCCACCAGGAATGATGGTTCCTGGTATCGCCGAATTGTCATCTCTCCTTCGATACCAATCTTCATGAAATGCGCTGGCGGCAGCTCAAAAATTCCCTCAAAGGCTGTCTGGGCTCCAGGGATGTAGTCAAATGTGAGAAAGTCGTGAAGCGCTTGAAGGTTGACCCGGCGCGGTACACCGCAGTCTTGCAAGAGGGCCTTGATTTCGGAAGCGAAGAGCAAACGGTCACCCTGTTGTGTGTAAAAAAGCGGCTTGATCCCCCAGGGATCTCGCGCTAGATACAATTCCTGTCGCCGCGCATCCCAGAGAGCGAAAGCAAACATGCCATTGAGTTCCGACAGCATGTCGATTCCCAACTCTTCATAGAGATGAACCAGCACTTCCGTGTCCGTGCGTGATTTGAATGTATGCCCCTCCGCGAGTTTGAAGCGGTTTTTCAGATCGGCAAAGTTATAGACCTCTCCGTTGTAAGTGATTTGTACTGATTCGTCTTCATTGGCCATCGGCTGGCGGCCATGCGCTGACAAGTCGATTATCGAGAGGCGCCGGTGACCGAGAGCGACACGATCATCCAGCCAAATCCCCCGGTCATCAGGGCCACGATGCGCCAAGACGTCGGTCATGCGGTTGATCAGCGCGCGATCGGGAGGCCCAATGGTCCGGCTCAGATTCACGATTCCGGCGATGCCACACATTCTTCTATCGTCTCTCTGTCTTTATGCGTCGTCTCACTTCTTCGCCAACTAGTAAACGATTTCCTTCGATGGCGATTCCTCCAGCGGTTCGTTAATCTCTTCGATTTCAGCAGCACTATCAATGAACTCAACTATTTCGCGGGCACGAACGCCAAACGCCGTTTGCGGATTGAATCTTCCCAGACGTGATACGACCGCTTCGCCGAGCATGCCCACGAGCGTCAATTGCAGCCCGCTGATCAATGCCAGAATCGCCGAGGAAGAGATCATTGGATCGCGATATAAATCAATGGATGTCTTCGTCACTCCATAAGCGAAACAAACAAGCGCCAGCGGAATAAAGACGCGCAGCGGCTTGAACAGCATCGCGATCCGCAGAATAAGAATCGCAAAGCTGCCGGCATCCCAGGGAACGATCTTCGACTGGCCTTTGCGCTTGTGATAATCAATCGGAACGTACACCACAGCATATTTGTCGCACAGCATGGCCATCGTGATAGTGGTAGTAAAGCTGAATTGATCCGGCAGGATCGGAAAGTATTGCGTCACGACATCGCGCCGGAAGACGCGCAAGCCGCTGTTTAAGTCGGGAATGCGTCGACCCGAAACGTAGTTTGCCAGAAAATTGAGCAGCCACTTCGCCGGCCGACGAACGAGCGGGATATGAACCTTGCTACCGACGCGCGCGCCCACCACCATATCCGCGTGTTCCAGCTCTTCCAGCATCTGAGGAAGATACTGTGACGGATAGGTGCCATCCGCGTCCGTGATGGCCAGGATGTCATAAGTTGCCTCGGCAATACCGGTCTTCAAAGAGGAACCATAGCCGCGGTTGCTCCGGTGCTGAATCACGCGCGCGCCAGCGGCTTTTGCGACCCGCGCCGTGCTATCGCTCGAACCATCATCGACCACAATGAATTCTGCAGTGATGCCATGTCGAAGCATCAAGTCGCGCAACTCCCAGATTGCCATCTGTACTGATGCCTCTTCATTAAATGCGGGCATGACGATGCTTACTTTCTTGATCATTTAAGTATTCTCCGATTGGCTCATGGTAGCGTTTCGCGCGCTTTCAATTGTCAGCCACGAAAGTCCCTGGTTTAGTAGACCGCTGACGACAAACAAAAACTTCTCCGCCGCCAAGCGTGCCGGGAAAGACCTTAACAACTTCGAAGTCACTTTGAATCGCATGCCAGACGTCAGGTCGGTAGGCTCGCACTTCTACGGGCAGAGTGTAGACGAGCCAAACGTTTGAGTTGGCGGTCCGCACGGCATCGAGTTCTTCGTGCGTCTGCGCAACTGACCAGCGCGGCGCGAAGTAGCGTCCATAGGCTACACCTGCCAGCCCGACGGCGACTACAGCATCGCCGGGCCGACGATGGCTCTCAACGTATTCGCGCGCTCCCGTGTAATCCTGCTTAGGATGCGCATAGTTGCGCGGAACCGTTACAGCCGAAGCGGCGATCATCAAACAAGCCAGCGTGGCTCCTGCAACCTTGCCGAATGCCTCGCGCGACTTCCACGTTGTCAGGTGACTACTTAAGAGTTGCGGAACTAACACCGCTCCGTGTACTGCGATAAGGAGCGCGAAGCCCATCGAAAAGAAGAAGAAACGCGGCCATAGATTATGTCCGGCAGCGACCATAGACCCGCCAGCCAGGAGCGCCGGCAAGACCATCAAAACTGCCGTCTGCCATTCGCGGCGGAGCATGCTCCACAACCCGCTGAAAACCATTGCGCCGCCGCACCCCACTACCAACAGGCCGGAAAAACCAATTCGCAGATTCCGCAATGTCTCGGCGAGCACCCACCAGGGGCTTGTCCACTCGGATTCCAGTGAGACCTCATGAAGCCCAACGCGTAGAAATTCAGGCAAGGCTAGCGCATAGAGCTGCGCAGTTAGGCTTACGCACAGCGTCCAGGCCACGAAAGGTCTCCAGTTGATTGAACCGCCAGGCCTTTTGACTTCCGATCTTCGCTGGGACCAAAGCATCGCCAGATAAACGAGCACGTGAGCTGCGACGACGAAAGCCATCGTCATGTGGCTTAACATTCCGCCGGTCACGGCAACCGAATAAGTTAGCCACCAGCCCCATGCTTGTCGGTCCAGAGCCTCGAGCCAGAGCCAGGTTGCGAGTAGCGAAAAGAACAGCAGGGCCATGTAGCCGCGCGCGTTCTGCGAAAACCAAATGTGGTGATAGGAGAAAGTCATCAGCGCGCACGCCAGCAAGGCTTCGCGAGTTCCCACGACGCGCCGTCCGAGCAGGAACAGTGCCCACAGACTCATCACCCCAAAGAGAACAGACGGCAGGCGCACGGCCCATGCGCTTTCGCCAAACAGTGATACCGATGCGTGAGACAGAACGGAAAACAGAAGATGGTTGTTCTGATCTGGTAGGCTCGTCACTAAGTCACCTAACGGTAACCTCAAATAGTTGAGCAACGTCAAGAGCTCGTCAAACCACAGATCTGTATTCAAATGCCACAGCCGTAACGCCAACCCAAGCAAACTCAGAACTGACAAGACGATCCACGAACGCGTCGTTATCTTACGATCATCAAAAGAACGAGTAGCAGAAGACCTCACAGAGAGTGGAGCACTTGTGCTTGCTTGTTCTTTCGACACCAGCGCCACAACAATCAAGGCCAAGCCGTGAACGGTTAAAAGGATCCGAAAAAATGTTGGGCCCCAGGCCAGAGACCGCGCCGAGTCGCTCACCAACGCACGCTCAATTGCCGCATTCGAGACCAATGCCGCTGTACCTATCAGGACAAGGCCCCCGATCATTAACAGTAGATGAGGCCAGGTTCTTCTCATGTTTCCTTAGATTTTGACTCACTACTGTGATAACTA
>Ga0209751_10003792_pt1 | contig 14610 bp, 15 predicted proteins | sample RifCSP13_1_FD_184019 | JGI IMG/M metagenome (GOLD analysis project Ga0209751, IMG submission 184019) | Soil microbial communities from Rifle, Colorado - Rifle CSP2_sed 13_1 (SPAdes) (version 2) | ecosystem: Environmental > Terrestrial > Deep subsurface > Rock core/Sediment | place: Rifle... | reverse complement strand
TGCGGCGAGGTGATCCACACCCGCTCTACGGCCCCAGCTCTCCGCGTGGAGATCTGTTCCAAGTGCCACCCGCTCTTCACCGGAAAACAGAAACTGATCGACACCGAAGGCCGGGTCGATCGGTTCCGGAGGAAGTATCGAAGGAAGGCGAAGGCGGAGGCAACGGTCGAGGAGAGCGCTCCTGTGGATTCCCCCCCAGTGGCGCCAGGGGAGGTGGCCTCATAACGGGAGGCCGTTCCTTCAGGGAGGGTGATGTCGATGCCGGAGTTGCTGGAGCGCCTGGAGGCCGTCGAGCGGCGGCTTCAGGAGATCGTGCTGCAAATGGGTGATCCGGCTGTCATCGGTGATCAAGCGCGCTTTCAGCGCTTGGCCAAGGCGCATGCGGATCTGGAGCCGGTCGTGGAAACGTACCGGCGCTACCGGAAGATCCTCTCGAGCGCGGAGGAGACGCGGGCGCTGCTCGGCAGCGGCGCGGACGATGACATGCGTGAGCTGGCGGAGGCGGAGCTGCAGGATCTGGCGGTCAAGCGGGAGAAGATGGAGGAAGAGCTGAAGCTTCTGCTGCTCCCGAGGGATCCGGTCGACGAGAAAAACATCATTCTGGAGGTGCGCGCAGGAGCCGGAGGCGACGAGGCCGCGCTTTTCGCCGCCGAGTTGGTCAGGATGTACAGCCGATTCGCCGAGTCACAGGGCTGGAAGGTGGAGATGCTCTCTTCCAGCCAGACCGGTGTCGGTGGGGTGAAGGAGGCGATCTTCAGCATCGAAGGGCGCGGAGCTTACAGCCGCCTTAAGTTCGAGAGCGGCGTCCATCGTGTGCAACGGGTGCCTGTCACTGAATCGAGTGGCCGAATCCACACCTCCACTGTCACGGTGGCGGTTCTGCCTGAGGCGGAGGAGGTGGAGGTGCAGGTCGACCCCAAGGACCTGCGGATCGATGTCTTCCGTTCCACCGGTCCCGGGGGGCAGTCTGTGAACACCACCGATTCGGCCGTGCGGATCACGCACCTGCCGACCGGAATGGTCGTCAGTTGCCAGGACGAGAAGTCGCAGCACAAGAACCGGGCCAAGGCGATGAAGGTGTTGCGGGCCAGGTTGCTCGATCTTGCCAGAGCGGAAAAGGAGGCAGAGATCTCCCAAGCGCGCCGCCAGCAGGTCGGGACAGGGGACCGGAGCGAGCGGATTCGAACCTATAATTTCCCACAGGGCCGTGTGACTGACCACCGGATCGGTCTCACCCTTCACAGCCTCCAGCGAATCCTGGAGGGCGAACTGGAGGAACTCATCGGCCAGTTGGCGGGGCACGATCGAGCCGAACGATTGAAGGCCTTGATTTGAGAAGAGCCGTGACGTGAAGACAGGTCCAATGCCGGCGGGGCAAGTGCAAGATAGGGAGTACAAAGTGCGAAGGGCGCAGTGCGAAGTGCGAAAGGAGCGCACCCCGCACCCCGCGCCCCTCACCCCTCACGTTTTCACGTATCGTCGCGTAGTTCAGCGGCTGGCGCGTGCCGGCGTCGAGAGCGCGTTGCTCGACGCCGCCTGCTTCCTGGAGGCCGCCTCTGGGGTCCCGCGGTGGCGGTATATCGTGGAACCGGAGCGAGTGATGGCATCCGGGGCATCTGACCTCCTAGAGGCGATGCTGTCCCGTCGCGAGGCAAGAGAGCCGATCGCGTACATCCTCGGGGTGAAGGAGTTCTGGTCCCTCTCCCTTTCGGTGTCCCGCGGGGTCCTGATCCCAAGGCCGGAAACCGAAACGCTGGTCGAGGCCGTCCTCAGTAAGATCAGTTCACAGTTCACAGTTCACAGTTCAGAGTTCACAGATCCAGCTTCCAGATCGGCCCCTCAGTCTGTGAACTCGAAACTCGAAACTCGAAACTCGAAACTCGTAATCGTGGACCTCGGCACCGGTTGTGGCGCCATCGCGCTTGCGTTAGCCAGAGAGATCCCTCACGCGCGCCTCTATGCCCTCGACAGCTCCGCGGATGCCGTGCGGATCGCCCGGCGAAATGCGGAGGCGTTGGGACTTGCGGGCAGGGTTCACTGTGTGCGCGGCGACCTGTTTGAGCCCCTTCGTCCGATCCAAGGAGGGGGAGGGTTCGACCTGATCGTCTCAAATCCGCCGTACATCCCCTCGGGTCAGCTCGCCGCGCTTCCTCCGGAGGTTCTCGCTTACGAGCCTCGTCGAGCTCTCGATGGCGGCGCGGACGGCCTGCGCGTTCACCGGCGAATTATCGAAGATGCGCCCGCGCATCTGCGCGCACCTGGGTGGTTGGCCCTCGAAATCGGCGAGGGTCAGGCGCCCTCAGTGATGAGGCTGATCGACGAGACCGAAGCCTTCGGACCGGCCGAGGTGAAACAGGATCTGTCGGGACGTGACCGAGTCGTATTGGCGCAACGGAGGCCGGGGCCACATGGATAAGCTGATCATCAGGGGAGGCGCTCCCCTTAGGGGCCAGGTGGACGCAAGCGGCGCAAAGAACGCCGCCTTGCCCGCCATGGCCGCCTCGTTGCTGACAGGGGAGTCGATCCGGCTCTCTCGTGTCCCCAGACTGGGCGACGTGAGAACGATCATTGCCTTGCTCAGCAATCTGGGCGTGCGGGTCGAAGGGTTTGGCCAGGAGACGTTAACCCTTTGCGCAGCTCGGGTGGGTGAGTTCGAGGCTCCCTACGCTCTGGTCAAGACGATGCGGGCATCGGTGCTGGTCCTGGGGCCTTTGCTCAGCCGCTTCGGCCGGGCACGGGTCTCATTGCCGGGGGGCTGCGCCATCGGCCCGCGGCCGATCAATTTGCATCTCGCGGGTCTTGAAAAGATGGGCGCGAAGATCAGCCTGGATGCCGGGTACGTGGATGCGAAGGCGTCGCGCCTGAAGGGCGCCATGATTGCGTTCGACGGCCAGACCGTCACCGGCACCGAGAACCTGATGATGGCCGCCACCCTGGCAGACGGCATGACCGTACTGGAGAACGCAGCATGCGAGCCCGAGGTGTCCGATCTTGCCGCTCTCCTGAATCGCATGGGTGCGAAAGTTGAGGGCGCCGGGACCCCGACGATCTGTATCGAGGGTGTCGAATCCCTGCACGGGGCGGCCCACGAGGTGATCCCGGACAGAATCGAAACCGGGACGCTCATGGTCGCCGCCGCCATCACCGGCGGCGATGTGACGGTCAATCGCTGCCTCCCGCGGCACCTGGAAGCAGTTACGGACAAACTGCAGGAGGCTGGCGTGGGCGTCGAGTGGGGAGAACAAAGGGTACGAGTTCGGGCAGATGGGCCGGTGTGCGGCGTCAACATCAGGACGCACCCTTATCCCGGCTTCGCAACCGATATGCAGGCGCAGATAATGGCCCTGCTGTGCACCGCCGAAGGCACCAGCGTGATCACCGAGACGGTTTTTGAGAACCGGTTCATGCATGTGAATGAGCTGTTGCGGATGGGGGCCGATATCAGGGTGGTCGGCAATGCGGCCTTCGTCCAAGGGGTCCCTAGGCTGTCGGGCGCGCCTGTGATGGCCACCGACCTCCGAGCGAGCGCATCGTTGGTTCTGGCGGGATTGGCTGCGAATGGGGTGACGGCACTCTCGAGGGTCTACCACCTGGATCGGGGATATGAGTTGCTCGAGCGCAAGCTGCTCGGCCTCGGCGCCGACATCGAGCGGGTGCCGGAATAAAGGAGAGTTTCGAGTTTTGAGTCCCGAGTTTCGAGTTGGGAGCCGAAACCTGAAACTAGAAACGCGAAACCCGAAACCCGGAACATGGAAAAGAACGAGTTAATCGCCATTGCGCTCCCGAAAGGCCGACTCTTGATCGACGCCCTTCAGCTATTCGAGGGCATGGGCATCTTCTGCGTGAGGGGGTTTTCTGATTCGCGCCGGTTGATCTGCGAGGACCAGGAGCGACAGCTCCGGTTCCTTACGCTGAGGCCCGCCGATATCCCCACCTACGTCGAGCATGGGGCTGCCGACATGGGAATTGTGGGGAAGGATCAGCTACTCGAGCAGCATCGGGATATCTACGAGCCATTGGACCTCCGCTTCGGCGCCTGCCGGCTGGTCGTGGCAGAGCCGGCCGAACTGCGCGAGAAGGACGACCCTCGTTCCTGGTCGTACTTGAGGGTTGCCACCAAATATCCCAACCTCGCCGAACAGTTCTTCAGCCGGAAGGGGATCCAGGCAGAGATCATCAAGTTGACCGGTTCTCTCGAGCTTGCTCCCCTTGTGGGGTTGGCAGAACGGATCGTTGACTTAGTGGCAACGGGCCAAACCCTCAGGGAGAACGGGCTGGTGGAGGTCGAGGAGATCGCCAGGGCCACGGCACGGCTCATCGTCAATCGCGCGAGCCTCAAGACGAAGTACCTCAGGGTTCAGGCACTGATCGAACAGATCCGGAAGCAGGTCGAGCGACGTCAGGGAGGGGCGCGCGAATGAGGGTACTGAAGGCCGGGTCGCCCGAGTGTCAGGCCTTTCTCGCCCACCTCAAGGCGCGGCAGGGCACGATCCCTGCCGAGGTTGAGCAGTCGGCTCGAGCCATCCTGGAAAGTGTCAGGACAGGTGGGGACGCAGCCCTCTTCGAACAGGCGGCGCGGTTCGACGGCGCCCGGCTTGATGCCCCCTCGGTGAGGGTGATGCCGGAGGAGATCACGGAGGCCTATGCTGCGCTGGCGCCTGCTTCCCTTGAGGCGCTTGAGACGGCGGCGTCGCGAATCAGGGCATTCCATCTCCGCCAGCTCCGCGCCTCGTGGTTTGCAGAGGAGGACGGGGCGATCGTCGGACAGCTTTGCCGCCCGCTGGAGCGGGTGGGGATTTATGTCCCGGGCGGCACCGCGGCCTACCCATCGACGGTCCTCATGAGCGCGATCCCAGCCGCGATTGCCGGAGTGCAGGAGATCGTGATGTGCACGCCGGTGCGGCGCGATGGCAGGGTGGCTTCACCGATCCTGGCGGCCGCTCACCTCGCCGGTGTGCGCGCGATCTATAAAGTGGGCGGCGTTCAGGCGGTGGCCGCCATGGCGTACGGGACGGCGTCGATCCCGAAGGTGGACAAGATCGTCGGGCCCGGGAATATCTACGTCGCGGCAGCCAAGCGTCTGGTCTTCGGGCAGGTCGGGATCGATATGATCGCTGGCCCTACCGAGCTGTTGGTCATCGCCGACGAGGAAGCCAGAGCAGACTGGGCCGCCGCCGACCTCCTGTCGCAGGCAGAGCACGACCCGGTTTCCAGCGCGGTACTGCTCACGCCTTCCCAAAGAATGGCTGAAGAGGTGTCAGACGAGGTGAAACGTCAGGTGGCCGCGCTGCCGAGGCGAGACATCGCGGAGGCGTCCCTCGAAGGTTTCGGGGCGGCCGTCGTCGTCAGCGACCTGATCGAGGCGGCTGAATTGGCCAACGAGGTTGCGCCGGAACACCTGGAGCTGCTGGTGAAAGACCCGTGGGCGCTCCTGCCGAGGGTCACACATGCCGGCGCCATCTTCCTGGGCGGCACAAGCCCGGAGGTGTTGGGCGACTACCTGGCCGGGCCGAGCCATGTCCTGCCCACCGGCGGGACGGCGCGTTTTGCCTCGCCGCTCTCCGTGGACGATTTTGTGCGCCGGCCCTCGCTGATCGCCTTCAGCCGGGAGAAGTTGGAGTCGCTGGTGCCGGCACTGGTGGAACTGGCTCGCCTGGAGGGTCTTGAGGGCCATGCGAGGGCGGCGGCGATCAGGAGGCTGCCCTGAAAGCGACCCGTCTTCTCGATCTCGTCAAACCCGAAGTGCGGGGACTCACGGCGTATCGGGCCGAGGAACCTCGGCCGGATCTCGTGAAGCTGGATGCCAACGAGAGCCCGTTTCCTCTCACGGAGAGGCTTCGGCAGGAGCTGCTCCGGTCTCTGGAGCACGTAGCGGTCAATCGCTACCCGGATCCCAAAGCGGATCGTCTCCGATCGGTCCTCGCTGTAGAGCATGGGGTCGGGGCGGGACAACTCGTCCTGGGCAACGGGTCCGATGAGCTGATCCAACTGTTGCTCTTGGCGATCGGGAGGCCCGGTGATACGGTGCTTGCGCCGGTCCCGACCTTCTCGATGTACGAATTGATCGCGAGAGCTCAGGGGCTTCGATTCGAGGGGGCTTCCCTCGGGCCTGGCTTCGAGCCGGACCTGCCCGGGATGATCGACATGATCGAGAGGGTGCGCCCCAGGGCAGTCTTTCTCGCCACGCCCAACAACCCGACGGGCGGCGTCTTCTCTGAGGCGGAGATCTTGAAGATCCTGGCGGCCTCCCCAGGATTGGTCGTGGTCGATGAAGCGTACGGCGCCTATGCCGGAAGGACGATGCTCCCGCACCTGGTCGAGCAGGAGCGACTGGTGATACTGCGCACGCTCTCCAAAGTAGGATTGGCCGGCATGCGGGTTGGATATGTCGTGACTCATCCTTCGCTTGCCGCGGAGCTGGAAAAGGTGCGCCTTCCATTCAACGTGAGTGCCTTCTCCCAGGCGGCGGCGGTCGTGCTGCTGCGCCATCGGGAGTGGATCGATGCCAACGTTCGAGAGATCGTCCGGGAGCGGGCGCGCGTTATGGATCGATTGACTGCCCTGATCGGCGTCGAGCCCTTCCCGTCAGAGGCAAACTTCGTTTTATTCCGGACCAGGCTCCCGGCCGATCGAGTGTTCGAAGCGTTGCTGGCGGAGGGCGTCTTGGTGCGGAATCTGGGATCAGCTTCGGGCCTGAAAGACTGCCTGCGGGTTACGATCGGCACGGCAGAGGAGAACGAGCGGTTCCTGGAGGGATTGACCGAGTTGATGAGACAGTTTGAGGGGTGCGAAGTGCGGGGTGGAATGAAGAAGACGGAGATCGGATAATGAGCAGGACGGGGTTGGTCCGGAGGAAAACCGCGGAAACCGACGTGACGGTGGAGCTCAACCTGGATGGGGTGGGTCGGCACGACGTACAAACGGAGATCCCCTTCCTGGATCACATGCTGGCCCAACTCGCGAAGCATGGCCTTTTCGACCTGAACGTCAAGGCCAAGGGCGACCTCCAGGTGGATCTGCACCATACCGTCGAGGACGTGGGGATTGCGCTCGGCGAGGCGTTCGGCCAGGCAATGGGTGACAAGCGCGGCATCCGGCGATTCGGCGCGGCCCTTGTGCCGCTCGATGAGGCGCTGGCCCAGGTGGTGATCGACATCAGCGGCCGGCCCTATCTCGTCTATCAAGCGCCCCAACTTACGGGACGGATCGGAAACTTCGACGTCGCTCTGGTCAAGGAGTTCATGCGTGCCTTCGCCGTACAGATGAAGGTGAACCTCCACATCTCGATCCTCTATGGCGAAAACCTGCACCACTGCGTCGAAGCGGTCTTCAAGGCGCTGGCCAAGAGCCTCGATCTGGCGACGGCTATCGACCCCAGGATTGGCGATATCCCCTCCACCAAGGGAAGCCTCTAGGAGGTGCGGGGTGCAAGGTGTGAGGTGCCGTGGGGGTAGAGGGTGACAATGATCGCCGTTATCGATTCCGGCATTGCGAACCTCCGGAGTGTCCAGAAGGGGTTCGAGCGCGTTGGGGCCGACGCCAAGATCGTGGATGATCCCCGCGCGCTTCGAGACGCTTCCGGGATCGTCCTGCCGGGCGTGGGGGCCTTTCGAGACGGGATCACAAAGCTTCGGGATGGCGGCTTCGTCGAGCCGCTGCTCCAGGCGATCGACGCTGGTAAGCCCATCCTCGGCATTTGCCTGGGGCTTCACTTCCTGTTTAGCGAGAGCGAAGAGTTTGGGCAGCACAAGGGGCTCAACATCATCAAGGGCCGCGTGGTCCGATTCCCGGAAGCCACATCATCCAGCGATGGGGGTGGGACAAGGGCAAGGCTGAAGATTCCCCACATGGGGTGGAACCGGATCCAGATCGTCCGACAGGCTCCGATTTTCAATGGCTTCCCTGACGGCGGATTCTTCTACTTTGTCCACTCCTACTATGTGCAGCCCGAGGATGAAGGCGTGATCGCCGCTACGACCGAATACGGTGTGACCTTCACCTCAGTCCTCTGGCGAGACAACCTCTTTGCCTGCCAGTTTCATCCCGAGAAGAGCCAAAGCCTCGGCTTGCAACTGTTGAAGAACTTCGCTTCGCTCGCGTAGATGCTGGTCATTCCGGCGATTGACCTGAAAGGGGGTCAGGTCGTTCGGTTGGCCCAGGGTGACCCCCTGCGCCAGACCTTCTATTCCGCCGATCCGGTCGCGATGGCCCGGAGGTGGGAGAAGGAGGGCGCGCCATTCCTGCACCTAGTCGACCTTGACGGGGCCTTCCGCGGAAGCCCACAACAGCTTTCGGTCGTCGCCCTAGTGGCCAGGTCGGTCAGCGTGCCGGTGCAGCTTGGCGGCGGGCTGCGAAGTCTGGCTGCTCTGGAACAGGCGTTCGAGTCCGGGATCGAGCGGGCCGTCCTCGGGACAGCGGCGATCGAGGATGGAGAGTTTTTGGCTGAAGCAAGCCGCCGCCATCCCGGTCGAGTCGTCCTGGGGATCGATGCCAGAAATGGGAAGGTGGCCGTTCGGGGCTGGGCTGCGGACACGGGCGTCTCAGCGACGGAGCTGGCGGCCGGGACGGCGGACCTCCCACTGGCCGCGATCGTGTACACAGACATCGGGCGGGACGGGATGCTCGCCGGGCCAAACCTGGAAGCCCTGCGCCGAATGGCCCGGGCAACCTGCCACCCGCTCATCGCCTCCGGCGGGATCGCGACACTTGATGACGTGAAGAGACTCGCTGCGCTGGACCCCTCTCGTGTCGTCGGGGCCTTGGTGGGCAAGGCCCTCTACGAGGGCAGGTTCTCGCTGGAAGAAGCGATCGCGGCCGCGAGGTAGGATATGCTCACCAAGCGAATTATACCCTGCCTTGACGTGAAGGATGGCCGCGTCGTGAAGGGGACGCGGTTTGTGAATCTGCGCGATGCTGGCGATCCGGCAGAGGTGGCGGCCCTCTATGACCAGCAGGGGGCCGACGAACTGGTCTTCCTCGACATTACGGCATCCTATGAGCGGCGACAGATTCTCATCGAGGTGGTGCAGCGGACGGCCGAAATGGCCTTTACCCCCCTCACCGTCGGAGGCGGGGTCCGGACCGTGGAAGACATCCGGACCCTTCTTCTGGCGGGCGCCGACAAGGTTTCCCTCAACACGGCGGCGGTCGAGCGGCCGGAGTTGATTATGGAGGCCGCCATGCGGTTCGGGAGTCAATGCATTGTCCTAGCCATCGACGCCAAGCGAAAAGCGTTCACAGTTCGCAGTTCACAGTTCACGGAAGGGGAAGACCGTGAACCGTCAACCGTGAACCGTGAACTTCGTTGGGAGGTGTACACCCATGGCGGGCGGACGCCCACCGGACTCGATGCTGTGGAGTGGGCGAAGCGGGGGGAGGCGCTCGGGGCCGGGGAGATCCTGCTGACGAGCATGGATAGAGACGGCACGAAGGATGGCTACGATCTCCCCCTGACGCGGGCCGTGTCAGATACCGTCGGGATCCCGGTCATTGCGTCGGGCGGAGCAGGTACGCTTGATCACCTCTATGAGGCGTTCGTGCAGGGGGGGGCCGATGCCGCGCTTGCCGCCTCCATCTTCCATTTCCGTGAATGGTCGATTCAGGATGCCAAAGCCTTTCTCCGGCGACGGGGTGTCCCTATCAGGGATTGAAGTGTCATGGAGCGATTCGATCCAGGCCAACTGAAATTCGACGACTCCGGGCTGATCCCCGCCATCGTCCAGGATGTGGCCAATGGGCAGGTGCTGACCCTCGCCTACATGAATGCGGAGTCGCTGCGCCTCACCATGGAGACAGGCCTCACGCACTTCTACAGCCGCTCTCGGAAGCGGATCTGGCAAAAGGGCGAGGAGTCGGGGCACATTCAGCGCGTGCACGAGATCTTCTTCGATTGCGATGAAGATGCCCTGCTGGTCAAGGCCGAGCAGGTTGTGGCGGCCTGCCACACCGGGCACCGGTCATGCTTCTATCGCCGCCTTCATCCCTCGCCTGACGTGCCGGAAGAACTTGCGCGTCAGCAATTCGACCCTGAGGCGGTGTACGGCGGGAGCCTCGCGATCGTCCTGCAAATCTTCGAAGTCATCAAGGATCGGAAAGCCAATCCCAAAGCAGATTCGTACGTCTCGGGCCTGTTCGCAAAGGGGCAGGACCAGATTCTCAAGAAGGTCGGGGAAGAGGCGGCCGAGGTGGTGGTGGCCTCCAAGAATGGGGGAGCCGGCGAGATCATCTACGAGGTGGCGGACCTCTGGTTCCACACGCTTGTCCTGTTGGGGTATCATGGGATTGCGCCGCAGGAGGTGGCTCGAGAATTGCGTAAACGATACGGAAAGAAGAGCAAGGCGGATTATCGTTGAGGCGAGGGCGTGGACACCTGCCTCTTTTGTAAGATCGCCAATCGGCAACTTCCCGGCAGGATCGTCTATGAGGATGAGCAGTCGGTCGCCTTCGAAGACATCAACCCGAAGGCTCCGGTCCATATCTTGATCATTCCACGCCGGCACATAGCAACGCTCCTGGACGCGCACGAGGGCGATGATCGGCTTCTTGGGCACCTCCTCTTGGTGGCGAACGACATCGCGAGGCAGAAGGGGATCGCCGCACGAGGCTTCCGCCTGGTGCTCAATTGCAACAGCGAGGGCGGGCAAGTGGTGTTTCACTTGCATCTTCACTTGTTGGGAGGTCGGCCGCTGCACTGGCATCCGGCCTAGGGAAAATGATTGACAATTGCCCCTAATTTGTGCGAAAATGTTGTCAAAGCATTGAGATAATTGGTGGCATAGTTCTTCGGTCTTATCGAGAATTTTGTTGAACTATCGCTCATAACTCCGCCACATATAAGGGGGTGTGAGGGGAATGCCGAGTGTAACGGTCAAGGAGGACGAGTCGTTTGAGAGCGCCCTCCGCCGTTTCAAGAAGCAGTGCGAAAAGGCCGGGGTATTATCGGAGCTCCGCAAGCGGGAACATTACGAGAAGCCCAGCGTCCGCCGCAAGAAGAAGGCCATGGCCGCCAGGAAGAAGGCCTTGAAGCGCCTCCGCTTTGCTGTGGAGTAGAGAGTGGGGGCCTTGAAGGCTCGATTGGCCAAAGACCTTAAGGAGGCCATGAAGAGCGGGGACCGGCTCAAAACGTCTGTGATTCGTCTCCTGAGCTCGGTCATCAAGAACAGGGAGATTGAAAAGCGAGGGGAGCTGGACGACCAGGAGATCATCCAGGCGGTCGTTGCATCGTGCAAGCTGCGGAAGGAGGCCATAGAACAGTATGTCAAAGGCGGACGGAATGATCTGGCTGCGAAGGAGGAGGCTGAGCTGAAGCTCCTCGAGTCGTACCTGCCCCCGCCTTTTTCGCCGGAGGAGCTTCGACAGAAGGTGGACGAAGCGATCCTGACGTCGAGCGCCACTTCTCTAAAAGACATGGGGAAGGTCATGGCGTTGTTGATGCCAGAAATCGCCGGCCGGGCTGACGGGAAGGTCGCTAGCCAGATGGTAAGAGAGGCGTTGTCACAGCGGTGATGGCGGCGCAATCCTGTCGCAACCCCCTCACCCGCTTGGTCAGTGACCGTGGTTCAGGGGACCCGATACTGGGTCCCTTGTTTTTTCCCAGTCCTTCCAGTGTAGGGTTTGGCTCCTTTTCCTCGCCATCCCGTCAGGGCGAGTAGCGTTCAGATTAGTGTTCGGTCCCATTCAGCTCTCGAGCGGTCTTTCTCAGGCCGGAGCCATCGGAGCAGATCGGCGGCGGATGGATCAGATAGACGAACACACCCTTGAGGTGTTGGAGTGGCCTGCCATCCAGGAGATGTTGGCGGAACAGGCCGGATCGCAGGTGGGCAGCGAGCTGGCCCGAAGGGTCCGCCCGCTTCAGACACTTGCAGAGGCAAAAGGAGTCCGGGACGAGATCGCGGAGTGTCGAGTCCTCCTGTCCAAGGAACCGGCGCTTCCCTTTGACCGCCTCTTTGACATCAGGGAGTCGGTTCAGCGCACACGGCCGGAAGGCGCGGTCCTCACTGCGATGGATCTGGTCAGGATCGCGGCATCGTTGGAAGCGACATCGGCCATCCGTCTCGTCATCGCCCGCTCCAGGAGCCTCTGTCCACGGCTTTATGGAATCGCCTCGAGACTCGACGGGCAATCCGATCTCGTGTCCGAGGTTCGCGCCGCCATCGAAGAAACCGGAGAGGTCAAGGACACCGCGAGTCGGGAGCTGGCCCACCTTCGACGTCGCCTGCACGAGCTTCGCGGTCTCATTCAAAGCCGATTGCAGTCCCTGCTCGGCGACTCGACCCTTCAGCCGTTCATCGCCGAACCGATCATCACCCTCAGGAACGAACGGTACGTCATCCCCGTCAAGCCCAACTATCGGACTGTCCTCAAGGGTGTGGTGCAAGATCGATCCGTCAGCGGGGCGACCCTCTTTCTTGAACCCCAACAGGTCGTTGAGCTCAACAACCAACTCCGTCTGTTGCAACGATCCGAAGAGGAGGAGGTCAGGAAGGTCCTGTCGCGGCTCACCGCAGCAGTCCGGCCCAGGGCCGATGCGATCCTCGGGACGGTGCTCCTGGCCGCTGAGCTGGACGTCCGGTGTGCCGCGGCGAGACTGGCAAACGCCCTCCAGGCTGCTCCGCCATGCCTCAAGGAAGCGGCGCCGCTGGTCCTGCTCCAGGCGCGGCACCCCCTCCTGCTGAAACTGGGCGCAGCGGCGGAGGAGCCTGACGCCATCCCCATCGACGTCCGGGTTGGCGATGACTTCGACGCGCTGCTGATCACTGGTCCCAATACTGGTGGCAAGACGGTTGCCCTGAAGACGGCAGGTCTGCTATCACTGATGGCGCTGGCCGGCCTGCATTGCCCCGCTTCCGGGGATTCGGAGGTTCCCTTCTTCAGCGGAGTGCTGGCGGATATCGGAGACGAGCAGAGTATCCAGCAAAGCCTGAGCACATTCTCCTCCCATATCGGTCATATCCGGCGGATCATTGAAGCGGCAAGCCCGGGAACCCTGGTCTTGCTGGACGAGTTGGGCGCCGGCACCGACCCGGTCGAGGGGGCCTGCCTGGGGATCGCGATCCTTGAGGCGCTCCTGGAGCGCCGCGCGCTGGTGATGGCGACCTCGCATCTGGACGCCATCAAGGCCTACGCCTATTCGCATCCTCGGATCGAAAACGGGTGCGTCGAGTTCGACCTTGACACCCTGAGACCTCTGTATAAATTATGTATTGGGCTTTCTGGCCGCAGCCACGCGCTTGCGATCGCATCTCGGATCGGGCTGCCGCCCTTGGTCATTCAGCGGGCGAGGGCGTTGTTAGGCGATGGGGATGATCCCCTGCGCCTGCTGCTGGAGGGGTTGGAGCGAGAACGGCGGCACTTGGCGGAAGAGCGCGCGGCCCTCGCCAGCGAGATTGCGGAGGCGGCGAAGGCCCGCGGCGACGCCGAAGCGCGGCGGGACGCTGTGGGGATCGAGGCCGAGGAGTTCTCTCGTCGGGCCCGCCAGCAGGTCGAAGGGGCCGTTTCGGACGCCCGATCTGAGATCGGTCGGCTTCTCCGGGAGTTCAGGTCAGCCGAATCGCGGGAGCGAGCTGTCCAGGCGGTTCGCAAACGGCTGACCGAGCTGGAGCGACAGGCCGAGGCGGCGCTCGGCGATGTGGCCGATCGGGAACATGCGGGTTGCGGTCCAAGCATGGTCCGAACCGGCTCTCCACAGGCTTCCGGTGCGGCGTCCATTCGCCATGGGCAGCAGGTTGCGGTCAAGGGGCTTGATCAACGGGGGACCGTCATCGGCGCTCCCACATCAGCCGGACTGGTAGAGGTCCAGTTCCCTCTGGGGAGGGTCAGGCTCCCCGTGCAGGCGCTGATTCTAGAGGAGGGTACCCACCAGGGCGAGGCCGTCCCCTTGGCCCGAGTCACCGGGGCGACCGAGGAGACCCCATCCGAGCTGAACCTTATCGGCTGCGATGCCGAGGAAGCGGCCCGGCGCCTCGATCGATATGTGGGGGACGCATTCTTGGCCGGCCTCCCCACCCTGCGTGTCATCCACGGAAAAGGCGGAGGCGTGCTGAGGAGAACCGTCGCGGAGCTGCTTCAGAACCATCCCTTGGTTTCGAGCTTCAGGCTGGCCGACTATCTGGAGGGCGGGATCGGCACGACGATTATCGAGCTTCACTCCCATGGCGGCCGCCTGGGCGGAGTGGCATGATGAGGATCAGCCGGCGGTGATCCCAGAAGACGCGGTATCCCGGGTGCTGGCCAGCACCGATATCGTGCAGCTCATTGGAAGCCACCTCCCACTGAAGCCTGCCGGACGATATTACAAGGCACTCTGTCCCTTCCACAACGAGAAGACCCCATCTTTCATCGTCAACCCGGAGCGTCAGATCTTCCATTGCTTCGGCTGCGGAGAGGGCGGGGACGCTGTCGGATTCCTGATGAGGCAGGAACACCTCAGCTTCCCCGAGGCGATCCGCTCGCTGGCCGACCGAGCAGGGATGCAGCTTCCGGCTCGTGTCAGCGCGACCCCGAGAGCCGGGACAGGGCGTGATGAAGACGGGCGTCTCCGGCTGCTGGCGATCCACAAGGCGGCCGCGGAGTTCTTCCGCCAACAGCTCACCGATCAGACGGAGGGGGCGA
>Ga0209751_10003790_pt1 | contig 14615 bp, 12 predicted proteins | sample RifCSP13_1_FD_184019 | JGI IMG/M metagenome (GOLD analysis project Ga0209751, IMG submission 184019) | Soil microbial communities from Rifle, Colorado - Rifle CSP2_sed 13_1 (SPAdes) (version 2) | ecosystem: Environmental > Terrestrial > Deep subsurface > Rock core/Sediment | place: Rifle... | reverse complement strand
AGGGCCAGGGCCGTGAAGCGGGGCATCCACCCCGCTGGGGCGCGCCAGAAGATCAGGGCGGTGAGGCCGATGTATCCCAGCACATAAAGCATGAGAAGCGCCGTGTTGATGTCACGGTAGACGCCGAAGGGGACGCCGCTCTGTTGAATGGCGCGGTTGACGAGCGGCGGGAAGGGGGTGGCCTCGGCGAGCGAGGCGACGCCGACGAGAAATATGAACAGCGCCAGCGCGAAGAGCGCGAACCAGACCACGCCCACGCGGCGCTCAGGGGCTGCCCGATGTTTATGATCGAGCCAGTGAGCGAGTGGGGCGGCGACCAGTCCATAGGCGACGGGCAGCGGCGCGAACAGGCTCAAGCCGATGAGTGGGGACACAATCGCCAATTCTCCTTCGGGTTCGACGAGCAGGAAGGGCGGGGCGACGAAGATCAGCGCGCCTGCTGCGCCAAAGATCAGGCCCTTGAGCCAGGCGGGGCCGGGCAACCAGCGCCGCACGCCGACGAAGAGCAGGCCGAAGGGGATGCCCAGCACTGCGCCGAAAATCAGGATGGCGAGGGTGCCTCCGAGGCTGAAACTGCCCCTGCCCTCCGCGATCAAAGCGACGATGCGCATAGCGATCCGCGCGCCGGTCCCCGCTACAATTCCCCCGGCAATGCCGGACAGGACTCCAATAGTCACCTTGTTCAAGTTAATCATGTGCGTTCCAGATTTTTGTTCAGTAGTCATCGTTGTCATGGTGTACCTCCGTGTGGTAAAAGGGAACGGGTATATTACGGCTGTTGCACCAGCGCGAAGGTTGCGGTGAGGCGCAGCAGCGCGCAGGCCTCGTTCGCCGGTGCGTCGTCCGCAGCACGTACCAGCGCCCGCCGTCCGGGAGGGCGGTGTCCCAGTACGCCACACGCAGGCGGCTCGCCCCGCCGGCCGCCGCGGCCTCTTCGGCGGTGTATTTGAAGCACACGGTCGCCGGGCGTCCCACGTAGCTCTGCGGCCGGCCAGCCTGATCGGCGAACGTCGTTTGGATGCCCTTGCCCGTGAGCGTGAATTTCTGCCAGTCCCGCACCGGCCCGGCCTTCGCCGGGTCAACGCTCTGGGCGGCGCATGTGCCCTTGCAGGTGTTGAACGTCACGCTCCCGTGAGACATGCTCACCGTGCCTGCGCCGGAGGTCGCGGGCATGATAACGCCGCAGGCGATGCGCGCGCCGCTGTTGCCGGCCGGGCTGGTCTGGTTGTCGTCCGGCCCGGCATGGATGACGACCGCGCTGCCATCGGCATCGAATACTGAATTGACCTGGCCCACCGCCAGCGTCACGCGGTCAATCGTGGTTTCGTAGACGGCGCTCCCGTTCGCGGCGAGGGTGAGGTTGGGCAGGTCTCCGGCGTGGGGGCCGGCCGGATTGCTCAGGCCGTGCTGCGCGCCGGTGGGGTTGAAGTGCCCGCCGGCCGCGCCGAAATCGGGTGCGCAACTGCCGACGGCGTGGATGTGCAGGCCGTGTTCGCCGGGATTCCCGGAGAGGCCTGTCACAGCGACCTGTACCTTCACCGCCCCGCTGGATAACGTCGTAAAAGCGGCGCTGCCGACGACCTTGCCTTGGGCGTCCCTGAGTTCCGCTGCGGCGCTGGGCGGCGCAGCGGCCTGCGCCAGTTTGATCCGCGCCAAAGCGGCGACCGAGATGATGAGGATTAGGATGAAGAGCAGTCGAGGGCGGTTCATCGTGGGAAATCTCCTTTCTGGGTAGAGAGAGGCTTGCGCCAGTGAATTTCGACAAATTCACTCTACATCAGAAGATTTCCCGGTGTCATGAGGTTCGCGCCCCATTCGAGTCGGGAAACTGTTCCCGGCTGTTTGGGAAACTGACGAGAGCCCCGGCAGGCCTCCCAGACCTGCCGGGGCTGGCGACCCGTCTCACATTTTGCGTGTGCGCCGACCGCCGCATCCAGGGGGGCCAGATCGAATTCTGAAGTATAATCGCCGTAGTTGTCTTTTAATTCCACGCATGAACGAACACCTCATCAGCCAGACGCCGCTGTTTGCCTCCCTGCCCGCCGACGAAGTCCGGCGCCTGGCCGACACGCTGCACCCGTGCGAGACCGCGCTGGGCACGCTCCTTTTTCGCGAGGGCGATTATGGCGATCACTTCTATATCGTGCTCGAAGGGCAGGTCGAAATCATCAAGGCTTTGGGGACGGCCGACGAACGCCTGATCCGCGTGCGCGGGCCTGGGGAATACATCGGCGAAATGAGCCTGCTTAACCTCGACGGCCTGCGCACGGCAAGCGCGCGCGCGCGCACGCCCGCGCGGCTGTTGGAGATGACGCGCGCCGATTTTGACGCGCTGCTGACCCGGCAGCCGGCGCTCGCCTACCAGATGGTGCGGGTATTGAGCATGCGCCTGCACGACGCGCACAACGCGGCGCTCCTCGACATGCGGGAGAAAAATCGCCAATTGATGGAGGCCTACGAGTCCCTGCAAGCCGCGCAGGCGCAGATCATCGAGAAAGAGAAATTGGAGCATGAACTGCACGTCGCGCGCGAGGTGCAGGCCAGCCTGCTGCCGCGCCAGACGCCGCGCCTGCCGGGCTGGGAGTTCGCGGCGCGCTGGCAGCCCGCGCGCAAGGTCAGCGGCGACTTTTATGACTTTATCCCGCTCTCGGCCTCCCACCCCGCGCCAGATTGGGGCATCGTCATTGCCGACGTATCCGACAAAGGCATGCCGGCCGCTCTGTTTATGGCGCTCACTCGCAGCATCGTCCGCGCCACGGCGGCCGGGGCCAGCCCGCCCGCCGCTTGCATCACCCAGGCCAACCGCTTGATCTGCGCGGACACGGCGCAGGGCATGTTCGTCACCCTATTTTACGCGCAGCTCAACCCGGAGACTGGCGATCTGACCTACGTCAACGCCGGGCATAACCCACCCTGGTTGTATCAGGCAGAACGCGACGAGTGGATAGAACTCACGCGTACCGGCATGATGTTGGGTATGTTCGCCGGGCATACCCTGGAGCAACGTACCGTGCGCTTGCGTCCGGGCGATTGCGTTTTCATGTTTACCGACGGCCTGACGGACGCGACGAACGCACAGGGAGAGACCTTTGGGATGGAGCGGCCGCGGCGCGTTTTGCGCGAGAGCTATCACGCTCCGGCGGCGGACGTCGCCTCGGCGTTGGAGCGGGCCGTTAACGACTTTCGGGACGGCCATGTGCTGTTCGACGACATCACCTTCGTGATCGCCAAGCGCAGTTGACATACACCGATCCGTAGAGACGTTCCGCCGGAACGTCTCTGCCGCGCAAGATTCCAAAAGCAAATCATCTTAAAGGAGAAGCCCTATGAACATCACCGTCTCGCAACACGCTGGCCGGGTCCCCGTGACTGTCTTCCACATCACGGGCGACATTGACACCACCACGTATGAACGATTTCAGGCGCAGGCCCAGCAGGCTCACGCGGCGGGCATGCGCAATCTCCTGCTCGATCTGGCGGAGGTCCCCTTTGTGAGCAGCGCCGGGATTCGGGCCATCAATAACATCTTCAACTTGCTGCGCACCGATGCGCCTGGTGAAAGCGACGAGGCGATGCGCGCTGGGCTGCGTGACGGCACCTTCAAGTCCCCGCATCTCAAGGTGCTTAACCCCACCCCCCGGGTCCTTGAAGTGTTGACCCTGGCCGGGGTGGACATGTTTTTAGAAGTCCACCGTGACCTCAAAACTGCGCTGGATTCGTTCGGCGGGTCGGCGGGCTGACGCAGGCGCCTGTGATATGACCGTCACGCTCCGCGTCGCCGCTGAAGTGCATAACCTCGCCGCCATCCGGCGTTTTATCCAGGAGACAGGGGCTGCCCTCGACGCGTCCGCCTCGGCGATTGACGACCTCGTGTTGGCGGTGGACGAATCCGCCACGAACATCATCAAACATGGCTATGGCGGTCAGCTGGGCGACATTGAGATTGAAATCTGGCGCGAGGCCGAGGCCGTGGTGGTGCGCTTGCGCGACCAGGCGCCCCCATTTGATCCAACCCGCGTGCCGGACCCCGACGTGACCCTGCCGTTGGATCGGCGGCCCGTTGGCGGATTGGGCGTTTTCTTGACCCGCTGCCTGGTGGATGCCATAACTCATCGCCTGACCAGCCAGGGTGGCAACGAGCTGACGTTGACAAAAAAAGCCAACGCACATTCCGTCATATCCCAGGAGACACCCCATGAACATGACCAGTGAACAGACCCAGGCGCGCGTGCCAGTTACCATCTTACGGCTATCCGGCGACGTGGACGGTTCCAACTATCGCGCCGTGATTGATCAGGCTCAAGCACTCTACCGGCAGGGCACCCGCGACCTTTTGATTGATCTGGGCGGCGTCGCTTACACGAGCAGCGCCGGCCTGGTGGCTCTGCACAACGTCGCCCTTTTGTTTAACGCTCTGGAGCCACCTGACCCTGAACAAGGCTGGCGGGCCATCCGGGCGGTGGCCGACGCTGGGGAGGGTGGGCCCCAGCCGCACGTCAAATTGCTCAACCCACAGCCGCGTGTGGCCGGGGTACTCGAGCAAACCGGCCTGGCCTCCTTCTTCCAGATTTACAACGACCAGGCTGCGGCCCTCGCCTCGTTCTGAGTGCGTGGTTTTCCCTCATCCCTTTTCCACGCCTGGCAGTCGCATACGCCCTAATGCCGCATCTGCGCATCTATCCGGCTCGGAAACTCCCGGCTTACCTGAAGTGGCAAATCGTGGCCTTCATGCGGACGTATGCGTGGGAGGTCTTTCGCCGGAAACCTATCGGCTGGGACTTTATGCAGCCAGAGACCCATCCGGTGAGTTTCGCCCTGATGGAGAAGCGCGTCCTCCTCAGCCATGCCTTGGTCACCTGGCGGGATTTGTCCCACACAGGCGCATCCTACCGGACCTATGGCTTGAGCGCAGTTTTCACTTTTCCTGACGTGCGCGGGCGCGGCCACGGACATCAGGTCGTCGAAGCGGCCACTGCGCATATCCTGGCGAGCGACGCCGACGTGGCTATGCTGCGCTGCCAGCCGGAGTTGAAGCGTTTTTATGGCGCCGCCGGCTGGACGCCGATGGACGACCTGAAGATTCTCTATGGGTCAAAAGAGAACCCGACCGAGGGCGACCGCATCATGATGCTGTTTGTCTCGGCAAAAGGTCCACTGGCGCAGGCCGCCTTCAGACAAGGCCCTGTTTACGTCGGGGACTATATGTGGTGATCGGAGAACCTCAGACTACGGCGACTGCTGCCGCCAGGCTAACCTTTCTCCGCTGGCTTCAGACAGCGTTGCAGGTCCAGCCCGGCGAGGGCCGGCGCGTCAGCGTGATGATCCTCTATTCGGCAGCAGCCGTCGGCGGCGTGCTCACCGTCGGGTTGACGGTGTCGAACACGCTGTTCTTGAGCGGACTGCCGGCGTCGGCTGCGCCTTACCTGTTCATCCTCCCGGCGATTTCTATCGTCCCCTCGCTCCTGCTGTATAACCGCTTAGCCGCCCGCTTCTCCCTGACGCAGCTGATCATCGGTTCCAATGCTTTCTTGCTCGGCGGTGTCGTGCTGTTTCGGGTTTTGCTGGGGACGCCGCTTGGCAAAGGCTTCGCGGTGTTGGCTGCGCTCCACTTGTCTGTGGAAGTGGCTTACACCCTCGCCATCCTCCAGTTCTGGAGCCTGGCCGGGGAGGTCTTCGATCCGCGCGAGGCCAAGCGGCTGTTCGGGCTGATCGCCTCCGGCGGCGCGTTGGCCAAAATCGTCGCCGGCCTGTCCCTGGCAGCCCTGGTCAGGGTCATCGGGGTGAGCAATCTGTTGTGGGTGGTGGCGGGCGCGCTGGCTGTGTGCATGGCTTGCGCGTGGACGTTGGGGCGAACCAGGCGCCAGGCTGCTTCCGCCCGCCGCCCGCCGGCCGCCTCCGCCCCAGGCCGCAAAAGCCTGAAGGACGACTTGCGCGCCATCGCCCAATCTCCACTGCTGCTCGCCATCGGCGGCCTGACCATCCTGGTGTCGTTGTTGATCAACGTCACCGCATATGAGTTCTATTTGGCGCTCCAAGCAAGTTTCGCGGGACGCGGGACAGAGATGGCGGCCTACCTGGGCGCCTTCGAGTTTTGGGCGGGTTTGGCCGGGTTCGGCATGCAGGTTTATTTCGCCGGCCGCGTGATGAGCCGCTTTGGCGTCTTTGCGGCTCTGCTGTTCTTTCCGCTCGGCATCGCCCTGGGCGCCGGGCTGAGCCTGCTCACCAGCCAGGTGTTGCTGGCGATTACGCTCATCATCGCCGCCGATCCCGCCTTCCGGCGCACCATCAACAGCGCTGCCCTCAACGTGCTGTATTTGCCCATCTCTCCGGTGTTGCAGCAACGCGCCAAGGAACTGTTTGAGACGCTGTACGCCGTCACCTTTGGCATGGCGGGCGTGGTTTTTCTGCTCGTGCGAGACGCGCCGGGTTGGAAATATCTTTACTATTCTTTTCCACTCCTGGCGTTGGCTGTCCTCTGGCTGGCCTTGCTTCCATGGACGCGCCGCCAGTACACCCGCGCCCTGGCCGACAGCCTGAAGCGCCGCCTCCTCGACCTCGACGGGACGACGCTCAGTATTACCGACGAAACCACCGTGCAGGTATTGGCGGCCGCGCTCCGTCATTCAGACGAGTTGCGCGTGCTCAATGCGCTGCAATTGATCGCGGGAGCGCCGGCCGTCAATTGGGACCAGCACGTGGCGCCTCTCCTGGCTCATCCCTCGGCGGCGGTGCGCCTCCAGGCGCTGCAGTACCTGGGGCGGCAGGGCAATGCCCGGTACGCGGAGACTGTCGGCGCCCTGCTCGGCGCGCCTGAGGCCGACGTGCGCGCAGCAGCCGTGGCAGCGCTGTGCGCCATGGTCGGCTTATTGGCGATTCCTCGCGTCACGCCGTTGCTGGTGGAGGCCGACCCGCGCGTCAAGGGCGCAGTAGTGATCGGCCTGATCACGCACGGCAGCCTCGACGGAGTCCGGCGTGCGACGGTGGAACTCAAAGGGATGTTAGACAGTGATGATCCGCTTGCCCGGCAGGAAGGCGCGCGCGCGATCGGCGTCATCCGGGCGCCGGCGTTTTACGCCCCACTGGTCCCACTGTTAGACGATGTTCACCGGGAGGTGCGGTTGAGCGCAATCCGCGCCGCGGGGGCGCTGGCCAGCCGCGATATGCTCCTGCACCTGATCCGAAAGCTGCGCGACAAAACCACTGTCCTCGCGGCCGTGGAAGCCCTGGCGCACGCAGGGCGTGGCGGCGGGATCGAGGTGGAGTTGGAGCCGGTGTTGAGTGACCCCGTCGGCGGCCCTTACGTGCCGCGCCTCCTGCAGCGTATGCGCACCCGATCCGCCGTGGACTTGTTACTGGCGCACTTCGACAGCGCCGACGAAATCATCCGGGGCGAGGTCTATCAGGCGTTAGCCCGGCTGCGGATGGAGGGAGTGGGAGTTCACCTGGCAGAGGACAGGCTGCGTGCGGCCCTTCTCGATGAACTGCGCAGCGGTTACCTCTGGATCGTCCGGCAGGCCGATTTGGGCGCAGATGGATCGGATGTTTTGATGACGGACGCGATCCGCGTGCGCCTGAGCCTGACGCTCGACCGGGTTTTCCATTTGCTCAACCTGCTGTATCCCGACTCCTTCCAGCAGATTCAGCGGGTGCGCCATCTATTGGGAGCGGAGCAAAGCCATACGCGCGCGCTCGCGCTGGAGTTCCTCGACAACCTGGCCGAGCGCCAGGTCGCGGAATTATTGCTCCCCCTTGTCGAAGCGCCGGTCGAACGCGCGCTGGAGGTGGCCCAGAAACGGTTGGCCCTTCCGCGCCGCTCTCTGGGCGACCGGCTGAGCGAGTTGGCGGGCGGCTCTGACGTGTGGCTGCGGGCTTGCGCGATTGCCCGCATCGGTGTGCTGAGGCAAACCGAACTGGCCGAGCCGGTGCTGGCCGCGCTGGACTCCGACGATGCCCTTTTGCGCGAGACGGCCCTGGCCGCGTGCCGGACGCTTCTTGATCCCGCGCGCTTCACCGCCCTCCTGAAAACCCACGCCGCCGATAACCGTTTCCCCCTCGTTCAACGCTACGCCCAATCTCTAATCTCCAATAACTGATCTCTGATCGCCACCCACCGAAAGCCCCATGCCCCTCTCCACCATCGAACGCATCCTGTTTCTCAAAAGCGCGGAACTCTTTAACCAGATTGCGAGCGAGGATTTAGCGCCGGTGGCTCTCGTGGCGCAGGAGATCCATTTCAACGCAGGTGAGGCGCTCATCCGGCAAGGCGACCCGGGCGATTGTCTTTACATCATCGTGGATGGCGAGGCCAGCATCGTCATCCGAGGTGTGGGACAGGTGGCTACGCGTCATCCCAGGAGCAGCATCGGCGAGATGGGCATCATCTCGCGCCAGCCGCGTTCTGCCGATTGCGTGGCGCTCACCGACCTGACGGCTCTCAAGATTGACCACGACGACTTCTGGGAACTGCTGGCTGAAAAGCCGCCGCTGGCGCTGGGCGTGATCCGCGCGCTGTCTCATCGCCTCGACGAGGCCGTGGCAAATTTGCAGAAGCTAAGCCATAAGCCCGAGAGTCCCGAATGACCCCATCGAATACAGGAAATCCAGGAAGGACTTGGCCGACGGCAGGGACTGGATCCAGACTATGGCGCCGACCAAGACGGCGCAGGTGAGCAAGAGGATCACGACGATAGCGATCCATAGCAAGACTGCGGTATCCCGCGTCTTCGGCCCGGCGCCTGGCAGCGCCACCTCGCCCAGGAGTGGCGCGGCCTGCGCAGCTGGCGGCGGGGTGGCGGCCCCCGCCACTGCCGCCGAGGGCCTCTCGGTCGCTGCAGGCTCGGCCGTAGGCGGCCTGGATGGGGCCGATGCAGCGGGCTCTGAGGCCGGCCTGGCCCGGCCAGGTCGGTGCGCCGCAGCCTTCGCGGGCGCCTTCAGGTGATAGGCGTTGTTGCGGCGGGACAACTCGGCCTCGATCCAATGCCCGGCCGCCGCCAGGGCTGGGTGCCCCTCGCAGAAGTGCTGGCGCAAGTAGGCCAGGACGTTGTCTGGCAGACCCTGCAGGTGGGTCGTGACGTCGGGACGCTGCAGGCCAGCGCGCAACAAATCTGCCGCGCGCTTCTTCAGGTCGGGATTGGTCTCCTGCAAATGGAACGCCGTCAGTGGCAAGAGGCTGTCCATCAGGTCCGCCGCGCTCGCCGGGTCAGCCTGGCCGTCTCGCCCCGACGGGCCGGGTCTCGCGGCCCGAACGGGGTGCGCGGCCAGCAGGACAAACACGCGGCGGATGTCGATGTGGTTTTGGTAAAAGGTCTCGGCCATATCGCGGTTCTGCAACCCGTCGGCCACCTCCAGGTAGGCGCGCAGTCGCGACTGAGGCGGGAACTGCAGCGCGTCCACCTGGGCGCGGCTGCGGGTCACCAGCGCCGCGTAGTTTGCCCAGGGCATGGCGCCGCCCGCCGTACCCTCGTCCTCGACCAGCAGGTGCCAAAGCAAGGGCTCGTTCGGCGCTGGCAGCTCGATTAGCCGCTGGAACAGGCAGTCATGGCCGGCGGGGCGATAGGGCTTGCGCCGCTCGCCGCTGGCGGCCTGGGCCCAGCGCAGCGCCTGGTCCGGTGGCAGCCCATGCACGGCGGGCGCCTGGGCGGACGAGGCCGCAATGGCCGCCAGGATGTCGTTGCTCTCGGGCAGGTGCGCAATGAGGAACCGGATGTCTTCGTTCGCCAACGCCAGGTCGCCCACTGGCGAGCGGAAGCCGGACGCCAGCCAGGCGCGCAGGACTGTCGCGTACAGGGCCTCGCTGGCTTCGCTGTAGCCGGGCGGTGTGCAGGCCTGCAGCAGCGACAATCCCGTCACCCGGCCCAGCAGGTAGTTGAGCTCCGGCCCGGCGGCGCGCAGGGCCTCGGCCGGCAGGCGCTGCAACGCCTCCCAAAGGGCGGGCAGTTGCTCGGGCAGCGCCAGCGCTTCGTTGAAGAGCCACCATTCGGCAAAGGCGGCGTCGTGCTCGGCTGTGGCCAAGCTGGCCTGCCACACGAAGGGGACCAGGGCCCGCGGCAGGACGCGCAGCAGGCTGCCAACCTCGGCGGTCCCGGTTTGGCCGCCCGCCGGCGCATTCAGCGCCAGCGCTCGCCCCTCGGCCAGCAGCTCGCGCCAGGTTTCGGCGTCGCGAGCCAATTTGGCATACCAGGCTGGCTGCACTGCCCGTTCCAGCAGGGCGCAGTAGTTCTTCAACTCGCGCTGGCCAGCGTTTTGCCAGAGCCAGAGCAGGCCCTTGAGGTCGGTGGCCTGGTCCAACACCGCCAAGGCCTCGCCGAACAGCGCCGGATCATGGGCGACCACTTCCTGTAGCGCTGCCGCCAGCGCCGGCGTGCGGTGCCACAGGAGCAGCGCCTCGAGCAGCGGCTGGCCGGTGGCCAGGGTCAACGCGCGCCCGGCAGGCGGAGGCGCGCGGCGCGCCAACAGCAGGTCACGAAACAGTTCGGCCTGCTCGCCCGGCGCCCATACGTCGAGCGACACTTCTGGGCTCTTGCCCAACGAGGCGCGCAGCAGCGCTCGGATGCGCTCGTCGTCGCGGGCGGGGCGCGGCACCGCCAGGTGCACCGGCGCATACAGAACCAGCAGGCCATGCGCGGCCTCGAAAGCCACCTGCAGCAAATCCAGGCGCAGCTCAGCCGGCAGTTCGGCCCGCCGCAACAGCTCGAACAGGTCATCGCGCGGCACGCGCCGCAGAAAGTTGAAACGCCGCTCGCCCAGCTGGGCCGGCTCCGGATACAGACGCAGCGCCTCTGTTCCCGGAAACGGTTGTCCGTATTTTTCAATCTTAAACATGTTGACGGCCTCGGCCGTGGTGACCCGGAGCGCCAGCAGACCGGGCAGCGCCGCATCGTAAAGCGCCTCATGCGCCAGTCCGCTCACCGACGTGTAGTAGTCGTCGGCGAAACGCGCGCCGCCCGGACCCGCGCGCAGCGCAAAGACCCGGTCCGGTGGCAGCGGGGCCGGCGCATCGGTCGGCAAGTGGAAGAGGCGCAGGTGCACGTTCTGGATGCTCACGTAGTCGAGCGCGAACGAAATCACGCCCAGGCGCGGCAGCACCCAATACTGCACCGCCTCCACCAGTTGCAGATTCTCCAACAGGTCTCCCCGCAGCAGCGGCACGCTGATGGGCTGTGGCCCGGTAGCATTGGTCCCGGTATTGCCGCGCGCGCTTGGTTCGGTGGCGCTACGCACCGCGGCGGCCACCAGAGCGTTCGCCACGAAGCGAACGGCCTCGGGATCGGGCGCGCTGGGGTCCACCCGCTTGAGCGGCGGGCTCCAGGCCTGCTCCTCGCCGCTGGCGGTGTAGTCTTTCAGCCAGACCCGGGCAGCCGGGTCGCGCGCGGCCAGGGCCAGGCTGGTATACAGCCCGGTCCGGGCGGCAAAGGCTTGCTCGATCATCTCGCGGGTGAGAATGACGAAGCGCACCTGGTTGAAGGGTCGGTCGGTGCGCGCGTTGTCGCGGGCGCTCAGCTCACCCTCGCGCCGGCGCTGCACCAGCGTGAAGAGGAAGCCGCCCTCAAACATGAGCAGCGCCGCGGATACGGCGCCGATCTGGCTGGCGAAGGGTGAGCTTTCCGGGAAAAGCAGGCCCCGGTTGAAGAGTTGTGGCCCATAGCGGGCGACCTCGCCGTCCGAGTAGGCCAGGGTGCTGAAGTCGAGGGCCCCGTTCGGTGTGAACACCTTGCCGTAGTCAACATAGCGCGCTGCGAAGGGCGCATGGGGCCGGATCATGGGGGCATTCCCAGCGCGGTCTGTGCCAGCGAAATACAAGCGAGCGCGTAGCGCTTTGCCGTCATCACATCCATCTCACGCGTGCTCAGTATTGACGCGTGGGATAGTCAATGTAGCGCTGGAGCCGCTCTTGCTTGAAATACCAGCGCGGGATGCGGCCGCCCCCCTGCGCCAAGCGCCGCCGCTCCAGGTGGCTGAACAGCCAGAAGAACGGCGTCTCCACCGCGAAGGGCTGCCAGCGCTCAGGCGAGAGCAGGCTGTGGGTCCCTGGGTCGTAGTTGGGCTGCTGGCGATAGGCATCCAGGTAGCCAGCGGCCGAAACACAGAAGGCCTCGATGCGGATTTTGCCGGCATAGCTCTTCAGCAGGCGGTGCATGTCGGCGCCGAAGTAGATCTCGATCACCTGCCAGGGGTCACGCCCCTGCACGCTGAGCTGGTCCACCTTGGTCACGCACACCGCCACATGCCGGTCGGGCCGGGGCGCGCCCGACAGCAACTGCAGCAGGTTGGTCAGCATTTGCGTGTATTGGACCTGGGTGTATTGGAAGGCGCCGCCGAAGCCGGGCGCGGATGCGGGCGCAGCGGCCGGCACCACGCTGCCGCTGAACAGTGCGGCCAGCCCCTGGCTGGCGGCTACCGGCTGTGGCTGCGCGGCCCCAGCCGCGGCCGGGGCCGTGGCGGTGGCGGCGTCGATCAGACTGGGGTCCAGCACCGCGATTACACACTGAGCGTCGCGCAACGGCACCATCACCGTGTTGTTCACGCCCTGCAACAGCAGTTCGCCGGGCGCGTCGCGCACGACAATGCTGTGGCTGTGGGCGCTCAGGCGGTGCGCGGGCGTGTCGTACTCCGGGCGCACCTTCCGCTGGAACAGCCAGACCTTGTCGTAGGCGTCGGAGGTGGCCTGGTTTTGCGGCGTCTGAATGGCGTTGGCTGGCGCCAGGGCATCGAGTTGGGCCAGGACATATTCGAACTCGGGATCGTCTTGGTTGATCTTGTGCAGCGAACGGGCTAACGACTGCATCAGCCAGGTCTTGCCCGAGCTGGAAGGCCCCCAAAACGCAATCTCACGCGGCACGCCAAGCGTCTCTGTCGCCATTCCTTACTCCCGGCGCTCAGCGCGGCGCCGTGACGATGATATAGCTGAAGGTCGCCCGGGCCTGGCCCACCACCAACTCGAGGCCCCCGCCGGTGTACAGCCCGGACGGGTCCTCCAGGCGAACCTCGAACGGATCGGCGTCGTTGAATTGAACGGTCAGCCGGTAATCCGGGGTAAAAGATACCATAAGCCAGTCTTCCAGGCCGTCCACGCAGGTGTTGTCGCCCGGGTCGACCGGTCGAGTGAACACCAGCCCATTGGTGGCATACACCCCAATCTGGCAGTTGCGCAGGACGCGGACTTCATAGGACGTGAGGTCATTGGCGCGGAAACGCACACCGACGTAGCTGTCGCGGACGAAGTTGACGCGCGAGAATGAGATCGCCAGCTCGAAGGCGGGCAGATCCTGTAGGCGCGAGTTGCTCGGGCGCAGCACGTCCAAGCTATTCGTGGTCAGGACGAGCTGCGCATCGCCATCGGCGCTGAGGATCGGCGAGAGCGGCTCGCCGGCGCTGTTGGTCCAGCCATTCTCATTGCTGATGAAGGTGTCGTCGGCCACCACCTCGCGCCCATCTACCATTCCCAGGAGGTATGAAAGATCGTAGACGTTGGCCTGGCAGTTCGGCGAATTCGGGGTGAGGACATCGCTGTGTATCCAGCCCACAGCGCCTTCTTGCGTCCGCACCTGCAGCCAGCCCTGGTCCTCCAGCCGGCCGATGATGGTCACCGGGTTGGCGCGGGGCAGCAGCACCGCATCGCGCACTCGGCCGCCGCCCGGCACCGGGTATAGCAGCCTCTCGGTCCCCGCGACGGTCGCCGGGCATTCCACGATTGCTGCGGGCCGGGTCGCCGTGGGAGTCGGTGTTGGCGTGGGGGTCACGGTGGCCGTGGCCGTCGTCGTGGGCCGGGCTTCCTCAGTCTGCGTCGCGCCCGCCACCGCCGTCTGCGTGGGGAGTTGGGCCAGGCGAGTGGCGCCAAGCGCCTGCGTGGCCACAGCGGTCTCAACCAGGCGGGTGGCGGCGTTCTGGGTCAACCGGGCGCTGCGCCGGTTCGAATAGGAGGGCGCGTAGGCGGCGCCCAGCAGTGAGCACAAGAGCACCAGTCCGCCCAGGCTCACCAGCACCGTCAGCGTCACGCGCGAATTCCACATGCGAGTTCTGCAGGGTTTCAGGCGATACCGCTACAGGGCGTTGAGGCTCGTCTCCAGTGCGACCAGCACACCAGCGCCGATCAGGACGGCCAGCAGCACCAGCGCGGCGATCACCACCCCCATGGTCATCAGCGTGCGGGCCTCGTGCTGGTAGCTGTAGCCGATGAGGGAATAGCGGCGTGAGTTGCACAACGGGCAAGCCTGACCCAAGTCTGGGGCGCGCGGGCTGCCGCAGTGCTCGCATAGTACATAACGAATCTTCAACATGCTGCTCCTTATACCAGGAATGCAACAAAACGGCCAGTTCGCGCAGGACACTGCCGAATTCTGACCGAAAGCCATTTGTAGTTGGCGACGCACCCGGATTACCTGAAAAGCTTGGGCTTGACCTTATTCGATTTGTCGTGTGGGTGCAAGGCAAGTGGGCGACAGAACAGGATGATCGCGTCACAAGAAAGAAGGGTTTCCGGGCAGAAACCAGTTAGACGGAGGGATAGGGGCTGGGAATCTCGACTTGAAGAATGACGCCGCCATCATTGAGTGATTCGATTTGGAGTGTGCCCCCCAGCAGGGCGACGCGCTCGCTGATGCCCAACAGGCCGAAAT
>Ga0209751_10003789_pt1 | contig 14617 bp, 11 predicted proteins | sample RifCSP13_1_FD_184019 | JGI IMG/M metagenome (GOLD analysis project Ga0209751, IMG submission 184019) | Soil microbial communities from Rifle, Colorado - Rifle CSP2_sed 13_1 (SPAdes) (version 2) | ecosystem: Environmental > Terrestrial > Deep subsurface > Rock core/Sediment | place: Rifle... | reverse complement strand
AGTCCGGCATACAGCCCGACGACGAGCAGCGCCGCGGGAAACCAAAGCCGGCGGGCCGACAGCCGCCGTGCCGCAGCCTCCGAGGCCGTCCACGATCTCGGATGAACTGCCTGGCTTGACGGCGACAACGCGGGCAGGTTCATTTTCACGTCGATTGTAGGGGCGGCAAGCCTCGCCGGGGCGCGCCGAATGGCGGGTCTCGGTCAGATCCCGGGTCTGTCGTCGCTCGCGCGGCGCCGGCGCGTGCCCTGTGCCATCCCGCCCGCCGGCCGGGCTGATAGAATGAGGCCGACATGGCGTTTCCGGTTCGCGAACACAACCGCAAGGCCTGGGACCGTCAGGTCGATTCGGGCAACGAGTGGACCGTCCCCGCCTCGCCCGAGGTGATCGCCGCGGCGCAGCGCGGCGAGTGGCAGGTTGTGCTCACGCCCACGCGCCCCGTTCCGCGCGATTGGTTCGGCAAGTTGGCGGGAGATCGGGTCTTATGCCTGGCCTCCGGCGGCGGACAGCAGGGACCGATCCTGGCCGCGGCCGGCGCCCGCGTGGTGGTCTTCGACAACTCCCCGAGACAACTCAATCAGGATCGCCTGGTGGCCGAACGCGACCGGCTCGACCTGGCGACGGTCGAAGGCGACATGCGCGACCTGTCCGCCTTCAGCGACCGGTCCTTCGATCTCGTCTTCCACCCGTGTGCCAATCTGTTCATTCCCGACATCCATCCGGTATGGCGCGAGTCGTTCCGGGTCCTGCGGCCGGGCGGCCGCCTGTTGACCGGCTTCGTCAACCCGCTGCAATACATCTTCGATTGGGAACGATCGGAACGGGGCGAACTCATCGTCCGCCACGCCATCCCCTATTCCGATCTGACGAGCCTGGAGGGCGCCGAGCGACAGCGCTGGATCGACGCCGGGCAACCGCTGGAGTTCGGTCACACGCTGGAGGATCAGATCGCCGGCCAGCTCGAGGCGGGCTTCGTGCTTACCGGGTTCTTCGAGGACGTCGATCCCAAGCACGTCCTGTCGCGCTACATCGCCTCGTTCGTGGCCACTCTGGCCATTAGGCCCGCCTAGCCCTCCCGCCTGGAGCCGCGGGAGGCAACGCATCTAGGGCGTCGGCGTCGCTCGCTTCTCCCAGCCTGGCGGGAGGCCCCCTGGCCGCTGTGGGACCTGCGGCGTCTCGGATGATTCGGGCGCCTGCTCTTCTCTTCTTTCCTGGCCGGGCGGCTGCGGCCGCGGTCCCTTTTCCCCACGGCGTTCCTGCGCCTGCCGCCGGCCGCGCTCGGCCTGTTCGATGGCTCGGTCGAGCCCGGCCTGCGCCGGTTCCGGCGCCTGGCTTCGAACGCGCTCCAACACCTCGACGTGTCGCTCGAGCTGACTTTCGACCGACTCCGCCTCGGACACACTCAGCCCCTCGACTTCCTGTTCGTACACCCCGAGCACCGCCTCGATGTCGGTCCAGCGTCCGAGAGCGCTCAGGCTTTCAATCTCAGCCAGGCGCCGGTCGGCAAAGGCAGCCGTAAGCGCGGCGTCGTCCCTCGAGAGCGCCAGCTCGGCCGCCTCCAGTCCGCGCTTCACCGGATACAGAGCATCCCCCGGCAGCGCCGCTGCGGAGGCGAAAGCCGTAGTCGTGCCGAGTCCCAGGACGAGGACCGCGGCCAGACTCGCCAGGGCGTAGGCCGGTCGAAGTGCCGGCCGCCAGCTCGGCCGGGGCGCGGTTCGCACCGCCTCCAGGCGCGGGGCCAGGCGAGCCCACAATTGCCCGCGCCGGGCCGGCTCGGCCGCCGGCGAGAGCGATCGGCGCAGGTCGGCCGCCAGGTCCGCTAGCGGGCGCAAGTCCGCCGGGGCCGCGGCCGTCGGATCGTCAACCAGACGATCCAGATGATCTGCGCGATTTCGGTCTAGGCTACCCACGTTCCCGTCCTGTGCCGGTGCCGGTCATTTTCGTCCGCATCGCCGAAAGGGCGCGCAGGAGCATCACCCGAACGGCGCCCTCGCTGCGCCCCATCCACGTCGCCGTCGTCCGCGTCGACAGGCCAAGCAGGATCCGCAGCCGGATCACTTCCTGCTGGTCGGGCGTCAACTCGGCCAGCGTCTGCTTCATCCACTGGATCTGCTCTGCGTCGACCAGTCCGTCGTCGAGCGCCCGGGCCTCGGTCCCGCGCCCCTCGGCTTCCTCCAGGTCCGTCTCGGGTCGCCCTTTCCGGTAGTGATCGGCCAGGGCGTTGCGGGCCACCTGGTAGAGGAAGGCCGAGAAGGGCCAGCCTCGCTCCCGATAGCGGGGGAGCGATTGGTAGGCCCGCAGGAATACCGTCTCGGCCAGGTCCTCGGCGTCGTCGGCCTGCGCCACTCGCATCCGCAGGTAGCGGAAGATCGGATCGAAGTAACGCCGGTAGAGTTCACCGAAAGCCTCGGTCTCGCCCCCGCGGGCACGGGCGATCAGGTGGGAGTCGCTCGTCTTCTCGCTCATGACAACGTGCGATGCCGGGACGGCGTTACGCGGTCCTCCAGGAGTCCTAGGATACCCGGTCTGATCGCCCATTCCGGCGGGCTGGTACCCGATTCCTACACGGGCGAGGTAACACAGCCGCCCGACCTCCGTTTCCCTGGGTAGAGCCGCCCTTGCGCGGCCATTGGCGAAAACAGGAGGACAACGATGCAGCGCCGACACCTTCTCACCGTGCTTTTGCTGGCCGCCTTGGCGGCCGTCCCGGTGGCCGCCTTCGCCCAGGACGGGCCGGCGGTCGAGGTCACCACCAGCCAGGCCTGCGGCCTGGCTTCGTTCGAGGTTCAAGCCGGCGGCGGTCTGGCCCCCTACACGCTGGAATGGGATTTCGGCGATGGTGAGCTGCAGACGAACAGCGACGTAGCCGCGTTCCCCTTCACCGCCGCTCACGACTACGGCGCCTCCGGCGAGTTTGCCTGGAGCCTGACCCTGACCGACTCGTCCGACCCGGCGCTGACGGCCGAGACGGGCGGAACCGTGGTCCTGGGGCCGCAGGTGTCGTTGACCAGCGATCCCTTCCCGCCTCTGCTGACACTGACCGAGGGTCAGGCGATGCTGAACTTCACCGCCACGGCCTCCGGCGGCGAAGCGCCCTATGTCTACGCGTGGGATCCGGACGGGGACGGCGTCTTTGAGCCCGGCGCCGACACAGCCGCCTTCACCTACACCGCCGGCGGAAAGTACCAGGCGGCGGTCCAGGTGACCGACAATTGCGGCCTGATGGCGACGGCCATCCTGACCGTGGTCGTGGTCGACCCGGAGGCGGAGGCCTGCCATCCGATGGCCCAGCGCATTGCCGATGGGGTCAACAGCCTCTTCCCCACCCAGGCCGGGCAGCTCTATACGTGTGAGGATATCTTCGCGATCTTCCAGGGCTCCCTCACCGGCAATACCCTCGGCTTCGGCCGAATGTGGCACGCCTACAACCTGGCCCTGACCATGGAAGACCTCACCTGGGAGGAGATTCTCCAGTGGCAATTGGACGGGACCGGATGGGGCCTTCTGACTCAGCTTGACCGCTTCTCCGAGACCCTGACCGACATCGGCCTGCGGGAGTTGTTTGACATGGTCGTCAGCGGCCAGGCGACGGTCGGCGACATCCGGACCGCCGTACGCATGACGACGCGTTTCGAGGCCGACTTCGGCGAAGCCCTCAGCCTGGTGCAGGGCGGCGCCAATCCCGGGGAGATCGGGCAGATGTACCGCACGTCCGCCGATCTCGGCCTGGATCTCACGGCGCTGCAGGGCTACCTGGACCAGGGCATGTCGCTTCCCGAGCTGCGCCACGCCGCACGGTTGGCAGAGCAGGGAGGCACCGACCTCGACGCCGCCACCCAGGCTCATCTCGACGGTCTGAGCTGGGGCGAGATCAACCAGGCGATGCGTCTGGCCGAGGACGGCGGCGATCTCCAGACCATCCTGGAGGTCGGGGTCCAGGAGACGCGCCAGCTCGAGCAGGAGGAACGCCGAGAAGAGCGCGAGCAGGGACGCCAGAATCAGGAGACGCAGCAGGACTTGCGGACGGCGGCGCGACTTGCCAGCCGCTACGGCGTCTCCGTCGAACAGGTCCAAGGGCTTTATGACGGCGCCTGCGCCGGTGACTGGGGCTGCGTCCAGACGACGCTGCGGGAACAATACGCTGGAGGGCGCGGCCAGGGCGGCCGACCCAAGTAGTCCCGCCGGCTGTCCTGCTCGACAATGGCACGATCGGCCCGGCCGCAGAATCTGCGGCCGGGTTTTTTTTCCAACCGCCGGTGGCCTTCGCCAACGCCGACAGGGTGCCTCTTCCGGCGCTCCCCTAACAATTCGCGGGAGGACTCCGGGCGCTCCTCGACGCCCGCCGAGGGCCCACTCTCACAGGGAGCGGACGAACCCCTCCACCCGCCCCAGCGCTTCCTCCAGGTTCTCCATCGACGTGGCATACGACAGCCGCAGGTAGCCTTCGCCGTTGGCCCCGAAGGCCGTCCCCGGCAGTAGCGCCACGCCGGCCTCGTGCAGGATGCGCTCCGCCAGGTGTTCGACAGGAACGCCTAACGCGGTGACGTTCGGAAAGGCGTAGAACGCGCCTTGCGGCTCGGCGCACGAGAACCCCGGAATGGCGTTCAGGCCGGCCACCACGCGGTCCCTCCGCCGTCGGTACTCGGCCACCATCGCCGCCACCCAGTCCTGCGACCCGCGCAGCGCCTCGACCGCCGCCCACTGCGTGAATTCGGCCGTGCAGCCATAGGCGTGAGTCAGCAGCAGCTCGACTCGACGGGCCAGGCGTTCCGGCATGATGCCGTATCCCAGCCGCCAACCGCTCATGGCGTAGGTCTTCGAGAAGCCGTCGACGATCACCGTGCGCTCCTGCATGCCGGGCAGGGAAGCGATGCTCGGCGCCAGGCCGCCGGTGAAGGTGATGCGGGTGTAGATCTCGTCCGAGATCACCCAGGCATCGAGCCGGCGCGCCGCCTCGGCGATGTGCTCCAGGTCCTCTCGCGGGATGACGCCCCCGGTGGGGTTGGCCGGCGAGTTAAGGATGATCAGCCGGGTCCGTTCGCTCAGGGCGCGGTCGAAGGCCTCCAGGTCGAAGGAGAACCCTCGGGCTTCGAGCACCGGCACCGGGACGCCCCGGCCGCCGACGACGCCGATCATGGCGGCATAGGTCGGGAAGCCCGGGTCGGGGTAAAGCACGTCGTCCCCCGGCTCGATCAGCGCTAGTGTGGGGAAAAACATGTTCGGCTTGGCGCCGGGACTGACCAATACCTGCGACGGACGGATGTCGATCCCGCGCTGTCGCCCGGCGAATTCGGCGATGCCCTGGCGCAAAGCCGTCAATCCGGCGGGAGGGCTGTAGCGCGCCCTCCCGGCTCGCAGAGCCTCGACCCCGGCATCGAGGATCTCCTCCGAAGCCAGGAAGTCCGGCTCGCCCACTTCCAGATGAATGATGTCGCGGCCCTCGGCCTCCAGCGCCTGGGCCTGCGCCAGCACGGAATAGGCGCCTTCGGCCCGCAAGTGCTGCACGCGCTGCGCCAGGCGCGCGCCGGATCCGCCGACCGATAGGTCCATCCGTCCCTCCTCATCCATCGTCGTCCACGCGACCCCGCCGGCCCTTGGCCCGGCTCCGCTGGCGTTTGGCCTCCAGACGGCGCCGCTGGGAGGCCGCCGTCGGCTGCGTCGGGCGGCGCTTCTTCGGCGGATGCCAAGCCGCCTCGATGAGCCGCGCCAGGCGCGCCTCGGCATCGCGCCGATTGCTTTCCTGCGTGCGGTAGCGGCGCGCCTCGATACGCAGGACTCCATCACGCGTCGCTCGACTCCCCGCCAATTGCAGCAGCCTGGTCTTCACCGCCTCCGACAACGATGGCGACCGGCGCACGTCGAACCGCAACCGCACCGCCGTGGCGACCTTGTTGACGTTCTGGCCGCCCGGCCCGGAGGCACGGAACGCCTCGAACTCTACCTCGCCGGGGGGAAGACCTGCTCGCCGCGTCACGGGTGCCAACTCCTCAGCTCGAGCCCTTCGTCAGGTCCAGGGCAGAGCAAACCTGAACGGGATGACCTTTCTGCCCCGAAAATCCTGGCGGCCGTCACCCGCCCCCACCCCCTTCCCCCTCTCCGCCACAGTCGGTAGTGTCGAAGGCACCCTCTCGGCGGAGAAGGGGCAGGGGGTGAGGCTGAAGACCTCGCAAAGGACGAAGGGCTTCTTCATCGAATATCCGGCACGCGACGCTCGAGACCTTCTCACTTCCGCAAGATGGGTCGTCGTGCCAAGGCCGGATCACCGGCGACGACATCGGCGATGCGCCGCGCCACACGGCCCATCGGGTAGGCCGAAAGTCGACTCGGGTTTACCCAACGAAGATCAGTGTGCTCGTTGGCGCGCGGCCGGCCGCGGCGAATCCGGCACTCGAAGGCGTGCATCGTGACGTGGAAATGGGTGTAGGAATGGCGGAAGATCCCCAGCGAAGCGCCGACCTCGACCTCGACACCCAGTTCCTCGCGCAGCTCGCGCCGCAGACAGACCCCGGCCGCCTCGCGCTTCCAACATTTCCCACCGGGGAATTCCCACAACCCGCCCAGCAGGCCGCCTTCCGGTCGGCGGCCGATCAAGACGCGACCTCGCTCCCGGAGGACCCCCGCCGTGGCGATCCGCAGGGGCGCGGGCGATGTCTGGGCGCGGACGGGTCGCGCCTCCTGCACGCCCCGGATTCTCGCCAGGCACGTCCAGCGAAGAGGACAGATCTGGCACTGCGGGTGGCGCGGCAGGCAGACTTGCGCGGCAAGATCCATCAGAGCCTGGTTGAAAGCCGAGGCCTTGCCGCTGGGGAGGTGGCGCCGCGCATGGCGCAGGAGCCGAGCCTCTCCATCCGGCGTGCGCGGGTCGACCGGCAAATCGATCAGGCGTGCCAGCACTCGGCGCAGATTGCCGTCGAGAGCGATTTCATCCTCGCCGAAGGCGAAAGCGGCGAGGGCCGCGGCCGTGTACGGCCCGATCCCAGGAAGCCGGCGCAGATCAGCGACCGATCGCGGCAGCTTGCCGCCGTGCTCTCGAACGACGATTTGCGCCGTCCGGCGGAGCTGCAGGGACCTGCGGTAGTAACCGAGTCCCTCCCACGCCGCGAGCACTTCTTGCGGGCGGGCGCGGGCCAGGCGGGTCACCGTCGGGAAGCGTCGCAGCCAGCGTCGGTAGAAGGGCACAACGGTTTCGACGCGAGTCTGCTGCAGCATGACTTCGGAGATCCAGATGGCGTACGGGTCGCGCGTGCGGCGCCAGGGGAGGTGGCGTTGGTTCTTGGCGTACCACGCCAGCAGGTCGGAGGCCAGGCGGGTGGGCATGCCTGGATTCTACCGGCGGGCGCCGGTCCGAGGGCGCGGCGGACCTACGTGGCGCCTCACCTTCGATAGGCGAGCAGCAGGCCGTCGCGCTGGGGCACGATCGATCCGATCCAGCGATCCCCCTCCATGATCCTTCGGGTGAACTCCCGTACTGCCTGCGTCCGAGCCGATCGATCGCCGTCCTGCAAGATCGATCCGGAGAGCAGCATGTTGTCGGCCAGCAGGACCCCTCCCGGGCGCAGCTTGTCTTCGATCACATCCAGCGCTCCGGGGTAGCCCTCTTTGTCGACGTCCAGAAAGACGAGATCAATCGGTCCGTCCGTCCGGCGCAGCTCCGCTGCGGCCTCGGCCACCCGGTACTCGACGATGTCGGCGTAGCCGAGGGTCGTCAGGTGGGCACGTGCCTTCTGCGACAGCGCCGCGTCCCATACGGTGTGCACCACCCGCCCGCCCCCATTCTCTTGGACGGCCCGCGCGAACCAGGCCGTCGAGTAGCCATACCCCGAGCCCATTTCAAAGACCTGCCGGGCGCCGATCAGTCGCGCGACGAGATAGCAGAAGTGTCCGCAGGTCGAACCGATGATGGGAAACCCTGAGCGACGTGCCTCCGCCTCCATCTTCGCCAACTCATCTCCCCGAGGCGGGACGAGGTCTTCCAGGTAACGATCCAGACTCTCCGACAGCAGGGGCCCGGCCATGAGGCACCTCCGTGAGAAACGGCGACGCGCCGAGTCTACTTGTATCGAAAGGCGGGAATGTGAGGGATCCTGGTTTCCCGCACCGCTCAACGGCGTTTCGGGTGTTTTTGACCTTCGCCAGCCGACGTGCCCCTCATGTTGCACCGTCGAACAGCGCTTCTCTCCCCCATAGGGATGTAGGGGCCAGGGTCTGAACCCTAGCGTCCTCCGGATAAGGCGGGCTGGCGCCTGTCGGAAGAGGCAGGCTCGGCTGAGGCCTGCGCCGGCACGGCTCGGCCCTCGTCGTCCTCGATCGAGACGAGAACGGATCGAGCCGCCACCCGCCAACGGTAGGAATCTTCCCGCTCGTCGTACCCGTGGCACGTCACCAGCGTGAGCCAGGAGCGCTCCTCGTGGCGGAATACCCCTCGATCAGCCGGCGAGACCAGATCGACTTCACGGATCTCATAGATATGTCGCAGTCCCCAGGCGTGGACGATGACCCGATCGCCGAAGCGCAGGGACTTCAAGTTCTCGAAGGGCCCGGGTTGGCCGCTGGCCAGTGTGACGTGCGCCGTGACCACGCTGTTCCCAGCCCAGGTGGGGAAGGCCGTCCCGCCGAGATAGCCGGCCAGCCCGCCGAGCCAGGAGACGTCCCAGCCGCCGCCCGATTGCGGCACGCCGACGATGCTGATCCGCACGCCGATCGACGGTATCTCGAGCCACAGGTCGCCGTAATCCAGGTAGGTCTTGTCGGCCGGCTGTGGAGGAAGCCAGGTGAGGCGCCCAGGCGCGAAGCCGGTCTCGGGGGCCTCCAGCCCGGGTACGACGATCGTGATCGAAGCGTCGTCGACGTTGTTGGTTGGATCGGAGTCGAGCGAGGAGGTCGCCAGGGTCACGTTGTTGGTCCCGCCCGGCGGTGTCGCCGAGCTGTTGACGGTGGTTGTGATCGTGACGGTGTAGACGTCGCTCGGCGTCACGGTTCCGAAGTCGATCGTGATAGTGTTACCGACGATCCCCACCGAAGGGCCGGCCGGGGCGACGACAACGTTGTTGATGGTCAGGAAGGCGGGGACGACATCGGTGACGACCACGTTGGCGGCATCGCCGGTTCCATTGTTGGTGATCGCAAGTGTGAACACGACCGTGTCGCCAACCGAGGCCGTCGACGGGTCCGCGGACTTGGTGACGGCCGGATCGATCACCAGGACCACCGGAAACGTCACCGTCTCACTGTCCGTGTCCGGCCCCGTCTCGGTGCTGTCCGCCGTCGCGGTGTTGGTGAAGCTGCCCGCATCCAGATCCGCCTGCGTCACCACGTAGGTGGCCGGGCAGGTCATGCTGGCGGAGGGCGCCAGCGTCCCAGGCTGCGCCGGCGTGCACACCCCCACCGTCGCCACCGGGTCGCTCACCGTCACGTTCGTCAAGGTCACGTTGCCGCTGTTCGTCACCACCAGGGCGTACGTGATCGGGTCCCCCAATCCATACGGACCCGTCGAGCTCTCACTCTTCACGACATTCAGCGACGGCGTTGGCGGCGACGTGACGGTCACATCTTCGCCGGTGCTCGAGCCCGAGTCATAGCTGGAGCTGGTCGTGCCGCCGCTGGTCGAACGCTGCGGATCGAGGTAGGTGGCCGTCGCCGGGTTCTGGTAGGTGCCGTCCGCCACGGTCGAGGCGATCTCCACCGCGAAGACGATCTCGATCCCGCCCCCACCGGGAAGCTGGAATTCGCTCCATGTCGGATTCGAGTCGCCGACGGTGGGGTTCGTCACCGGGCTGCGCGTCGCGCCACCGGTTAGGGTGACACTGGTGGTCGAGGCGTAGGTGAAGCCAGACGGAAGCAGGTCCGAGATTGACAATCCGATGGCTGTGCCGAGGCCGGCGGCGTTGGTGACGTTGATCGCATATGTGGCGCTGGTCCCGCCTGGTCCATTGACAACCGCCGGCGTGGAGGTCGTCTTGGTCGTCGTCAGGATCGGCAGGCATAGCACGCCGGAGATACCAGTTGTGACCTGGCCGTCGGTGACGGTCGTCGAGACGACCCCCGCCGTGCCCGGCTGGGAGCCGAAAGCACTGCCGGCTGTGGTCGAGATCCCGTTCGCGCCTCCGCTGACGTCGGTTGTGGTGTTCACCGCCGAAGTCAGCAGGATCACGCCGCCGCCACCCCCGCCGCCCGGCCCGTGGCGGGCGTTGGCGCTGCCGGTGGTGAACTCACCGGGCGTGCCGGGGGGCTGCAGGGGCCAAGTGCTGGCGCCGAGGCCGCCAACGGCGTTGACGGTCAGGCTGGTCGGGCTCCAGGTCTGCGCGGTCAACAACACGCTGCCCCCGGCGCCGCCGCCACCGCCGCCGTCATTGAGGGGCGCGACCCCCGTTCCCCCGTTGGCCACGATCGACCCGGTGCCGATGAGCGTTCCCGCTCGGATCATGACCATGCCGCCGCCGACGCCACCGCTCGACGCCCCTGCGACACCGGCGTTATTGCGCGTGCCGGCGCCGCCGCCGGCGCCCAGGACGAGACGATCGGGTGCGGCCACGCTGAACGCCGCGCCGCCGAACCCGCCTCGGCTTAGGACCGTGTTCCAGGTGAAGCCGCCGAGGCCTCCGGTGCCGCCGTTCCCTCCACCGCCACCGCCCGAGTTCTGGTCGTTCGCAGCGGGATTGCCGTCCGTGCCACCGCCTCCCGCGTTCCCCGGCGCGCCGCGCGCCATAGCGCCGTTCGGATATCCCTCGATGCCGGTGTTGACGACGCTCGTTCCGTTGTAGACGAGGATCGGCGTCCCGGCGATCCCCTCGGCTTTGGCGCCGTTCGGATTGGAAGTGGACGGAGTGCGATAGTCAGTGTTCAGGAAACCGGCGCTGCCGCCAACCTGGCGAGCGCCCCCGCCGCGGAAACCGAGCGCGCTGACGCTGACGGTGCCGCCCAGCGTGAGCTGTCCGGCGACATCGAGAGCCAGCACGCCGCCCACCTGGCCGTTCCAGGCCAGCGCCGCCAGCGTCGAACTCAGGGTCGCCGTCGAGTACTGCGGGACGCGGATGACTTGGAAGCGCCGCTGTCCCTGAGTCACCGTGGCTGCCGCATCGGTATAGGTGTAGACCAGGCCGCTGCCGGCGCCATCGCCCGTGATGGGCACCGAACCGGCTGCTACCGGCCCGCTGGCAACGACGTACTCGTATCGCCCGGCGTTGTTGAGATTGGTCGACCCCGACCCGACACCGGTGAGGTTGCCGGCCGTCCCCGAGCCGTCGCCGTAACGTTCGTCGTTATTCGAATCAATCTCGGCGTCCTGCATCTGGATGACCAGGAGCAGATCGCCGGCGGCAATCGCCGTCGCCGACCCGCTCGGCGAGCCGACGGAGGTCGAAGTCGACCCGGCAGCGGCTGTGGCCGAGCCTGGATAGTAGGTGTTCACGATGCCGGAAAGGGTTCCGCCCGGCCCATCGAAGCCGGGGATGGCGCACACCCCAGAATCGGCTGACGCCCCCATCGGGTTCGACGAAAAGATCGTCGACGCCACGATGGCCGAGACCAGCAGGATCTGCCCTAGGCGGCGCAGGCGCACAGTCGACCCCGCGGGAAGGTGCCTGCCTGACATCGATCAACCGGAGCCGGAGAAGAAACGCCCGTCCTGGGTCGAGACGCGAAGGCATCGCTGGACAGGCAGCCAGAGCGAGGGGAGGAAACCTGCGGGGCGGATCTCATCAACACCAGATGAAGCAATGGGCGGCAGGTACGATTCTCCTGCCGCCCCCTTCCAGTCGCCAATGGTACAGCCAAAAGGGGGTCCCGGCCATGGCTGGGGCTCTTCAGTCGGCTTCCATCGCTATTGGAATGCACCTGCCCACACTGCCTGCCCTTGGCTTATGGCCCTGTCCTTGCAGCGGTCCACCCCGACTGCCGACCCGTTCACCGCTGATTATCGCCTCATATGGAGCTCTTATGTTGAGTTGCCCGAGCCCGAGAGGCCCGAATGCTATAATCACCAGCGGAGGCCCTGAACGCCCGGGGTGCTCCGAGGACGGGTTGCATGATGCGCTTTGACCGCTTTACCGAGCGCGCCCAGGACGCGGCCCAACGCGCGGCCGAGATCATCCAGCGCTACGGCCACAACCAGATCGACACCGAACACATCCTGCTGGCGCTCATCGAGCAGCCGCAGGGGGTGATTCCGCAGATCCTAGAGAAGCTCAATATCGACCTGGACGCGCTGACCGACCGCATCGACCAGCAGCTGCGCGCCAGCCCCAAGGCCAACATCTACGGCGGTGGCGCCGGGCAGATCTTCATCACGCCGCGTGTCAAGCGCGTGGTCGACATGGCCAACGAAGAGGCCAACCGCCTCAACGACGAGTATATCTCCACCGAGCACTTGTTCCTGGCGATCCTGTCGGAGCGCAACACCGCCATCTCGCGCCTGCTGGCCGAGGAAGGCATCACCAAGGAACGCGTCTACGACGCCGTCAAGGAAATCCGCGGCGGCCAGCGCGTCACCGACCGCAAGGCCGAGAGCCGCTACCGCACGCTGGAGAAATACTCGCGCGATTTGACGACGCTGGCCAAGGAAGGCAAGCTCGATCCGGTCATCGGCCGCGACCAGGAGATCCTGCGCGTGATCCAGATCCTGTCGCGCCGCACCAAGAACAACCCGGTGCTGATCGGCGAAGCCGGCGACGTGCCCGAGATCCTGATGGGCAAGCGCGTCGTCTCGCTCGACCTGGGCGGGATGATCGCCGGCTCGCGCTTCCGCGGCGAGTTCGAGGAGCGCCTGAAGGCCGCCATCGAAGAGATCCAGCGCTCGGAAGGCGAGATCATCCTGATGATCGACGAGTTGCACACCGTCGTCGGCGCCGGCGCCGCCCAGGGGGCGATGGACGCCTCCAACATGCTCAAGCCGGCACTGGCGCGCGGCGAGCTGCAGTGCATCGGCGCCACGACCCTCGACGAGTTCCACAAGCACATTGAGAAGGACGCCGCCCTGGAGCGACGCTTCGCCCCGGTCTACGTCGACGAACCGAGCGTCGAAGAGACGATCAAGATGCTGCAGGGCCTGCGCGACCGCTACGAGGCTCACCACAAGGTGCGCTTGTCCGACGCCGCGCTGGAAGCGGCGGCCAAGCTCTCGCACCGTTACGTCACCGACCGTTCGCTGCCGGACAAGGCCATCGACCTGATGGACGAGGCGGCGGCCAAGCTGCGCATCGCGCTGTACTCCTTGCCGCCCGACCTGAAGTCCCTCAAGGTCGAGATCGACCGGGTCCAGGCCGAGGAAGAGCAGGCCGGCAACGAGCGCGAATACGAACGGGCGGCCGAGATGAAGGCCAACCGCCTGCGCCTGGAAGACGAGTTCCGCACCAAGCGCGACGCCTGGGAGGCCGAACACCAGCTGGACGACGTCGTCGACGAACACGATATCGCCGAGGTCGTCGGCCAGTGGACCGGTATCCCGGTCACGCAGATGATGGAGACCGAGGCCGAGAAGCTCTTGCACATGGAAGAGCGGCTGCACGAGGACATCGTCGGGCAGGAGGAAGCGATCCACGCCCTGGCCGACGCCATCCGCCGGGCGCGCTCCGGCCTCAAGGACCCGCGACGGCCGATCGGCTCGTTCATCTTCCTCGGCGCGTCCGGCGTCGGCAAGACCGAGCTGGCCAAAGCGCTGGCCAGGTTCATGTTCGGCGACGAGGACGCCCTGGTGCGCGTCGACATGAGCGAGTACCGCGAGGAGCACACCGTCTCGCGCTTGTTCGGCGCGCCGCCCGGCTACGTCGGCTACGAGGAAGGCGGCCAGTTGACGGAGGCCGTCCGGCGCCGCCCCTACCGGGTGATCCTGTTCGATGAGATCGAGAAGGCGCATCCGGAGGTGTGGAATGCCCTGCTGCAGATCCTCGACGACGGCCGCCTGACCGACGGCCAGGGACACGTCGTCGATTTCCGCAACACCGTGCTGGTCATGACCTCCAACCTGGGGACGGAGTACGTCACGCGTTCCGGTACGCTCGGCTTCCGCCGCCGTGACGCCGAGGCACCGCGCGCCGACCGCGAGGCCGAGGAGAAGATCGAGAAGGCGCTCAAGGAGACCTTCCGCCCCGAGTTCCTCAACCGCATCGACGAGGTCATCATCTTCTCGCCGCTCTCGTTGGAGGAGATGGAGAGCATCGTCGACTTGCAGATGAACGAAGTGCGCGGGCGGCTGGCCGAGCACGATCTCCTGGTGGAACTGACTGGGGCCGCCCGCAAGTGGCTGGCGCGGACCGGCTACGACCCGGCCTTCGGCGCCAGGCCGCTGCGGCGGGCGATCCAGAAGTTCATCGAGAGCCCGCTATCGATCAAACTCCTGCAGGGCGAGTTCGCCGCCGGAGACCTGATCCAGGTCGACGTCGACGAGAAGGCCGAAAGCGTCGTCTTCCACCGCGGTGACCGCGGCGCCCGCGTGGCGGTGCCGCAGGAAGTGTCGGCCTGATCCCACCCGTCAGGGCAGAAACCGCCACAATGAAGGAAGGAAACCGGGTTTCTTGAAGAAACCCGGTTTCTTCTTGGCGACCGGCGCGCCTCGATACCATCAAGCGAGGGACGGAGCTTCCCCTCCCGGCAGGACACCCCGGCCGGGGCGCACCGTTTCGGT
>Ga0209751_10003788_pt1 | contig 14622 bp, 14 predicted proteins | sample RifCSP13_1_FD_184019 | JGI IMG/M metagenome (GOLD analysis project Ga0209751, IMG submission 184019) | Soil microbial communities from Rifle, Colorado - Rifle CSP2_sed 13_1 (SPAdes) (version 2) | ecosystem: Environmental > Terrestrial > Deep subsurface > Rock core/Sediment | place: Rifle... | reverse complement strand
TGCGCTTGGCGAAACAGCGCGCCGGCTCCGGATCCTTACCCCTGGAAGCAGTCGTCTACAACCTGTCAAACCCCTGGTTGCCCCCAAATTATTTCGATGTCATCCTCAACTTTCATTTCCTGGCGCGCGCAACTTTCCCGATCTACCGCCAGGCGCTAAAGCCAGGTGGCCTGCTCTTCTTTGAAACCTTTCAAAAGGCAGAGCAGAATTTGTTGGTCCCGGATTATTATCTGGAACCAGGAGAACTGCTGGACGCCTTTGAGGATTATGAAATCATCTATTGGGGAGAAAACACATTGCCCGCCACGGATACACACCCGCTGCGGGCTATGGCCCAGTTAGTGGCGCGCAAGGTAGGTGATTTACATTAAATATTTCGAATTGATTCGCGAAGTCACCAAGGACGCTAAGAAGGGCGATAGTGGAATGAGTTTGCCTTAACGATGATCAAAGATATATTCTTACCTCTGGCTTAGGGGAAGAAAGATTTTAAACTCAACTTGATAACCGAGGAAATCTTGCCCTGATATGTCTCCGGAAACATCGATCGTGCGTGAGGTCGGTTCGAAGATGTAGCCATCTTTACTCGGGATGATCGTGTAAGTACCTGGAATTAATCCGGTCAGGGTATATAAACCAGAATCATTAGTTGTGCCGCTTGATGCATAGCCGACGGTCTCTACCTTTACACCAGGTATTGGGGTTCCATTATCGGTTGTGATCGTACCTGTCACATTATACGTTGGTACCTGGCTATTTCGATAAACTAAAATGCGACTGCGATTGCCGTCAAGAATATACAGATTGTCAAACTGATCAAATCGCGCCGAAAAAGGCATGGAGTGAAAATCGCCCAATGCCGCTACTGGCAAAGGGTTAGTCAATGGATCTTGGTAAACCATTGGAAAGCGAGGCCCTAAGTAGCCATTCAACCCGATGACCATACGGCCCCGTGTGTCAAAAGCCGGTTCCCAAGGGCCACATACAGGGTCTACTGCATCGCCAAGGCAGTTTGGCTCAGTAAAGTCACCGTTTCGACCCAACACGCGAGTGGCCGGAATACCAAATACAGCAGATGTTGGTGAGTCAGGGATGGTGTTGGCATCAAATTCCAGCAGACGCCAATTGCCCTCCGTCTCAAGATTATGATCAGCCAAGTACAAATTGCCAGCTTTGTCGAAAGCCAGTGCTCCCGGATCGCAAAGAGAATCTCGGGAAGGAAAGTCGCGTCCACGTCCATGATTGCATTGTGTCCCAGCTATGTTTGGTTGCCCGAGAACTACGTCAACAACCGGCTGCGCGCTGACATTCCTGATACGGAATACCCGATGATTGTACTGATCCGACAACCAAAGGCAATCACATTCAGGTTGGACGTCGATACCACCTTGTAAGACGCCCACGGTCCACGTAAACATCCCTCCGCCTTGAAGCGGAAGTGGCGAGGTTACTGTGAACATTGGTGTTGCTCCTATTTTTAGGGGAAGTTGGTAACCCTCGATGTTAGCATAGGCTTCTGGCCAAACAGTACCTTTGATGACCCATAACCGTCTCTGATCGTCTGCTCGCATTCTCTGAAACCATGGACCCCACCTCCTTTGAGTTTCAAAGTCTGGCTCTCCTACGACTCCATCCGCTGCCTGGTAATTAGTGAGGCCCCAGGGGTTGTTCCAGAACAATATACGCGATCCACCACCATAAATCAACTGACCAGCCGCCACTTCGAGACCTAGACCACCATATGCACTACGAGCACTTGTCTGATTAAAAACACCACCCGCCTCACTGCGCAGAAACAGCGCGTCCAACGTATATTCTGGTGCAGAGTAATGTAATCCTTGTTGCGAATCGTGACCGGCCGCCATAATATTGCTGTCACGGTCAACGCCCATCCCTCCCCATATACGCATCTCCGAATTTACGGTATTTTGCTTCACCCCGTTGACAAAGTAGAGGAATCTACCATTACCTGAATCATTCACCCACAGCCCACCAGTTGGATCAATCTCCAGACCTGTGGGCTCTATTAGGCCACTTCCGATTGTATGGCTGGCAAACATTCCATTTGAAAGCGGAGGCTCAAAAGCCAGCACACGGTTGTTATAACTGTCAGCGATATATACGACCCCGTTACTGTCTACACGCACAGATGTGGGCTTGTCCAACTGATTGAGGCCCATTCCCGGTGTAATCGTCGAGAAGTCGGGTTGGCCAAGAACAAGGTCAGCCTCGTTGGTAGGCATGCCTAACACAAGATTGAAGGGAAAGCGCAGCACCCGGTTGTTCATGGTGTCAGCCACCCAAAGATTTCCTGCGGTATCTATGGCAACACCCGCTACATTAGGACCAGTGCCTGGGAAACACAGACTCCTTGCATCAGAGTGGTCGAACCCAGCCCCACGGTTGCATGTTGTACCAGAGAAATCACTCTGCCCCCAAACGTAGTCGGCAATGGTGTCTGTATTGAAAGGGTGGTTGTATCGAAGCACCCGGTTATTGAAGAAGTCGGGCACATAGAGGTTACCCTGAGTGTCTACCGCCATGGTTGCTTGTGAACCGCCCTCAGTGATGCTCAATTGCTCTTCACGCATTCCACACAGTGTCGCAGCACTTGCCATCAGCACGTCTGGGTACATCTGATAGCCGCTATCACCATTGCACGCAGAAGAGTTGAAAGATGGTTGACCGAACACGATATCGGCTGCTCGCTCCTCCTGAATTAGACAACTCGAGCCAGGACAATCAGACTGAGTGGTGCAAATCTGACCTGCATTCGCACCAGCCAGGCATACGCCCAAGTGCGAGAGTCCCAACACCCGGCTATTGCCGCCGTCATACACATAAATTTTGTTGGGTTGTGCTGACCGATCTACATATACCCCTCCCGGGTTGAATATCTTGTTGCCTACAACTTCGTTATATGTAATTTGAGAGAAATCGGGTTGCCCAAGGATTACGTCTGCCCACCAATCGCCAATAACTCCTCTCGCAAAAGGATCTGCAACAAATATCGGTTTATAAATCCGATTACCATCAGGGGTGATGTAAAAGATCGACCCTAATAGTCCAGCCAGGTAGGGATTGGCAGCGAGCACAGCTGAGAATTCCCCACTAGAATTCGTTGTCACCTGATAAGGCTGGCTCCAAATAGAAATCCCCAGAGTATGGGGCGCATAAGGTTCTGTCGATGTGATCCCCGCCGGTCCAACACCTGTAATTGTTTTGGGAACTGGATCAACTTGGAAAGAGAGTGCTGGAACTTCAACAGTGCTAGTATCTATACCATCCGATACCTCCACCACATCCCCATCCTCAATGAACTGATCCATCGAGATGGAGAAATAACCATCCAGGTGTGTCGTCGTCGTACGCGTGACCACTTCATCCGGTTTGGTGAGCCTCACAGTGAGAGCGGTTTCTGGCGTCGCATATCCCCATACAATCGTACTGATCCCAGCCGAGTGAGCCGATCCATAAGGTAGTCCCCATGAAGTATCCCTTCTCACATATACAACCGGCGTGGCGAACGGCTTGAAGATGCGATTGCCATCCGGGTCTGCCAAATACCGAAGGAAACCGTGGGTGCCAGCCCGAAAGGGTTCGGCGCTGAAATCGCTTTTGAATGACCCATCATCGTTCAGAATCACGGTCTGACTGGATTTGCCAACCGTTATTTCGAGATTGGTTGGTAAGTCAGGTGCGATTTGAAAAGTTCCAGTTACTAATGAGGAAGAAACCTTGCTGGAAAACTTTACAGGGACGACCGGTATTCTGATAACACCCGAACCATCGTCTACCTCAACAACATCGTTCTCGCGGATCTCCCACGCCAGGTAAGCATGATAGAGGCCATCAGGATCGGAAATGGTGGATGTAGTTGTCGCATGATTGGTATCCCGCCGTAAGGTGACATTGACTTGCATATCAGGGGTGGTATACCCCCAGACGAGGTTCGTTACCCAGTTGTTGCGGATATTGACCTTCGGCCTAGCGAAATCCGTATATGTAAAAACTTGATCCCCAGATTCTGTTCTTGCCCATTCAAACTTTGCCTGGTTGCGCAAAGCGGTGGAATCCAAGGTAAAACGCTCTAACAACGGATGATCCCGCAACCTTTCAAGCAAAGCCCAAATGTAACCTGGATTACCAGAAACAATGATTAAATTGGAGTCCGGATAGTCTGTCGTTACCTCTAAACCGGGGACGATGGCTGCGATCGCATTCACAGAGACCAAGAGTTCATCGCGTACAGCATAGGCAGATACAGGCTGACTCCCCAACCACGTTTGCCAATTGGGGTATTCCTGGGTGAATTCTGCCAGCTGCTTGGGCCAGAGCAAGACAGTTTGGTGGTATTTCGGATCAGATTGCGAATCATCCTTAACTAATTCTGGTGCAGGCAATCTAAGCGAGGTTGGATCGGGGTTCTCAGCCAATAATATCCTGGTTGGCGAACTTTCGACGAGATCTACGCCTGTCAGGATAAAACTGAAGGCTAGAAGAATAGAAGAGATCACATATACTCGGGCTCTCATCTGTGAACTCCTTCCTGCACCTACTGATGGGTGAAAATATTTGACGATCGTCGACAAAGCGGTTTAGATATCGCATTGTCCAAAATCAATCTCATTATTGATGACTCTATTGATGAAGTCAAGTAACGATTGTCATGACTTTCAATACTGGGGAAAATAATTCCGTGCCTAACTCAGATGTATGGGCGTGGAATTAAAGAACCTTGCAGTCTCTTTAATCTGGTCTGTTAATGAACTGCGGACATTATCCACATTAATGTATAATCTGATTAGGAGCCCCACATGGATAAAGCCCTATTTGTGCCGACCGTAGATATTCGTCATCGTATACCAATTAAAACGATCCGCGCGCTAGTACGTCGGATTGCGGAGGAATTCCGCCCGGATCGGATCATCCTTTTCGGTTCGTACGCCTACGGTCAACCGCGACCGGAGAGCGATCTGGATTTATTGGTTATTATGGACACACCACTTAATGAAACGGAACAGGCTATACAAATTAAACACCAATTAAATGTTCTGTTCGGGTTTGATCTACTCGTATATTCTCCCCATCGACTGGCGCAGAGGCTTGCATGGGGCGACTCCTTTCTGAAAGAAATCACCGAAAGAGGCATTGTACTGTATGAATCCCCTGACGCTTGAGTGGGTAGGCAAAGCTGAAGGCGATTTCATCACCGCTCGTCGTGAACTGAGAGCACGGAGTTCACCCAATTACGACGCGGTTTGCTTTCATGCCCAGCAAACTGCTGAGAAGTACCTGAAAGCGGTGCTCCAAGAAAACGGATCGAACGTTCCAAAAACACACCAACTTTTGGACTTACTTGCACTATGCATGAAAATCGATCCTTCCTATCAGATGGTTTACTCAGATTTGATGGCTATAGATAGTTACGCGGTGAAGTTTCGTTATCCAGGAGAAACTGCAGAAAAATTAGAAGCGAAGGGAGCATATACATCGGCGCAAGCAGTCCGGGCGTTTATCAGAGCTAGGCTTGGCTTCCCTGATTAGTTTATAGGCGCAGTAGAATGTGAATGATAAAAAACTTCCGTGGCACAGGTTCACGGAAGTTCTTTTCATACAGAATGGTAATATGACGATTCTAAACAATGCTATCCGTAATATCTTGTGCGCAGCGCACGAAGTCCAACACCACAGGCACACTGCGCATCAGCACCGTGAAGTTGCCCTCGACATGCACCTTGCGGGTCAGCAAGGCCTGCATGACGTGTAACTCTCCCTGCATCACCCGCACCATCGTATCGTAGGGAGCCTTGAAGCTAAAGGCTGGCTTTTGCGCATCGAGGTTATCGACCACATAGGCCTGCCGGCATTTGCCGTGCCACAAGTCAAAATACATGATCACCTTCGAGGAAAGGGATCCGCTGGGATCGATGATTAAAAAGATATCCCCCTCCCAATTACGGGCGATCTCACCATATTGGGCATCGCGATTAAGCTTGTCCATGAAGGCCTGCGTCCATTCGGGAGTGGGGAACTTCGCCATATTTTCCTCTGCCAGATCAAATCCCTTGCGTATTTTGAGAAGATAGTCTATGCTTAATGATACCACCGCCCTGAGCAACCTGCGTTGTTAAAAAAACGAACCGCCTTACGGCGGTCAGTGCGCTGGGTGGGAGTTGAACCCACACGCCTTGCGGCACATGGCCCTCAACCATGCCTGTCTGCCAATTCCAGCACCAGCGCAAAAGCATTGGTATTATAACCGCCTAACGGTACCTGTCAAGTCGAGGCGGTTTTCTAAAAAGGAGTAATCTATGCGCATCGTCTTGGACGCCATGGGAAGCGATGCCTGCCCTGAACCAGAGATACAGGCCGCCCTGCAAGCGGCCAATCAGTATCCCGACGAGATCATCCTGGTTGGACCGGAAGACCGCCTCCAACCGCAGCTATCAGCGGTAAACGGCACGGCCTCTCGCATTCGCATCGTTCACGCTCCCGAGGCGATCACCATGGACGATAAGGGTCTCAAACTGGCTTTGAAAGCCAAACGCCCGGGCGCCAGGAACTCTATGGCGGTGGGGATCGACCTGGTGAAGAATGGACAGGCGGAAGCCTTCGTCACCGCCGGCAACACCGGTGGAGCGCTGGCTACTGCCTATTATCGCCTGGGTACGATCGAGGGCGTGGAGCGCCCGGCCCTGACCGCCTTGTTCCCAGTGAAGGACGGATATTGCGTCGTCCTGGATATCGGCGCTAACCCAGATTGCAAGCCCGAACACCTTTATCAGTTCGCAATCATGGGAAGTGTGTACGCCGAAAAAGTGCTCAATATTCACGCCCCGCGCCTCGGCTTGCTCTCGAACGGCGAAGAAGCTGGCAAAGGCAACCAGCTCATAAAGGAAACTTACCCTCTCTTGGAGTCCAGTCAGCTGAATTTCATCGGGAACCTGGAGGGCAAGGAACTTTTCGGCGGACAGGCCGACGTTGCCGTTACCGATGGTTTCACCGGCAACATCTTGCTCAAGTCGAGCGAGGCAGTCGCCAAGCTGATTACCGACATCCTGCGTCAGGAATTGATGGGTAGCCTGCGCACCAAAGTCGGCGGATTGCTGGCGAAACCAGCCTTCAACAACATCAAGCGGATGCTCGATCCAGGGGAGGTCGGCGCGGCTCCCCTGCTGGGGATCGACGGCCTGGTGTTTATCGGTCATGGTCGCTCCGACGCGCATGCCCTGGTCAACGCCATCCGCGTCGCCCGGCAGGCAGTCGAAGCAGACTTGGTGGGAGCTTTGCGCACCGCCATCGCCGAACGCCTGGCCAGCACTCCGCTGAAAGAGGTCACATGAACCGCCCGCGCGTCGTCATCACCGGCATCGGCGCCATTTCTCCCCTGGGTACCTCGCCCGAACAGCTCTGGGAAGGCTTGATCCACGGTAAGTCAGGCATTCGCCGCATCACCCAGTTTGACCCAACCGGTTTACCCTGCCAGATCGCCGGGGAAATCCCCGACTTTCACCCCGAAGACTACATGGACAAGAAAGAAGCCCGCCGTATCGCCCGCTCCTCACAAATCGCCCTGGCGGCGGCGATCGAGGCGGTCAAAGACGCCGGCCTGGAAGGCACCATGCCCGAACCGGAACGCGCCGGCGTTTTCTTCGGCACGGCCATTGGTGGACTCGATGTGATGGACGAGGCGGTCAAGACTTACCAGGCTAAGGGTTTACAACGTGTCAGCCCCTTCGCCCTGCCGTCCTCCATCCCAAACATGCCGGCTTTTATGATCAGCCAGCAGTTCAAATGCCTGGGGCCGAGCAATACGATCACCACCGCCTGCGCCACGAGCACGCAGGCCATAGGGGGAGGCGCAGAGCTGATCCGGCGGGGTGTAGCAGACATCGTGATCACCGGTGGGACGGAAGCCATGATCCGTGACTTCGCCGTGGTGGGGTTCATCGCCATGCGCGCCCTACCGGTCAACTACAATGACCGACCAGAACAAGCCTCCCGCCCCTTCGACGCCAACCGGGAAGGATTCGTGTTCTCCGAGGGGGCCGGCGTGCTGATCCTCGAAAACCTGGAACACGCCCGGCAACGTGGAGCGCGTATCTACGCCGAAGTGGTTGGCCATGCCGCCTCAGCAGATGGTTACCACATGGCAGCCCTTGACCCGGAGGCGGCTGGACCTGCCCGCGCCATGCGTTGGGCACTGACGGACGCCGGGCTAAGACCGGAAGAGATCGATTACATCAACGCGCATGGCACCGGCACAAAGCAGAACGATGCCACCGAAACACGCGCCATTAAAGCTGTCTTCGCCGAAAGCGCCTACCAGGTACCGATCAGTTCCACCAAATCGATGATCGGACACGCAATGGGAGCCTCTGGAGCCTTAGAAGCCATCGCATGCGTCAAGACTATCGAAAGCGGGTCCATCCACCCGACGATCAATTACGAAACTCCCGACCCCGAATGCGACCTCGATTATGTGCCAAATACAACCCGGCAGGCAACCGTTAACACAACCCTGTCCAATTCCTTCGGCCTGGGAGGGCAGAACGCCTGCCTGGTGCTTAAACGCTGCCAGGCCTAATCTCATCCCCATGATAGGAAAGCTTATATGGAAATATTCACGAATGAATCCCTAATCCACCGCAACGCCCGCATCGGCCAGATCAGCAGCATCGCTGGACTGGTGGTGTTGGGAGGCGGCATGTATATCTCTTTTGCCCAGCCACAGTTGTTTAATATTTCGATGATCGCTTTGTTGCTTGGCTTTGCCCTGTCACAGGTTGGGATCTACTTCGGCAATCGCTGGAGCCGCCGCCCCCGCCCGGATGAGGTGCTCAACCAGGCGCTCAAGGGGTTGGATGGACGATTCAACCTGTACCACTACCGGACAGCCACGGGGCACCTGCTGGTTGGTCCGGCGGGAGTGTGGGTGTTGATGCCCCGCTCCATCCGCGGCACCATCTTGTACGATGAAGCCAAGAACCGCTGGCGGCAGAAAGGCGGAAACCTGTACCTTAAAATCTTTGCCCAGGAAGGCCTGGGACGCCCCGACCTCGAAATTGGCGGTGAAGTGAACGCAGTAACCCGTTATTTACAAAAACTGCTCCCCGAGCGCGAAATTCCGCAAATCCAGGCAGCCCTGATCTTCACCAACGAAAAAACTGAGGTGGAGGCAGACAACGCCCCTATCCCGACACTGCACGTCCGCAAGCTCAAGGAACTTATCCGCAAAACCGCGAAGGGCAATCCGATCTCATTAGATTTGGTAAAAGAAATCCAACAGGCGCTGCCAAGCTAACAACGCATACACTTTACAAGAGATTATTGGTGCACAACAGTGCGGCAGATCAGTTCATCCGTGGTGGCATTCTTCAAGCACATTGTGACATAAAGTGCGTGTGAAAGCTCCTTGGGCAGCGAGTAGGTTTCAGTTACTTTTTTATTTTTATCGATCTTAAACGTGCCAATCTTATACCATCCGCCCAGCCCAACGGAGCCATCCCTCACTTTCACATAAAAAACATTCTTGGTTGAGAAGCCAGACGCAGTGATCTGAACCCGCTTTCCTACCACGGTCACGAACGTGGTCTCGGTTGTATAGTCCTTAGGCGGGATGCACAATACCTGGCCTACTTTAAGCTTGGATGGATCCTTTATGTTATTAGCCAGGGCAATCTCTTTCCATTTGAGACCAAATGTATGGGCAATCTTGGGGGTCGTATCTCCTTCCTTGACTTTATAGTAGTGATCGCAGGGCGTCTTGGCGAGCGCGGATTGAGGCAGGATGGCCGCCATAACGGCCAGCAGCATGGCAATGCAGATTGCAACGGCAGTTAATCGAAAGAAACGTTTGGAGGAAAACGCGTTCATTTCAATTCTCCATTTTTTAATTAGGGCACGGATGACACTGATTTCGCTGATTTTTCTTTTTACAGTCATTTTGCGAGGCTCACGAAGAGCGAGCAGCTTATCAGGAAGCGGACCTGATGGAATGAAGAGCTCCCACGCCCGATGCATTGGTTTTGTGGGAGCTGTTCCTACTCAATATGCGAAACGACGCCTGGCATGCGGGTCTGCCAAAGCCGTGCGACGAAGTCGGGCGCGAAAAGATAATTGTCGCTGGAATTAACCTTTGAGGAAAGTCTCCAAGGCTTCCCGGCTGATACGGTAAGCGTTGCCCAGCTTGCGGGCTTTCAGATCTCCGGCCTGAATAGCGGCCATGACATCCTCTTCAGAAACTTTCAAAAAACCCGCCGCTTCTGCTGGGGTCATCACGTCTGGAACGCTCCCACTGGGAGCACCGCCACCGGAAGGCGTACCGGCTCCCGCGCCGGCAGCCCCGGCCGCGCCAGTCATCCCCTGCAAGGATTGGCCGAGCACATTGCCGATACCCATGCCAGCCCCGATGCCAGCCGTCAGGCCAGCCCCACCGCTTGGGTTTTGAGCAGCATCGCGCATGGCATCCGCCGCCTGCAGCTGGGTGTAGGTCTGCATATCCAGCATACCCATGGCGCGCAGTTCCTCCGCCGACTTGGTGGAAGGCTTGAGGTTCTCGATGTAAAACACCTTCAGCGTCAAGCCAATGGCAGCAAAGTCGTCTTGAACTTTCGCTCGTACCCCTGCTCCCAATTCCTCGGTCAAAGCGAGCAGTTCTGTTACTTTCTTGGTCTGCGCCGTCTCTGCAAGTAAATCCTGCAACTTGGAGAGCAGCATGGAGCGCATCCGGCCTTCGATATCACTAGTGCGGTAGATCCCTTGAGCGCCGACGATTTGGGTGACAAACTGCTGCGGGTCTTTCACCTGGAAGCTGTAGCTTCCGAACCCCTGCAACAACGCCACTCCCAGCCCCATATTTGGGTTGCTGACGATGATCGGTTGGGCTGTGCCCCATTTACGGTCGGCAAACTCACGCATCGAGACAAAATAGACCTCCGCCGGGAAGGGCGTCCGCTCACTGAACGCCTTGCCGATCCAGTTGATGACGAGAGGGATATTCGCCGTGGCAATCGTGTGCCGGCCGGGGCCGAAGACATCGAGTGCATTGCCATCGCGGAAAAACACGGCGTTCTGCGACTCGCGCACGATCACCTGCGAGCCGACGCGAAAATCCCCCGGTCCAGTCTCCGGGAAGCGATGCACGATCTCCTCGCGCATCTCGTCTGGATATTCAACCACATCAAAAATTCTGGCCATAGTCATCTCTCCTGCTTACATACTTTAGCTATTAATTTTCATTTAGGCGGTCATCTTCAAGGCTTTGAGGGTTGTCTAAGCCCCGAGGATGACCATTTCACGCCGGTCGAAGGTTTCGACACATTCTTGAGCCTTCGTTTGAAGGTTGCGGATCGCAGCTGGCAATCCATCCGTCCCGATCGAGGCTTCCACGTTGTCTATGGCGTGGCCGACATCGTCGGTCAAACCCAGCATGGCGGCATCATATTCATAAAGTTTGGTGAGTTCCTCTTCATTAATATCGACTGCATCGAACAGTCCGGAGTAGCCTCTGGAAGCTGTGCGCACCCGGTCGGCGAAGGTACGCAACTTGATCGCCGAAGCTTCCAAGTCATCAACATAGAAGATCGCACCCTGGTTGATGAAATCACGCTGCAGACCCGAGACACGCCCCTCGAGCTCTCGGAAGCGATCGAAAATCGTGTCTCGGATCAGTTTGTCCGAGTCGCGCCGTTTCTGCCGCTCCACATAGCCGCCAAATCCAGGGATCTTGCTGAGGATCTTTTTAAAGGGGTCCATATCCCCAGTCACTTTTCCAAAGACTTGATCTTTAAACTCATCCATTGTCATCTCCTTTATTAGTCAGGTAGTCAGATAGTCAGATAGTCGAGCGACGTTCTTTCGGGACTGAAGAAGCTCGAACAGCTTCCAGATTAACGAGTGGCGTCCATTTGTCTGGATTATAGCCTCACTTGCCCTCGAATGCAACATCTAAACCATTAAACTACAGCCTGGCTCGCAACCATGAAGATCCAAATTATAATAAGACTAACAAAGTTATCTGGTCTCCTCAAACCTTCTCCCTATTGCCTTCCCACCCATGCCGGCCTCCGACCAGGGCGCTTCCTCAGACCGCTACACGCTAATCCCGCGAACCCTGATATTCCTGACCTGCGGTGACTTTATCCTGTTGCTCAAAGGTGGGCCACACAAACGTCTTTGGGCGAACCAGTACAACGGCATCGGCGGCCATATCGAACGCGGGGAGGATATCCTGACCGCCGCCCGGCGTGAATTGAAGGAAGAGACAGCGCTATCGGTGGATGACTTATGGCTGTGTGGTGTGATCACGGTGGATGTCGGCGACAGGCCTGGCATACTCATCTTCGTGCTGCGAGGCGAGCTGGATCAGGATGCGCCCCTCGCGGAGAGCCGATTGGTTGCCTCCCCCGAGGGAAGCCTGGAATGGGTGCCGGTCTCGCGGGCCTACAATTTACCGCTGGTGGAAGACCTGCCCGCGCTGCTGCCGCGCTTATTGGCAGCTCGACGCGATCGTACGCTTTTCTTCGCGCATTACACCTACGCTGACAATGGTAAACTAGTGATCAAGTTTAATGACTCGACAGATTTTCAATAGGGTGATATGTAGGGAATTTAACAACCTTTGCGACTTTTTCTCGCGTTCAACGTATATAGTTAATGAGGAGAGCGATATGTCCACCGAATCACAAGAGAAAAAAGTCCCGTGGTATTTATGGCCTTTCTGGGCTATCTGGCGGTTGTTGGCCTGGATCGTCGGCCTGACCGGGAGACTGGTAGCGGTCGTATTGGGTCTGGTGCTGCTGATCGTCGGGGTAATCCTGTCCGTGACCGTCATCTTGCTGCCGATCGGTATCCCCTTGATCATCTTCGGCTTCCTATTGACAATCCGCGGCCTGTTTTAAATCTCGCTCCGGTAGTGCCGATCGCTTGATGAGCGCAGGCGTTGCGCAGCCACCTCGGGAGTCAGGTCGCGCTGCGGCGAAGCCAGCAACTCGAATCCCACCATAAATTTCCGCACGGTCGCCGAGCGCAACAGCGGCGGGTAATAATGGGCATGCAGATGCCACTCAGCATGCACCGGGCCATTCACCGGAGCCTGGTGAAAGCCCATTGAGTAGGGGAATGAAATTTCAAACAGGTTATCATAGCGGGCGGTCAGGCGGCGGATGATGTCCGCCAGGCCGGCGATTTCGTCCGATTCCAGGCTGGACAGCGCGGGGATATGGCGGTTGGAAAGGAGCAGGACTTCGAACGGCCACACCGCCCAGAACGGTACCAGCGCCGTAAAATGCTCGTTGGTGACCACCAGGCGTTCGCCAGTCTCTTTCTCGGCTGCTAAGGTATCACACAGCAGGCAGGACGCTCGCTGAGATAGATACTCCACCTGGGCGATCGATTCCCGAGCTGGCTGGTTGGGGATATGGCTCGTCGCCCACACCTGGCTATGCGGATGGGGGTTGGAAGCGCCCATCATCGCCCCCTTATTTTCAAACACCTGGACATAGCGAACGAAGCCCTTGTCCGCCAGGATGGATGTTTGATCGATCCACGCCCGGACGACTGCCTCAACTTCGGCTTGCGAGAGCTCGGGTAAGGACAGGTCATGACGGGGGGAGAAACAAACCACGCGGCAGAGGCCAAATTCGGGTTCTGCGATTAGGAGGGAATCTTGAAGCGCGGGGCGTGAAACGTGAGTGCTGTTATTCGTTAAAGGCGCCTCTTCTGGTTTCAACAGCGCTGGAAAATCGTTGTCAAAGACAAAGGTGGATGCGTAATCCGGATTGCGTTGATCCCCCGCCCGGACGTTGCGCGGGCACAAGTAACAAGTAGGATCATAATCGGGCAGGTTTTCCTGCGGCGCTTTTTCCACCTGCCCCAGCCAGGGACGTTGGGCGCGATGAGGAGAAACGAGCACCCACTCGCGCGTCAGGGGGTTATAGCGGCGGTGAGGGAGATTTAGATCCATCGAGTAACGCCTGAAAAAAGACCAATAGTGTGCTGCCATACTGCCGCCGGTCGAATTCGACCAGGTTTTGCAGCTCGATAGGTTCAGTTTCACGGGGGTGAATTTGGACGATAACCCAGGCATCCGCGGTAAGCCAGGCCGGATGGGCATCCAGGCTCAACAAGGCTTTTTTCCACAGGCCTTTATATTGAGGTGGGGCGATATAGACATAGTCAAAGGGGCGTTCGGGCGCCCCGCGCAGGAAAGTGAAAGCATCGATTCGCCGAACATCCCCCCGGTCAGCCAGGTCTGTGCTAACCAGATTGGCGCGCACAGTCAGCACAGCCTGCTGGTCAAGGTCGACGAAAAGAGCATAGGCAGCCCCCCGGCTGAGGGCTTCGATCCCCACGCCGCCTGTCCCAGCGAATAAATCCAGGATCGCAGCCGATTGGATATCGGTACCGATGATATTGAAAAGAGATTCCTTAACCCGATCGGTGATCGGGCGGGTGGAGCTGCCAGGGACCGAACGCAGCTTCCGGCCGCGGGCTTTCCCGGCGATGACACGCAATCCAGTCATGAAGATGACGAAGATTCAACGCTCTTACGCGCCGCCCAAATATTGCCCCGTGGGGAAGTGGTAAGCAGGACACAGCCAGTGCCCAGGATAAACC
>Ga0209751_10003786_pt1 | contig 14625 bp, 15 predicted proteins | sample RifCSP13_1_FD_184019 | JGI IMG/M metagenome (GOLD analysis project Ga0209751, IMG submission 184019) | Soil microbial communities from Rifle, Colorado - Rifle CSP2_sed 13_1 (SPAdes) (version 2) | ecosystem: Environmental > Terrestrial > Deep subsurface > Rock core/Sediment | place: Rifle... | reverse complement strand
GTGACCTGGACCTTCGCGCGGCCGAGCGGCGCCGCGGTGGGCACAGTCACGTTCTCGAGGAAGCGCCCCTGGTTGTTCGTGAGGAAGCCGACGCGTGCGAACGGGGAGCCGTCCGAGAGCTGGCCGCTGAATCGGCCGCCGGCCGCGGCAAAAGGCGTCGCGTTGAGCTGGGCGACGTGGATGCCGGTAGTAAGCGAGTAGACGGTCATTAGGAGAGAGCCGTTCCCGCGGTCGATGAGGGGGCCCGCGCGGATGTCGCCCGACCAGCTGGGAAGCTCAAGCTGCGAAGCGTTCCACGTGAGGCCGTCGGGCGAGGTCTGGGAGGAGACGGAGGTGTCGCCCCAGTACATCTTGAAGGAACCGTCCGCGAGCTGGTAAACCGCGCGGGGGTTGTTAGCGCTCAGGGCCGATTCATAGCTCCAGGCGTCGCCATCGGTGGATAGCGCGCTCACGAGCCCGCTGTTGGACCAGAGGTACATGCGCAGTTCGCCCCCCAACGTGGGCGCGACCGCCCATACGGCGGGCGAGGTTACCCCGAAATTCGCGAGGACGTCCGTCTCGTCCGCCCAGGTGAGGCCCTCATCGCTCGAGACGGCCGAGGATGTGTGGACCCCCTGCCCGCCGCAAGGCAGGACGAGCGGGTCGCTCCCGCTGTAGTACATCCTAAGGTCGCCGTTGAGCAGTCGGACAATGGCCAGGTTGTAAAGCGCGTAGCCGCCACCGCAGCGCTCGAAGCGAACGCCCGACTCCCACGCCCACCGCACGCCGTCGGGTGAGATCGCCGAGTCGACGCCGTGGCGGTTCGTGAGCATCACGGCCGTCGTCTCGAAGTTGCAGAACATCCTGTACGAGCCGTTGTCGAGACGGACCGCGTTCTGGCAGTTGGCCGCGTAGCGGTTCGGCGCCACGGCCGCCGTCGTGTTCGCCGTCCAGTTCGTCGAGTCGAGCAGGCTGCGGTTCCCGACCGTGCCCCCGACGGAGAGGTTCTCGCCGCGGGCGAGCGCGGGCGGGCTCGAGGTCGCATTCACGAAGAGCCCGCTCTCGGGCGAGCCCCGCGTCCAGAGCGTGACCTCGACGTTCGAGATCGCCACGATCCCCCCGCCGCCGTGGAGGAGGAAGAGGCGCGCGCCGGGGAAGTGCGAGTCGCCCACCCACTGCCGGGGCTCGGCGCGGTGGACCGCGACCGCGGGCTGGTCGTCCAGCGGGACGAGGACGGAAACGTTCTGCGCGCCCGATAGGACGCCGTTGCCCGTGTAGAGGCCCGTCGCGTTCAGCCATAGCGACTTCGTCTGGACCTGGCGCACGGTCGGGAAGGTGGCCAGGCCGAGGCCCGCCGCCGCGACCGTGAGGTTGAGCCGCGCGGACGTGGCGTTCGGGAATGTCACCGCCACGGACGCATCCGACCGGGGGGAGACGAAGCCGATCGCGGAAGGCAAGCCGAAGAAGGCCCGCGCCGGCAGCTGGGGCGCGGCAAGCGACACGGCGCGCGACGTGTTCGATTCGAGGGTGAAGACGTCCGCCCGCCCGGCAAGGACGAGCACGACCATGACCCAGTCGCGGTCCGCGGCGAACGACGGCGCGGGGTTCCACGTCCCGTTGAAGACCACGCTCACGGTCCCGACCTGGTTCACGGTGATGTTGGGGAGGGCCGAGATGTCGACGGAATCCCCGGCGGTCGACAAGTCGACGACGCCGTGGGTGAACGCCGAGGGGCCGTAGGGCGACCAGTTGCGCGCAGCGCCGAAGTTGAAAGACTGCGGCGAGGGCGCCGCCGCGTAAGGCGGCTCCGTTTGAGCCGCCAAGCTCGCTTCGGGGAAAGCCGCGGGTGCCTCCCGCGGGGAGATGGAGAAGGCCCCTTGAAGGCCGGCGCCAAGGGCCGGGAGCGCGGGGCCGGCTGCCCCCAAGAGGGTGCTTGCCGCGAGGAGAACGGCCAGAGAGGCGCGGCGCATTCCACGTTGGGAAGTGCGCTTTGGCAGACTCATGGCAAAGGCCCCAATGGATGCCGCACGCGTTTGAGCCTTGGGCCGTTATTTAAGGGGTAGGCCCCTGCTCCCCGCTTGCGGCACGGTTCCCTTTCGCCGCTCCCGCGCCGGAGCGCGCCTCCCCCCGCAAAAAGGTTGCCCGGGCGAAAGGGCCAAGAGCGCCCCTCCTCATTGCCCCTCGTGCCTGACCGTGCCCTCGAGGCCTTCCGCCTTGAGATCGCCAAGCCCGACGCGGAGATCGACCTCGCCGGCGCTTCGCTTGCCGTTGCGCGGTACCGCTACCCCGACCTCGAGCCCTCGGGCTACCTCACCATGCTCGAGGACTTCGCGCGCCCCCTGGCCCCGCGGCTCGCCTCCGCGCCCTCGCCGCGCTTTGCGATCCGAGAAGTCAACGCGCGCCTCTTCCGCGAGCTTTCGTTCCAGGGCAACATCGGGGACTACGGCGACCCTCGCAACTCCTACCTCAACCTCGTCCTCGAGCGGCGCCTCGGCATCCCCATCACGCTCGCCATCGTCTACCTCGAAGTCGCCGCGCGCGCCGGCCTGCCGCTTGTCCCCGTCGGCTTCCCCGGTCACTTCCTCGTGAAGCAGGTGTCAGCCGCCGGCGAGGTCCTCGTCGACCCCTTCAACCAGGGGCTCGAGGTCAACGACCAGGACCTCCAGCACCTCCTTGACGGGTTCTACCACGGCAAGGTCAAGCTCGAGCGCGCGATGCTGCGCCCCGCGACCCACGGCGAGACGATCTACCGGATGCTCAACAACCTCAAGATCGCCCACATCAAGGGCCGCGAGGCCGAGCTTGCGCTCGCGGTCATCGACCGGATGCTCGTGCTCCAGCCCGAGTCGGCCGTCGACGTGCGCGACCGGGGGTTCGCCCTCCACGCGCTCGACCGCCACGACGAAGCCGCCGCCGAGCTGCGCCGGTACCTTGGGATGTCGCCGGGCTCGCCGGACGCGGGGCAGGTGCGGGGGATCCTCGACGCCGTGGAGAGCATGGCGGAGATGCTGAAGTGAACGCTGGGGCTTCCGTGCTACCGGGATTATCGATGAATACAACATTGGGTTTATAACCACGATATTGACTACTTAAGATCGGGAATGTAATGGCTAAGTTCAAAGGACGCGGACTCGAGCCCGGGGACGAGGGCCGTTTGCTCCGGATTCTGCTCGAGGAAAACCCCTGGTGGGATACCGGGCAGGTCGAGGCTCGAATGCTCCCGGAATTTCACCGCCGGGATTTCTATAAGCTCCGGGATGCCTTCGAGGAGAAACCAATCACAGCGATCGTTGGACCGCGCCAGGTCGGAAAGACTACGGTCATGTACCAGCTAATTGCGGATCTCTTGGGGAAGGGGGTCGCACCTGAAAACATAATGTTCCTGGCTCTGGACTTCCCCCGCCTCAAACAGGTGGATGCGGATCCGCTCAGTGCGGCAATCGAGCTCTACCTCGATGAGATTGTTGAGATGCCACTGCGGTCGTTAAGGACCAGGACCTACTTCTTCTTCGATGAGGTGACGAAGGCCCCGAACTGGGCAGAGACACTGAAAGGGTGGTACGACCGCAAGGCCCCTGTGAAATTCTTCATTTCCGATTCCTCGGAGCCCCAAGTGCAAAGTGGAACGAACTCGGCTCTGATTGGGCGGTGTTCAACGCGCCTGATGCTTCCGATGAAATTCGTGGACTATGTCATGTACAAGGAAGGACGGGAGCTCTGGAACGAGGTGGGGCTTAGGCTCCGAGATGGACTCGTGGTGGCCATCAAGACGGGCGACCCCGCCCCTTTCTATGAGGGCGCATCGGAAGCCCGCCGACGCCTGCGGTCCAACTATCGCGCGGCCGCTCTTCACCTAAGGCACTATCTGCTCAAGGATGGCTTCCCAGAGATACTTGATTCGGATGCCTGGGACGCCATCGGTCGCCGACTCCGCGAGTATGTCTCTTTGATCTTCGCGCGCGACCTGCTGGCGCACTTCAAGGTCCGGGATCCTAGAGCGCTCGACGAATTGACGGCCTTGATCGCCGACCAGACAGCCCAACGCTTCGATTACGCGGGCCTTGCGGCGAATGCAGGCATCTCCGTTGACGCTACGAAGGAATACTTGCACTACCTGGAAGCGACCTACCTGGTTTCGACCTCTGAGTTCTTTGCGGGCAGCCGGGCCGCTCGCCTCAAGAAGCAAAGGAAGCTCTACCTAAGCAACGTCGGCCTCGGAAATGCCCTAGCAGGCCGCCTTACGCCAACCCTCTTCCACGATGGGCCAAGTCTTGGACGAGTCGTGGAGACTCTCGTCCACGACCACTGCAGAAGGCTTCTTTTCACCACCGGTTCCCAGCAGGCCTCCCAACTCTTCTACTGGCGCAACTACCGGGGCCAGGAAGTGGACATTGTGATGAAGGTCCTGAACCGCCCCGTGCCCCTCGAGGTGAAATACCAGCCGCGTATAACAAGCGCGGATCTCGGGCCGGCTCTCGATTTCCTTGAGGAGTTCCCGAAAAGCCCGTTTGGCATCGTTGTGACAAAGGAGACACTAGAGCGCCGGGGGAGGGTGGTCTTGGTTCCGGCCCCTCTTTTCCTGTTGGCTGTATGATGAATGCGGCCTCGGCTTAAATGCCCGCTCGCGCACCCAAAGGGCCTTTTGGGGGAAGGCGAGTCGGAGTAAGGGGAAGCTCCAGATGGCGGTGGCCGGGTTCAGCTGGGCTTGCGGCTTCTCCGAAGCGGCCGACCTCTCGGCCGCTGTGTCCGAGGCGGCCGCCGCGGTACGCGCAGGCCTTGCCGGTCAGACCCCGGACCTCGCCGTGGTCTTCTGTTCCGTGGCCTTCGCCGAGGAGTACGAAAGATTCCCCGCGCTTGTTCAAAAGGAGCTGGCGGCGAAGGTACTCATCGGGAACAGCGGAATGGGCGTGATCGGCGTCGGGCGGGAAGCGGAGGAGCGCCCCGCGGTGTCGATCAGCGCCGGCACGCTGCCCGGCGTCTGGGTCGCGCCCTTCCACATCGACAGCGCCCAGCTCGACGCGCTCGGGCCCTCCCCGAAGCGATGGGGCGAATTCCTGAAGGCGCCCGCCAGCGAGACCGTGAACTTCCTGCTCTTCGGCCACCCGTTCACGATTCCCGTCGATGACCTCGTAAGCTCACTCGACCAAGCCTTCCCCTCGGGGCGCAAGGTCGGGGGCCTCGCCTCCGGCGGGCAGTCGGCCGACTCGGTCGCCGTGTTCCTCGGCGACAAGACGTATTTCGAGGGCGCCGTCGGAGCTGCGCTTTGGGGCGACCTCGACTTCGATGTGATCGTCGCCCAGGGGTGCCGCCCCGTCGGCCCCGCGCTCAAGGTCACGCGCGCGGCCGGCCCCGACATCTACGAGGTCGACGGCGAGCCGGCCTACGGCCGCCTCATGGCCGTCCTCAACTCGCTTCCGGAGTCCGACCGCCTGCTGGCTCGCCGGGCGCTCTTTGTCGGTGTGGCGATGGAGGGCCACGAAAAGGAAGGGCAGGTCCAGTACGACGGCGGCTACCTCGTGCGCAACCTCATGGGCGCAAGCCCCGAGGCCGGCGTCGTGCGCGTGGGGCACGAGTTCCACGATGGACAGACGATCCGTCTCCAGGTTCGCGACGCAAAGACGGCCGAGCAGGAGCTCACGCGGATGCTTGCCGAGTACCGCGCGAAAGTCCCCAAACTCGACCAAGCCGCCGCGTTCATGTTCCAGTGCAACGGGCGCGGGACCAACCTTTTCGGCGCGGAGGGCCACGACGCCCGCCTGTTCCGCGAGAGGCTTGGTGACATCCCGCTTGCGGGTTTCTTCTGCAACGGCGAGATCGGGCCTGTGGGCGAGGTCACGTACATCCACGGGTACACGAGCTCGATCGGGATCTTGCGGCCGAAGCGCGGCTGAAACCCTTCATAGCCGCGGAAGGGAGAAAGGTGGGCACGTCATCCCGCAACGTTTCGGAAGGCGGACGCGGCAGGTTCTTAGCCTGGGCCCCCGAGGCGCCTGAAGGGGAAGCGGACCTGCAACCTTCGGCCACAATCCCTCGCGGCCCCAAGGGACCCGCCTTCGTCCACGCGCTGCGCGCCCGCCGAGACCCGTTTGGCACGCTGGAGCGGCTCGCGCGCGACTACGGGGATGTCGTCTGCTTGCGCCTTGCAGGCAGGCGGGCCTACATCATCAACGACCCCGCGCTGATCCGTGGGATCCTTGTCGACCAGGCGAAGGCGTTTCCGCGCGGTGCCGTGAGCCCGCTTACCGAACGCTTGCTTGGCGGGTCCATCGTCGGGAGCGAGGGCGCAGACCACCACCGCAAGAAGGCCGCGGCGTTGCCGACCGTGAACCATGAGCGCCTAGAACGGACGCTCGAAACCGCCGCCCGCGAGGTCGACTCCCTGGAGGCGGAATGGCGCCCTGGCTCCGTCCGCGACGTCGCGGAAGACATGTACGCGCTTTCCATGCAAATCGCTGCGTCGTCCCTCTTCTCGATCCGGGATCCTGCAAAAGTCGCGGAGCTGAGGCGGCTCCTCGAAAGTGCGATGGGCGGATACCAGAGGTCGCTCCACCCCGCTCGGCCCCTGCTCGACCGGTTCCCGAGCCGCCGGACGCGTGAGGCGCGCGACTCCACCACGCGCCTCCTTGCCCTCGTCGACGGGCTCGTGGAACGCCGCCTCGCTTCGCCCCCGAGGCAGGGTGACGCGCTCGATGTGCTGGTGGGCGTGCGCAGGGGGGAGGGGGGCTCCAATTGGCCGTCGGCGCCCGAGCTTCGGGCCATCGCGCTTGACCTCCTCATCGCCAGCGTGGCCACCATCGGCCATGCCCTCACCTGGACTCTCCATGACTTGGCCGCGCTGCCGGCCGTTCAGGAGGCGGTCGCCGGCGAGGCCCACTTCGTGCTCGATGGCAAAGCGCCGGGGCTTGCGGAGGTGGGCCAACTCAACCATGCGCAGGCCTGTTTCAAGGAGGGGCTCCGGCTCCATCCGCCCGTATGGGCCTTCGTCCGCCGGACGGCGGGGGCCGTGGTCATCGGCGGGCTCGCCTTGCCCTCTGGAGCATTCGTGGTGCTTTCCCCCCGGCTTACCCAGCGGGACGTCCGGTTTTTTCCCGAGCCTTCGCGCTTCGACCCCTCGCGGTGGGCCGAATCTGCGCCGCCCGCCGGCGGCGGCATGACGTATTTTCCCTTCGGAGCCGGCCCCTACGGGTGCCTCGGTGAGGGCCTTGCGATGGCCCAGGGCACCCTTGTGCTCGCCATGCTGGTGCGGGACTTTTCGTTTGCCACCGCGCCCGGACCGCCGCCGCAGGAGCCCGCAGCCGCGCTACAGCCTCGGAGGCCTGTCCTGCTCGGGGTCCATGCGCGCGCTCCGCGGGGGAGTCCTTCCCGGGCGCCAACGCCCTGACTCGTCGGCGAGCCGACGCCCTCCCGCGAAGGCCGCCAGCAGCGGTTGCCCCCGAAGCGACCCGAAGGGTTGGCTGCCTGCCGTACGCCGCTGCCAGGCGGTCGCAAGGTACATAGGCCGACCCGGCCCCTGTCGGCCTCGATACTCATGATCCGAAAGGCCAGCGCGCAGTGGAAGGGAGACCTCAAGTCCGGCAAGGGAACGTTTTCCGTCGACAGCGGCGCTTTCAGGGACCTCCCCTACTCGTGGACGCAGCGCTTCGAGGGCACGCCGGGGACGAACCCGGAGGAGCTCATTGCGGCCGCGCACGCGTCGTGCTTCTCGATGGCGTTCTCAGCCGAGCTTGGCAAGGCGAGCCTCACCCCGGAATGGGTGAAGACGAGCTGCACGGTCACCTTCGAGAAGACCGACAAGGGCTTCGCGGTCACGGAGAGCCACCTCAGCGCTCACGCGAAGGTGCCCAAGGCCGACAAGGCGGCTGTTGAAAAGGCGGCCAATGACGCGAAGGCGGGCTGCCCGATCTCGAGGCTCCTCAACACGAAGGTTACGCTCGAGCTCAAGGTCGAGACGTGAGGGGGAAACCCCCCGGCCCGTCCGGCCGGGGGTGAAAGGGCGGCGGTACGCCCGGGAAGGGGTGCCGCTCGAAGGGGCCCGCCGGCGGCGGGCCCGGAAGGGTGGGCGACAAGCGCCTCACGCCTTCTTCGTGAGGTCGGTGATCCGCTCCTTCACGGCCTCAAGCTCGCTTTCGAGTTCCTTCTGGTACTCGCCAAGCGCGTTCGCGATCTCTTCCTTCGTCAAGTACCGGCGCCCGTAGCCGTAGCCGGGTCCACATCCGTAATGCATCGTTTCTCACTCCTTGTTCCGCGCGGCAGGGCGCGGCACACCCCCGTGTAATGCCCACGCCGCAATATTGACCGCACGTGGGCGTGACTAGGTCACAGCTTCGACTCGCGGTCGGTCGTTCCTGCCTCCGACCCAAGCGACCCGTCTGCCATCCAATGGGGTACATGGATAAATATAGAGGAGCTATCCATGTATCCCCGGATGCCGCAGGCCGCCAAGGCCCCTCGCCTCGCCTATGCAAGGCCGGGAGCCAACCCGACCCTCGAGACGATCGAATACGTCATGGGGGCCCTCAAGGAGTCTGAGGAACCCGCCAGCCGAAACAAGCTCCTTGCATCTCTCGCAAGGTGGGGCCACGCCACGACGCGGCCGAGCCTCAACGCGGCGCTCGCCTTCTTGGGAGGCCAAGGAATGGTTGCGGAAGGCTCGAAGGGGCTGATCTGGGTCCCGGAGGCCTCACCCGAGCTCCTTGAGGCCGTCCGCAGGGGGCCACGCCTGTAGTGGGCCTCGGCGCCCAGGGAATCGTTCTCACGGCTGGGGCGGCGCAGGCGCTGCAGGACCTTGAGGCAAGTTCGGACCCAACCATGGCGTCGGTCGCCCGAAGGGTACGCGCGCTCAGGCCCCTTCTCCTCACGGATTGTCTGCACGGGGAAGTCGTGAAGAAGGACCGAATCCCGAGGGAGTTGCGCGCCCAACACGGCCTCGAAAACCTTTACGTGGAGGATCTCCCATCCTTCCACCGGCTGCTCTACACGGTGGTCCGCGACCGCGGGGAGAGGTTCATCGTCATCATTGAGATCGTCGATCACGGACGGTACAGCCGGTGGTTCCCGGGGAGGCGCCGTTGAGTCCGTAGCGGGCCGGCCATCCAAGGATCAATCAGGCGCGTGGCGTCGGACGGGGCGGTGGCGAGGGGCGTGAATCCGAATTCCATTGGCTCGGACACGGAACGCGGGCCCTGGACGGTCCGCGACAAGGTCTGCGCCGTCACCGGCGCAAGCGGCGGCATCGGCAAGGAGGTCGCGAGCGGCCTTGCCAAGCGGGGCGCTCGCGTCGTCATCGTCTCGCACTCGAAGGAGCGCGCGGCGGCTACGGTCGACGAGATCGTCCATGAAACGCTGAACCCCCACGTGGATCTCGTGGTTGCCGACCTGTCGACCCAGGCAGGCGTGCGCTCCGCTTGCGCCGAGCTCGACCGCCGCTACGGGCAACTCCACGTGCTCATCAACAATGCCGGGCTGCTCATCGGCAAGCGCGGCCTCACCGCCGACAGCCTTGAGAAGACCTTCGCCCTGAATCACCTCGCCTACTTCCTCCTCACGAACCTGCTCCTTGAGAAGCTGCTCCGTAGTGCCCCCGCCCGCATCATCAGCACGTCCTCGATGGCGCACGCGTGGGCGAACTGGGACTGGGAAAACCTCCAGGGCGAGAAGCGGTACTCGCAGTGGCGCGCCTACAGCAACTCGAAGCTTGCAAACCTCCTCTTCACGTTCGAGCTTGCGCGGCGCCTCGAGGGGCGCGCGGTCACCGCGAACGCCGTGCACCCGGGGTTTGTTCGTTCGGGGTTCGGAAGCACGGCGACCGGGCCGATGAGGCTGGGGATCCGCCTCGGTTGGGTGGGTGCGATAAGCGCCTTGAAGGGCGCGCGCACGACCCTTTGGGCGGCCACCGCGCCCGAGCTTTCGGAGGTTTCGGGCAAGTACTTCGCGCGCTGCTCCGCGGTGGAACCCTCCGCAGCTGCGAAAGACGAGGCCGCCCAGCGCCGCCTGTGGGAGCTTAGCGAGCGCCTCACGGGCGTGGGCTCGGCGCAGTGACGGGGTGCGCGCAAACCGCCAAATGGGGGAAGCGCGATGGAGGCGCGCCGCCCAGCGCGGCAGGAGCACCCCGTGCCCCGGATCGTCGTGATGAAGGACCGCGCGCCGCTGATCGTGAAGAAGAAGGATATCGAAGGCGACGACGTTTGGGTCTGCCGCTGCGGGCTCTCCGCCGACTGGCCGTGGTGCGACGACACGCACCTGAAGACCGCAAAGACCGAGGCCAAGGACAAGCTCTACAAGTACACACGCGCCGGCAAGGACGCCGACCCCGTGCGCGCGCAGTGCCCCGCGATCGAGGGCGCCGACCCGCGGCCGTGGGACGGGGGAAACCGCAAGGCTTGAGCGGCAAACGTCTCAAGGGCGCGCTTCGCGCCGCGCCCTCAGCCAACGCACGGCGCCGCCCGCAACGAGGATCTCGCGCTGGCGCTCCGTCAGCCTCGGCGCCAGCTGCGCCCTTGTTCCCTTCGTGAGGTTCTCAACTGCAAGGGCCCTTCCGGCCCTCAGCGCGGCGTGGATGCCCGACGCGCGCAGCCGGTCGCCCTGCGCGATGCCATCGTGAGCGTGAGGGTCCTCGAAGGTGAGCGGCGGAATGCCGAAGTTCACGAGGTTGTCGCCATGGATGCGGGCAAAGCCCTTCGCGAGCACGAGGCGAACGCCGAGGTTCGCGGGCGCCGCAGCCGCGTGTTCGCGGCTCGACCCCTGGCCGTAGTTCTCGCCGGCGACGATGAAGCCCCCGCCCTTGGCCCTGGCGCGCGCGGGGAACGTCGCGTCGAGGTACTCGAACACGTGCTCGGCGATTGCGGGGATGTTGCTGCGCAGGGGCAGGATGCGCGCGCCCGCGGGCAAGATCCCGTCGGTCGAGATGTCGTCGCCGAGCTTGATGAGCACCTCGCCCTCGAGGGTGTCCGGAAGCACCGGCGGGAACTCGTAGGGCTTGATGTTCGGGCCGCGGCGGACTTCGACCTTCGCCCCCTCGCCCGCGGCGGGCGGCCATACATAGCCGCTACGGTCGTTCGGGTACGCCGCGGGCTCGTCGATCGCGCGCCACGTGATACCAAGTTCCTTCGCCACATCTCGCGGGTCGGCGATCTCGCCCTTTAGAGCCGTTGCAGCCGCGGTCTCCGGCGAGCAGAGGTACACGAGGTCCTGTTCCGTGCCGCTCCGCCCCGGGAAGTTGCGGTTGAACGTGCGCACGGAGGGCGCCTTCGTCGGCGGCGCGAAGCCCATGCCGATACAGGGGCCGCAGGCGACCTCGAGCTCGCGAACGCCCGCCTTGATGAGCTTGGTCATCCCGCCCGAGACCATGAAGAGGAGCAGGACGTTGCGCGAGCCGGGCGAAACGGCCATCGACACGCGCGGGTGCACCTTGCGTTCGCCGAGCACGTCGGCGACGACCGTGAGGTCGCGGAAGCTCGAGTTCACGCTGCTGCCCACCGCCACCTGGAAGACTTCCGTGCCCGCCACCTCACGCACGGGGACCACGTCGTCCGGGCTGCCTGGCTTGGCGATCAGCGGCTCGAGGGCGGCGAGGTTGACCTCGACCGCCTCGTCGTAGGGCGCGCCCTTGTCGGCCTCCAGCGGCCTAAAGTCCTCCTCGCGGTGCTGGGACTTCATCCACGCCCGCGTCTGCTGGTCCGACGGGAAGAGGCCGGCCGTCGCGCCAAGCTCTGTGCACATGTTGCAGATCGTGCCGCGCTCGGGCAACGTGAGGCGCGCGAGCGCCTCGCCCGTGAACTCGAGGACCTTGTTCTTCCCCCACTTCACGTCAAAGCGGCGCAGGAGCTCGAGGATGACGTCCTTGGCCGAGACCCATGGCGGGAACGTCCCGGTCAGCTTCACGTTCACGACCTTTGGCATCGTCACGGCGTAAGGCTCGCCCGCCATCGCAGCGGCAACCTCGAGGCCGCCGGCGCCGATCGCGAGCATCCCCGCGGCGCCCGCGTGCGGCGTGTGGGAGTCGCAGCCGAGCATCGTCTCGCCGGGGATGTCAAAGGCCTCGGCATGCGCCCAGTGCGAGATTCCATTGCCCGGCTTCGAGAGGACCGCGCCATACTTCTCGCACATCCCCTGAAGGAACAGGTGGTCGTCCGGGTTTTCAAACCCCGTCTGCAGCATGTTATGGTCGATGTACTGCGTGGCCTGGCGGACCCTAACGCCGTCGACGCCCATCTGCTCAAACTCGAGCCACGCGAGCGTGCCCGTCGCGTCCTGGAGGAGCGCCTGGTCCATCTTCAGGGCGACTTCGGTGCCCGCCTCGAGTTTGCCTCCGGCAAGGTGAGCACGGAGGATCTTGGTCGTGACGTTGTCGGCCATCGCCCACCCCCATAGGGGCCCGCTCGATTAACCTTAGCCTGGCGGCCCCGCCCGGGCCACAGTGGCCAGCCAGGCGCGCGCGGATCCGACGTGGGACTCGAAGGCTTCGGGCGCAATGGCCTCGACCTCGAAACTCCGGGTAAACGCCGCGCGCAGCTCGGCTTGCGTCACCCTTCGGGGCCCCCAGTCGCCGGGCTCGTGCTCCGAGAAGCACAAGAGGAAGAGCCTTCCGCCCGGCTTTAGAATCCCCGAGAGTCCCCGCACATACGCGGCGCGCTCGGTGTCGTCGAAGGTGTGGAAGAGCCCGCAATCAAGCACACGGTCAAAGGTTCGCCCGAGCGCAGCGAGTTTCAGCGCGTCGCCGACCGCGAACACGGCCTTGGAGCGGCGCTCATTGGCCTTGGCCTCCGCCTTCTCGATGGCCCGCCACGCGCCGTCCACGCCGAGGACCACGAGTCCCCTTGATGCCAGGTAGATCGAGTTCTCGCCCGTGCCGCACCCGGCGTCAAGCACCTCGCCCTCAAAGGCACCCGCTTCCGCAAGGCGGACGACCGCATGTTGCGGGCGGCCGATGTCCCAGGGCGGCGTGCCCTCATACATTTCGTCAAAGCCGCCAGCCGGGGTAGGCGGGAGGTCCCCGGGCGAGCGCTTGTTGGTCGTGGGTCTCGCCTGCCTTCGAAAGGCGCATCGGCACAACCGGGAAACGTATTAGACGACTGGCTCCGCGCCCCCCGTGCGTTTCATATTCGGCGCGTCCCCCTCGCCTCTGCGTGGCGCCCCCCTTCGGCCCCCTTCGCTTCCTCTACATCGGCACGGCCGACACGGGGAGGGACCTCAAGTTCTTCGTCGAGACGCTTGGCGCCCGGAAGGTCTGGCGCTTCAAGGAGTTCGGCGCGGACGTGGCGGCCCTGCGCCTCGGCGAAGGGCCCCTGGTCCTGCTTGCCGACCACCGGAAGGCGCCTTCCGTGATGCCGATCTTCGAGGTCAAGGACATCGGCGCGACCGCCAAGGACCTCAAGAGGCGCGGGTGGAGGCCTAAAGGGGGCAAGTTCGAGATCCCCAACGGGCCGTGCTACCTGTTCGAGGACCCGAGCGGCAACGAGTACGCGATCTTTGAGGACGTGCGCCCGCACGCCTTCGAGGACGAAACAGAACCTGAGGGCTAGCGCGCGACCTCGCGGTCCCCGGGAGAGGGACCCGGCTGCGTCGCTTCCAGTTCTCGCGAGCGCCTCGAACGTGCCTGCGTGATCAGCGCCACGCCCGCGATGATGACCGCGGCGGCAAGGAGCGTGCGCGGCGTCACCGGCTCGGCGAGCACGAGCCACCCCACGTAGATTGCCACCACGGGGTTCACGAACGCGTAGGTAGTGGCGAGCGCGGGCGGGACGTTCTTGATGAGCCATAGGTAGGCCGTGAACCCGACCATCGCGCCCACGAGTACGAGGTAGACGAACGCGAGGGCCGAGCGCTGCGACACGCGGCCCAAGTCGAACGCGCTCCATTCGCCGGCAAGGGTCCCCGCGGCGAGCAGGATGAGCCCGCCCGCAAGCATTTCCATGCCGATGACGAGCAGCGGCGCTTCCTTGAGCTTCACGCGGCCCCCGTAGATTGTGCCGACCGACCAGATCGCGGAGGCGGCGATGAGGACGGCGGCCCCGATCGGCTCCGCGGCGAAGCCCGCGGATCCGGGCAAGGGCGGCAGGTGTATCGCCGCGGGCGTCGGCACGCTCGTCTCCCTCGGTCTCATCGACGAGGCGGCGAGGGGCCAGCTCAACTACGCACCCCTCGACGCGAGCGGCGCCGGGTTCATCCGGGCCGAACTCGGCGACGAGGCGTTCCTGCCGCTGAGCATGGTCATCGGGCTCCATCGCACGAACCCGGAGCTCTTCGTGTGGTGCGACAACGTCTGAGAGTCTCGGACACGCTCGAGCACGCGAGGCCGGGGAAACCCGGCCTCGCGCTCTTTAGGATCCGCCGGCGCGTCCCGGAGCCGAGCCCAGTTAGGCCTAGCGCCCAGTGCCGCGTCGCCCGTATGGACTTCGTTCCGAGTGTTGTCGCGTTTTCGTATTAGGTTTGTATAGAATTTCTCTGTGACCACGTTCGCCCGCCTCGTCTCCGGCCGCGCCTCGAAGTTCGTCGTGCTGGCCGCCTGGCTTGTTGCGCTCGTCGCGCTCGGACCGCTGATCGTGCGCGCGACCGGCATCGACGGCTGGCCGCCCTTCGCCGCCGTCGCCGTGGCCATCCTGGTCGCAGCGCTCCCGCTTCCGCTCGCCCGCGCGCACGTGCCGGAGC
>Ga0209751_10003785_pt1 | contig 14634 bp, 8 predicted proteins | sample RifCSP13_1_FD_184019 | JGI IMG/M metagenome (GOLD analysis project Ga0209751, IMG submission 184019) | Soil microbial communities from Rifle, Colorado - Rifle CSP2_sed 13_1 (SPAdes) (version 2) | ecosystem: Environmental > Terrestrial > Deep subsurface > Rock core/Sediment | place: Rifle... | reverse complement strand
GCCCCTGGCTCGCGAGACGAGGGATGGCGACCCGGTGTCCCGCGTCCTGACCGGTCTCGGGATCCTCGCGCTCGTGCTCGGGGTCGTCGTCGTCGCGCTGCTCGTCACCCGGCCCGGCTCGGAGACAGGCGCACCGAGCCCGGCCGCCTCGGAATCCGGCGGTCCTCCCAGCGGGGATCCGTCGCCGACCCCGACGCCGGCCGTCACCAACGACGTCGCCGCCGAGGCCAAGGGCGCCCTCGACGCCGTCAGGGCGGCCATCGATGGAGCGCGCGGCGGCAGGGACGGGCTGACAGGCTCCGAGGCAAACGAGTTGGCGGCCCTCGCCGACGAGGTCGGACGAGCGCTCGAGGCCGGGGACTTCGCCGCGGCGAGCAGCAGCGCCGACAGGCTTGCGGAGCGCGCCGAGAAGGTCGCTGACGAGCTCGACAAGCGGCGCCGAGAGGCGCTCCTGGACGCCATCGAGGAGCTCCGGGCCGCCATGCCACCGGCCTGATGGACCGCGGCGCTCGTGTGTTCGGGCCTGGCCCTGGGCGTTCCGGATCCGTCACCGTCCGGTCATCGATCACGCCGTAGGATCTCCGCGATGCGAACCATTGGCGTCCTTGCCCGCTTGGTCGTCGCGATCGTCGTCGCGGGCTGTGGCGGCGGGGCCTCGCCGGTGCCGAGCCCCACGTCCCTTCCGTCAGCCGCACCGCCGCCGTGGGAGATTCCGTCAGCCGCACCGTCCGCCCCGGTCGCGTCGCCAACGGCCGAGCCGACCACGAATCCGCTCGCGGGCCCGCTGGCGTGGGCGCGCGTCACGCCGGAAGGCGATGCGCCGGCCGGGCGCGAAGACCATACGTGGACCGTGGACGAGGCGAGCGCGACGGCCTACCTGTTCGGTGGGCGTGACGGCGCGACCGTCCACGGTGACCTCTGGGCCTACGATCTGGCCGCCGACGCGTGGCGCCGCCTCAACCCGTCCGGCTCCGCGCCGGCCGCCCGCTTCGGGCACGAGGCCGCCTGGAGCCCGGGGCGCGGGCTCGTCGTCTTTGGGGGCCAGGCCGGCTCGACCTTCTTCGGCGACCTGTGGCTCTTCGACCCGGTTGCCGGGACCTGGACGCAGCTCCCCGCCGACGGCGACGCCCCGGTCCCGCGCTACGGCAGCTGCTCTGCGGTGAGCCCGGACGGGCGCCTCTGGATCTCCCACGGCTTCACCGAGAACGGCACACGCTTCGACGACACGCGGGCCTACGACTTCGATCTCACGCGCTGGGCCGACGAGACGCCGTCCGACGCGCTGCCCGTCCGTCGCTGCCTCCACGTCTGCTGGTGGACCGTCGACGGCCGGCTGGCCCTGTACGGCGGCCAGACCAACGGCGACCCGGCGCTCGGCGACCTGTGGGCGCTCACGCCCCTCGCGAGCGGCGAGGGTCGGACGGGCTGGGAGTCGCTCGGCAACCCGCTGCCGGCGGACCGGAACCTCGTGGCCGCAGTCGCGATCGGTGACGAGGTCGTCATCTTCGGCGGGCGCAACGGCCAGGGCCAGGCGATCGGCGACCTCCACCGCGTGACCGCCGGGGACCTGGCCTTCGAGCCGCTTGCCACGACCGGGACGGGCGCGGGTGCCCGTTGGGCCGCAACGCTGATCAGCGACCACGCGCGCGGCCGGCTCCTCCTCTTCGGCGGCACGGACGGCTCGACCGCCAACGCGGAGACCTGGTCCCTGGCCGCGCCCTGACCAAGCTGCGCCACCTCGACCCGGGCGCGGTGCCAATCGGCACCACTTTCCTAGACCGCAAGGTCGGCCCGTGTTCGGGCAGCCTCCCGAAGCAACCCAATGTTCACCGGCTCCACTTGACTGCCATGCCGGCGAGGGCGATGCTGGCCGTCCTGCCGCCGGCGATGCGACCCTCAACCCGGGTCCGCGAATAGGCGGGTGGGAGCAGCCACTCATGAGGGGGTGAGGCTCGGCGCTCATCGGCTCGCCGCCGCCCGCGCTCCACGCGCACACCCGCGGATCACCGCACCGGACCACCTGTGCCCAGGGTCCACCGTCGAACCGGGGTCGACGGTCACACCCGCGGTGAACCCCGATCCTCGCCCGGGGGAGGCAACTCGCTCATGAAGCGACTCGCAATCATCGTGACCGCCGGCCTGATACTGGCCGGCCTGTTCGCACCGGCCACCAGCGCCGGCAACGGCGCGCCGCAAGGCCCGCATGACTACCAGCTCAACATCATCGGCACGACCGACAAGAACGACCTCACCGACGGCGACTGGGGCGGCAGCGGCCACCGGATCTTCGTCGACCTGTGGGGCCAGTCACGGATCGCCCTGACCGAGGGCGACTATGCCGTCCTCGATGCCAACGGCACGGACGGCTGGGCATCCTTCCAGCTTCCGGCTCCGGGTCTCGATGCGTTCGTCGTCGGCGAGGAGGGTGACGCCGACGTCGAGTCGGACTACTCGGTCTTCGTCCGGCCGCTCGGCAAGCCCGGTGGCTGGGCGACGATCACGACCTGTGCCGACCTCCTCGACAGCACCTTCGGCGGCCTGCTCGCCCCGCGCGTGGTCAAGGAGATCCAGAACTCGATCGACCCCGTCACGGGTGCCTACTGCTCGATCGAGCAGGTCGGCAACATCCTCGACGGCGACATGCGGACCTTCCGGAGCACCGGCAAGAGCGTCTTCTCGAACGTCACGACCGAGCTCCTGACGATCCTGTTCCAGGTCACGGTCGACACCGACGGTGACGGAATCGCCGACGCGACGTTCTTCGTCCGGGTCCCGATCTTCGACGACCTGCTGGAGAACGAGTACTGGCTGTACGACAACCATGGCCTGCGCCTGCTGCAGGTCCGGTTCTACGACTGCTCCACCAACGTCGCCACCGGCGAGAGCACCTGCTTCGGCTGAGCGCCTGAGGCGCTGAGCCAACTGGCCTGATGCAGCGGGCGGAGGGTCTCTCTTCGCCCGCTGCACGTTCCTGATCCATCGGACGTCGACTGGGCGTCCGCGATCGACCGACATCGCGCCATGGAATCGCAGATCGAACCGATCTCCACGCCACCGACCGGCGAACACTGCCCCACCTGCCGACAGCGAGTCGGGCGTGGGGCCGCGTACTGCGGACGCTGTGGCGCGGTCCTCGGTGGCGCCGCCCCTCGGGCCGCCCTCGCGGCTCCGGGCGCGGGCAGCGTCCACGGTTGCCCGCGTTGTGGCGCCGGACGCGTCGGCGGCGACCGCTACTGCACGGCCTGCGGCGTCGACTGCTGGGCCCTGGCCGCCGGGGCGGCGCCGTCCTGGTCCGCTGCTGCATCTCCGGTCGCTCCCGCCGGTGACAACGTGTCGTCGATGCTCCGTGCCTCCCTCGAAGGGCGGTACCTCCGCGTCGGAGTTGGCCTGGTCATCGCGATTGCCCTCGGGGTCAATGCGCTCGGCGGCCTCGGAGCCAGCGACGGCGACGGAGGACCGCGGCAGGACGTGGCCGGAGCCACCGCCCGAACAGAGGCTTCCGGCGCGTCGCCGATAGTGGTGTCCACGACCGGCCCTGCCGCGGATCGAGCGACCCCGACCGACGCGACCGCGAATCCGACGGTGGAGACCGTGGCACCACCGCCTGCGGCGACGCAGCCGCCCGCCTCCTCGACCGCGGCGACTCCCGCCCCACCGCCGGCGCCGGTCGTGCTCGAGGGCATTGGATCCGCGGTGACGGAGCCATTCGCCTATCCAGGGGGGACAGTGCGCGTCCTGTCCCGCGTGACGGGGGGGTCCGACGGTTGTGCCTACATCGGCACCTTCAGCTCCACCGATCCGGCCAACCTGCCGTCGGACCCGAGCCTGCGTACGGCCGTGCTCTTTCTGGAAGGTGCCGGCTCGGCCGAGGGCTGGGTTGACCTGGCCCTCCCGGCCGGGCAGTACTACATGGAGATCGAGTCCGACTGCTCGTGGGTCGTGACGATGTCGCCGACCTGATCCGGGTCGAGACGCCGGCCGTGGCGTGCGATCAAACGATGGAGGAAGCCAGCTCCGGTGCATTAGCGCACCGGGTGTCGCGCAACGGACACGATTGATGACGCGACAGGTCTTGCGCACGGACCCCGGTGGGCGCAGAGTTCGGCCCTCACGGCGTTCGGCAGGGGGTCTGTCCGGGGTCGAGGCGCCGTGAAGAAGCATCGTTCTGGAGCGAGCTCCCGCGGGGGTTGAGCCGGCTCCGGGCGCTGCGCCACCCCGGGGGAGGGGAGGGAGACCCGAGCGCGCGCACCTGACGACGAGGGTCCGAGTGGGGCGGACCCCTGCTTCAGCGTCCCTTGGTTACTCCCGGCGTGACCGCCTCCGGAGCCCCGAATCTTCGAAGGCCCGTCCGCCCTTCTCCGCGATGCCTAGAGGGGAGATGTGAGAACCCTGAGAGATCGAGACGCGGGCATCGTGGTTGGTGCGGTGGCAGCCAGGAAGAAGCCCCGCATCGAAACAGTCGTCTTGTCATGGAGGGACCTATCGTGATTAGCCGCATGGTTGTGCCCAGGCGGAAGGGCCGGCGCTGGTTGACCGCCCTGTCAACGCTGTCAATCGTCGCTGGAGTGCTCGTCTTCGGCAGTCCCACGCTCGGTCTAACCCAGACCGAGTTCGAGCTCGACAAGAACGCCACCGACGACCTGGCGACCGAGCATCTCGGCACGCTCAAGAGCAGCGTGAACAGCACGGCGACATCATTCGTCGTCTGCGAGCGCCAGTTCGACATCACCAACGACGGCATCAACAACCCGGTCGTCGTGCCGATCCCGGCGGTGCCGTTCACGATCCAGGTCGACGCCGAGCAGATGACGGTCACGGCCAAGACCAACCCGTCGAACAAGACCGGCGGCTGTTCGTTTAGCGACCCGGCCGACAGCGCCGCCCAAGTCGAAACATGGGCCGTCAGCCGCCACGTCAACGGCACGACCGCGGCTTCGCACTCGGGCAGCAGCGACATGACCCACATGCTGACCGGAGCCGCGGCCGGCGACGACTGGGACCAGGTCTACGCGTCGGTCACGGCGGACGCCGACGACATCGGCGACGACGACAAGTGCATCGCCCTCGGCGCCGTTGAGTGCAGCTGGGTCCATGACACATTCGACGTCACCGTCTTCACGACCGGCGGCTCGAAGGACGACCTCAACATCAATCCGCTCGCGGGCGAGGCAGGCACCGGCTGGAAGTGGACCGACTCGTCGGTGCCGCCGTCGGACGAGATCCTCGACGCCTTCGCCGCCAAGTACTCGAACGGACGCCAGCTGCTCTTCTTCGGGGCCGATCGGTGGTCCACCAACGGCGCCAAGGACTTCGGCTTCTGGTTCTTCCACGACCAGGTCGTCGCGTGTCCAGAAGTGGGCACCCCGACAGGTGCCTGTGACGGCGTGCCGGATGGCCAGTTCAGCGGCAACCACACTGCTCCGAGTGGCACGTCGCGCGGCGACATCCTCCTGCTCGGCACGTTCTCCCAGGGCGGCGCGGTGACGACCCTGCGCGTCTTCGAGTGGTACGGCACCGGCGGCAATACCAACGGTACCCTCCAGTCGCTCGGCACCTTTGGCGACTGCGCCGCCGGCGGCGGCTCCGACGAAGGCTGCAACACCGTCAACAACACCACCGTGCCCTCACCCTGGTCCTACCTGGGAGCCGCATCCGGCGCGGCGCCAAACACGTTCTACGCCGGCGCTCTGATGGAGGGCGGCATCGATCTGACCGAACTCGGGCTCGAGGGCTGCTTCGCCAGCTTCATGGCCGAGACCCGCTCGTCGCCCGAGCCGGGCGCCCAGCTCAAGGACTTCGTCCTGGGCAACTTCGAGGCCTGCGAGTCGGGCCTCGTGACGACGCCCAAGGACGGCACCGGCAATCCGCTCGCCACCGACAGCGACGGCGACGGACTCGACGAAGTCACGATCGGCACCGGCGATGTCGGCGTCGATGTGACCGACTCGGCCGAGCTGACCGTCAGCGGGACGGCCTTCACCGGCACCCTGTCGTTCTTCATCTGCGGCCCGATCGACGATCCGGCAACCTGCGCCACCGGCGGTGTGCCGGCTGGCTCATCCACGGTGACCACCAACGGGGCCCATTCGTCTGACAGCGTCAACCTCACCGAGGTCGGCCGCTACTGCTGGCGGGGCTTCTTCGACAGCGACACCAACGGTGTCGATGACGCGACCGACGCCAGCACCGGCGAGTGCTTCGAGGTGCTCCCGGTCCAGCCGACGATCTCGACCAACGCAACGGCCGCGGTGAAGGTCGGCTCGCCCATCAGCGACACCGCCACCCTCGGCGGGACCGCCTACCAGCCCGGTGACGACGGCGGGGACGGTTCCGGAAACTACCTGTCGATCAACGCCACGATGGATACGCCTGCCAACGGCTCCATCGTGTTCAACTCCTATGGTCCGGGCGATGCGACGTGCGCGGGTGTCGCGGACTTCACCTCGACCGGGTTCACCGTCAGCGGCGACAGCCCGCCGGCCTACGGCCCGGCGAGCTACACCCCGGACACCACCGGAACGTACCGCTGGATCGCCGCGTACACGAGCGGCGACGCCAACACCAAGGATGTCAGCGGCTCGTGCAACGACGCGAACGAGACGAGCGTCGTCGTCGATGCCGAGGCCGAAATCGAGGCCAGCGCGACGAACCAGGTCGGCGAGGAGCACACGTTCACGGTGACAATCCGAGCCGACCACGGCGACGGCGCCGGCTTCGTGGCCGAGGCGGGCGTCGACGTGACCGCTTCCCTCGATGCCGCATCCACGGCCGGCACCATCACCGGTGGCTCGTGCCTCACTGACCCGACCGATTCGGCCGGTCAGTGCACCGTCACCGTTGACTCCAATGTGACCGGGGTTGCGATCGTCAACGCCGACGCCACCGTCACCGTCGAGGGCGTCGCCATCGACGTGTCGACGACCGGTTATGGCTTCGTCGTCGTCGACAACACCAAGACCTGGGTCGATGCCCAGATCTCGATCGCCACGGACGCCACGAACGAGGTGGGCAACGCGCACACCTTCACTGTGACGGTCGAGGCTGACTACGGCGACGGCGCCGGCTTCGTGCCGATCGCCGGCGTCGACGTGACAGCCGTGCTCGACGACTTGTCGACACAGGGTTCCATCACCGGCGGTTCGTGCCTCACTGATTCGACCGATGCGGCCGGCCAGTGCACCGTGACCGTCAACTCTGACGTCGCCGGTGTTGCTATCGTCGACGCCAGCGCCACGGTCGACGTGTCCGGCGTCTTCATCGACGTTGCGACCGATGGCTACGGTGCGGACGTCGTCGAGAACACCAAGACCTGGGTCGACGCGTACATCACGATCAATCCCCCCGAGGACACCAACACCGTTGGTGACCCGCACACGTTCACGATTGCCGTCTTCCAAGACGACGGACGCCCCGCGAGCGAGGGCGACGGCGTCGACGGCTGGACAGCGGCTCCAGATGGAACTCCGGTTGACGTCGACCTGACGGATACCGACGGATCGCTGAACGACGTGTCGAGTGACACGTGCGCAAGTCCCGGTACGAGCGCCGGACTGTGCACGGTGACATTCACGTCGCCGACCGCCGGCACGGTCATCGGTCATGCGTCGGTCACCTTCCTGGTCGGGGGCGTCAGCCTCAGTCGCGAGACTGACGGTGACGCACCGAACAGTGACGATGCGATCAAGCACTTCGTGGCCGGGTCCATCGCCTGGTCGAAGGTCGACAACGCTGGGGTCGCCCAGGGTGGAGCGACGTTCGAGCTCTGCCGCACGCACGACTACATCCTGCCCGACGGCGGGATAGATCCTGATCCGCTCGATCCGCCGGACTGCAGGGACGTCATCGACAACGGCCTCAACGACGAGGATCCGGCTGCAGGTGCGTTCCTTGTGTCCGGCCTCGCGCTCGGCGAGTACACAGTCCACGAGACCGCGGCCCCGGACGGCTTCGAGCCGGATCCCGACACCGAGACTGTGCAGCTCGTCCCTGGCGACACCGAAGCCGTTATCGGCGAGGCCTTCGTCAACAGCCGGCCGATCCTCAAGATCACCGGCTTCGGCTACGAGAATGTGGCGACCGCGCCGTACTTCGGAGGCGTCGTGGCCGGGACCGTGACGTACACGGTCAAGCTCCACAACTACGGCACCGCAGGGGCCGAGCTCACGAACTCGAACCTGACGGTGAGCGCCAATGCCGACTGCACTGGCGGCAACATCCTCGACCTGAGCGCGACGTTGCTCGACGCCGACGACGGACTACTCGGTGGCACAGATGACGCCAGCTTCACGCTGGTCTGCACCTACGCCAACCCGGATCCGGAGGCGATCACGGCAACGCTGGTCGTGAAGTACACGACCAACAACCTCGAGCGGACGGCCTCCGGCTCGCCCGCGACCATCACATTCACGGTCACCCCCGAGCCCTGAGGCTCGCATGTAGCTCTAGAAGGGGCCACTCCCCGAGTGGCCCCTTCCGGGCTTTGCGTCTGACGGATGGAGCTCTGGGATGGGCTCCTGTCAAGGCACGCACCATCAAGAAGGGAGGCCGATGGGAAGCGAACGGCTAGTTCGGACGTGGTCCAGTCGCTAGTGGGACCGAGCGATCCCACATAGCTCCCGAACTGAGGAGAGAGGTGTCCCCCGTGATCAATCCCTCTAGTCGAAGGGAGGACCTATCGTGATAAGCCGCATGGTTGTGCCCAGGCGAAAGGGCCGGCGCTGGTTGACCGCCCTGTCAACCGTATCGATCCTCGCCGGGGTGCTCGTCCTGGGAACTCCCGCGCTCGGCCTCACCCAGAGCGAGTTCGAGCTCGACAAGAACGCGACCAACGACCTGACGACCGAGCACCTCGGCACGCTCAAGAGCAGCGTGAACAGCACGGCGACCTCGTTCGTCGTCTGCGAGCGCCAGTTCGACATCACCAACGACGGCGTCAATAACCCCGTCGTCGTGCCGATTCCGGCGGTGCCGTTCACCATTCAGATCGACGCCGAGCAGATGACGGTGACAGCCCTCGGCACCCCGTCGAACAAGACCGGTGGCTGCTCGTTCAGCGACCCGGCCGACAGCGCATTCCAGGTCCGAGCGTGGACCGTCACCCGTCACGTCAACGGCACGACCGCGGCCTCCCACTCGGGCAGCAGCGACATCACCCACATGCTGACGGGCGCCGCACCTGGCGACGACTGGGACCAGGTCTTCGCCTCGGTCACCGCCGATGCCGACGACATCGGCGCCGACGACAAGTGCATCGCCCTCGGTGCCGTCGAGTGCGCATGGGTCCATGACGGCTTCGACGCCACGGTCTTCACGACCGGCGGCTCGAAGGACGATCTCAACATCAACCCCCTCGCGGGCGAGTCGGGCACCGGCTGGAAGTGGACCGACTCGTCGGTACCGCCGTCGGACGAGATCCTCGACGCCTTCGCCGCCAAGTACATCGACAGCTCCACCGATCATGAGCTGCTCTTCTTCGGGGCCGACCGGTGGTCCACCAACGGCGCGAAGGACTTCGGCTTCTGGTTCTTCCACGACCAGATCTCGCTCAATCCCGACGGCACGTTCAGCGGCAACCACACCCGACCTGACCCCGGCACCGGGGCAAGGGGCGACATCCTCATGCTCGGCACCTTCAGCCAGGGCGGCGCGGTGACGACCCTGCGCGTATTCGAGTGGGTGGGGACCGGCGGTGAATGATACGGCACCCTCGATTCCCTCGGCACCTTCGGGGATTGTGGAGCCGGCGGCGGCTCGGCCGAAGGCTGCAATACCGTCAACAACACGACCGTCCCATCGCCCTGGGACTACCAAGGAGCCGCACCGGGCGCGGCTGCAGACACGTTCTACGCCGGCGCCCTGATGGAGGGCGGCATCGATCTGACCGAGCTCGGCCTCGAGGGCTGCTTCCGCAGCTTCATGGCCGAGACACGCTCCTCCCCCGAGCCCGGCGCCCAGCTCAAGGACTTCGTCCTTGGAGCCTTTGAGCAGTGCCAGGCCACCGTGACGACCACGCCCAAGGATGGGACCGGCAATCCCCTCGCGGCTGATACCGACAGCGACGGACTCGACGAGATCACCATCGGCACCGGCGCGGCCGGCGTCGACGTGACCGACTCGCTGAACCTGACGGTTGAAGGCACCAACACCTTCACCGGGACGCTGACGTTCTTCATCTGCGGTCCGATCACGAGCGGGACGTGCGACACCGGCGGCGTGCCGGCCGGCACGATCAACAACGTGACCGCCGAGGGCGATTACAGCTCGGATCCGGTCAACCTCACCGAGGTCGGCCGCTATTGCTGGCGAGGCTACTTCGACAGCAACACTCCGAACCTTGACGACGCGTTCGACAGCTCGACTGGCGAGTGCTTCGAGGTTCTCCCGGTCCAGCCGACGCTTGATACCGTGGCCGTCGATGCAAATGGGGACCCGCTCACGGGCCCGGTCGATTTCGGCTCGGCCGTTTACGACAAGGCCATCCTGAGCGGGACAGCCTACAAGCCGGGTACCGATGGAGCTGACACGACGTACCCGTCGATCGAAGCGACCATGGACACGCCGGCGAACGGCTCGATCACGTTCACGTTGCTCGGTCCGGACGACTGCTCCACCCTGGCCAGCGGAACGGGCACCAACCCCGAGACAGGTGTGACCGTCAGCGATGACGGTGACTACTTCTCGTCCGGGTTCACGCCCGACACGCCTGGTCTCTATCACTGGCAGGCGTCCTACTCGGGCGATTCACCCAACACGCTGGGGGCCTCCCACAACGCGTTGTGCGACGACGAGGAGGAGGACGTCACCGTCCGCCAGATCCCGACGGAGATCAAGACCCAGCAGAGCTGGTATCCGAACGACACCGCGACCATCACGTCATCGGTTGCTGGCGACAATCTCGGGGCCGGTGGCTCCGTGGTCTTCGAGCTGTGGGACAGCGCCACGTGCGACGGCACCCTCTTCTACACCGAGACAGAGACCCTGGCTGGCGGGGCTCACTCGGAGGAGGTGTCGACCAGCAACACAACCGTCCCGATCAGCACCCTCTACGGGGACTCCGCCGGCACCTCCGTGTCGTACTCGTGGAAGGTCACGTACACGCCAGCCGCCGGTGACACCGCGCACACCGGCATCCAGAGTGCGTGTAGCGCTGAGCACTTCACCATCACGTACACGAACGATCCGGGACCTGGAACGGACCTGCCGTAGAAGCCGAGACTCCGTCCCGAACCTAAAGAGGCCCCCGGTGTCCCGGGGGCCTCTTTCCGTCTCTGAGTGAAAGGTGCGCCTGCTTACGGCGCCGCTACGAAGGCGAGGGTCGTCAGGATCTGCTCGCGGCTACGGTTGTCGTAGTAGAAGAGACGCGCCGTGCAGCTGGCATCCCGGGATTGATCCCACCGCGACGACTCGAGGGTGAGGTTCTTCGAGAGCCAGGAGTCGTAGAGCGAGACGTATCCGTCGAAGACGAACGTCGCTCCCTGCCAGCAGCGCAGCCCGACTTCGGGGTTCCTGGCGCTCGTCGTCGCCGTGAACTTGACGACGTCGCCGTAGTTCGGTGCACCATTGGCGTTTTGGTCGCTGACCATCACGAGGGCGAGCGTGGCACCAGCCCCGGGCTTGCCGCCGCCGTTGCCGTTGCCGCCACGAGCCGCGAGGACCGTGCTGGCCATCAGCCCGACGACGAGCAGTGCGACGAGTGCGCCCTGGGCGAGCACCACCGTTGATTTCCTGAGTACGGAGAGCGTCCGCATGGATCTGAGACCTCCTAGCCTCTGTTCGGCAACCCGGCTAACTGGACGGTACGCGACCAGTCCCGTGGCTTTGCGTCCCCGGCTCACGCCGGGTTTGCCTTTGTCGTATCGGAGCCCGGAGGCATCCGCCGCGGCTGGGCGTGAGGGTTCGGTATCGATACTCGCACCCAGGCTGCTGGGGGACAGTCTGGGCCGTTCAGGGCGATTCGCTACCGTGCCGATGGTACCGGGGTGGAGGCGGTTCGGCCTAAACGGACCGTTCCAAACGGCACCGGAGGGCAGCGTCAGGATTCGTCGTCGCCGAGTGTCTCGGGCAGAAGTGGTGCGCGTTCGCGCCACCTGCCCCGAGCCGTCCGTACCGCCGGACGAGATCGCAGCGGAATGCCCTTGACTCGACTTAACCACACTCGCACACTGGCGTGACCACTTGCTGCCACCGGCGGGGGCATCGGAAGCCGCGATGGTCCAGACCTAGGCGGTCGGGAGGCTGGCCGTCGAACCGTCTTCTGGATCGAGGGCAGAGATCGCGTGACGCGGCGCCGGACGGCGGGGGAGTCGTCCCATCATCTGGCCGAGGCCAGGTCGCCCCGCGTCCGGTGCTGCCCCCCATCCACTACCACCACCCAGCGGTCCCCGAGACCGGGCGTGGAGCCCCTGTGCCCTGAACACAGGGGCTCCCGCTTTGTCTTGCCAGTCCGCGCATGACTCGTCAGGGAGGGTCGTCGATGCCATCTGCCTGTCCATCCATCCAGCCCAGGGGGAGGTAGCCACAGTGCCAAAGCGCACCATTCCACCGGGGGAGCTGGAGCGAGAGCTCGTCATGCGTCTCGCAGCTTCGGAATCCCGCCGCAAGCCGGCCAGACGCCATCGCGCGCGCGGGCGAGCTCGAGTCAGACTCATCGGCATCGTCGGTGTGATGTCGCTCCTGCTCCTCAGCGTAGGCGGGGTCTTCGCCGACAGCGGCTCACTCGACGTCCAAGTCACGAACACCACCGAATATGCGTTCGACACCACTGACGACGGCGCGATCGTCGAGTACATCGGCAAGGACAATACCGACTTCGGATCCACGGGAACCGGGGTCATCAACTCGTTCCTTCAGACGCAGGACAACCCGTCGGAGGAGGGCTACAACACCAACGGGACCAAGCAGTTCGACACCGGCAGCAGCCCGACGTTCAACCGCGCGATCCTGGTGAGCCAGATCCCGGTGGTCGCCTGCGAGGCGCTCGATCCACTGATCGTGGATTCGGCGGAGACCGGCTTCTGCTGGGAGCTGTTCTCGGACATCAACGACAGCAATGCCCAGGACCCGGCGGCGGCCCAGATCCAGCTGACCGAGCTGGAGATCTGGCTCACCGGCAACGAGAACATCACCGGCTACGTCCAGACCGGCGACGCGGGCTTTGCCAGTGGTGCCGACAAGGTCTACGACTTCCAGGGCACTGTCCTCATCCGGGACGTCAACAGCGGATCGGGCCGCGGAGACATGCGTTACCTGGTTCCGCTGACGGGCATTGACCTGTCCACGCTCGCTCCGGACTGCGACTACGGCAGCACCAGTTGCTCTACGTACTTCGTGGTCTACACGGAATGGGGCGACCCGGCCAACGGCGCCTACAAGAGCGACTCGGGGTTCGAGGAGTGGACGGTAAAGAGGTACCCGTTCCTCGAGGTCACCAAGACGGCCACGCCGACGTTCACCCGGACGTTCCCGTGGACGATCACCAAGAGCGTCACGCCCGAAACCTGGGCGCTCTTCGACGGCGATAGCGGTACGTCCGACTACACCGTGGCCCTGACGAAGGGGGCCGGCGTCGACAGCAACTGGGCCGTGACCGGCACGATCACGATCGACAACCCGTCCGACCAGGACGCGCCGATCGCGAGCGTGACGGACGAACTGACAGGGGGCCTCGCGGCCACCGTCGTCTGCCCCGTCACGTTCCCGTACACCCTGCCTGACGGCGACACCCTGACCTGCACCTACAGCCGCTCGCTGCCGAACGGCACGAGCCGGACGAACACCGCCACCGCGACGCTCACCACCGGCCCGGTGTTCACGGGTACGGCCCCCGTCGCGTTCACGACACCGACGACCCTCGTCAACGACACCGTCCACGTCGACGATACGTACGCCGGTGGTCCCCAGAACCAGGCGTTCAGCGCCTCTGGTCAGGCCAACTACAGCCGCACATTCGAGTGCGGCGGTGACGAGGGCGCGCACAACAACACCGCCACGATCACCGAGACCGGGCAGAACGACTCGGCGTCGGTGACCGTGACCTGTTACGACCTGACCGTCACCAAGACGGCCGTCGAGTCCTTCAGCCGCGACTTCGACTGGACGATCCTGAAGTCGGTCAGTCCGGAGAGCCTCGACATGTTCGACGGCGACTCGGACGACGTGACCTGGACCGTCGAGTGGACCAAGAGCGCGGCCCAGGACGCCGGCTACGCCGTCGAGGGCGAGATCACCGTCACCAACAACCACCCGAGCCGCGGCGCGGTGATCAACTCGGTCACCGACGTCATCGCGGGTCCCATCGTTCCCACGGTGGACTGCGGCGTCACCTTCCCGTACACCATCGCGGCGGGCGGCAGCCTGGTCTGCGACTACGACAGCAGCCTGCCCAACAACACGACGCGGCTGAACACCGCGACGGCGACGCAGCAGAACTACGACTACGCGTCTGACCTGACCGCAACCGCGAACGGGACCACCCAGTATTCGGGCACGGCGAGCATCGACTTCACAGGCGTCAACCCGACCGTGACCGATAACACGGCAACGATCACCGACGACCGTGGCCCGCTCAACCGGAACGAGAGCACCAGCGGTTCGACGAGCTACGACGAGACGTTCCGGTGCGGCAATGACGAAGGC
>Ga0209751_10003784_pt1 | contig 14639 bp, 8 predicted proteins | sample RifCSP13_1_FD_184019 | JGI IMG/M metagenome (GOLD analysis project Ga0209751, IMG submission 184019) | Soil microbial communities from Rifle, Colorado - Rifle CSP2_sed 13_1 (SPAdes) (version 2) | ecosystem: Environmental > Terrestrial > Deep subsurface > Rock core/Sediment | place: Rifle... | reverse complement strand
CGACCGTTGATAATCTTGGTGCGCATACAGCGCCAATCGCCATTCCCGCTATGAACTCTCTTCGTTTCATATAGTCTCCTGAATCCACCGTCTTTGCCCGGTGGAGGTTCATGTTCGTTGCTAAAAGAGACCGGATACCACCGGCTTGCCCGGTGGAGGTTCATGTTCGTTGCTAAAAGAAGCCGCCGAAATTTTGACCAGATGCCACGGGCTGGCCCCGTGGAGTTTCACGTTGGCCGCTATGACTGCCGATTTGCCTGGTTGTAGCTATCCTCCGAAACCCATGCGCGTTCTGTAACCATGAACATGAGCCTCCACCGGGCAAGCCGGTGGTATCCCCTCTGGAACTCCGGGCTTCGTCGGTAGCAACGAACATCAGGGACCACCGGGCAAGCCGGTGGTATGGCGTCGGAGCCTGGCTGCTTCGTCGGTAGCCACGAACATCAGGGACCACCGGGCAAGCCGGTGGTATGTTATTTTGTTTTGTGGCGTACTCAATAGCAACGAACATCAGGGACCACCGGGCAAGCCGGTGAAGGTTATCGAACAATGCGAACAAGTAATTCGTCTATCCGAACAAGTTCGTAATGGTTAGATTTTAGCCAATCAATTAGCTCTCCCAGATGTTTATAGAACTTGTCTATGCGGGTAGGCGCAACGCCAATGTGCGATAGGAGTATGAAACCATTCAGGCCCGCGACGTCTCTAGCCTCATGCTGTTTGATGCTCTCGATTATTGCCTTGCTATCGACGTAATTCTTCATGTCAGGAGTTGTGTAGTCACCGTGTGATCGCGTGCCTGGGGTAAAGTTAATTAGCTGCAGGTTAAGCGCCGCGATCCATTCGCTTATCTGTTGGTTATACCACTCAAACGGCGGTAGGAAGTAATGTGCATCACGCTTATCGATCCCGAAGCTTTGCAGAGCTTCATAATTCCGGCGCAAATCCTGTTCGAACTGTTCTCGTGTGATTAGTAGCTTGCTGCGATCCGTCCAGTCACAATAGAGGAGATGGTCGTCGGAATGTGCGCCAAGATAGTGTCCACCACCCTTTATTCGTTGTATGGTTGGCCCAAAGACCGGGCTTCGATAAAAGCGGCCGGTGAAAAAGAACGATGCTCTGATCCGTTTTGCCTTGAGGGTGGCCGCAATTGTTTCACCTCCATCTGCAAATTCATCGCCAGTAAAGATTAAGGCTAACTTCTTAATTGCTCTATCACCGCGCGTGATCCCACCCTGCTCATAGATGAAGCGAGCATCATTCCTGGTCTTGGCAGAAGGCTTGGGTAATTCTTCTGCCGACCTACTCCACAAGGCCATCATCAGGATTGCGTCGGCAGTCCCATCCATGGTCGGTTCGTTTGTCGCATAGTCACCTACGTCATCGTGATAGACGACCTCTTCCGTTTGGAATTCGGCGAATTCGTCCGGCTGATTTAAGTGCAATCCGCGTAGGCTCTTGTACGTCTTCGTCGCGATTGGACCGTCTACCAAACCACCTCGGACTGGCTTTTTTATGAGCTGCACGGTCGGTAAGTGCACATCCTCGGGAAACTCGCCCCATTCCGGAATACCGGTAAACATGGATGTCCCCCACGGATTTCGCCCAAATAACCAATCACGGTGGGCCAGCATCGCAGCGTGGAAACGCATGTTGCCTGTCATTCTTTCGTAGAGCAACACTTGCGTGATGAATGCAACAACGAGGTTGTTCGAGCACCAAAGAAAAGGTACGCCTACTCGATAAGGGTTTTCTTGACCACGTGCAACGACCCTCTCGATCCCCTCACGGTAGTAGCCCGCGAGCTGAGCTTTAGTTTTCGAATCAACGAGGGGGTACAACGCGAAGTGGCCAGCATTTGTGAAGGGATAAAACTCGTAATGTTCGGCCGTCTCGCGTAGCATCCAGGAGGTTGGACCAATGATCTTTGCGTATCGCTTTGCATCCGCAAGATATGAAGGCTTGCGCGTGGCTTTGTACAACTCGGCTGCCGCCCACTCCATGTCGTCGGCCCAGGTGTTCTCGTTGTAACGATAAGGGGCGCCGTAGGAATTGCCCTGCTGGTAACCTTCCTGTCGCTTTCCCATTTTGTAGAGTTCAATAGCAGCTTCCAAACATCTCTGAGCGAAGAGCGTCTGTTTCAAATCGTTTTTCCAAATGCGATAGGCCATCGCCATCGCGGCGGCTGATCGGCCAGCAATATTTGCGATGCCGGTGGCCTGGCTTTTCCATTCTTTCAGTCCTTGCGGTTGGCCGTTAGCAAAATAGACCGGGCGATAACTATTCGGGCCCCATCCGTAGTCAGCATTGTCTTGATCGGGTAGCTTAAAACCGCGGTGGTCACGATCGTCGGCCACCTGGTGAAACAGCTGGTCAGCCGAAGGGTGAAGTTTGTGAATCCAGTCAAGTCCCCATTTCGCCTCGTCAAGCACGTCTGGAATTCCGTTAGGGTGGGGTCGGCCAAAGTCGTCCACTGTGTCCATAAACTTGTCTCGGGCCATTTCAAAGGAGAGAAGCATTCGCGCGGTTGCGTTGCTGGCTGTGATCAGATACTTCAATTGGTCGCCGGCATCATGCCAGCCTCCGCTAGCATCGATAAAGCTGCCATCGGGAAGGGGAGCATAGACGGTGCGGCCATCCCGTTTGTGGCAGACCATGTCCAAAAACGGGTTGTAGCCGCAACGCTGCTGACGCATAAACAACAGCAGGTCTTCCTGATGAGGCGGATAAGCGCCGACTGTGAACTGATTTGAGGTTACTCCGCCCTCTTCTAATCGGAGGTTGTGCATTCCAGATCTTCTATAAGACGAGAAGTCCAGTTCATAGTAATTAGGAAAGGTCCCACCCCAACCGGGCGCTTTAGTTGATCGCAGCGGTCCTCGAAAAACGACCTGCTGAGATTCGTTGAGCAGGACAAAATCGCCTTTCAATGGGGTCTTGGAAAATGCGATTGCGACTTTGGTGTCTGCTACCAAATAGCCAACCTGATTAATTCGGATAAAGGTGTTGAACTGGCCCACGGCTGAAGTTGAACACACCATGACCGCGGACAGAACTGCCAACCAATAATGGCGGACGAGTAAAAATCGCATCCTGTCAGTAGTAAATACTTATGCCGAGACCGCGGCAAACACTGTCATCTGTCTTATCCACCAAACGAATTACTTGTTTGATCAACAGCTGCGGTAGCTTGAAAGGCATTACTTCAAGGGGGCGGACAGAACTTCTCTGCCACGCCCGAAGAGGAAGTCGGCGTTAGCGGAAGAGCGGCGGCGCGGGCAGAGCCCTTGCCCGCCGCACTCCAAAAAATCAGTCTTTTCGGTATATCCAGGCTAGAGCGACACCGGCCAGCGCGGCGCCGATGCCCTGATCTAGTAGTTGGCCTATCTCGTACTTGAAGGGGAGGCCATACCAGTTCCAGTTTGAAAAATCTACGATGATCCAGGGTAGCAACCCCAGCAGTAAGACGAAAACTACACGTCCAATGAATGATCGTACCCGTGTCGCCGCCATTAGCAGCGCGAAAGCGAGGATTAAACCAGCAACCAAATCGGAGAGGAATTCACCGACAAGTTGTCTCGGTTCCATCAGGCTGGCGCCGCTCGGGTGATACACCATCGTGGCCCACGGCCCGCCTCCATACTTGGTCTGCCAATCGTCCATTAGCCTCTGTCGATCAGACCCGGAGGCTTGCTCCATTTGCATGATTTGGTGGCCTGGGATGAAGTAAAAGCCTGGCCCGGACAAATTCGCTCTCAGCGTGGCCAACACGGCGTCCTCGTTTGCAGTTGTTGAGATACCCATCGCGCCAATTGGTAGAACCGTGTGGGCGAGAGAGCTCCAGATAAAGATCAGCACTCCTGCCACAATTCCCCCCAGGATGATTTTCTTGGTCATCGCTTAATCCTCCTTATGGTTTTGGCGCGCGCATAGTACTCCTCGCTGAACAGCTTTGAAAACCGAATTATTTGTAGTGCGGCGTAATTTGGAGTGTGGCGCCAAGGGCCCAGCCCGCGCCGTCGCTTTAGATTTGGTCGAGCATCACTCAATGTGCTAAGGGAATCTCACGGGCAAGGCTTTTAACCCTCTCAACATTATACTGGGTTGCCAGCGCAAAGAGTCTGGTGAAGCATTCAAGCGCAAGTGAGGCATGTGCCTCAACAACGTCTTGAATGCAATCTGAGCTTCGAGTCGTGCCAGCGGCGCACCCAGACAGAAGTGTATTCCATGTCCGAATGAAAGATGCCTGTTGGGTTCGCGTCCAAGATCCAATTCGTCCGGACAAGCGAACACATTCTCATCGCGGTTCGCAGAGCCTATAAGTCGTTGTGGGGATCGCGTTGCCGCACCTTGAAGAAAATGGCGTAAGTAACGAATGAATCGCCAGACTACGGGAAGGACGCGCAACGTGGGGCTTGGGGAGGTCAGGGAAACAACTGCTTGTGTCCACTTGTGAAACTTATGCCGATCACGGGTCGGCACTCCTAGAATTTCCGTGATGATCGTGATCGGCAGGGGCAGCGCGTAATCATTAACTACATCCATTTGGCCGCGCAAAGAAACTGCTTCGAGCAGTTCGTCTGCAACTGTCTGAACCCTGGCTCGCAAGTCCTCCACGAGACGCGGTGTGAAGGCTTTATGCACCAGCGTGCGCAATCTGGTGTGATCCGGGGGATCAAGGTCGAGCATGTTTCGTTCCAGCGGTCGAAACATTGACGGGATCCAGGGCACTTTGCGCGCCTGTTCCGGAGTAAGGGCGCTTCGCCGGTTTTTCGTGAAGCGCTCTTCGCGAAGGAGCGCCGCCACGTCCTCGTAACGGGTTAAGAGAAAAACCGTGGTTTTGTCGGGCAGAGCGGTACGATAGACGGGGTCTACCGCGCGAAGTTTTGCCAAAAACGAGAACGGGTTGGCCTTAAACTCCGCGCTTACGATGTTTGGATTTTCAGCAGTACTCAGGGTCGTGCTCCTTCAATGCTCGTGTTCGCTTAGAGCCATAAAGGCAGAGAAGAAAATCGCGATTTCACATCTCGCACGCGTGTTGATTGTTGTATTAGAAAAGGATTTCGGTTAAATGTCATCCGAAATTTCCCAATCCACCGCTTTTGACCACTCTGGTCCAGAATCAAATGGCAAATCCTACTCGAACCGCTAAAGAGCGCCTGGTATCTCTCGATGTATTTCGCGGAATCACGATCGCCGGAATGATCCTTGTAAATAACCCCGGCACCTGGTCATATGTTTATGGTCCTCTCCAACACGCCCAATGGCATGGTTGGACGCCGACGGACCTGGTATTTCCCTTTTTTCTTTTCATAGTTGGAGTAGCTATCGCCCTCGCGTTCGGCAGTCGCGTGGAGAGTGGGCGCAGTAAGCGCGACCTTTATTTGAAAGTCATTAAACGCAGCTTAATAATCTTCGGGATTGGCTTATTCCTCAACGCATTCCCTTATTTCAATTTTGCTGAGGTTCGGATTCCCGGGGTGCTACAGCGCATAGCGGTTTGCTATCTGTTCGCCTCACTTATTTTTCTCAACACCAAAATAAGAACTCAGGTGGTGATCACAGTTGTGCTGCTCATAGGTTATTGGATGATCGTGAAATTCATTGCAGCGCCAGGTTTTGCTGCGGGCGATCTCTCTAAAGAAGGAAGTCTGCCTTCTTATATCGATCGCGTTGTCTTTGGCAAACACGTTTGGGCCCAGGCAAAAGTCTACGACCCAGAGGGTCTCCTGAGCACAATTCCGGCTTTGGCAACCACGCTGCTCGGAGTGTTGACGGGACACCTCTTCCGGACGAAGAACAGCGCGTACGAGAAGGTTGCGGGATTGTTCGTTGCGGGCGCCGCTTGTGTTGCGTTCGGTTGGGCCTGGAATTTCTTCTTTCCCATTAACAAGGCGCTTTGGACCAGTTCCTACGTCTTGTTCACAGGCGGTCTAGCACTTCAGTTCCTGGCGCTCTGCTACTGGGTCATCGATATTCAAGGCTGGCGCAAGTGGGCCAAGCCATTTGAAGTTTTTGGAGTCAATGCAATTGCGTTATATGTCGGTGCGGGGTTGATGGCCGAGCTTCTGGGGGTCATTAAGATCACCAGGCCTGATGGGACTCAGGGTTCACTCGGCGCATGGATCTATCTAAACTTGTTTGCTTCGTGGGCCTCGCCGATTAACGCCTCGTTGGCTTTTGCCATTGCTTTTGTTTTGGTGTGGTTAGGCCTGATGTGGATTCTTTACCGACGGGAGATCTTCATCAAAGTGTGAGCAGTGAGTTTCGCGACACGAAACAACACTAAAAACTATTTCAACTGGCGTTTGGATTTGTCAATCAGAAGATTATTCCTGTCGTAATCGAGAGGTCGAACTTCGTTGTATCCCTCTTCGCTAGTAACCATCGGTGGATAACGATGCTCTTTGTATACTGGATAGGCTTCTGTCCGCAGATGGGCCAACATGTGATGTCCTCGACGAGTGGCCCGCTCGTGACGCAGCGCTGAAATATCGAGAGACGCAACCACTATTCTTTCTCCCGGTCCTGGACTGGCTTCGGCCAGCATGCGACCGTCAAAATCCACAACCTGACTTCCGCCGGGCCAAGAATACGGTGGGTAGTGCTTCAGGCTCGCGCCCTGGTTTGCAGCTACGACATAAGCCATGTTCTCCAACGCGCGGGCTCGATTCACTACCGTCCACCAGGCCATCGGCTCTGTCGCACCCCAGGGATCCATATAGGCCGATACCCGTATCAACACTTCCGCACCATTAGCTGTTAACTGCCTCATCGCTTCAGGAAATAACCAGTCGTAACAGATAGCACAGCCAATCCTTCCTAGTTCCGTGTCCGCGACGGGAAAAAGCGGTTCGTCGTAGCCGGCCAAGTCATGAGGGCTGGTGTGAACCTCGTATGGAATCCAGGTGTTAACCTTCCGATACCTGTAGAGAATGCCCGCTGGACCAATCAGGCATGTAGTATTAAACAGATGACCCGGCCACTTAGGATCAACCTCCAGCATCGAGCCAGACTGGATATAGATATTGAGTTCTTTAGCCTTCTGTTCCAGCCGTTCAGTATGCTCGTTTGGAATCGTGACCGCGAGTTTCTCAATTAGCTCTTGTGCGGTGGGAAAGACCGGCGCGGCATGAGCGAACTCGGGAAAGACGACCAGGCGAACGGGCAGGAAGGGCGCTGCGCCAGCAACTGCCGAATCGATCATCGACAGCATGCGATCAGTGTTTGGCCGCATGGCCCTTCGATCGAGTGGGTTTGCCATGTCCGTCTGGCACGCCGCTACAGAGTATCTGATGTGTTGCATCTGATTCCCAGTGAAAAAATTCTCTAATTTACGTCCCGCCGAGGAGTTCTGTCTCAAGCCTCGGTACCGGTGATGTGACCACACGAGTGTTGTATTGTTCCAAATATCTGCTTCGCTCCCTGGTTAGCGGGTAACGCTCGGGCCAGCTATATGGGTACTTCCTCATTCCATGAAAGGGGAGTGGGCCCACCTCGTCCGGACTGGCAGAATTAATGTCCATCTCCTTGCTGAATCCGACGGCATATAAGAGGAAGGTCCGCGTCCAACCTTGCGGCAAATGTGGCAGCTTATCGCCAGCGAACGAAATACTGATCTCATCGCCGGGCCGCGAAACGACGAACATGCTGTCGGACTTTACCAAGAGCGGAAGAACATTACCTTCGCGAGTGTATCTTCCGGTCATTATTTTCCACGGTGAGGTGAGCGAAACGTTTTGATAGTCGTACCCTAGCGGCTGTCGTCCATCCCGGGAGAACTCATGTGAGAAACCTCGCCAACGCAGACTGGCAATATCAGGGTTAAGGCGGGTCGCCTCTACCTTGAAATCTCCACTAGAGGTGTCCACCAGAATCTGGTCCCAGTAGATTCGCATGTTTGTAACAATCCTGACTTCACGAGCGGAGCTCAAGAACTGACCACTCAAGTCGACCACAACGGTCTGCGGCCGGCCTACGGGAATACCAATATTCTCAATCACCGTTGTCCATTCTCCGCGGGCGTTCTTCACTTGCAAAGCGGGCGGCTTAAGGACCTTTTCGCTTTGTGAGGCAGCAAGGTTGTCGCTGGACCAGGCATAATCAGTCCAGCCGGTTAGCAACAGTAATGTGCGCGAGGCCGTCGCCTCGTCTAGGGTCATCGTCAGCAAATGTTCGTCGGCATACCCACGAATCTGATGAGTGCGGAAGTCGTCTGGATATTGGCGATCGAGATGCGAAATTCGTGAAAGGACATCGTGGCCGTGTTCGTCGACAGCCGAAAGCGGTGGTTTTGCGCCACGAGTCGCGTAAAGCTTAAATAGCGGAAAGGGTGGAGCGATCAAACCCTCATTCGGAAAAACCTCGACACCTCTTGGGTGAGCCACAGCAACGAGTTGCACCTGATCGAGGAATAGTGCCTCTTCCAATTCATTGGTCACCCGCAGTTCGTACCGGCCATTGCGCGGTTGCAATTGATCGCCAGGAATGCGCACGTATTCGTCAGGATCAGGGGTATTGAACACGCCGGGCGACTCCAAGTGCCCCATTTCGCCCCCACCAAGGAAGTCCGTCACAAATTCAAAGCGCTCACCATTCCAGACATAGAGATAAGGACAGGATGATGGTTTGCGATCAAGCTCCGTAACGGAAAGTGTCAGCGCAGACGCGGTTTTACCGGCTTCCGGGGTCGGTCCAATTGTTGTTTCTGCCTGAACGATCCCGGCTGGCCACAAGACTCTGACAGCATCTGCTGTGGTCCTTCTACCAAGACCGAAAACGACATCTGCAGGCGCGGCCGCTGGCGAGGTCGAGTACGTTTCGAGTTTTTGGGCCAGACTTCCGGAGCGCATCTCGATCTTTGCGCCTACTGCACTCCGGTTTCCGACCCTACCGATGAGATTTACTCGCAGTGAGCCATTCGAACTGCCTCCATTGTTACGGGCGACGCGCAATCCACCGCCAGGAACACCGAATATGATGTCCTTGTCGCCGTCGCCGTCGAGGTCGCCGCTGGCCATCACTCGCGACCTCGAAATCAAGGTCCGAGGTTGGGCAATTGGTGCCGTCATGCTTTGAGTGGCTTTTTCGCTGACTTCAATCCACCCATCCCCGACGTTGCGGAGAACTCGTAGTTGAATCTGCCCCGCACTTGTCGTTCCGGCCGTGATGAGATCGAGGAGGCCATCGTTGTCATAGTCGATGAATTGCGAAGCGTCAGTCGCAAAGGAGGTTTGAGATCCGGAAGTTCGCCTCACCTCAAATCGCTCTTTACCGTCGCTTAGTGCCAGGAAACCCGGGAAGGCACCAGCGGGGGACATATAGAAGTCTGTGAATCCGTCTTTGTTGACATCGCCGGCTGCGATGCTAGTTGCTCCTCTGAGTTCCGCGCCACTCAAACCTGCCTCTTGCGCGACATCTCGGAACGTGCCGTCGCGCATGTTTCGCCAGATCGACATTCCGCCAGCGGTCGCCGCAACCAGATCAATATCGCGCCGGTTGTCAAAGTCGGTTGGTACGATCGAGCTGGCGGAGACGACATTCGACAACTTCGATGCCGAGGTTGTATCGCTGAAGGTCTTATCGCCGTTGTTCCGTAGCAACAGATTAGGAGCCGGCGGTAGATTCTGTCGAGACGTGGTCTGCGGTCCTTGTTTCCTCGCTTCTGCTATATCTCCGAAGCCTGCGATGAAAATGTCCAAGTCTCCATCGTGATCGACATCGACGAAGGCTACTGACTTTGAAAGGTACGGGTAAGCGGGAATTTTGGCTGCGGCGGTGACGTCTGAAAAACTGCCGTTCCCGTCATTGTGGTAAAGAGTTGGCGTTCCATACCTGAGAACAAACAGGTCCGGGCGGCCGTCGTTGTCGTAGTCTCCTGAAACTACTGCTGTTGCTACACCCGGGGAGTCTTTGGACAGAGCGCCCGACTGTGGCGTCACATCGGTAAATTTCCCACCATCGTTTCGTAAGAGCCTCAGTCTACTTCCGGCTGCCTCAAGCAGATCAAGGTCCCCGTCAAGGTCGTAGTCGAACAGCAGTACAGCGCCCGTATCTTGCTCTACAAAGGCGTCCGTGATCGGCCAGTCGCCCGCCGGTGGCAGCACCTCAGTCGTGACATCGGTGTAGACAACCTCCGGAGTGCGTTTGTCCACGAGGCCCGCTTCGACGCCGGTTGAGGCCAACGCCTCTGAGTAGCGTCCTTGTTCAAGATAGTTCATTCCGAGTGTTGTGCCGGAACCGCTTTCGCGCAATGCCTGAAACTGCTTGATAATCTTCTGACCTTCGTTACGGTTACCGGCACGTATGAGTGAAGTACCCAAATTGTAGAGTGCCGTGGCGTTGTATGGTTCGACTGCCAGAGCTGTACGAAGGGAGGCGATCGCCTCTGGGTACTTCCGCTGTTGTCCGTAGAGTTGTCCCAGATTTACATTCGTGCCAACGTCATTTGGGTCGATTCGCAAGACGTGTTGGAATGCAGAAATGGCATCTTCGGTTCTGGTTTGCGTCTTCGCCATCAAACCAAGTACATAGTGTGGCTGCGGCGATGACGGTGACTGCGTGGCAGCAGCCCGCAACTCGCGTTGTGCCGCCGGCAGATCGGGTATGTTGAAGAGTGCGATGCCCAGATTGATACGTGCAAGGGTTAGCTTTGGTTGGAGTTGAAGCGCGCGTCGGAATGAGTCAGCGGCTTCTTTGTGCTTAAATTGCTCGAGCAGCGCTACGCCAATGTTATTGGCCCGGTAGGCTTCCTCAGCAGGGTTGATTTGAGCTTTCTCCTGCAGCAGGCGCGCTGACGTCGTGTTCAGTATTAGCGTTCCCACACAAAGAATCATCAATGTAGAGATCACCACGGCTGCACATTTGACAAGTCGTTTCATAGTACGAGCTGTTCTTTAGAACATTGATTCAAGTTGGAGAAATGGAAGACGCCTTCTGAATATAGGGGCGAGCGGTTCAGGATTGCAAATTTACCGATTGAAAATTGACGATTGCAGTTATCGATGGGCCCTCGGTTGAGTGTCACTGACAAGATGCCCAATTGGCCATCGGCAATTCGCAATCGACAATCCACAATCTGCAATCGTATTATCTGCTCACGTCATCGGATCGTGTCGTCTCCCTTTCATCAAGCGTTTAAACGCCAGCATTACATGGACCCTCCGTTGCGGACTGTTTTCAGACTCGCAAGGTTAGTCATCTTGCTCATGTCCTTTGCGGCGATTATTGGATGCCGCCAGAGTACGTCGCTGCCTTCTGAAGGTTATAAAAACATCGTTAGGGCGTTTTACGTCGGTCTGGCAGCGCTTGAAGTGGGGGATGATGTCCGAGCAGATGCGAAATTATCCGAGTTAGTGAAGCTGGCCCCCAATGAGCCAGCCGGCTGGGGTAATTGGGGCTTGCTGGCTCTTCGCCAACGAGACTACGACGCCGCAAGCCAAAGACTTGAGGGTGCCCGTTCGCTTGCTCCGGACAATGCTCAGATCTACTACCTGATCGGTTTGCTTGAGAGTAGTCGAGGCCAGTCTTCTCCAGCGATATCGGCTTTACGCAAGGCTATCGAACTTGATCCCAAACACCTCAAAGCGATTTATCGCTTGGCCGAAGAGGTGGAGCGTCAAGCAGACGAGAACTCTGAAGCCGAATATCAGTCTCTGATAAAGCAGATCTTAGCAGCGCAGCCAGACAATCTGGCGGCGTTGCTGGAGTTGGCTCGCATATCTGCAAGGCGCGGTGACACAGCAACTCTAAAAACAACCATTGCCAAAATCGCGCGAGACTCTTCGTCGTGGCCGCCGGAAGTTCAAGAACAATTAACTGCGCTTGAAAGTGCAGCTGCTGGTCCGGATCCGGGAACAGCAGCGACGCGAACCGTATTCCTGCGTAACGTGCTGGTTCGCGTTCCTGTTTTTCGGCGATCATTGGAAGCAATCAAGCCTCCTCCGGGTGACGAAGCAACCCCTTTTAGAACGTTCCTTAAACTAGAGTCGCCTTCGTTCGCGCCGGCCATTGCTGATACAGCCCTAACGTTCACTCCGCAATCAGTGGATAACGTTCCCGATGGGCGTTGGACATGGGCAGGGGCCATATCGCTTGGAGATCAAAGTGCGCCCGTGCTTGCCATCGCAAGCGGCCGCGATTTGCACCTTACGAGCGGGGTGACGATGCGGTTTCCAGGTGGACCGTCAGCCGAAGCTCCGGGACCTGAAGGTATTCTGCCTATCGACTTTGATTACGATTTCAAAACCGATTTAGTACTCACGGGTGCGGGTGGGTTGCGTTTGTGGCGGCAGGATCGCTCGAACGCCTTCACCGATGTCACGAGCCTCGCAAAACTCTCACCAGCGACTACGGGCTCAGCCCTGAACGGCGCTTGGTCTGCAGATATTGAGGCCGATGGAGATTTAGACATCGTGCTCGGTATGAAGCAGGGAGCGCCTACAGTACTGCGAAACAACGGCGACGGCACATTCGTTGAGAATTACCCTTTTGGCAATATTAGTGGACTGTCGGGCTTTGCCTGGGCAGATGTTGATGCCGACGGAGATCCGGATGCCGCACTGATCGACGGTGCCGGAAGGCTGCACATTTTTCTAAACGAACGAACAGGGATCTTTATTGAACGTGCGGTGCCTAAGGACATTTCAACCGTGCGAGCAATCAGCGTTGCGGATGTTGATCGGGATGGCGTGTTGGACTTCGTAGTCGTGCAGGCTGACAACCAGGTGGTCAGTTTGTCAGATCACAATGAGGGAGAAACCTGGCTGGCGCGTCAAGTAATTAGCGCAGAAGATGTCGGCACCTTACCTGAAGGCGATCTACGGTTGCGAGTTGCTGACCTGGATAACAATGGAGGCTTAGATCTGATCCTCGTCAGCGGGACTCGAACTGCAATCTGGCTAAGTGATGAAAGAGGTGAATTTCAACCTCTAAAGAATCCGGGGGGTTCGATAAAGTTTTTCGATACAGCCGACGTGAACAGTGATGGCCGTTTGGATCTCATTGGGCTTTCGGAATCTGGTCATTTGCTGAATGGCATAAACAAGGGAGAGAAGAACTATCATTGGCAGGTAATCCGGCCTCGCGCAAAGCAGGCAGTAGGCGACCAGCGAATTAACTCGTTTGGTATCGGTGGGGAAATGGAGATCCGATCGGGCTTGCTGACGCAGAAACAGCCGATCACGAGTCCGATGCTCCATTTCGGTTTGGGGGAGCAGGCAGCCGCAGACGTCGTTCGGATTGTCTGGCCAAATGGATCGGTTCGCGCCGAGTTTGAATTGCCAGCAGATCAGGAGATAGTTGCCGAGCAACGCTTAAAAGGCTCTTGTCCTTTCCTTTTTGCTTTTAACGGCAGGGAGATGAGGTTCGTCAAGGATGCAGCGCCTTGGGGGTCGGCAATCGGTCTCAGGATCAACACCCTCGGAACCGCCCGTGTTGAGGCCACTGAGGAATGGTTCAAGATAGGAAGAGATCAACTGGTAGCGCGAGATGGTTATTACGATCTTAGGATCACGGCAGAGCTCTGGGAGACGTACTACTACGATCATGTTAGTCTGATGGCCGTTGACCACCCGGAGGGAACTGAGATCTTTGTCGATGAGCGTTTTGTTGTTCCGCCGGCGAAGTTGGCGATCACTACTGTTTCAACACCACGAAAAATTTCCCGAGCGATTGATGACACTGGGCAAGACGTCACCGATGTTCTGAGCGCGCTTGATGGCAACTACGTGGATACGTTCGGAAGAGGTAAGTATCAGGGTGTAACTCGGGATCACTATGTCGAAGTCGATCTTGGCGACGACGATAGATTAAAGGAAGGGCCACTGTGGTTGATCGCCCATGGCTGGATGCATCCCACGGACTCCTCTATCAATGTTGCAATCAGTCAGGGGCAACAGGAGAAGGCTAAGCCGCTTAGTTTGGAAGTCCCTAACGGCCGGGGAGGGTGGCGAGTAGCCCGGGCTAATTTGGGGTTTCCGGCCGGAAGAAACAAAATCTGCCTGTTCGACCTGACAGGTGTTTTCACGCCGGGGACGCCGCGTCGTCTGCGATTGCGAACGAACCTTGAGGTCTACTGGGATCTGCTGGAATGGTCACCAGGCGTGCCTGAATCTGATCCGATTGTTGTTCGCATGAACCCACAAACAGCTGATCTGCGCTACCGTGGGTACTCGGTCATCAATCAGGCGAATGATTCATCGCCGGAGATCCCCGACTACAACCGCCTTTTCGGCTCGAAGCAGCGTTGGCGGGATCTTATTGGGTACTACACGCGATTCGGAGATGTGCGAGAGCTTCTCAACAACGCTGACGACCGTTACGTCATCATGAATGCTGGCGACGAACTGTTGCTTCGCTTTATTGCACCGCCACCACCTCGAGCGGGTTGGGTGCGTGATTACGTAATTGTGGGGGATGGCTGGATCAAAGACGGGGATTATAATTCGACCTTCTCGAAGACAGTGTTGCCCTTGCCCTATCATCAAAAAAACAAGTACGTCACCGCGCCGGGAAGGCTGGAAGACGAGTGGGTTTATAAACGATATCCGAACGATTGGCAGACTTACCACACGCGGTATCTAACTGCTGATATTTTTCAGAACGCATTGAGGTCAAGGTAGATCAAATGAGGCGTGGCA
>Ga0209751_10003783_pt1 | contig 14640 bp, 18 predicted proteins | sample RifCSP13_1_FD_184019 | JGI IMG/M metagenome (GOLD analysis project Ga0209751, IMG submission 184019) | Soil microbial communities from Rifle, Colorado - Rifle CSP2_sed 13_1 (SPAdes) (version 2) | ecosystem: Environmental > Terrestrial > Deep subsurface > Rock core/Sediment | place: Rifle... | reverse complement strand
CTACGAGGTCGCCCTTTGTCGGGTTCCCGGTCGCAGCGTCTGAGTGCGCGGTGCCGCCGTCCAGGAGCGTGTGAGCGGAGACGCCGCCGCCTCCGCCGCCGCCGCCTCCGCCGACCACGCGATTCACCGTCACCTCGCTGGGCGTGTCCCGGCGCTCGATCTCGGCGACGCGCGCACGCTGCTCCCGCAACTCCCGCGTCACAGGGTTCAGGAGGGTATCAGCGAGGAGCTGGCCCTCCCTCATGCATACTCCTGCACGATGCTCACAACGGCGGGCATCCGCCCGCTCTCCTCGTGGGGCTCCATGCCCCGCAAACGGACGGCGGCGTCGAAACCAGTTCCGAGCTGCAAGGATGGCAGCACGACGCGAAAGACGTCGCCAGGCCGGAGGGTGCGCACGTCGGTACTCGCCAGGCTGAGGACTAACTCCAGGTGATCGGCCAGCTCCACCTTCCGCCGCAGGACGGCCTGCGCCTGCGCCTCCAGAGTTGCTCGGTCGACGGCTCGCTGCCGCACGATGACTTCTTGGCGGCGCCCCGCCGCGCCGCGCCGCCCGGTCCGCTTGGTCAGCACCTTGCCCGCAGGGACGCTGCGGACGTCCGCAGCGATTGCGCCGTTGGCCGTCACCTCAACCCCGTCGCGGTCCTCGAACGTGGCGGCGCCGCCTACGACCAGGACGGACTGCATAAGCCCCTCGCGGCTTCTGGTCAGCGTGGCGTCCAGGATTTCTATCCCCTCGCGGAGCACGGTCATCTGTCGGCGGTCCTGGCCCGGCGCCCCCCAGTGTAGGACGAACTCAACGGCTTCCCGTTCGACGGCTTCCAGCCAGTAGTCCGCGCCAGCCGCCATGCCCACGAGCTCGCGCAGGGCGCCCAGCACCTTGTCCGCCTGGAGCGGCTGGGAGAGGGTGGGCCCGGGCTCGATCTGTCCTGGCCGTACCCGTGTCGGCGCCCATGCTTCGGGCGAGGAGAGCAGCCGCCGGACGAGCTCGCCAGCGGCCAACGGCCCCGCGCTCACGCTCTTAGGCGTACGGGTGTCTGCCAGGATAGCCGCCGCCGCGTCCTGTAGCGTGAGGACCAATTCGCCGGCGCCCAGGCGCTCGGTCTCCTCATGCACAAACCCCGCCCAGGGCGGCAGGCCGAGGTCGTTCTCTACGAGCCACGCTGTGCCGGGCGCGGCCATCTCCAACGTCATGTCGCCCGCGGCCACGACGATACGGCCCGTCTGGTTCTCGGAGAGGGCGTAGACACGCTGCTGCGAGACGAGCGGGACGGGGCCGCTCCGCCGCTGGAACGGCGCGTCCATCGTCAACGCGTAGGCGCGGACGTTCTCTAGCATCTCACGCCTGCCACGCCGATCTCCAGGCCAGCGTCACGTCCTCATCGGCGGCGCCGACCGGGGCGTAGGAGATGCTGTTCGCGCCAGGCGCGATGGTCGACCACTGCGCCTTGTCGCCGGGCTGGACGGCCACGGCGACGGCGTCCCCGTACTCGCTGTCGATGACGGTCTTGGCGTCAGCCTCGATATCAAGCTGGAGCGCCCCGGTGTACTTCTGGAGGTGGCGCACCTTGAGCGCTGCCTGGGCGGTCGGTGCCGTCCGCGTGATATCGCTCTCGATGTAGTAGGCGTCCTCGGCCGGTCGGGCGTCCACGATGGGGATGCGCGTCGGGTCGAAGCGCAGGCTCACGTCGCCTACGAGCAGCGTCTCGCCCGTGCCGCTGGGCGCCTCCGGCTGATTGTCCGCCGTGGCGCTGAGGATGGCGAACCACATGTCCTCCGCCGGCACCTCGTCCCACGTGGCGCCGTTGTAGCTGTAGTGGGAGCCCTTCGGGTAGAGCGGCTGGGCGTTGCGAGCCCAGGCCGCGGTGATGGCAGAGGGGGTGAAGACCTTGAGGCTGTATTTGCCGGCGGGCAGGACCGTCCGTGTGGCGAACGTTGGGAACAGGCACCAGTTCTCGAAGGTCGCGGCGGCCAGGTCGCTGTTCGTGATTTCCCAGCCGGTCGGCGTCAGGACTTCCTTGACGGTGGCGATTGCCAGGCCCACGTCGGTGTAGACCTTGAGGCGAATGGTGCCGACGCCGGAGGTCTTGCGCACTCGGATCACCAGGCCGCCGTCCTTGACGCCGAGGTCCGTGTCCTTGTCCAGCGTGAAGGTCTGGGCGTCCACGCCTGCCGCGCTCTCCGTCTGGAGCGCCTCGGCCACGTCGTCCGTCTTCGCGCCCGTGACGACCGCCTGGCGGGCGCGGAGGCTAATCTTGCTGAACACCTTGGTGCTGTTCTCGGCGCGGTCGGCGTAGACGGCCGAGGGCTTGTGGTACGCTCCGGTCTCATGGCCCAGCCGCCGGCTCAGGACCTGCGGGATGCCCAGGAGGTCCACCGCCAGGATCTCGAGGACGAACGGCCAGCCGATGGTGGCGTCGTACTGGAGGGCGGGGTTCGGCCCGTCGTCCACGATGCCACAGGGCGCCTCGAAGGTCAGCGTGTCGAAATTGGGGGCCGCCGCCCCCGGTGGGCTGTCCGCGAAGCGGGCGTTGGCGCCGGACGCGTCCAGCGCGACCAGGACGGCGAACAGGTTGTCGCCGGTCAGCTCGCGTACCCAGCCGCCGGGCCGCTCGTTGCCGTCCGCCCAGAAGGGCGCCGCCATCCAGTGCCAGGTGGCGTTGTCCGACGTGGCTTCGTCGAAGAGCACCGGGTTGGGGTTCGTGGGCCGCGCCGGTGCCTTGCCCCAGCCGTAGGCGACGCGGATATCGAACGGCTTGTGAAAGACGGAGTCTCCCACGCTGTGCCCAGCCGCTGTCGTGTTGTCCACGCCACGCTGGACGGTGAGCCGCCGCAGGGCCGCGTCCTTGGCCGTGACGCGCATCGCCTCGGTGCCCGCGTAGGCGCGGAAGGGTGGCGTTGGGAAGTCGCCCACGCCGTCGCGCAGCGTGAGCGTCGTCTGCGAGGCGTCCATCGCCGCGTCCAGCACGCCTGCGAGCTTCGCCGGGTGCTCCAGCGGTATCCAGACACGCGTGCTCGTTGTCTTGATACCACCAAGCAGCACCGCCTCCGCCGGGACCTGCGCGCCGGAGACGAAGACGGCGATATCCCGCCCGTCGGCCAGCATCTCCGACTTGCGGACGACGGCACCGATGCCGTGAGCACCGGCCGTCGTTCCGCCGACGCCCCGGCCGCCCGTGTCCACGGTGAGAACGTTGCCTGCCTTGCTGCTGTAGCGCACCTGCTCCAGCGAGTTCGCCCCCTCCGGCTCGACGTAGATCAGGCCCGAGTTGGGGAGCCCTGACGCATCGGCCAAGGTGAAGCTGGTCGAGCCCGCTGTCACGGCCACCGAGAGGGTCGTCGTCGTGACGGTGCTGCGGATGATGGCGTCCGTGTTCCAGCCCGAGATCAGCCGCGCCAGGTAGCCCTTGCCCAGCCCGCCCCGGCTCGCCGGGTCGGAGAGCGGCTGCTGGGAGGCGTTCGCAAACATGATGCGGCGGAAGTAGGCCCAGCCGTCGTTCAGCGATTTCTTGGCCTGCGGCTTGATCGTCCAGGCGGGGTAGGTGTCGGCGTCGCCGGCGTTCGTCGGCGCGAAGGTAGCGCCGCTGGCCGTGATGTTGGCGATGGTGATCGGCGTGTCCGGGACGGCCCGCAGGAGGATGGGCCGGGCCGCCCAGAGCGGCGCGATCCAGATCGTCGGCGCCTCGCCGCGCACAAGGCCGAGGGAGGCGCAGGAGACCTGGCGCTGCACGCCGTCGGCGTCAGCCACGACGAACGTCTGCGGCCCCGCGGCGCCGTCGAAGAGGTCCATGAGCGTGCGCAGCTCGCCCTCGGTCGGCTGGCTCAGGTAGATGGTCAGGGGGAAGGGCTTGCCGTCCGGCGGCTGCATGCGTGAGAAGGCGGGGAAGGCGCCGATGCGCTCCGCCCGCACCGCCTCGTAGCGGGGCGCGGAGAGGATGCGGTGCTCCGGGTCGAAGACGACCTTGCGCGCCGCCGTCTGGAGGGCAACGCCGCCGAAGCTCACGGGCGTTCTGCCGTAGACGGTCACAGAAGCGCGGCCTCCTGTGCTACAATGGGCGCTACACTGGGCTCCCCGCCGGAAAGGAGCAATTGATGTACGAGTACACGGCTGTCAGCAAGTGGTGCGGCTTCTGGGGAGGCTGGGGCAGCGAAACCGACGTTGCGCGTGTCCTCACCGATATGGCTGGTCAAGGATGGCGGCTCGTCCAGACGGAGCGGAGCTGGTTTGCCTGGTTCTGGTTCATGCCCAGACCGAAGGTGCTGCTCGTTTTCGAGCGACAGAAAAGCTAGCCTCACGTCAGCAGCGCCCCCAAGTTGCGGAAAAATTCCTCCGCGTCTGGCCCCTGCGCATGAACGTGCAGGGGTCCGAGGACGCTGATGCGTGTGCCAGCGAGAGGAGCCGGCGGCGCGCCCGGGATTAGGCGGCCAACATCTTCGCCGCTCCAGTTCGACCACTCGTAGGGCGAACCGGTCCCGATATAGTTGCCGACGCGCCTCCCGCTAAACCACCGCTGCCCCCATTCATTCAGCATTGCCAGCGGAGCACCCAACAGCCCGACTAGTTGGTCAATGTGGGCGAAGGCGTCAGCTAAGCCTCGCATCATCGATATGCCCGCTTCACGCCCGACCTTGTCGTAGGTTTCCTGCATCGTGGAGCCCATCTTCCAATTCTTGGGATTGAGGAGGTCGATCAGGCTGTCCACGAAGCCCCGCGCTTGTTCCAAAAGCCACCCCGCCATGGATGAGAGCCCCTCCCAGATTTTCCCTGGGATGTCCTTCCCGATCTCCAGGGCTTTCAGTGCAAGGTCGCTGAGCGTGCCCACGATGTCATCCTTGAACTTGATGAACAACAGGAACGCCACGCCAAAGGGGCCGGTCAGTCCTATAATCAGCGCTTCCCGCCAGTGATCCGCGAGGAAGCCGACTATGGCTTCCAGCCCGCCCACGACGACGGCCTTGTACGTTGCGAGATACCAACTTATGGCGTCTTTGGCGAATGCAAACAGACCTAGTACGAAGTTCCACCCAGCTTGCGCGATTGCCTTTATACCACCCCAGATCTGGTCCCAGTTCCCGATGATGGCGAGTAGCGCTGCAAGCCAAGGCGCCAGAATGAGAAGAAGGATTTTAGGCCAGTTGTCAGCGAAGAAGTCCCGCACGGAATTGAAGGCACCGAAAATGAAGTCCCGAACCTGCGTGAAGGCGCCGACCACCACGTCCTTCACCTTGCCGGCAGCGTCCTTCATGAAGTCCCAGCCCTGCTGGAGCCGCGGCCAAATGCTGTCCCAGTTCTGCCAGATCAGGAAGATGGCGGCGGCGATAGCGGCCAGGAGGACCGCGATGCCCGGCGGCGCCAGGAGCGACGTGTTGGTTGCCAGAATGCCCGCCTTCAGGGTGGCGAACATGACCTGCAACCCCTGAATCGCGGCGAAGGTCTGGGTCGTGGCAACGAACACCCCCCAAGCAAGAGCGGCGGCGCCGATGAGTTCCTTGTGATCAATGAGCCAGCCGAGGGTGTCCTGTAGCGCGGGTAAGACCTTCTCCCTCAAGATCCTGGCTGCATCCTCAGCCGGACCCTGAATGTCTTCCCAGAAGTTGCGAAGATCATGAAGGGCCTGGCGGACGGCGGCTCGCAGTGTACTCCAAAAGCCGATCAGGTCTTCGCTGCCTTTGGGCACCCCGAGCCCAAGTGCAAGCATGGTTACGAATCGGTTTAGCAATCCGTCTTCGGCTATAAGGCCTGCCAGGAATCCCGCAATGATGCTCAGGCCGTTGGCCAGTGTCTCCGCGAAGCGCTGCACCCCGGCCATGAATTCCGGCGAGCTGGTCAGGTCCACGAGCTTCTGCATACCCCCCGTGGCCATCTTGAAGAACGGCGCCATGACGGTCCCCGACACCTGTGAGAACGTGTCCTTGATGGTCGACAGCAGCCCGCCGAACGTGTGCGACTGCTTCTCCATCAGCCCGCCGAAGTTCTGCTGCGAGTGAGCCACGAAGGCCGTCAGGAAGCGGTCGGTCGTGACGGCGCCCTTGCGGACCTCCTCCATCGCGTCGGGCACGCTCACGCCGAGCTGCTTCGCTAGCGCGGTCCACGAGAAGGTGCCGGCCTCGGCGAACTGCATCATCTCCTCGGCCATGAGGCGCCCCTTCGCCCGCACCTGGCCGATGCTGCGGATCGTGGCCTCCATGATCTGCGGGTCGCCACCCATGCCCGCCACCGCATCGCCTACGGCGGTGAGCACGGGCCGCACCTGATCAGCCTGGAAGCCGAAGGCAAGGAGCTTCTGGGATGCCCGGATCAGCTCCGGGAACTCGAACGGGGTGGTGGCCGCGAACTTCTGGAGGTCGTCGAGGAAGGTCTTCGCCTTCTCGCCGGAGCCCAGCATCGTCTCGAAGGCAAGCTGCGCCTGTTGCTTGAGGTTGTTGAAGCCGAAGCCCACAACGCCCAGCGCGCCGCCCAGGCCCAAGAGCCCGGCGCCGGCGCCCAGGAGCGCCGTCTTGCCGATGCCGCCCAGCGCGCCGAAGATGCCCTCGCTGCGCCCCTTGAGGCCCGCGACCGTGCGGTTGTACTCGCGGTCGTCGCCGCTGATGCGGACGACGGCCTCGCCCAGCGTCTCGGCCATCAGGTCACGTCACCTCGATGCCCAAAGCCTCCAGCCGCGACCGCTCCTCGCTCGGCATGGGCTGGTACTCCCAGCCCTCCAGCGAGTGGCGCAGACGGTCGATACCGCCCTCGCTGAAGGCGGCGGCGACGCCGACGGCCACAACCAGGGCGAACTCCTTCTGGACGGTGGGGAGGGACTGGACGTAGCGCAGGAAGTCGGCGAAGGGCATCTTGCGGATCGCCTCCGCCGTGAGGCCGGGGAACCAGTGGGCCAGGCTGCCTAGGAGCCGCTCCGTGCCCTCCGCCGCGCTGCCCGGTTCGGCGGGGGGCCGACCCCGTTTCCCGGTGGCGCCCCGGCGATGCCCCGCATGATCTCCACGACGCGGGCGAGCTGCACCGGGGCGAGCTTGCGAAAGGAGCGCACCTTGGCCACCTCCGGGAAGAGCTCGTCCAGGAGGTCGCACGCCTGGAGCACACCCTCGGCGTCGTCGTCATCCTTGCCCGATAGGGTGCGCTGGGCGCGGAGGAGGATGGCGTACTGCTCGGTCGAGAGGGCGGCGAGCTCGAACTCCTGGCCTCCCAGCCGGATGCGCACGGGTTCCGCGATGAGCGCGTCGAGGTCAATGATCCCATTGTCTGGAGCCCCCATGCTATGCTCCCGTCTTCTTGACCTCGAAGCCGAAGATGCCGTAGCCGGAGCCGGCCGCGGCCAAGTCGCTGCGCTGGAGCGCCTTCACCTTGAAGGGGATGCGTTCCTCTTCGGCACGCAGGCGGCGCATGGCGCCGTCGATAGTCAGGCGCACCTCCCAGAGCATGCCGCGCTCGTAGAAACCCTGCTGGTCGTTCCCCTCCCAGGCGAACGCCTTAGTCAGAAACGTGGGCGTGTCCGGGCCGATCTGGATCGTCGTCCTGGCTGGGCTGGCGGCCGTTACCGTCGCCTCGCCCAGGCCGCCGATGTCAGCCTGGCGCCCCATGACGATCTCCACCAGCTCGCCCGAGATCTCCACCAGCACCTTGAGTGGGGTAATCACCACGTCGCCCAGATTCACATCCGCGCCGACGCTGTACTCGTCCACGGTGCGGGCGATGCTGATGCCCTCCCTGAGCGCACCGAGGCGCGTCCATCCCCCTGTCGCCGCGAACGTCGAGCCAGCCGCCGGGATAAGCGCGTCCCGCGCGGTCGTGTTGGCTGGCGTGGTAGCGACGTAGACGTCGACGTCGCCGATCTGGACCTTGGTCTTGTCAAGCGCGACGGTCATGGTGGCTCACCCCTCTCTCTAGGGCTTCTCCTCGGAGGGCGGCGGCGGCTCCGGGTCAGGGCCGGCTACCTCCTCGAAGCGATGGTCCGGGAATGTCAGCAGCTCGTCGGTCTTGCCAGCGGGCACCAGCAGGGCCTCGCCTCCGGCTCGGAAGAGCTGCCCGGCGTCCGTATCGAAGTAGGTTGACGGCCCCAGGTAGCGCAGCCAACGGTCGCGCTTGGTCATGCCAGCACCGCCGCCGTCTCTTCATGGATTTGCAGGGTCAGCAGCACCCGTTGCACCGGCTGGTGCGTGTCCGGGTCCCAGTCCGGCAGGATGCGGGCTCCGCTGACGGCCATGATGCGCGGCTGGGCCAGCGCGATTGCCGTGTCCTGCCAGAGCATGAACTGGGCCACGACGGCGGCGAGCTGTCGCAGCGTCTGGGAGATGTCGGGCCGGTCGATACCTTCGGGCTCGCCGTAGACGCTGACCTGCACCACATCCTCGCGCCAGGGCCTTGGCTCCGGGCGGGACTCAGCCAGCACCTCCTCGCAGACGATGGAGGGCCAATCCGCGAGGTCCGCCGGGAACTTGGGCTGGTAGATACGGCCGCCGGTGAACGTGTTCAGCGTCGCGTTCGTGATCAGCCGCTGGCGGATCGCGGCCAGGGTCTCGTTGCCAGCCATCAGGCAGTCCTCATGATGCTCGGGATGCGGGGGCCGACCTGCCGCAGCGCGGGCAGAAGATAGGGCCGGGCCGCCATGCGGCGGGTGCCGAGCTCGACGTGCAGGGCGTAGCCGACCTTGTTCACGCCGCCGAACTTCACGAGCACATAGGTCGTGTCGCCCTGGCGGAAGGCGCCCGCGTGCGGCTCCTTGCGGCCGGAGCGGCGGAGGTTGCCCGTAAGCACCGGGGCGAGCTGCTTCGCCAGCGCTTCCACGGCGAGGCCCGCATTGCTCAGGCCACGCTCCGTCTTCGCGCGGAAGCGCTCCCGCACCCGGTCGTCGAACCAGCGGACGGCCACTACATGTCCCCCAGGGCCACGATCTTGAGGTTGGTCACGGCGCTGTAATCGATGGTCACCTTGCCAGCGTCGGCGCCGGTCTGGAGGTTCCACTCCTCCTGTTTGAACGGCCCCACAAGCCTGCGCTCGTTCGCCGGGCAGACGATGGCGGTGTTGCCGGTGAGCCCGTGCGAGCACGCCACCGGGCGGTTGAACGTGACCGTCTTGGAGGCCGCGTCGTCGTTGATGATGAGGATGCGCTCCTTGCCGCTGTTGAGCCACTGGTTCCCGGCGGCGGCGCAGGCCGTGAAGGGTGCGTTGACGGTCGCGCTGGGCCGGACGATGGTCAGATCGGTGTACGCCATAGCCTACGCTGCCCTCCTCTCCACTACGGCCTCCTTATGGTGCGCGGCCCCCGCCGCATCCTCCACCAGGATCACGTCATAGGTCAGGCCGCCGGAGACGATCACGTCTCCCTCCAGCACATCCGTCCCGATGGGGAGCATGCAGAGCTGCTCCCGGACGACGACGCGCTGGCGCTCGGTCAGTGGCTCGCGGCCCCGGCGCTTCACGAAGCGGCAGAGGACGCCCGTGGCCAGGTTGGCCCACGTCTCCGCCGGCAGGCCCGTGCCGCTGTTCACGGCGCCCGGCGTCATCCGCCGCACATTGCACGTCGCGGTCAGGAACGTCAGGAACGTCGCATCGCTGAGAGCCACGCTAGCTCACCCCCTGGAGGCGCTCGTGCAGGAGCTTCGTGCGGTGGCTGAACGGGTCCCAGATCGTCTCGGCGTAGCCGTCGGCGGGGACGCTCTGGGCGCGCTCGCGCAGGTCGGCGGCGAGGCTGCGCAATTGCTGCCCCACGCTGACGCTGGACTCGCTGTAGTCGCCGATGGCCACGACTTTGGCCAGCAGCGCCTTGTCCGCGAGGATCGCCAGCACGGCGTCGGCGGCGGCGCTGAAGACGTCCGTGCCGCCGTTCAGGTCGAGGAACGCCTGAATCTCGCCGTCCTGGAACAGCTCGCCCGGCGTGGTGGTGTCGCCGATGAGGAGGCGCACCTTGCCGACGTCCGTCGCCAGGTCGTACGTGAAGGCCACGCGCTACTCCTCCGGCTCCGACTCCCCGGCTGGCTCTGCGGCCTCAGTGCCCCGGCCACGACGCCGCCGGCGAGGCTCTGCCGGCTCAGTGTTCCAGAGGTGGTCTTCGCCCGCCGCCTGGCGCTCCAGCGCGGGGACGATGACGGCGAGGCAGGCATCATGGTCGAGCGAGTGCCCACCCGGCCCGATGAGCCTGTCCTTCGGGATGAGGACCTGGCACGGCTGGCCCCGGACGGTGCCCGTGGCGATGAAGCCGGAGTCGGCTAGCCGCGTGTCGATATACGTCACATCTGCCATGCTGGTACCTCCTACGAACCGGAGCCGTTGGAGCCCACCGTCATGCGCGGGTCGAGCCGCGTCCCGCCGAACACCTTTCGCACCCGGTAGGTGCGGCTGTCGCGGGCGTCCAGGCCCATCACGTCAGCGCCGCCGCCCACGCTCTGGAAGGCAGCCACGCTCACCATGAGTTCCGGGTTCTCGTGGCCGCGCAGCACGCCCAGCTCCAGGGCGGCCCCGCCCACGCTCGGTGCGCTGAAGAGGAACCAGGAGGTGTTGCCGTTCGCGGTCGAGGCGATGACCGGGATGTACGGGTCGACCACCACGTCGAGCTGGTACTCCGGCAGGATGTTGAGGGCCGGCACCACCCCGGCGCTCGCGCCCTGGCCGATCAGGAGCTGCGACCGCACGATGGACAGCGCCGTCACCTCCAGTGCCGGCGGCACGACCAGCACGGACGGTCGCACCATGATCGGCTCGCTCGTCTTGGGGTTGCGCTGGGCGGCCATCAACTCGATGGCGTCTCCCAAGGCGGTCGCCGTCAGCACCGGGTTGGTCGGGACGATGTTCAGGTTGCCCGCCGTGTAGAACGAGGCGTGCGGCCCGGAGGCGTCGATGTACAGCGCCGTGAGGAAGCGGGCCTCCGAGAGCTGCACCGCCCGCGCCAGCCGCGCCGGCAGGTCCTGGAAGGCCTGCAAGTCGTCGTTGATCAGGGTCTCGAAGAACACCGGGATGTCGCGACCGTACTTGGCGACCGCGTAGTTGAACTCCACCTCGTCCAGATCGGCCTCCGGGTAGGGAGCCCCCGCGCCGATGGCGTTCAGGATGTCGTCGCCGCCGTCGATGCGGAAGCGCTTGACCGTGCGGAAGTCGCTGACGGTGGCCTGCCGCGTGTACGCTTGCCAGCGGAACGCTGGCGCCTGGTAGGCCGCGAGCAGTTGGCGGTCGATCACGTCGGCGAAGAGCAGCGGGAAGTCGCCGACGCTCAGCGCCTCACGGAGCTGGTAGACCGGGCGGCGCCCCCGGTATACGTCTCCCAGGAACTCGGCCGCCTCGGCGATCCGTTCCTCGTATTCCGCGCCGTAGTGGCGCTCCAGCAGACGCCGCGCCGGCATGCCGTCCGCGGGCGAGAGGAGGGCTCCGGGAGCCGTCTCGTCCCAGCCCTGGATGACGCGGGTATCGCGGTCGAACGTCTCGATGAGGTCCCTCAGTGCGCTAGTCATCTCTGGCTTTTCCTCCTCTCGTTGCCGCCCAGGCGGCTACTCCGTCGCCACCTTGCGCAGCTCCAGCCCAACACGCAGGCCGGCCACGGCGGAAGCGGCCGCGGTCGCTGTCACGACCCGTGCCACGATATCCCGTGAGGTGGTGCTTTCGTGGGCGGTCACGGTCGGCGCCAGGTCGGCGGCGCCGGAACCCTCGATGTCCACGCCGTTGATGATGCTGGTCTCCGCCCCCGGCGTCCCCACGTTCAGGACCGTGGTGCCGGTGGCGTTGGTGATGGTTCCGAGGCGGCGCACCTGCACGCCATGGACGCGCCAGCCCGGCGGGAGAGCGCTCTGGAGCGTCACCAGGGTCCCGTTGCCGATGAGGGCGGTAGTGAGCCCCAGCTCCGCCGCCGTGTACTCGACGAATCGGGTCTTGATGGTGTCGTCAACCGTCTTGGGCATGTCGTTCGCTCCTTCCTACGGCGGGCCTAGCGGCCGGCGCTCGCTGCGACCTTGGCCTGCTCCTCCGGCAGGCCGAGGCGCTTGAACGACTCGACCAGCCGCTCCGTGCCCTTGGTGGGCTCGCCGGCGGCACCGAGGCCGCGCACGCGGCCAGCGCCAGCCAGCTCCTTGGCGTAGTCCTGCTCCTCCTTGATGGCAGCGGCGATAGCCTCCGCCGGAGCCTCCGTTGCCTCCGCAAAGCGCGCCAGGATGCGCTTGGCGATGGGCTCCGAGAGCTTCGCCTCGGCGACGGCCTTCCCGACCGCCTCCTGCACCTGGCGCCGCCCCTCGGCGGCTTCCAGCTCGGCGAGGCGCTTGTCGCGCTCCTCCAGGGCTGCCTTGGCGTCCTCCGCCTCCTTCTGCAGCCGGGCCGCCTCCTCGACGGTCACGGTGTCCATACGGTGCTCCTTTCCCCCTGCGCTCTCGCGGAGTATCTCCGTCCGAAGCTCACTCACAATGTCGGGGCGCCGCTCGCGCAGCCGCCCCACGTCGATGATGTCCACGTCGTACTCGGGCTGGGCGGCTTCCAACACCTCGGCTCGTCCGCCCGCACCGGGCTCCGTCACGAAGTCCACCGAGCGGCCGGCCGGGATGCCCTCTACAACGAACGTCTTCTGCCCTTCAACCACAGCGTCGCCGCCCTGGCCCACGGCCCGGATCGACGTGCCGAGCGTCTGGAGCTGGCCGCGTTCGGCGAGGAGGTCCACCTTCGCCTGGAAGGACGGGTCGATGATGATCGCCTTGCCCTTGACCTCGCCCTGGGGGCCGATGTACGTCTCCGTGAGATTCGCCACCCAGTCGCGCATGTCCCCTTCGGGGCGCTCCCGCTCCTGGGCTCGCGTCTGGTGGTTGACGTACATCTTCTGGCCCTCGAAGACCTTGTGGTCGCGGGCCAGGGCCTCCCGGCGGTAGTAACGGCTACGGGGCGCGTTGAAGCCGGGTCGGATGACGGTGAGCGTTAGCGTCCCGTCCTTCACGGCCTCGGTCAGCGGCGTCCACTCGTCGCAGAAGCGACGGGCGTGAGCGGACTCGCCCGAAGGCTCGCCGCCTTCCTTCTTGAGCATCGCCCGCGCCTTGGCGATAACGCGGGCGATGACACCTTGGGAGAGCTTCGCCTGGGGAGCCCGAGAAAGTGCGTTGCGCAGGTGCGGCAGGTCGACCTTGCCCGCCTCGTCCTTGACCGGGAAGTAGCGCAGGCTCCGGGGCTTCGTCTTACCGCCCTCGTCCTTCTCGCCGCCCGGCGCGATGTACAGGAAGGAGCTGTCCGGCAGGTCGTTGACCTTGGCAGTGCTCCAGACAGCTTCCTGGAGGTCAAGCGCCCACGTGGCCTCGGCCTCGGCTGCCTGTGCGGCCTCGGCTGCGACCTGCACCACGAGCTCGACCGGCTGCGGCTCGCCGAACGTTACGCCACCTGGCCCCTCGGTGTAGGGATAGCGGATATACTCACCCGCGCCCGTATCAACGATGATGGAGTCCGCGAAGGTGTACGCGACCCACGGCCAGGGTTCATGTTCCTCGCGGGGGAACTGCTTCTGAAAGGCGCCGGAGAGGCGGTCGCGGCGCTCCTCATAGGAGCCTTCGGGTGCGGCCTCCCGTAGCATCGCCACGCCTGAGCCGCTGTAGCGCGTGAGGTCGAGCACCGTTCCCTCCACAAAGAAAAGGGCCACCCAAAACGGGTGGCCCCAAGCAAAGATCGGGCCGAAGGCTATTCGGTTGTCGCGCTCAAGCTACACCCTACACGCTAGCGTGTCAAGCCCTCCCCGGTGTACACCGTCACCTTGGCCGGCCCGACGCGGCCGTCCTTGTCCATCTGGAGCACAACTTGGAGCGGCTGCGCCGAACGCACCGCCAGCGCGATGTACGGCTCGACGCACTCCCGGAGCTGCACATCCCAGGCGGCGAGAGCGCGGGCCGTGGCGGCGCGGGCGGGCTCGTTCATTCGCCCCTCCAGAGTACGGCGGGCGGTTCGTTGCCGGGGATACGGGCCGGCGCGAGGGCGCAGCGGCAGGACGGGTGTGCCGGCGGGAAGTCATGGCCGCTCGGGAACGGTTGGTCGATGGGCACATCCCCCGCATCCTCGTTGATATTGCACACTTCATTCGGGTCCGTCTGCACCGCCATCCAGCGGCGGTGCGTCACGCCGTTGCGGCTGTAGGCATCGTGCGTGACGCTGCTCCAAGCCCACGCCGTCTCGGTGCGGGCGATGGTGGTCGCCCGCGTTAGGGCGCGTTTAGCTGCTAGTCGTTCTGCCCTCTTGACACCAAACTTTTCAACCTCCGTCGGCACAGGCTCGCTCCAACTCCGGAACTCCCGCCTGAGGTCGCGGGCGATCTCCGTGGGGTGGGCGCCCCGCTCAATGCCCGCCGCCAAGATGCGCCGCACCGTGGCCCGCGACACGTCATCGATGCGCGTGACCTGGCTCGCCGCTTGGGTGCGCAGCGCCTCCAGGACGCGTTCACCCCGCAGGCTGAACGGCCCGCCGACGCCGATGGCACGAAGCGCGGAGCGGCCGGCGGCGGAGCCCGTGACGAGGTACGCGTCGTAGAGCAGCTCCTCCAAGTCGTCGTCCTCCGGCCAGGCGCGGAGCACGGCGTCAAGGTAGGCGGCACTCTCGGGATCTTCCTGCTCACGCAGCCGGCGCCGCGCCGTGATATCGGCGGCCAGCTTCGCTGCCGGGAAGCCCTTCGCCCAGCGCCGGAAGTAGGAGGCGAGGCGGCG
>Ga0209751_10003778_pt1 | contig 14645 bp, 15 predicted proteins | sample RifCSP13_1_FD_184019 | JGI IMG/M metagenome (GOLD analysis project Ga0209751, IMG submission 184019) | Soil microbial communities from Rifle, Colorado - Rifle CSP2_sed 13_1 (SPAdes) (version 2) | ecosystem: Environmental > Terrestrial > Deep subsurface > Rock core/Sediment | place: Rifle... | reverse complement strand
CGCGACTCGATCTCGTGCTTTTCGATATGGATGCTGGTGAAGGTGTCGTCGCGCACGAGGCGGTCGCTGATGACGATCGCGTCCTCGTAGTTGCCGCCTTCCCAGGACATGAACGCGACCAGGATGTTGCGGCCCAGGGCGAGCTCGCCGTTGTCGGTCGAGCTCGAGTCGGCGATCGGCTGGCCGGCCTCGACCCGCTCGCCGACCATGACGATCGGGCGCTGGTTGATGCACGTGCCCTGGTTGGAGCGCACGAACTTGTCGAGCGGGTACTCGTGCAGCTCGCCCGAGTCCGACTCGACCTGGATGCGCTCAGAGGTGACGCTGGTGACCACGCCGGCGACCTTGGCCGTCAGGACCTGGCCCGAATCGAGCGCCGCCTTGGCCTCCATGCCGGTGCCCACGGTGGGCGCCTCCGGCTCGAGCAGCGGCACCGCCTGGCGCTGCATGTTCGAGCCCATCAGGGCGCGGTTGGCGTCGTCGTGCTCGAGGAAGGGGATGAGCGCCGTGGCGACGCTCACCACCTGCTTGGGCGAAACGTCCATGTACTCGATCTGGTTGGGCCGCGCCTCCGGGAATGAGTCGCGGAAGCGCGCCGGGACGCGCTCGTCGACGAAGTAGCCCTTGGCGTCGAGCTTGGCGTTGGCCTGCGCGACGTGGTGCTCCTCTTCCTCGTCCGCGGCGAGGTAGACGATCTCGTCGGTCACGCGCGGGCGGATCGGGAAGGCAGCGGCCTTCTGCTTCTTGAGCTCGGCGATGGCTTCCTTGGTGAACGCCTTGCCGCGCTTGAGCACGACCGTGCCCGTCTTGGTGGTCACGTCCGCGTCCGGGATCTCAGTCGCGATGTCCTTGTCGTCGGCGGCGACAGTGCGCTTGACCTTGCGGTACGGAGTCTCGATGAAGCCGTACTCGTTGATCCGGCCATAGGTGGCCAGGGAGCCGATCAGGCCGATGTTCGGACCCTCTGGCGTCTCGATCGGGCAGATCCGGCCGTAGTGGCTGTGGTGCACGTCGCGCACGTCGAAGCCGGCGCGTTCGCGGCTGAGGCCACCGGGGCCAAGGGCCGACAGGCGGCGCTTGCTGGTCAGCTCCGCCAGCGGGTTGGTCTGGTCCATGAACTGGGAGAGCTGGCTGCCGCCGAAGAACTCCTTCATCGCCGCCACGACGGGGCGAATGTTGATCAGCGCATTCGGGGTGGCCTTCTCCGCTTCCTGGATCGACATCCGCTCGCGGACGACGCGCTCCATGCGCAGCAGGCCGACGCGGAAGGCGTTCTGGATGAGCTCACCGTTGGCGCGGATGCGCCGGTTGCCCAGGTGGTCGATGTCGTCCGCGAGGCCCTGGTCGCGGTTGAGCTCGATCAGGTGGCCGACGATGGCAGCGATGTCTTCCTTGCTGATCGTCCGCTCAGTCGAGAGGTTGATGCCCATCCGGTCGGCGACCGCGTTGAGCTTCTTGTTGAGCTTGTAGCGGCCGACGCGGCCCAGGTCGTAGCGGCGGAAGTTGAAGAACAGGCTCTCGACCAGCTTCTCCGCGTTGTCACCGGTGGGCGGGTCGCCCGGGCGGAGCTTCTTGTAGACCTCGATCAGCGCTTCGCCGCGGGTGTTGGTGTTGTCCTTCTCGAGCGTCGAGGCGATGTAGTTGGTGTCGCCGGTGTTGATGCGCGAGAAGAGCGCGGTCATCACGTCGTTGTTCTCGTAGCCGACGGCGCGCAGCAGCTTGGTCGCCTCCAGCTTGCGCTTGCGGTCGACCTTGACGTACAGCTGGCCGCGGGCAGCGGTCTCGAACTCGAGCCACGCACCGCGGTTGGGGATGACCTTGGCGTTGAACAGGTTGCGCCCGGTCGCCGGGTCCTCCGTGGCGGTGTAGTACACGCCGGGCGAGCGGACCAGCTGGCTGACCACGACGCGCTCCGCGCCGTTGATGATGAACGTGCCTTCCTCGGTCATGAACGGGAAGTCGCCCATGTACACGCGCTGGCGCTGGATCTCGCCGGTCTCCTTGATCAGCAGCTCGACCCACACGTAGAGCGGCTTGCTGAAGGTGAGGTCACGGGTGCGGCACTCGAGCTCGCTGTACTTGGGCTGCTCGAACTCGTACTCGCGGAAACGGAGCTCCATCACTCGACCGGTGAAGTCCTGGATGGGGCTGATCTCGTCGAACAGCTCGCGCAATCCATGGCCGATGAACCATTCGAACGAGTCCAGCTGGAGCTCGATCAGGTTCGGGATGGGCAGGACTTCGGGGATGCGGGCGTAGGGCTTGCGCTCAGTGGTGGCGATCAAGCTACGCCGGCCGGGGTCGGTGACAGTCAGCATCAAGCGCTCCTAGCGAGGCGGTACTGATCTCCGGGCAGGGACGCACGAAGGCGGACAGGGGCATCCGCCGAGGAAGATCCAGAGATAAAGGGAGCCGCGCTCAACGACCGCACATAGTATCGACCCCGGCGCATGGTGTCAACGGCGGCCCTACACTCCGGGCCGTGACCATCCACATCGCCGCGCGCAAATTGCTGCGCCGCGGCCAATTGTCTGCGCCATCCCCGACCGACAGGGCGCGGGTGCGCGAGCTCCTCTCCCCTGCCCGCTGCGCATTGCTGGTGGTGGACGTGCAAAACGACCTGGTCCATCCCGATGGGCGCGTTGGCCCGGGCCGCGCCCGCACCGTCTACGCCGCGGCGTTGAAACAGATCAACTCGCTCATCGGCGCGGCGCGGACGGCCGGCGTGCCCGTCATCTACATCCGGACAGAGCACGGCCCCGGCCGCGATTCAGGGCCGTACCGCGCCGTCCCCGCCCGCCGCCGGCGCTCGCCGGAGGGCACGTGCCTGGCCGGCACGTGGGGCGCCGAGTTCGCCGCCGAGCTTGACGGCCCGCGCGACGGCGAACAGGTGGTGACCAAACACGGCTACGACGGGTTCGCGGCATCCGGGCTGGCCCAGAGCCTGGCGTCCGCCGGTCGGGACACGGTCGTGGTGGGCGGCGTGGCGACGACGCTGTGCGTCGCGGCGACGGTGGCCGGCGCGTTCGAGCACGGCCTGTACGCGATCGTCCCGCGCGAGGCGACCGCGGCATCTGACGCCGGACAGGCCAAGGCGGCTCTACGCCGGATGGAGACGCACTACGGCGACGTAGTCCCCGCCGACGTCGTGCTCGATGCGTGGTGCGCGGCGGAAGTTGCGGGCTCCAACCACGCGGTCTTGCCACAAGTCGCCCCAAGGTGACCCGGTTGCTTGGTTGTCTCGCCCAAAGTGCCAGCCGCGTGGCCGGGGGTGCTGGAATGCCCTCCCGAAGTCGCCATCTGGTTCCATCGGGCGGATTGGGGGACAGGCCCGGTCAGCGCACCGTGACTTCTGGCGCCCTCCTCAACGTTGAAGGGCCCGCCGTTGCCGGCGGGCCCTCCTGATGCGCATTTAACTGCCAGAGCTACTTGATCTCGACCTTGGCGCCCTGCTCCTCGAGGGCGGCCTTGATCTTGTCAGCCTCTTCCTTGGCGATGCCTTCCTTGACCGGCTTGGGCGCCGCGTCGACCAGGTCCTTGGCCTCCTTGAGGCCCAGGCCGGTCAGCTCGCGCACGACCTTGATGACCGGGATCTTGTTCGGGCCGATCTCGGTCAGCACTGCGCTGAACTCGCTCTGCTCCTCGGCGGCGGCCGCCGGTGCGGCACCACCAGCTGCGGCTGCGGGAGCGGCTGCAGCTGCGACCGGCGCAGCAGCGGTGACGCCGTAGCGCTCTTCGAACTTCTTGATGAACTCGGACAACTCGAGCACGGTCATGCCGTCAATCGCCTCGAGCAGCTGGTCCTGGGTGACCTTGGTCGCCATTCGTGATGTCTCCTTTTCAGTTGTCAGCAGTCGGTTAGTCGGTGGTAGTCGGTGGTAGTCGGTGACCTAGGCTGCTTCGGCCTGGGCCTTGCGCTCGGCCACCTGGGCCAGCGCGTAGCCGAGGTTGCGCAGCGGCGCGGCAAAGAGCGACGCCATGCTTGCCAGCGGCGCGACCATGCCTCCGGCCAACTGGCCGAGCAGCACCTCGCGCGATGGCAGCGTCGCCAGCCGCGTGACGCTCTCCGCGTCGACCCTGCGGCCGCCGAGGATTGCGCCGCGAACGGCGACCGTGCGATACGGCCGGATGGCGTCGAGGAACGATTTCGCCAGCGCGACCTCGTCCCCGCTGCCCATGGCCAGCGCCGACGGGCCCTCGAGCAACGCCGCCAATTCGGTATTGCCCGCTTCCTGTGCGGCGATCTTGGCCAGGCGGTTCTTGACCACCCGGTACTTGATGCCCTCGCCGCGCAAGACGCGGCGGACGGCATTGATGTCGGCAACGGTCAGGCCGCGGTAGTCGGCCACGATGGTCGCCTTGGCCGCTGAAAGGTCTTCTTTCAGCGCGGCAACGGTGGCTCGCTTGGCCTCCGTCGGCATAGATGCCTCCTCTCCCTGGTCTGACGCCCGGCTGCGCCCGGCGACGACGACCCTCGCTTGGTTCCGCGCGAGGGTGTCGTGGCGCTGCGACTGCAGCGTCACCAGGGCCCGCGGCCCTGATCAACTCCCTGCCTCGGCGTGCCCGCCGGCATCGCCCCGTGGGGCTGGTCGGCGATTTCGGTCCGTCAGGCTTGCGAGACCTTGGCGGTCTGGCTTGCCCTGGGAGCGCAGCGCTGTCTGCGGCGGAACGGTCTTAAGTTGATCCCTTTTGGCCGGCCTTGCGGTCGGCTACCTGGGATTGCTAGGCGGTGGCGCTGGCGAGAACCGCCGGCACGTCGACCCGGATGCCCGGGCCCATCGTTGCTGCCACTGTCAAGCTCTTGAAGTATTGGCCCTTCGCGGCGCTGGGCCGGGCGCGGTTGATCGCGTCAACCAGCGCGGCCAGGTTCTCGCCGAGTTGCTGCGGCTCGAAGCTGGACTTGCCGAAGGGAGTGTGGATGATACCGGCCTTGTCGACCTTGAACTCGACGCGCCCGCCCTTGACCTCTGAGAGGGCGCGCTCGATGTCGAAGGTGATGGTGCCCGACTTGGGGTTGGGCATCAGCCCGCGCCGGCCCAGGATGCGGCCCAGGCGGCCGACGATGCCCATCATGTCGGGCGTCGCCAGGGCGACGTCGAAGTCAAGCCAGCCGGCCTCGATCTTCTTGGCCAGGTCCTCGCCACCGACCTCGTCCGCGCCGCCGCGCAGTGCCTCCTGCGCCTTCTCACCCTGGGCGAAGACGATCGCGCGGATCTTCTTGCCCGTGCCGTGCGGCAGGACGACGGTGCCGCGCACCATCTGGTCGGCGTGGCGCGGGTCGATGCCCAGGCGAATGTGCGCCTCAGCCGACGCGTCGAAGCCGGTGTAGGTGGTCTGCTTGAGCAGCTCCATCGCGGTCGCCAGGTCGTACGCCTTGCCGCGATCGACCAGCGCCACTGCCTGCTGATACTTCTTGCCGTGAGCCATTCTCAGGTTCTCCTTCTGGCGGCTCTGCCTTCAGAGCCTCCCCTCTGTCGCGGGGTGTGCGTCCCCTTGCGGGGCGGTTGACTCTCGCCGGCGCTAGCCGACGACCTCGATGCCCATCGAGCGCGCGGTGCCCTCGATGATCTTGGACGCGCCGTCGATGTCGTTGGCATTGAGGTCGGACATCTTGACCTCTGCGATCTCGCGCACCTGCTTGCGGGTGACTGAGCCGATCTTCTCGCGACCGGTCGTGGCGGCGCCCTTCTCTACCCCCGCCGCCTTGCGCAGAAGGTCTGCCGCGGGCGGCGTCTTGAGGATGAAGCTGAAGCTGCGGTCCTCGTAGATGGTGATCTGGGCCGGGATGACCTGGCCCGACTGGGCGGCCGTCTTCTCGTTGTAACTCTTGCAGAACTCGACGATGTTGATGCCATGCGGGCCGAGCGCGGTGCCGACCGGCGGCGCCGGGGTCGCCTTTGCGGCCGGCAGCTGGAGCGTAAGGACGATGCGGATCTTCTTAGCCATCTGGGTAGTCGGTTCCTTCTAGAGCTTTTCGACCTGGAGGAAGTCCAGCTCGACGGGTGTCTCACGGCCGAAGATGCTGACCAGCACCTTGAGCTTGTTGCGTTCGGGGTTGACCTCGTCGACCGTGCCGATGAACTCGGCGAACGGGCCGTCTGTGACGCGCACGCTCTGGCCCTTCTGGAAGGCGACGCGGTACTTAGGCGTCTCGACGCCCATCTGGCGCAGGATCTGCTTGACCTCGTGCTCCTCGAGCGGCACCGGTTCGTTGCGCGAGCCGGGGATGTTGCCGCCGCCGACGAAACTGGTCACGCCGGGCGTGTTGCGCACGACGAACCACGAGTCTGGATCCAGGATCATCTCGACCAGCACGTAGCCCGGGTAGACCTTCTTCTGGACGGTCACGCGCTGTCCCGAGCGAATCTCGATCTCATCCTCTTCCGGCACCAGGACCTGGAAGATCTTGTCCTCCATGCCCATTGACTCGATGCGGTGCTCAAGGTTGGTCTTGACCTTCTTTTCGTAGCCCGAGTAGGTGTGAATGACGTACCAGCGCTTCTCTGGCGCCTTGACCGCCGTCGCCTCAGCTTCGGCCATCTAGAGATCCGCCAGCCTGCTGATGAGCAGATCGAAGGCGATGTCGAACACGGAGATGTACAGGCCCACGCCGGCGCTGATGACGAACACCAGGACCGTCAGGTTGCGCACCTGCTCACGCGTAGGCCAGGTCACCTTCTTCAGCTCTGACCAGCTCTCTTCTATAAAGCGCCGGATTCGTTTCACGAGTTCGACCTACCTCAGGGATTTGGCGGGTGTGGCAGAGGCGACAGGACTCGAACCTGCAACCGCCGGTTTTGGAGACCGGTGCTCTACCAATTGAGCTACGCCTCTAAGCCGCTCTGGGGCCGCTGTTGATCAGTTTAGATGTAAGCGTCGTGGGTGCTACTTCGCCTCACGGTGCAGCGTGTGCTTGTGGCACCGCGGGCAGTACTTGCGAAGCTCGATCCGGTTGGGATCGTTCTTCTTGTTCTTGGTGGTGCTGTAGGTCCGCTCCTTGCACTCTGTGCAGGCGAGCTGGATGACCGGCCTGTTCTCTGCTGCCTTGGCCACTTACGCCTCGATCTCGATGATCGCGCCGGCGCCGACGGTGTGGCCGCCCTCGCGGATGGCGAAGCGCTGGCCGGTCTCGAGCGCGATCGGGGTGATCAGCTCGACGTTCATGTCGACGTTGTCGCCGGGCATGATCATCTCCGCCCCGCCGGTCAGGCCGATGGCCCCGGTGACATCGGTCGTGCGCAGGTAGAACTGCGGCCGGTAGCCGTTGTAGAAGGGGGTATGGCGGCCGCCCTCCTCCTTGGTCAGCACGTACACCCTTGCGACGAACTTGGTGTGCGGCTTGACGCTGCCGGCCTTGGCGAGCACCTGGCCGCGCTCGATCTCCTCGCGCTCGATGCCGCGCAGAAGACAGCCGATGTTGTCGCCCGCCCTTCCCTCGTCGAGCAGCTTCTTGAACATCTCGACGCCGGTCACGACGACCTTCCTTGTGTCCTTGACCCCGACGATCTCGACCTCCTCGCCGACCTTGACGATGCCGCGCTCGACGCGCCCTGTGGCGACGGTGCCGCGGCCCTTGATGCCAAAGACGTCCTCGACCGGCATCAGGAAGGGCTTGTCGACCGCCCGCTCGGGTGTCGGGATGTACGAGTCGACCGCGTCCATCAGCTCGGCGATGCAGGCATACGCCGGATCGGACGGGTCGTTGCCCGCCTCGAGCGCCTTGAGGGCGGAACCGCGGATGACCGGAATGTCGTCGCCCGGGAACTGGTACTTGGTCAATAGCTCGCGCACCTCGAGCTCGACCAGCTCGAGCAGCTCGGGATCATCGACCATGTCGACCTTGTTGAGGAAGACGACGATGTAGGGCACTTCGACCTGGCGCGCGAGGAGGATGTGCTCGCGTGTCTGGGGCATCGGCCCGTCGGTCGCGGCGACGACCAGGATGGCGCCGTCCATCTGGGCGGCCCCGGTGATCATGTTCTTGATGTAGTCCGCGTGCCCCGGGCAGTCGACGTGGGCGTAGTGGCGCTTGTCGGTCTCGTACTCGACGTGGGCGATGGCGATGGTGATGCCCCGCTCGCGCTCCTCGGGCGCGTTATCGATCGACTCGAAGGCGCGGTACTCGGACTGGCCCTTCATGGCCAGGTACTTGGTGATCGCCGCGGTGAGGCTGGTCTTGCCGTGGTCGATGTGGCCGATGGTGCCGATGTTGACGTGCGGCTTGGTGCGCTCGAACTTCTTCTTGGCCATTTCCTCTCCTAACGGCTAGAGACTGCGCGGTTGGCCGACTTCTGCGCCAATTCGCTGGCGATCGAGGACGGCACCTCGGCGTAGTGACTGAATTCCATCGAGTACGTCGCCCGGCCCTGGGTCATCGAACGCAGGTCGGTCGCGTAGCCGAACATCTCGGCCAGCGGCACGAAGGCGCGCACGACCTGGGTCCGGTGGCCCTCGGCGGTGCCGCGCGTTTCCATCCCCTCGATATGACCGCGGCGGCTGTTGATATCGCCGATGACGTCGCCCATGAACTCCTCGGGCATGGTCACCTCGACGCGCATGATCGGCTCGAGGATGGCCGGGTCGGCCTTGTCGAAGGCGTCCTTGACGGCCATTGACCCGGCGATCTTGAAGGCCATCTCGGACGAGTCGACCTCGTGGTACGAGCCGTCGTGCAGCGTGGCCTTGACGTCGACCACCGGATAGCCGGCGAAGATGCCGGTCGCGAGCGCCTCGCGGATGCCGGCGTCGACGGGCTTGATGTATTCGCGCGGGATGGTGCCGCCGACGATCTTGTCGACGAACTCGTAGCCCTTGCCCTTCTCGGTCGGCTCGAGCGTGATGACCGCGTGGCCGTACTGGCCGCGGCCGCCGGTCTGGCGCACGAAGCGGCCGTTGCCCTCCGCCGCGCGGCGGATCGTCTCGCGATACGAGACCTGCGGCTTGCCGATGTTCGCGGCAACCTTGAACTCGCGCACCATGCGGTCGACCAGCACGTCGAGGTGCAGCTCGCCCATGCCCGCGATGAGGGTCTCCGACGACTCCGGGTCGGTGTGCACGCGGAAGGTCGGATCCTCCTCCGCCAGGCGCTGCAGGGCGATGGCCAGCTTGTCCTGGTCGGCCTTGGTCTTGGGCTCGATCTTGACCTCGATGACAGGCTCAGGGAAGGTCATCGACTCGAGCACCACGGCATGGTCGGGATCGCACAGCGTGTCGCCCGTGAAGGTGTCCTTCAGCCCGACCGCGGCAGCGATGTCGCCGGCATAGACCTCGTCGAGGTCCTCGCGGTGGTTGGCGTGCATCTGGAGCACGCGGCCGATGCGCTCCTTCTTGCCCTTGACCGGGTTGAGGATGTACGAGCCGGCTTTCAACGTGCCCGAGTAGACGCGGAAGAAGGCCAGCTTGCCCACGAACGGGTCGGCGGCGATCTTGAACGCCAGCGCCGCAAAGTGCTCGCTGTCGTTGGCCGTGAGCACGACTTCCTTGCCCGTGCGCGGGTCCTGGCCGATGACCGGCGGGACGTCGAGCGGGCTGGGCAGGTAGTCGATGACCGCGTCGAGCATGGGCTGGATGCCCTTGTTCTTGAGCGCCGACCCGGTCAGCACGGGCACGATCTTGTTCTGCAGCGTCCCCAGGCGCAGGCCGTGCTTGATCTCGTCGACGGTCAGCTCCTGGCCCTCGAGGAACTTGTGGGTCAGGTCGTCGTCCATCTCGGCCAGCGCCTCGATCATCACCGCGCGATGCTTTTTCGCCTCGGTCACGAGTTCGGCCGGGATCTCCGACTCGATGACCTGGTCGCCCAGGTCGCCGCCGTAGGTGATCGACTTCATCGTGATCAGGTCGACCACGCCGCGGAACTTCTCCTCGGAACCGATCGGGATCTGGACCGGCACCGGGCGCGCGCCGAGGCGCTCGCGGATCGACTCGACACCCTTCCAGAAGTCGGCACCGGTGCGATCGAGCTTGTTGATGAAGCAGAAGCGCGGCACGCCGTAGCGGTCGGCCTGGCGCCAGACCGTCTCGGACTGCGGCTCGACGCCGGCCACGCCGTCGAAGACGACCACCGCGCCGTCGAGCACGCGCAGGCTGCGCTCGACCTCGACGGTAAAGTCCACGTGCCCGGGCGTATCGATGATGTTGATCCGATGATCGGCCCAGTGGCAGGTCGTCGCGGCAGCGGTGATGGTGATCCCCCGCTCCTGCTCCTGCGGCATCCAGTCCATCGTCGCCGCGCCCTCGTGCACCTCGCCGATCTTGTAGATCTTCTTGGTGTAGAAGAGGATGCGCTCGGTGACCGTCGTCTTGCCGGCGTCGATGTGGGCGATGATGCCGATGTTGCGCGTGCGCGCGAGCGATACCTGGCGAGCCATCAAACTACCTGGCTGACCTGCTCGCCTACCACTTGAAATGGCTGAAGGCCTTGTTGGCCTCGGCCATCTTGTGGGTGTCCTCGCGCCGCTTGACCGCCGCGCCGAGGCCGTTCATGGCATCGACCAGTTCGGACGCGAGCTTCTCGCTCATGCTCTTGCCGCTCCGCTTGCGGGCGGCCTGGACGATCCAGCGCACGCCCAGCGACATGCGCCTGTCGCCGCGGATCTCGACCGGCACCTGGTACGTCGCGCCACCAACGCGGCGCGGCTTGACCTCGATGATCGGCGTGGCGTTGCGCAGCGCGGCGTCGAGCACCTCGAGACCGGGCCGCTTGGTGGCCGCCTCGGCGCGCGCCAGCGCCTGGCGCAGGATGCGCTCGGCGAGACCCTTCTTGCCGTCCATCATCAGCTTGACGACGAGACGGTCAGTAGTGCGCGACAGCGTGGGCGCGTACTTTTCCTTGCGCGCGATCGAGATTCGACGGGGCATCTCTGCTGCCTACTTGGGCTTCTTGGCGCCGTACAGCGAGCGACTCTGCTTACGGTCGCGCACGCCGGCGGCATCGAGCGTGCCGCGGATGATGTGGTACTTGACCGACGGCAGGTCGCGCACCCGCCCTCCCCTCACGAGCACGACGCTGTGCTCCTGGAGGTTGTGGCCGATGCCCGGGATGTAGGCGGTGACTTCCTGCTGGTTGGAGAGACGCACGCGCGCGATCTTGCGAAGGGCCGAGTTCGGCTTCTTGGGCGTCATCGTGCGCACCTGGAGGCAGACGCCACGCTTCTGCGGGGCGCCTGGGATCGGCTCCGTACGCTGGCGGAGGCTGTTCCAGTTCTTGCGCATGGCAGGCGCCTTGACCTTCTTGAAGGCACGCTGGCGGCCCTTGCGCACGAGCTGGCTGATCGTCGGCACGAACGATGACTCCTGTTGTCTGATTCCCGGTCCCGCCACCCTGTTTCGGCGCGCGTGGACCGATGGCTTCTGTCTATGGGGTGGACCCGACGCACAGCCCCGCCAACGGGTTATGTCAGCGGCGCGGTCTCCCGCGTCGGGATCGTCTCGCGGCCCTCAGGCCACGACGGCGGAGTGTAGCACAACCGCCTCTTGGTCCCCCTTCATGCAGCAGCCTGATGGGCCGAAAGCTACGACGGTCCGGCGAAGCCCAGCGCGTCAGCCAATCGCGCCCGGATCTGCCCCAACGTATCCCTAAGGACCGTTCCCCTGTAGCGGTCCTCGGCCAGCTCATCCTTGAGAATGGCGAACACGAGGTCCGTCTGCGCGATGGATGTTCTGGACAGACCTCCGTCGCCTTGCCGGACATGGACGTCGTGTCGGTCGGCATATTCAGTCTGGGCACTGCACAGAACAGCCAGCACCGTTTCCTGCCCGCGGTCGCGACAGTCCGTCCTGTTCGATACCACGATCACCCACCGGCTCTCGCGTGCGGGTGGCGACGCTTGTTTGGCCGTCTGCGGCGGCTGGGCGAGCTGGGCCGGTAGCTCGAAGACCGCCCCGGGCTCGATCACTGAGCTCTTTCCAGCGCGCCCTTCTGCAGATCCTCTATGCGAGCGAGTTCTCGGCGCTTGAAGGCCACGCGCTTCTCGGGACTCGCTTGAGACTCCCCCGCGACCACTTCCGCCAGTGCCGTTGGGTCGATATCGAACGTGATCTCTGCATCGAGAATTGGGGCGCCACCACGGGCCTTCTCGAAGGCGAGGATTAGCTTCATCGGCCCCGTGTTATAGGCCAGACTGATGGCTTCCTTCGTTGACATTGACCGCGTCAGCTTCATGACGCGGTCAAGCGTCTCCCTTTCCTCTGGCGCCAGGCCCGGGCTGAAGCGCGGCTTGGGCCCGGGACGATACACGACCGCCTCATAGTCCCCGGCAGGCTCGGTCCGCACATCGAGCTCGTGCCCTTCCATTAGGTCACGCGAAGGTACGAGCGCCTTGGCCATCAGCCCATGCGTATAGCGCACCCACCTTGCCCCAGTCAGCGTCGTTCCAGTCGCATGGAAATGCTCGAGATCCGCCATGTACAGGATCTTCTGGAGCTTGGTCACGTTGACCTCACCAAGCTCGCGAACAACGTAAAGCAGCGCGCGGCGGAAGCGGCTCGCCAGTTGATCCTGGGCACGCGTCACGCCGAAAGAGTAGCGGACACGCAGGGTGTTTCGACGATGCGGCGCCCGCCGACGCGGACCGAGCCGCGACAGCACGTCAGAGCATCCGCTCGAGGCGCTTCAGACGCCCGATCAACTGGCCTGAGGGGAAGTCGGGGTCGCTGCCCAAGCGACAGTTGGCCCAATGAGCCAGAACGGCACTTTCTCGCCCGCTGGGGACTCGGACACCACCCGGTGCGGACGGGCATTGACCTGCTGTGACGGTGACGTCGATGTCCTCCGTCTTGACGCTCACCCGGACGCACACGCGCTGGCCCTCCCTGCGGAAGCCCTGGATTGTCCGTGCGATCCATCCTTCATCGATGCCATCCTGCTGTTGGCCGTTGATCCAAATCCTGATCATCGAACTCTCCTTGCGTGGGCGAGCGTCGCGTGGCGACGTGCCAGGTTGTCTGTCACAGTCCCGGGCTATTCCCGCGCGCCGGGAGACAGGTCACGTACAGTTAGCTCGCGCGCAGGCGACAGCGAAGGCGGGTGGCCGGCGGTCGCTGCGCCGGCGCAGTGCCCGCCCGCCGCGCAGCGCCGAAGCGGGCCGAAGCCGGCCACGATCGCAAGGGCAGGACCTGCCAACGCTCCCGCGCGACGGGTCCCCTTGAATTAGCCGCCAGCCGTCAGGTGCGGGGGGCCGGCATGCCCAGTAGCGCCCGGATGCGCGAAGGATCCATCAAGCCGGTGCCACCCGCTCGGCGGAGCTGCCAGGCCATGTCGTCAAGGAGCGCTTCGAGCTCAGCGCGCGCCTTCCGGTCGGTGAGAGCCTGGCGCGGCGTCAGGCCGCCGAGGGCCGGGATGGACTCGTCGATCCAGCTCCGTTCGAAGCCGCGCACGATCTCCGCCATCGCCGCTGCAGCTTCCGGGTGAGCCGCCACGTCGATCGGTTCGGCCGCGGAGGCACCCGTCTCGCGCTGCTCCTCGAGGGCCTCCTCCACGCCGCGCTCCTCGCGGCGGATCAACCGTGCGCCCGGAGCTGCGCGCAGCAGCGTCCGCTCCAGCCTCTTCGCGCGTTTGGCTGAGTTGGCCTCTACGGTGGCCTGATCGCCGTCGAGCCTGATCGAGCCCCGCGTCCACTGCTGCCCGTGCCGCTCGATTGTCTCGACTAACCGGCCATCGCCGTCGTCGCGCAGTTTCCGCGCCAGCGCGCGCTCGGTGGCGTCCGGATCGGCGACGCGATAGGTCGCGGTAACGAAAAGCAGCGGCTCGCCTTCCATGTTCTGGAGGCGCGGCATGGGGTTCGGGTCAGCGATCCAGCGCAGCAGGTCTACCCCGTCACCAGACCTGACCAGCTCGAGCACGTGGGCTCGATGCGGCCGCGGCACAAGCATCGCGTCGGCCACGGTAAGGCCTCCCGAGCCGTCAGGAACAATCCGCAGGCACAGCAGATCGAGCGCCTCGACCTGGCGTGATAACGCCCGATCGCCCAGGTCCACGCTCACCTCCGTCGCCAGGTCTCGAACCGTCAGCGCCATGCCCGGGCGCACCGACCGGACCTCGTACAGCGAGCGGGTCGTGCCGAGCCAGCTCCGTCCGAGCGCTTGCTCTGTTTCGGGCAGCAGGACGCCGCGCACGTCGAGGAAACGCTCCAGGCATCCACGGTCGAACAGGAGGACGTCGGTGAGCATCAGGCCAGGCTGTCCGTCGACCTCCCCGTCACGCGGCCGCTGAGCGCCCCTCCGCTGCCGATCGGTCGCCGCAACCTCGGCCTGGAGATCGTCGATCACGCGCTGGTTGTCAGGCTCGGTCAGCCAGACTGACAGCTTGTGCAGAAGCGCCTTGGCCGGCGCGACCGAGACCGCCTCGCCGGCCCGACCGAGGTGACAGACCTTGTACTTGCGGCCCGACCCGCACGGGCAGGGCTCGTTGCGACCGACGCCCGGGTATGCCGGCCCGACAATGGCCTCGAGCCAGGCGCGCTCGGCATCGTCGGTCGGGACGTGCGCCGCGCGCAGCAGCCGGAGCGCCTCCTCGTAGTGGCCACGGTCGGTCTCATAGCGGGCGACCTCCGTGAGCGCCAGACCATACGCGGCATCGGCCTCGAGCACAGAGCGGAATCGGCGTTCGGCCTCGAGTACGTCATGGCGGGCCTCGGCACAGGCGGCAA
>Ga0209751_10003777_pt1 | contig 14646 bp, 12 predicted proteins | sample RifCSP13_1_FD_184019 | JGI IMG/M metagenome (GOLD analysis project Ga0209751, IMG submission 184019) | Soil microbial communities from Rifle, Colorado - Rifle CSP2_sed 13_1 (SPAdes) (version 2) | ecosystem: Environmental > Terrestrial > Deep subsurface > Rock core/Sediment | place: Rifle... | reverse complement strand
TAACCAGGTGATCGTCCGGGTTAGAGATGAAGGCCCTGGCATCCCTCCAGAATACAGCCAGAGCATATTTCAGAGCTTTTACCGGCTTGATCAGGGATTAACGCGCACCGCTACGGGAGCAGGTCTTGGTCTCGCTATTTGCAAGGGATTTGTCAACGCCCATGGCGGTGAGATCTGGCTGGAGCCACAACCAAAAGGTGCCTGCGTTGTGTTTTCACTGCCCCTCGATGAAAATTCCATGGATAAAACGGCTGGTAGTTCTGACAAGACCACTTTGGAAGAAACGCAGGTAAGGTAGCAACCTTCTACGATGATCGTTCCCAAAGTCCTGGTTGTCGATGATGAGAAACCTTTGCGGGATTTCGTTAGGCGCAACCTCGAGGTGCGCAACTATAGCGTCCTGACGGCTTCTAATGGTTTGGAAGCGCTGGCGATTTTCAACACGAATTATGTCGACCTGGTCATTCTGGATATCATGATGCCCCGCATGGACGGTCTGGAAACCATCCGGCGCATACGCCAGAGCTCGCTGGTGCCGATTATCGTGCTCTCTGCCCTCGGAGAAGAGGGGGATAAGATCAGGGCGCTAAATCTGGGCGCAGACGATTACCTCAACAAACCTTTTGGGGTGGGCGAATTATTAGCCCGTGTTCAGGCTGTAATTCGCCGGGCTCGTTGGGCCGAGTCGCCAACGCGGCAGGGACGGCTGGTGTATGGAGATGTCGCCGTCGATTTGGAACGGCACGAAACAACCGTCCGCGGGCGAATTGTCGAGCTTACCCCAACCGAGTTCAACCTTTTAGTTTACCTGATGGAGCATGCGGGTAAAGTCTTACCCCACCAAACCATTCTGCAGCATGTATGGGGACCTGAGTACGGCCCGGAAAATGAATATTTGCGGGTGTACATTGGGCGCCTGCGCCAAAAAATCGAGCAAGACCCATCCAACCCTCGTTATCTACTTACTGAACGGGGGATAGGATATTCATTCGAGTCTTGATGATTTTTCGGATTTTATCCCTTTTTTACACAGTTTCCCCATAAATTTAGCATATTTTTGTAGATGTTTTATACAATCGACTTGCAGGCAAATTCGCCTGCAAGTCTATCTATTAAACCCCTGAACGATGGAAGGAGGAGTAAAAAATGAAACGCATGCTCTTTGTTCTGACCGCTCTATTGGTCACCCTCAGCCTGTTGCTCGCTGCCTGCCAGCAGCCAGCAGCCGCACCTGAAGAACCGCAACCGCAAACAACCGAGGAGACCACATCAGAAGAACCGGCCACGAAAGAAGTAACCGTGGTGATTGGCTTCACCTCATCATTGACCGGAAGCCAGGAGGTTTCATCCAAGCGCCAGGTAAATGGCTTTACCCTATGGATGAACCAGGTCAATGAATCAGGCGGCATTGTTCTAAGTGATGGCACGGTAGTCAAGTTCGATTTCAAGACCTACGATGATGAATCCAATGCCGAGCGGGTACAAGAACTGTACACCCGCCTGATTACCGAAGACAAGGCCGATTTCTTGATCAGCCCGTATTCTTCCGGCCTGACATCTGCCGCATCTATCGTAGCTGAACAGAACAGCAAAGTGATGATAACAACTGGTGCAGCGGATGATGACGCCTATAAAACCAGTAATACCAGCTTGTTCCAGTTGTACACTCCCGGCAGCCTGTACATGGTCAGCACAGTTGATATGCTCAAAGAAATAGATCCGGGAGCCAAGATAGCCCTCGTTCATGAAAGCGATAAGTTCTCTACTAGTGTAGTGGAAGGTATAAAACCCTACCTGGCAGCCAACGACTTTGAAGTCGTGCTCGAAGAGGGATATGCTTCCGATACCGCAGATTTTGGTCCCATTGTCAACAAGATCAGTGGTTCTGGCGCAACCGTTCTGCTCGGTGGCGGCCACTACAATGATGGTACCGCCCTGGCTCGCACCCTCTACGACCGCAAAATTGGCCTCGATTTCGTTTTCCTGTTGGTCGCTCCGGCTGACAACAAATTCCCCGAATTGGGGGATGCAGCCCTGGGTATTGCTACATCCAGCCAATGGGAGCTTGCCGCTACTCATACGGAAGAAGAAGCGGCCAATTTAGGTTTAGATTGGTTTGGCCCCTCGGGTGAAGAATTCGCCACTGCTTACGAGGCTGCCTTCGGAGATCCTCCGACCTATCATGTCGCGGGTGGCTATGCCGCTGGTCTGGTACTTCAGAAGGCTATCATTGATGCTGACTCAGTCGATCCTGAAGCAGTCAAAGCTGCATTGAACGCCATGAACCTGATGACCTTTTATGGGGGCACCCAATTCGACACATCCGAAGAAGCCCACGGCTTGCAGCTTGCGCACAAAATGGTTGTAGCCCAGTGGCAGAAGGATGAAGCTGGCGAACTCAAGCGGGTGATCATCGCACCAGCAGACGTTGCGACGGCTGACCCTCTCTACCCAATTCCAGTCCCGTAATGTGTTTCAACAAAACCATCCCCTCAGTGAACCTGGGGGGATGGTTTCATCATATAATCGGATATATTCTTGAATTATTGTTGTTTTTATCGCGGAACAACTACAAACTGTGAGATGAGGATAGATATGCAACAAATTAGCTTGCTTCTGGCTTCCCTTCCGGACGGCATTTTACTTGGGTTCGTTTACGGCGTAGCTGCCATGGGCCTGACCTTGATCTGGGGCGTGATGAACGTGATCAATCTGGCTCATGGTCCGATCATTGCGCTAGGAATGTTTGGAACATTCTTCATTTTCATACGAATGGGTATTAATCCCTACCTTGGCCTGCTCTTGGTCGCAATCCTCGGATTGATTATCGGTGTCTTGATCTATTTCCTGGCAGTCCACCGGGTAATCAATGCTCCACACCTCTCATCGCTTCTGGCGACGTTCTCGGTCAACATGATCATTATTGGTCTGGGAACGGCCGCACTTACGACCTCTCCCTATAACGTAGATTTCAATGTGGGCAGTTTCCGGCTTGGATCGACAGTTATTTTGGTAACGCGCCTGATCGCGGCGGGGATCGCGATTCTGTTTACCGGTGGGCTGTATCTCTTTTTATATAAGACCCGGCCTGGCAAATTTATCCGGGCTGTAACCAACAACCGCGCCGCGGCTGAATTGATGGGTGTGCCCTCCACCCGAATCCTGGCGCTCAGCTTTGGATTAGGCACCATGCTTGCTGCTGTTTCTGGCGCGTTGATCGCTACTTTCTTCCCCTTCAGCATCCTTTCAGGGACCAGCTACGAATTGAAAAGCTTCGTCATAGGTGTGCTGGGCGGTCTTGGCAACCCGATTGGTGCGTTGTTTGGCGGGCTGATCCTGGGTGTGCTCGAAGGCAGTATTACCGCATTCATGGAGACTTCCTGGGTGCCAGTTATTGAGTTTGGCCTGTTTGTCGTCATCCTCTTGGTTCGGCCGTACGGTCTCTTTGGAGCAAAGAAATGAAATACTGGCGCAGTCACCTCGGTCTTCTTTTACCGTTGCTGCTAATTTCGGGGATGATATTGTGGCCGGTGCTCACAGGAAATGTCTCTAATCGTGAAATCGTCTTTACCATTTTGAAGGCAATTGCACTCGCCTCCAGCCTGAACATTTTGCTGGGTTATACCGGCTATGTGAGTTTTGGCCATATCGTTTTCTACGGTTTTGGCGGCTACATTGGTTTGTACCTGGTGAACGAACAAGGCTGGTCGATATGGATGGGGATGCTTGCTGGCGGTATATCTTCTGGGACGCTGGCCTTTTTGCTGGGTAAAGCGATCCTGCGTTTACGGGGCGCTTACTTTGCGCTGGCAACAATCGGCATAAACGAGGCGATGGAAGCGTTCATCAATAATTTTGACCTTTTCGGAGGCCCAATCGGCATGACGCTCAATTTCTCGGTCTATAGAGCTTACGGCGGAGCAGCCCAGGCATTGAGCATGTCGTTTTATATTATGGCCGTGTTGACATTCGTAGCCATCATCGTCAGCCACCTGGTCCGCACGTCGAAGTTCGGCCTGGGCTTGCAAGCAATCCGAGAAAACGAAGATGCCGCCGAAGTCATGGGAGTCGTCGCTCCGAACGCCAAAACCTGGGCATATATTCTTTCAGCCATCATCCCTGGAATGGTCGGCGTTTTGTTCTTCTTCAAAAACGGCAACGTGGAGCCACACGTTGCGTTCCCCTTGCATTCCTCCATCGAGTTGCTGGTTATGGTGATGTTGGGTGGCCAGGGAACCGTTCTCGGACCCATCCTGGGGGCGTTGGTCTACCAGGGCATGCGGGGTTACCTGGTAACCAGCAACATCTTCAAAGATATTCAGCTTTCCGTCTCCGGGGTGCTGTTGCTGCTGATCGTGCTGTTTATTCCAGCAGGTGCTATAGGCTGGCTACGCCACCGTTTCTCAGCGCTGAGGAGGGTCTTGGCATGACCATTATGCTATCCATAGAAGGGGTTAGCAAGCGCTTTGGTGGATTGCAAGCCCTCACTCGTGTCACCTTCGATCTACCCGAGGGCCAGATTTTAGGCTTGATCGGTCCAAACGGCGCCGGCAAAACCACCTTGTTTAACGTTGTCAACGGGGTTTATCCGCCTGAAGAGGGTCGTGTCATCTTTCGTGGCAAAGATGTGACCACCGCAAGAACCTACCATCATGCCCGCATGGGGATGGCTCGTACGCATCAGATCGTCCAACCGCTGAACGAACTCACAGTGCGTGAAAACGTGATCGTTGGGGCTTGTTTCGGACGCGAAAATCAAAGCTTGCGCCATGCAAGTATGATCGCGGAGGAGGTCCTCGAATTCCTTGGCTTGCTACCGCGCATCGATCAAATGGCAGGCAGCCTGAATGTGGCCCAGAAAAAACGTCTTGAGATGGCTCGCGCCCTTGCCTCTCGCCCTTACCTGCTGTTATTGGATGAGGTCCTCGCCGGGCTGAATCCGGCGGAAATTGCCATGATGGTCGAAACCGTCCGAAATATTCGCGAGCAGGGCATAACCATCATCATGATCGAGCATGTCATGCATGCCGTCATGAATGTCTCCGACCGGATCATCGTTCTGGATTACGGCCAACAAATCGCTGAAGGCACACCCGAAGAGATTGCCATGAATGAAAAAGTGATCGAGGCCTATCTGGGCGACCCCAAGCTGGCGCAACGCTTGATGGAGAAGAATAACAATTAACAGGAAAACAATATGGCTATTCTTGAAATTCGTGAAGTGACCTCCGGTTATGGCGAAGTGCAGATCCTCTGGGGGACCTCACTCTCTCTCATGGAAGGCAAATTGACCTCTCTGGTCGGCTCAAACGGTATGGGCAAAACCACTCTGCTTCGCACGGTCATGGGCCTGACCAGGCCCTGGAGCGGGTCGGTCTTGTTCGAGGATAGGGATGTCAGCCACCTGCCGCCCTACATAAAAGCCGAGATGGGTCTCGTCCTCGTCCCCGAGGGCCGCCAGTTATTCACTGATATGTCGGTCGCCGAAAACCTTGAGATGGGCGCCTCCAATAGGCGGGCAAAACCGCATTACCGGCGCAATTTGGAACGCGTCTACGTATTATTGCCCCGCCTGGAAGAGCGCAAAGAGCAGAAGGCTGGCACCCTGAGCGGCGGTGAACAGCAGATGTTAGCCGTCGCCCGCGGGATCATGGCTGAACCGAAAGTGCTGATGATCGACGAATTATCCCTGGGTCTGGCTCCCGTTTTGGTCCTGGGATTGTTCGAAACGCTGAGTCAGCTCAAAGAATTAGGCATCACCTTGCTTCTGGTCGAACAAAATGTGCAGTTGGCCCTGGCAGTGAGTGATTATGCTTATGTGCTAGCCCAAGGCCGTGTGGAATTGGAAGGCGATAGCCGCGAGCTTGCCAAAAATGAACATGTACGTTCTGCATACCTCGGATTATAATATTTTCACGAGCAACACAATCCAACCACATGTGTGTGCAACTTGACAATTACTCGGTTCTTTGGGAATAGCCGTGGTGGAACACCGGATTTGGGGGTGTGAGCGTGCGTACGCACGCTCACACCCCCAAATCTGGGACTTTCCACGGAAACTCCCAGAGAGCCAATTATTCTTTACAAATCCCCAGGAGGTTGGCATGTTAGTCGGTGAAAGAATGAGTCATCCAGTGATCACTATCCGTCCGGATATGCCGATAGCTGACGCCTTAAATATGATGAGACGCGAACACATCCGACGCGCCCCCGTAATCAAGGATAATAAACTGGTCGGAATAGTGTCTGACAAAGATCTGCTCAATGCCTCTCCTTCGCCCGCGACTTCGTTAAGCGTTTGGGAGATGAATTATTTATTGAGCAAGATCACCGTGAAAGATGTGATGACCAAAGAAGTGCTCACCGTCACGGAGGACACCCCGATCGAGGAAGCCGCCCGTATCATGGCCGATAATAAAATTGGGGGTCTGCCCGTCATGCGCGGAGCTAGCGTGGTGGGGATCATAACCGAGACAGACTTGTTCAAGATCTTTCTCGAGCTGATGGGAGCCCGCGATCTTGGCGTGCGCGTGACTGCCCTGGTACATGAAGAGCGCGGCCAGCTTGCCAGGCTCACCCAGGCGATCGCCAACGCTGGTGGCAACTTTTTAGCATTCGGCCAGTTTTCCGGTGAAGACAGCACAAACCGCCTGGTCACATTTAAAGTCGAGGGTTTAGACCTGGACCAGGTCAAGGAAATCATCAATCCTCTGGTCGAGTCGTTGGTTGATATCCGCTAATATTGCTCGTAAATCGTCCTGAAAAGTAAATAAACGCTGCGACGCACGGTTGTGGCTTGGAAGGCCTCGACCAGGAGGGTGCGTCGCTTTTTAATCCGCCTTCTTTTTTTCGCCCCGGATCATCCCCCTGCCTTCCATCTGTATGCGCTGCCAGGCGCGCTCTACTGCTGCCATCTCGTCGCTCGGCTCTGGCAGCTCCCCATAGCGGACTTTTACGTACATGAACGTTATCACCTCGAGTTCGGATTTCAAATTGGGGAACAGAAGACATAACGAGGCTAAAAATTCGATCGGCGTGCGTGAAGGCAGCCTGGGGCTGCCTAACCTGGCGCTCAATCGCATCAATCGGGTATAAATTCTTCGTATGCGCGCTGCGGCTAACAGGCGTCTCATCTCCTGTAAACGAAACGCCTGTTCAAAACCCTCCAATATCCTGCCCAGGCCTCTGCGGAGCGCATCTTTGATCAGTTGGAACAAATCCTGCTCGTCGAGCAAAGATTGGTAACTATCATCATTCAAATTAATTAAGTTTATTCGAAATCGTCTGACCGCCAGGGCGACGATCAGGATCATCAGCAAGATCCCTCCAAAAATGATCAGGCGACTTGAGTTTGCAAGAAACCTGAAGAGCTCTATAATGGATCGATCCGAAAAACCAGACAACAGGCTTCGCAAAACAGCCAGGGCAGACTCAAAAATATCTTCGAGGCTTTGATAAGCATCTTTCAGGAATTCCAGGATCGCCCCAAGGTTGATAAATTCAAAAACCCAGTCTACACCCCGGATCACCAGCCACAATAACGGGCTGATCAACAGGGCGAGAGCGAATCCAATCCACGAAAACACTGTAATAATATATCTCAACCGTCCTTCGTCCGTGATTCTGCTTACCAGGATAGCTGCGCTAAGGATGACCAGGATAGAAATTACAATCCCTGCCAGCCAGCGCCAGTTATAAGGTATTTGCTGCCCGCCCCTGAATTGGCCAACGGAAGCGATCCTGGTCAAACTCATCATTAGTAAACCGGAAAAGAGAAAAACATAAAACCCGCCATGCGGCCCAATCTGTCCCATGGGGCGTAATAACCCATACCCTAAAAACATAAAAATTCCCGTCCGAAAGCGGCCTATAGCCATTTCAGGTCCAAGGGGTCTGCCTGCCAGCACAACAGCCCTCCAGCAAAGGAACAACGTGATGAATATAATCATGAATACCTCTGGATTGACGTTGCCTTCAAAAAAAGAAGCGGCGATTCTGGCGGGTAACTCGCTCAGTTCGGCCAGGTTGTATGTCTTTTCCAGGCTTCCTACCCCAACGATCAAACTGATGGACAACAACAAGACAATAATCACCCGACTCGCAAAAAGGCTCACATCCATATAATTCATCAATGACGCGGCAATATAAACGCCGAGCATGATGAAGCCCAGGACGATAAATGTCCGTAGATACGAGAGGCGATCATCCGGGCTGATCAACAGGTTGCACCATAGGGCTACCCAGCTAAGCTCCATCACCATGAGTGCAAATACCGCTAACGAACGCCAGCGATTTCCTGTCTGTATCCACTCCTCCAGATGGCGGCGTTCCCGCCTGTCAGCTTGCATCTATGGGTAAACCTCCTGGCTCGGCCATTCCCGCTTCGCAGGAGAACTGGCTTCCTCATCCGTAACCGCTGAGTGGAAAGGTAAGTGCACGTTGGGTACGCCGGGGATGGCTGCTGGAGGCTGTTCCGCCAGGGAAATCAAGGTCATCCGCCTCTCGTGTTTCTTCAGGCGCAGCAACGTCTCGGCAAGATCATCCGAATAAATAGCTGTCAGGATGAGTAAAGTCGCCCCATAAGGAACTCGCGGCGCCTCGCGTAATAAAAAGCGTTCGAATGGAGCGACGACAACTGGGGATACCCCAGCCAAAGCCTCCAGGAGGCGACCCAACTGTTGTGGGGACCGACCGGCTGGAATCCGAAAAGGCTGGTCGGAATTTGCCAGACAACCATTCGAGATCATCCCAACTCGATAGCCGCTGTGGATCCCCTGGGATACCAGGCCAGCCGCAATCCCGAGCAATTGCTCCAATAAGGCTGGATATACCCCTTCCCAATAGCGCTGGGAGGTTGAAACATTCAAGCACAGCATGAGAATCTGCTCAGAAGTGGGCTGAAAAACCTTCACCTGCACTTGTCCTGCTCGGGCGGTCGCCGGCCAATGGATATGTCGAAAACTGTCTTCCGGGTGATAATCGCGAATGCCCATCGGCAAATTCGGGTCCTCATAGATCCTTCGCCTGGAGCGTTTATCTCCAAAAGGATTATCCGTCTGCATATTTAATGCTGGAGCCGGCAGCAGGTGAGGGAATACGGTGAGTTGTTCTGCTTCTCCCACTTCTCGCTGGCTGTTAAAAATGCCGAATATATCGCCAGTCTCCAAAACGGCTGGCCCTACCTGATAAATCCCCCGCTTCCGGTGAAGCAGGGCGTAATTTTTCCGCCGCCGTTGGTACCCCAGGAGGCTGAAGACATGGGTAAGATAGCCCATTTCATTCGTATTGCTCAGGGCCAAAAATTCCTGGTCCTGTGGAGCGACTTCCCGCGGCCAGGGGTCGATGATCCGCAGCCACGACAATGGCAGAATTTTCCGATTCTCGATTTCTATACCGACCGGAAATTCTTCGCCAGGGAAGGCGCGATGATAAACAAAAATGCGCCGGTAAATGACGCCCCTAAGAGAGTGATTGTTCCACGCCGCAGCCAGGCAAAGGATCACGAGCACTGTGATGGTAATTCCAACCAGAAATGACGCCCGCAGCGCCAGGCCGAGGTACAGGATCATTCCCAGAAAAACTGCCCAACGCTTCAGTCTCATCTCAATTCTCCACCGGCACCGGTACAGTGTCAACGATATCCGTCACCATGTCTTCCACTCTACGCCCGCGCAACTGCGCTTGAGGTGCAACCATCAATCGGTGAGTGAGCACACTCGGGGCAAGCTGTTTCACGTCATCCGGTATTACGTACTCCCGCCCCCGGATCGCTGCCCAGGCCTGCGCTGCCTGGTAAAGTGACAGCGTACCGCGGGGGGAGGCTCCCAATTCGATATCGGGATGATTTCGGGTGGCGCGGGCCACGCGGACGATATATTCGCGAACAGGCTCCACAACCTTGACCTGGCGCCGAAATTCTTGCAGCTCGAGCACCTCTTCCGGCGAGGTGACCGCTGTGAGAGCTGGCAGCGGATCATTCGCTCTGAAGCGCTCCAGAATTGCGTTCTCCTCGTTTTCCGTAGGATACCCGATCGCAATCCTCATCAGGAAGCGGTCAATTTGCGCCTCTGGAAGGGGGAAAGTTCCCTCCAGCTCAATCGGATTTTGGGTTGCCAGGACGATAAACGGGCGGGGAATAGGGCGGGTAACTCCATCGATGGTCACTTGTCGTTCTTGCATCGCCTCCAGGAGAGCAGATTGGGTCCGCGGCGTAGCCCGGTTGATCTCGTCTGCCAGCACAACCTGGCTCATGATGGGTCCGGGTTTGTATTCAAATTCCTGTCCCTTTTGATTAAACCAGTTTAGCCCGGTTACATCCGAGGGGAGTAAGTCCGGCGTGAACTGAATCCGGCGATACGTGCACCCTAAGGATGCCGCCAGGGCGCGCGCCAGGGTGGTTTTACCAATTCCAGGTACGTCCTCTAAGAGCAGGTGCCCCTCGCATAGCACGGCGACCAGTGTCTGGTCGATGACTTCATCCTTACCGACGATGACTTTTTGGATATTCGTGCGCAGGCGATTGGCAATTTCAGAGATCATATGCGCCTCTCGGTGGAGATTGTTTTCAGAGATTATGCTTGGGAGCCCAGTGTATAGAAATTTCTGGGACGATCAGCTCAAGTTTACCAGAATCACTTGATCACTAAAAAAGGGTTCTTTTGGGATCGCCGTGGTGATGGTTGCTGGACTCACTATGTCTACAGCTAACATTGTACCTGGGTTCAAGTTTAGATTGCGGGTATAATCCTCAAAATGACTGCTATTGTAGCCTTGGATATAGAAACCACAGGCCTGGATCCAAAGAAAGATGCTATCATCGAAATCGGCGCAGTGCGCTTTAATGGACGCCGGGTAGAGGCGGAATGGACGAGCCTGATCAACCCGGGACGGCCTATCCCGCCGTTCATCACTCAATTAACCGGCATCACCGATCAAATGGTCCTGCGGGCGCCGCCTATAAAGGCAGTCTTACCCGAGCTGGCGGGCTTTATCAGCAACGCGCCAATCTTGGGTCACAATGTGAGTTTCGACCTTGGCTTTCTTCGCCGCCAAAAAATCCTTAATTCCAACGAACCTCTGGATACCTACGAGCTCGCTTCAGTCCTTCTGCCTGGCGCGGGTCGCTATAACCTGGGCGCGCTGGCCCAGGCGTTAAACGTCCCCCTGCCGGCAACCCACCGCGCTCTGGATGATGCCCATGCCACGCGGGGCATCTTCTTGCGTTTGGTTGACGAAGCCAAGCTGCTTCCTCTGCACCTGCTGGCAGAAATCGTTCGCCTCAGCGACTCTCTCGATTGGAGCGCGGGTTGGGTTTTTCGGCAGGTGCTCCGCGCCCGCACGAAAGAAATTGTCTCCTCCAGGCAGGTACGCCACGCTTATGAAGGCCCGCTCTTTGAAGAGCCAGGACGCCAGCCGGTCCAGGCTCTGCGCCCGCTGGATGAGCCAGTCTCTCTCGATCCGGATGAAGTCGCTGCCATACTCGAACACGGCGGCGTCTTCTCGAAACACTTCCCCAACTATGAGTACCGCCCTCAACAGGTCGCTATGCTGCGCGCGGTCGCGGAAGCGGTATCCAGCGCGAAGCATCTCATGGTTGAGGCGGGCACCGGGACGGGCAAGAGCATGGCCTACTTGATCCCTGCCGCGTTGTGGGCGATCCAAAACAACACCCGGGTGGTTATTTCCACCAACACGATCAATTTGCAGGACCAATTGATCAACAAAGATATCCCCGATCTGCGCGACGCCCTGGCGCTTGACCTGAGAGCGATCATATTGAAGGGGCGCTCGAATTACTTCTGCCCTCGCCGGTTGGAAAGCCTGCGCCGCCGTGGACCGGAGAACGCCGATGATATGCGCGTCCTGGCGAAAATCCTGGTCTGGTTGAGGGGCACCCTCACCGGCGACAAAGCTGAATTAAACCTGAACGGGCCCGCCGAGCGTGAGGTCTGGACGCGGCTATCGGCGGAGGATGAAGGCTGCACGACGGAAAATTGCTTAAAGCGCACGGGAGGCGTCTGTCCCTTCTTCCGCTCGCGCCAGCTTGCCCAATCTGCTCATCTGCTAATCGTCAATCATGCCCTTTTGTTGTCCGACATCGCCACGGGAAATCGCGTCTTGCCGGAGTACGATGTCCTCATTGTAGATGAAGCCCATCACCTGGAGGAAGCCACCACCAACGCCCTCAGCTATCGTGTCGATCAAATCGAGGTTGAGCGCATGCTGCGCGAGCTTGGCGGTCCAAATGCCGGCGCTCTGGGCTGGTTGGTAGTAGCCATTCAGGGGAGGATCACTCCGGACGACAGCGCAAGCCTGGTCTTCTTGGTGCAGCGCATCACGGATTACGCATTTCGCCTGCAAAGCCTGGTGAATAAATTCTTCGTCAGCGTAGATCAGTTTCTCTACGGGCAAAGGGAGGGCAGAACTGTTGGCGCCTATGCCCAACAAGAGCGAATAACCCCTGCCACGCGCACCCAGCCTGACTGGGCGGATGTCGAGCTAAGCTGGGATGAAGCGCAAAGGACCTTGCAGCCTCTGCTGGAAGCGCTGACCAAGCTGGTCCAGGGCGTTGCCGAAATTGCCGAATTCCTGCCTGAAGAAGACGAAGAACTTTACAGCGCTTTGAGCGGCTTGTTCCGCCGTTTCAATGAATTTAACGAGAACATGAATGCCATGGTTTTCAAGCCGGACCCCGAGCGCATTTATTGGGCGCAGGTAAATTCAAACAGTTGGGGGTTATCCCTCCACGCCGCTCCATTGCATATCGGGCAGTTGATGCAGAAATACCTGTGGAACGAGAAGTCCTCGGTCATCCTGACCTCCGCCACGCTGACCGCGGCGGGGGATTTTGATTACCTGCGCGGTCGTCTGTACGCTGAGGAGGCGTACGAGCTGGCCCTTGGCTCGCCGTTCGATTACCAAAATGCAGCCTTGGTTTACATCGCCAATGACATCCCCGAACCCGGCGACCGTCACGGGCACCAACGCGCCCTGGATAGCGGGTTGGTGAATTTATTCCGGGCAACAGGCGGAAGGGGGCTTGTGCTATTCACCTCCTACGACCAGTTGAAAAGGACATCCGCGGCGATCTCCCCATTACTTGCCAAGGAGGATATCCTGGTGTACGAGCAGGGCGAGGGCGCCTCGCCGCATAGCCTGCTGGAAAGTTTTCGCAACGCCGAACGTGCCGTGCTCCTGGGCACACGCGCATTTTGGGAGGGCGTGGATGTGCCAGGCGAGGCGCTTTCTGTCCTGGTGATTGCCAAACTGCCCTTCGACGTCCCCTCTGACCCCGTTATCTCTGCCAGATCGGAAACTTATGAGGACCCTTTCTACCAGTACGCCCTCCCAGAAGCGATATTGCGCTTCCGCCAGGGTTTCGGTCGCTTGATACGCACCCAATACGACCGCGGGCTGGTTGCGGTCCTGGATAGACGCATCCTCTCCAAGCGTTATGGGCGCGCATTTCTGGAATCGCTCCCGGATTGTACCCTCCGCAGTGGGCCTCTGGCAAATTTACCGGCGATTGCCGCCCAATGGTTGAACCTCTAAATTGACTATCTGGTCTCTTCCAAAGACCATGACCCAATCGCCAGATCCAGGCTGATATCGATGCGATTTGCCGAGCTTTCGTAATTCGGCGAGTAATATACATCGTTCCTCATTTGATAGCCCGAGGGGACGTCCGATCCCACCAGCCCGGTATCATACTGAATGCTTACCCCAATATCCGTAGGTACTTCCAGCACGATAGATCCAATGGCCTCGTCAATGCTGGCGCGGAATGAGCTTTCGCTCGGAAATGTAACCGTCGTCTTGCCGACTCCCATATCGACAGTGAGATCACTCAATTGGACGCCAGTCAAATCCAGGTGGGCATTCCCGGCTCCCAAGGAAACTTCCAGTTCAACGGGAATTTCCTTCGTAATCGCTAAATTCCAGCCCCAATCGTCGTCAAACCTGCCCGATATCATCGAAGGTCCAACCGATCGTAATGAATACTGGATTACCCCTCCCGATTGCGAGGTGCTTTCCTCAACTCTCAAATTGCCCTGCCGGGACACCCTTCCGGATATAAGCACATCTGCATCGTCATGAGACCTCAACTGAAGATCTCCCGCCCCTGCTGCGATGTCAATTTGAGCCTTTGTCGCTCCGCCGAGCGCCTGGCTGATCTCTTCACCTTCCAACCCCTGACCCCGCTCCACGCGCACGCCAAAAATCCAGAGCGAGCTTGCCAGGATGGCGAGGATAAGGACCAGTCCGATTAATGAGCCCAGCATCGAGCGCCGTCCAATGACGAGATCGAAGCCAATTGCGATAAGCAGCACCGGCCATAGATAGATCACCATCCTCCAAACGCTGACCGCCAGATAACCGAAATTGGCCAGCAGAAATATGACGCCCAACCCGATCAGAAATGTAGCTCCAACCAGGCCTTCACGTTTGTAGATGCCATCCAGGCCGATCACGATCAGTAATACTGGCCACAAACTTACAATCGTCGCCCATGTACCCCCTCGCAAAACGCCTACATTATCGAGCAACAAGATGATACCCAGGGTGATGAGCAGCAATGGCCAGAACAGGCTGCCTCTCCGCCTGGTTGGGGTCTTTTTTTGTTCTTCCATATTTCATTCTCCTCTT
>Ga0209751_10003775_pt1 | contig 14650 bp, 13 predicted proteins | sample RifCSP13_1_FD_184019 | JGI IMG/M metagenome (GOLD analysis project Ga0209751, IMG submission 184019) | Soil microbial communities from Rifle, Colorado - Rifle CSP2_sed 13_1 (SPAdes) (version 2) | ecosystem: Environmental > Terrestrial > Deep subsurface > Rock core/Sediment | place: Rifle... | reverse complement strand
GGACTTGCCGATAAAATTAGGCTTATCGGTCCTGTCTTTGGTTCCGAGAAAAACAAAATTCACAACTTAGCCGATATTTTTGTCCATCCTGCAGTTGACGAAGGCTTCGCGCTCGCGCCGCTTGAGGCAATGGCTTGCGCAAAACCAATTGTTATAACTAAGGGTTATTCAGCAGCTGAAGCAGTCGATGACGAGGACAGTGGTTATTTGTGCCAGTCTAATAATCTAGATGATTGGACTAAAAAATTGATTCAGCTCATTGAAAATTCCAAATTGCGAGAAAATATGGGAAGAGCTTCTCTTAAAAAAGTAAAAACAGAATTTCGTTGGAATATAGCTGTTGAAAAACACTTAAAAATACTTAAAAATCTCGTCCATGAAACAAATTAAAAAAATACTTGTTGTTTTATTTAAGCGTCTGGAGATTGCAAGTGCAATTGCTGTCAGACTTACGAAATTTACAGGTAAAGCCGAACAACCAATTCATCCGAAGCATCTTGTAACCAGCAAACTCTGGTTTGCAAAATATCTTCAAAAACAGGATGTTGTTTTGGATTTAGGTTGTGGTAACGGACAAAATACCCTCAAAGCCTCGAAATTTGTAAAGACAGCAATTGGAGTCGATTACGATAATTCCCTCCTTAACGTTGCAAGAAAGACTGCAAAGACGAAAAATGTTGATTTCAAAAAACTAAACTTGGAAGACAAATTACCTTTTAAAAATAATACTTACGATAAGGTAATTTTTTTGGACGTACTTGAGCATCTACACAAGAGAAATCAAGTTATTTGGGAAATAAAACGCGTTCTTAAAAAAAACGGCCAGCTGTTTATAAGTGTTCCCAATAGTGGAACATCATGGAAAAAATTACAGAGAGAAGTTGGAATTTGCTCTTTCTCGGACCCGGATCATAAGATAGAGTACTCTGAAAATCAGATTAGAAATTTATTAAAAAACAACAATCTTGACGTTATCAGCTTTAAATATGGAAAATACGATACGCCTCTGCGGCCAATATATGATTTAATCGGGGTATTTTCACTTAACCTTTACAAATCAATATTAATATTGAGACAGAAGCGAAGTAATCAAAATCCGCAAGAAGCAAGCGGCTTCGAAATAGTATCAGCCAACCGCAAATGAAAATCGCTTTTGTTATTGAATATTTTCCCCCCTTTGCAGCTGGGGGAAGTGAATGGAGCACTTATTATCTGGCAAAAGATTTAGCTGCAAGTGATCAAGAGATGGTAGTGTTAACTCCTAACTATGGAGCCAAGAAGCAAGAGGAGGTAGATGGTGTTCGAGTTATAAGGTTCCCTTTCTATTTAAAGCTAAAGAACTTTAATCAATTACCTGGTAACTTTGCTCTAACTAACCCGTTTTGGATACTTTGGACAGTTATTCATTTATTTATTTTATTTAAAAAAGAAAACCCTGATGTAATTCATGTTCAAGGGAAGTATTCTGTTCCATCAGCCGTACTTGCAAATTTTTTCTTTAAAAAACCATTGGTTGCAACCATCAGAGATAATTTGGTTATTTGTAATTACGGGATTTGCTTAATGAGCAGTGATAAAGCATGTAATTTGAAGGATTATTTTTTCAGGGATTTCAAAAGTTATCTAAATATTTATTTTGCCAAAAAAAATTTTCTTTCAATCGTAACGAATTTAGTTTTTGCCATTTGGGGTAGGTTCTCCAAAAACTATCTTAAATTTTTTATTAATCAGGCCGATTATGTAATTTGTTTAAGCAAAAAACAAAAAACTATATTTACAAAAAACGGCATCACACCAAAAATTGAATCCATATACACAAATTATGTCTTTAACAAGGTAGATAGCCTAGGAAAAGTGCGGAATAACATCATTTATGCTGGAAGATTAACTTATGGAAAGGGAATAGGATTGTTTCTGGGAGCTATTCCAATAATTAGAAAAAAAGCAAAAGAAGTTACGTTTACGATTATTGGGGATGGAATATTTGCAAAAGAAGTAAAAAAAATGGCTGATGCTGATCGAACTGTGAAATATGAACCATATATTGATCATCAAAAATTACTAAAGTATTTTCAAAAATCGCGCCTGACTGTTGTGCCGTCAATTTGGCCAGATCCATTGCCCAGAATTGCCATGGAATCCATATCAAGAGGTACTCCTGTTATTGCAACTATTTCAGGTGGACTCCCCGAAGTAGTGAAAAACGGTTTGTATGGTTATTTAGCTGAAAAGAATTCTGCGGATTTGGCAAATAAAATAATCCTCGGGATAAAGAATGAGAATGTTTTAAGGAATAACATAAGAAGAGATTTTAAAAAATTATCACATGATTTTGGGTCAAAGTTAGCACTTAGGTATATAGAAATCTATAAATCATTAATATTAAAAAAGTAGATTCGTTTTAAATCAATTTTTCTACTTCTGCCGCAGCCGTCATACAGCTAACTAATTTACCTGAAAAAACAGTAATAGTTTTATTGTCAACTTTCCGTATTATTGTGGGCCGCTCGTCTGTTTTCTCTTTATTCGGAAGCACGGTTCTTACAGTAAACATTGACCCAACATACTTTGCCTTTTTTATGTCGGGAATAAAAGCTGCAGTACTCTCCAGAAACTTCTTAAAGTTACTAAACGGGGGATTGGTTATAATGCCTTGATTAAGAAGTTTTTTGAATTTTGACGGAATTATTGGTTGCTTTCCAATATTGCTAAAATGTATTGCATGAACAACATTACCAAGCAAATGGTTGCCGGTTGAACCATACGGGTCCATGCACATAAATGGACCGTCTAAAATTACTATGCTTTTTTTCTTAAATGTTTGTGGCAGTCTGATTACAATCTTTTCACAAATCTCATATTGATAGTTTTGCTGATATCGTTTCTCAATTAAAGAGTTGATACTCGCGTATGTACAAATAATCACCCGATCGTAGTCTTTCAATATTTTTTAAGCATAAGGTTTTTTAACTTTTTAGGATCAATAAGTTGCTCTTTTACTTTTATACAGAGATCAATTTTGTCTTTATTTACCAAGCCAAAATCAGCTCTTGTAAATTCCAGGTTATTTCTTTTACAAAAATCTATATATTCTTGAGAAGTCGTAAATGAGTCCCTTTTGGCTATACAATAATAGTGAGAGACATTTCGGATAATTGTTTTTCGAAATTCTTTTTGGAAACTATTCAAGCTTTCGATATTGGAGCGTACAGTTTCGGGGCTTCTTGGGTAATGATAACCTCTATGAAGTCTGAATTGGTTGATACCGGAAGCAGCACTTAGAATATCATTCTCTTTTTCATAAAGGTCGACCTTGCCTATTTGGGCTAATTTATTAAACCGGCACCTACTACGGCAATTTTTGTCATTTGGTTAAAAATTTCTCAAGAGAATGATATTATATATCTTTAAATAAACATCTCAAATGGATAAATTTGCAGTTATAGGATTTGGTAGGTGGGGAAAAGTCTTAATTGGAGAATTCAATAAATCAGGAGAAGTTCTATATGCTGTAAGCAAAGGTAACAGAGAAAACATAAAATGGCTTGAAAAAAACTATCCCGCAGTTAAACATACTGTTGATCTCGACTTGGTATTGCATCAAAAAGATATTGAATCCATAATAATTGCAACCCCAATTAGTACACACTACAGCTTAGCGAAGAAGTGTCTGGAGTTGAAAAAAAACGTCTTCGTGGAAAAACCTCCATGCTTGAAATCCAAGCAGGGTTTTGAATTGCTGAAAATTGCAAAACAAAAAAAGAGAGCATTATTCGTCAATAATATCCATTCATTTGATCCCGCCTTTGAGAAACTTAAAAATTTAATCAGAGAAGAACTGCCGGAGGAATCAAAATTTTCATGGTTAAAATGGGGGACATTTGATTCGAATGTAGTTTGGAATCTTGCATATCACGATATCTGTTTATCTTTAAATTTGTATGGAGAACCCCAGAAATCGCGGATAATTTCCAATTCTGTAAATAGAGTCCGGATAGAAATGGATTACAAAAATCACCGAGTGGAAATCTTGATAGATAGAAGTTATAAAGGATTACCTACAAAATCAGTAGCAGTTAAACTAAGACCCAAAGAGTATCTTTTGCAAAATTCTAGTCTTTACGAAATGGTAAATAACAAAAGAAAGTTGATATTTAAATCTAAAATAACGCCGCTTAGTATTTCATGTCAGAGATTTATTAGTGACATTCACAATAAAAACAAAAAATATAATGATTTTGAATTGAATATTGAAACGGTAAAAATAATTGAAAGCATAATTTAAAAAAACTAGCTATGACTTTAGGTATAATACTTGCTTCAGGTGACAGTTTTAAAAATATGTCCAAAAGCGGGCAAGACGTTCGCTTTAAATATTTTTACATTAAGAAATTCGCTAAATCTTTTTCAAAAATATATATATTTACATATGCTGACGAAAGAGTTATGGAGTTGCCCGCAAATGTAGAAGTTGTAAGAAATAAATATGTTAACAACAGATTTATCTACGGGTTTTTAATGCCGTTTCTAAACCTTAGAAAAATTTATAAGTGCGACGTGTTTAGAGCTTATCATTTACTCGGTACTTTACCTGCTATAGTAACAAGAATTATTTTTGGTAAGCCTTATGTTTTTAACTATGCTTATGACTACGCAAAATTTGCAAAAATTGAGGGGAAACCCCTTCAGATAATTTTAATTAGATTAATACATTACCCAGCAATTTTCTTTGCATCAAAGATAATTGCCACTATGCAAGAGATATTTAGACAGTTGCCCGCCAAAAAAACCTTTTTAATTCCAAATGGAGTAGATATTAATTTCTTTAGACCTAGGAAAAAGATAAAAGTTAATAAGAAATTAAAATTACTGTCAGTAGGAAGACTAGAGCCTCAAAAGAATTACCTTACTTTGATTTCTGCCCTAAAAGGGTTGGCCGTTGATTTTATAATTGTCGGGTCAGGGTCTCTTAAAGCAAAACTTTTAAGTCTGTCGAAAAAAATGAAAGTGAATTTGAAAATTATTGACAAAGTTGAGAATTTAAAATTACCGGAAATTTATAATCGAGCAGACATCTTTGTACTGTCTTCTTTAACCGAAGGACCTAATAAGGCTATTTTAGAAGCTATGGCTTGCGGTTTACCTACAGTAGGTACAAATGTTTCGGGAATAAAAGAAGTAATTATTAATAAATCCAATGGATTGCTTACCAAAACTGATTCTGCTTCATTAAGAAATTCGATAACAAAACTGTTAACAAATCCCAAGTTAAGAGAGAAATTGGGACATAGTGCCCGTTTATATGTTGAGAAGAGATTTGATCTGAAATCTCTTCTCAAAAAAGAGGTGCAGGTATTACAACAAGTAGCAAGAAACAACTAGAGTTTATTTTACTTTTCACGATAGGGCCTATCCTAGTAGTATTGTTTGGTCATTTTCTCTCCTTTCGAAGTATTCCAAATCAGGAAGGTTATTTTGAAATGGCATGGAATCTCTCATTCATAGATTTTAAAAAAACCATTATGTCTGCTGCCGTTACTCCAATTTCTTTTTTAGTTCCGTATTTTTTGCATAAAGTAGCTCCAGTTTCATTAGCCTTCATATGGAAAGTTACAGATTTGTTTTTTGCAGGGCTTTCTTTATCGTTTTTAACTTATGTTTACTGGAAAACGCATAAAGTAAAAAGTTTTTGGCAAAAATTAGCTCCGCCCACAATTCTGCTAACTTCCATGGGTTTTACATATTCATTCACATCCATGAGCGGGGAAGGGATACCGATATTTTTCGGCTTGTTGGGAATTTACTCCGTTTCCCAAAAAAATTACTTTTTAGCTTTCATTAGCCTCTCAATTTGCTTGCTCTCGAAATTCACGTTTTATTTAATCGCTCCGGGGTTAATTGCCTGGGGTTTTTTAAACTTAAAAAATTTTAATAGAGAGGAGACCAGAAAAATCATCTTTTATTTTCTACTTTTTCTTTTAGTATTTGTTTCCTATCACAGTTTTAAAAACTGGGTGGATATTAAATTACAATTTGCATATATCAACAGTGTTATTCCAATCGGTATAGTTTACAATTTTCCGTACTATTTTCTTGCTTTAATACTTGGTGCGCCAATAATTACTGTTTTTTCAATTTTAAACCCGTCTTTCAGAAACATCTTCTTTCTTGCAGCTCTTAGCGCCCTAGTAATGCTTCTAAGAAGGTATTTTTACTGGAATCATCCCCAGCAGGTAATAATGTTTCTGGCTCTTTACTTTTTTTCGAGTGAAAAAGCAAAGTTTTTTATAAATAAAGGAAATATATTAATTCAGGCTGCAATATTTGTGAGTATCATTTTAATTTTCCCAATATACTCAAAAACTATCCCTCTGTTTTATAAACACCAGTCGCAAGGAGAATCTCGCCAGATAGAAAACGAAATTTTAAAAGATTATCATGGAGGTAAAGTTGGCTACTATCTTAATAGAGTTTTTGATGAGCCATATTCAACTTATGAAATATCCTACATGTCCAATGCGCAATATTATGATATTGAGTCGTCTGAGTATGTAGTAATTCCGACCGTAATTGGAATTCCTGCACAATTAAGACAGTTTTCTCAATGCAGATTTGAGTATCGTAAACAAACGGAAAATAACACTATATACAAAGTTGCATGTCAAAAAACATAAAAACAAAAAAAAGTCAGTTTGAAGAAATAAACAAATGTGATATTTGCGGATCAAACCAATATAAAAATTTTATATTGGCCGAAGATAGAAATTATCAGACCGGCAATTACCAATATGTAATGTGCAAAAAATGCAAGTTGGTTTGGTTGCTTAAGAGACCCTTAGGAAAATCTCTGCAGAAACATTATCCTGAAAACTACCGGCCATACAAGAGATATAAAAAAACAAACAGACTGCAGAAATTAATAAGGCACATTATTAAAAAAAACAGATTTGCGGCCAAAATACTTATTGCGGACCAACTGTTCTTTTGGCCAAAAGGAAAAATTTTGGATGTCGGCCCAGGAAGCGGTTATTACCTTCATATTTTAAAAGACTGGGGTTGGAAAGTAATCGGACTTGAATTGAGTCAAAAAGCTGTAAAAATGGTAAAGGACAGCGGTTTCAAAGATATTTACCAGGGTGATATATTTTCCCAAAACTTTCCCAAGAATAGTTTTGATGTTGTAAGATACTCTCACGTACTGGAGCATGTGCCTTCCGCAAAGAAGGAATTGCAAAGAGTTAGAGGTCTTCTTAGAAAAGACGGGAAAGTTCTCATCATTGTTCCCAATATAGACAGTATATTTTTCAATGTTTTCAAAGACTACTGGTATCCGATAGAAACTCCGAGGCACTTTTATCAATTTAGTCCCAAAACTATTAAGAATCTTCTAAAAAATCTGAATTTTAAAAATATCAAGATTTACTACAGCCAACCCCCACACACTTTTCTCTGGAGTCTTTTTTATAAACTTGGACTTCATAAATCCGATATAAGATTTGGTTACTTAGTTTTACCGCTCACTTTCATCTTGAAGTTTGCAGTATTTATGAAAAAATCTGATGTGATAGAAGTGGTTGCACAAAAATAATTTTAAATGTATAGGCGCTTGTTGTCTGTTGATAAAAATCAAGTTTTAATCTTTATATTTGCTATAGCGGTAGGGTTAGTTATCTCATTCCCGCACTTGTACGGAATTTACAAGCAAGGTGCAAGTTATACACCTTTCAAAATTACTGACAAATTGCAATACATGAGAGATGAGACCTATCTTTACGCCGCTCAGGCAAGACAAATCCTGCAAGGTCACATTAGAGGTGACGCTTATACTTGGGAATATCGTGATAACCCTTCACCGTTTGTCAGTGAAGTAGTAAGTATCATCCCAATTTCAATTCTGTCATTGATTCTTGGATCAGTTGAATATGCGTTAATAGCATCGGATTTTATTTTTCCAATTGCACTTTTTTTGATCATAGTTTGGGGATTAAAGAAATTCAAGGTTGATAACACTTTAGCTATTTTAAGCGCTACGGCAGTTATAATCGTTCCAAATTTATCATCCCTTTTGCCATACGTTTCAAAAGGCGGGGTTTTGTTAACGGGAACTACAAGCGACCCGTTAATTTTTTCAAGAACCCCACATCCTCAAATCTCCATAATTTTTTTGTTTCTTACATTGTTTTTAACGGCTAAAGTTATAGCAAATCCTAAAAAATATCTTGTGTATATATGGTCACTGGTTTTGGGAATATCGATTTACTCTTCATTGTTTGTCGCATCAACAATTTATTTAAGTATGATTTTGCTGAGTCCGCTTCTGATGAAAAAGTTCGGTAATAAATTAATTTTTACGTCTTTTGCAATTGTATTTGTTATCGTTTTGCCATGGATAATTAATACTGTCCAGTTCCAGAATTTTATTAAAGATTCGGATTTTTTTACTCGTATAACATATGAAAAAAGCCTGCTGTTTCCAAGGCAAATTCGATATATCGTAATTAGTTTACTCTTTCTGAGGCTTTACAAACATAGTCTTGCATTGGTTGTTTTAATCTTCGCTGTATCTGCCGGTTTATTGATGGATGGGCATCAACTACTTTTGGGTAGGAGCATAGATGCCGACCATTGGATCACAAGAGTAATTGCTCCGGTTGCTACATTATCGCTAACTTTAATTGTTGGTTACGTATTTACAAAGTTAATTCCAAAATATTCACGTTTGGTGTTTTTCATGATTACAATCGTAATCATTTCCTTCGGAATGATAAGACAATTAAACTGGATAGATTCGCACAGAGAAGATCTACTAGCGAGGCCAAGTTTTTTTGAAATTGTAGATGAAATAAAGTCTAAAACAGATAAAACTGATGTCATTGGTTCTTTATCGCCAAATATAAACTATTATCTGACGGGAATAACCGGTAGGAGAGTATATTTAGCCCCGGCAGACAGAACCTTGGCATCGACTAAGGAGCAGCTTCAAAGAGTTTGTGATTTAACAAAGTTATCTAAAGATTTCAGTGAAGAAGATCTTTCTAAAATCTTACAATACGCTGTTGGATATAAAGATTGGGCTAAAAGCGAACAAGATTATATATGGAGCAGTATTAAAAAATGTAGTGGTGACGAAAAAGTAATAAAGAATAAGCTGGATTACTATATAGAATATAAAGATAATCAGTTGTTTATTAATAAAATCAACTAGATTATTATCAGTTCAAATAATCTTTAATAATCTTGACAGTTCGTCGATAATTATTACCTTTATCAATACCTAGATAGTTAGACGCAAATTTATAACCTTTAGGCGCATATTTATTACGTATTCTTTTATCATTTATAATGAGCTTTAATTTTGACTTTATCTCACCCGATTTCAATATAGTCGCGAAAGCGTCCTTATTTTTCTTAAAGAATGTATTACCATCATAGGGATTGAAAAAAATACTTGGTTTACCTATAAGTAGCGTATCAAAACCAGCTGTAGTACTTTCAAAAATGACTATATCCGCTTCCTGCAAGCAAGAAATAAGAGTTCTGTCATTTACAAAATGTGCGTTAACCCCCATTTCATCGACTAAAGCTTTGAGATTCATGGTATTTTGATGATCATGAGTTCTTACCATGAGTTTGAGATTGTCTATATCTGCGAGCGATTCGAATAATTGTTTTTGGTAATAAGATACTAATCCTTGTTCAAAAAAGTGTATTGTTGCCAAAAAGAGAACATTCAGTTCATCACGATGAAGTTTACTTTTAGACGGTTGTATGAAACTGTGAAATGGTGACTCGCCTATTAGAATTTTGTTCTTAGGCAGATGTCTTTGAGTGTTTGTGTAGTTATTTGCCAAAAAGCACTTTTTGGAAATAGAACTCCATACTATATAATTATCGCTAACGGGAAGCGAGTAAGGAATTGGGGTAAAATCTGCACCATGCTGGAAAGATAGTGTTTTAATCTTTAATTTTTTTGCCGAATCAATAAAAGTTAAAGCTTTTGTGTCGGGATCAGTTATAGTTAGCAAGAGTTTTGGATTAATAGATCTCAGAATTTTATCAGCGAGCAACTTTTCAGTAATAATTTGACCAAGCTCCTCAGAAACATACTGCCTAATCCTATTTCTTATGTAGTCTATTATTATTTTTCTTCTTTTATATTTTGGATAATCAAATAGAATCCATTCCTTGTCTTGTATCAGTACTTTATGAACATGATTAGCTTGAGCGATTATTTGATCATCGATGAGTCTTTCTTTTTCAAGATATTGTCCAAATAATCTATCAAACTTTTTTTTATATTTATAAGTTACGCTATAAGTCAGAATTTTATAGCCTATTTTATTTTTGTTTAAGGTTCCTACAAAATTGGCTATCTGTAAAAGATGGCGAGGAGGAGCAATAATTAGCAAGTCGCAACTACCTTGAAGATGCATTTTTCTTATATATCTTGTACTTTGTATCAATTTCCCAATTCTCGATGCGAGTCCAGTTTTCATAACTCTTTCTTCGAAAAAGTTTACACGTATACTTTTCTCCTTAGTACATAAAAAAAACGCATGAGGTATTAAGTTTCCACTAATCACTGATGCGCTTTTATAATCAGAAAGAGGCGGAATGATGATTTTTTTCGGTTGGTATTTTCGAATTGCTTTTTTGGCAAAATCCAAAGACCTATCAAGCTCCATTAAGAAAAAACCCAGCCTATCATGAATAAATTTATAATTTTCATTTCTATACCAATTGTGAGTTAATTTAAAATTACTCAGAAAATAACTTACCCCCGAGGTGTATCCGTCTCTATTAATTAGAGAATATAGTGGGTTTTTCCAATAGTTAAATTTCTTTTTAAGAAAAAATTCCGCTTCTAAGCTCAATGCTATAAAAATTGCATTTTTTAAATTAAACTTTAGAAGCTGTATTGCTTCATCTTTAGAAGAACAAACGGCTAAGGTTCTACTAATCATTTGAAATTTTTTTGATAGTTTCAATAATTACAGATGAGTAAAGGGGATACAACTCTGAGTACACGTCAGATTCCGTCTTAGACTTTATGTTTTCGATTTTTTTAAATTTCTCAATTATTCTCTCGCCTTGATCTATCTCTTCACTCATCCAATGACTAGCAACAGATGCTTTTGGATTTCTGTCTAAAATCAACCTTCTTATGGGTCTTGATCCTTTGTATTTATAGAGACAGGGATGAAGGTTAATACATTTTAAGTTGCGTACAATATTTGCATCAAGTATCTTTTTACCATGACAGCAGAAAAAAAAATCAATTTTACTTCTTAATTCCTCTATGAATTTTTTTTCGTCGAGCGAGCTTTTTGATTCAAGTTTTAAATTAAAATTTTTTGCAATCTGCGCAACTTTGTCATCTTCTGCAATTACAAATAACACTTTGATCTTATGTGCAAGCAAAGTTAAAAGAGTTACAACTCCTGCCGTTTCTCCTCCATAGAACATTATTTTCATGGGATTATTTTACAATTAAGTTCCAAGAAAGGGGAGTGCCGCGTTCAATGTTAACTTTCGCAAGCTTTCCCGTTATTTTCTCATAATACTTCGGGGCTAATCCATCTCCTGGTCTGATACATCTAATGTTATATGTTGTGAAGGTTTCCCCCTTTTTAATATCGGATACAGCAAAAACTGATTGTGAGAATCGTCTGCCATTGTAAGCTTCTGCGCTGTTCGCAGGTCCATATTTAACCTTACCGATAACTTTTTTTGCAACTGAGGTTCTGAGAACATTTGTTTCTTTTTGTGCATTTTTACGAATTTGCTTGACCATAGTTTTGAATTCGTGAGGCTCGATAGAAAAAGAAGCATCTGGTCCTCCCATCGAACGTTTTAAAATCAGATGTTTTTCAACAATAGAAGCACCAAATGCGGCAGCGACAATAGGAATCTCAACACCACCATTGTTATCCGAAAAACCCGCAACAACTCTAAACCTGTTTGCAATGTCTGCGATTGTTTTGAGATTGATATCAGCAAAGTTTGGTTTTGAGGAGTATGCAGTTACACAATGCAGGACTGCTATTTGGTTTGTGCCGTTTTCTTTAAGTGTTTTAATTGCAAGTCTGATATCCGAAATACTCGAAAATCCGGCAGAAAGAATGACTGGCTTACCGGTTGAACCTACTTTCTTAAGGAGTGGAATATGGTTGGCTTCGTAAGAAGCAATTTTGTAAACAGGAGGGTCAATTTTTTTTTCTAAGAAAGCAACGGCTGTTTCGTCAAAGGGTGTTGAAAAAAGAATTAAACCTAATTCCTTTGCAAGCTTGGTAAGTTTTGGTTGCCAGTCCCATGGGGTATATGCTGTTTTATAAAGATCATAGAGTTTTTTCTTATTCCACTTGCTTGGAGTATCGAGACTATTCACAAGGAACCATTGTTTATTACTATCGATTGTTAAGGTGTCTGGGGTATAGGTTTGTAATTTGACAGCGTCGGCACCCGCCTTAGCAGCCTTGCTTATCAATTGTTGAGCTTCTGAGTAATTTTGGTGATGATTGCCAGAGATCTCTGCAACTACAAAACAAGGATGTTCTGGTCCGACTAGTCTTTTTCCGATTCTGATTTCCGGTCGATCCTTTACATGCTTGTGCATATTCCGGGGATGATAAAACTTAATCATACGTTCTGATTTTTTGAATTTCATCAATCTGATTTGGATAGTGTTTTTTTAAATCGGCAATTCCCTGAGCGACAACAGTTTTTCTAGAAGTTATACTTTTTGAATTTCTAATATATGTAAAAAGTGGTTTTGGGATGTACGAATGTTTCCAAGTTGTTGGATTCCTTAAAACAAGATCATATTCAGGAAAAAGGGTTTCTCGGAAATAACCTGTTTTTTGAAGGACATTTCTTCTGTACATCGTTCCCACTGCTACGCTTTCATAAATATTTTTGGGATGAACCCTGACGATCTTTGTGCCGGTTTTCTCAAAATAATCACTATATACGAGATTAACCCTCTGCTTATTGTCTAAAATTGATACTTCTTCTTTGAGAAGATTTTCCCCAAATTTGTCATCAGTATCTAACAAAACTACATATTGTGCTGCACTATGCTTAAAGCACTCATTCGCTGCTTTTACATGTCCAATATTATTTTTAGACTTTAAAATTCGTATTTGAGGGCAGTTTTTAAATTTTGAGAGCAATCTTAATGTTTTATCGGTAGACGCATCATCAATAATAATTATTTCAAATTCTTCTTTTGGGAAGTTTTGATGGAGTGCACTTTTTATTGCACGTTTTATGGTATGTTGGCTATTGTAAGCCCGAATAACTATAGAAACCTTCACGTTTGTCCGATCCCCTTCCCGATCAAAATATACCCGTCTCCTTTTAATTTGGGGCCAAGTCTTTCAGTAACTTGAAAGATACAATCCGCGTATTTTTCAAGTCTTGTCTTAAGTACTCCATTGTCGTTAATGTGATTCAATATAGAATCTTTTAATCTCCATTTATGAGTTTTGTCTCTTTCCCAAACTCGTTGGTCTCTAAATCTATCTATTAAGAAGTAAAACCCGGATTCTGTTATTCCTATCCAATTCAAAAATAGTTTTAAGTATTTTGGTTTTTTCTTTTGATAAAGTTTCACTTTTTCTATGCCCTCTTCTCTAGTTAATCTTTTAAGTCTGATTTCTCTCGTTGCATGGTCAGATACTTTCCCAAAACCCCACTTTAGATATTTGATGTAATCATGAACATCAGAATAGTTAAAGCAATCAACATCGTTGTATGTATCGAATGTTCTAGTTTGTTCTGTAGTCCTGTAATCATAAATTTTAATCATATCCTCATGCTGTTTTTTTGAGTCCCATCGGATGTAATTACTAAGATAGATTCCCCTAACTCCCACTTTTTCGATTTCCTTATCATTGGGATATATAAAAGGTCTTACATCTTCAAATTTTAGATCGTTATACTTGGCAATCAAATCTTCAGCCTCGTATCCCATCAAATCGTGTTCCTTACGGTATTTTCCAGTCATTTCAACTTCATTTAAGTGAGAAAACATTCCTACTTGATCGCAGCCTTGGTGTACACCCCAAATGATGAGCGGAATTTTAAATCTTACAGCAATTTGAACAGGGAAGACGGTCTGACCGGCAATACAGTGCCAATAAATACTGCCCATCTCTTGGAGAGTTATTCTCGTAACCTTTTTGACTATTTCAGGATTTACCGTGAGTGTTAATAAATCACAGTCAAATATAGTTTTGAGGTAAGCCAAGTTTCTTATACCCAATGGGGTATTGTATTGTTTATTGTAGGTAACAAGGAGGGGGTTCAAACCGTAGAGGCGTTTTATAGTATCGACAATAAAGTATGAATCCCTTGCACCTGATACTGGAATGATACAATCATAGTTCTCTTTTGAACTATTTTTGTAACTAAAAAGAATTCTTTTTAGTTTTTTTTCTCTAAAATTCCAATTTAAACTGTCTTTTTCCTCATGGATTCGGCATCCGCTACAAACACCGTCATCGTCGAAAGATATATTTAATGGGTGATTAGCAGGATATAAACACCTGACACAGTATTTCATAATTTTAAATAGTTTCTGGAGGACAATACTTGAATCTTTGCTCAGCAAGATAACTGTCAGACATTTTGGCTATACTACCGGTAT